>Ga0272446_1000292_pt1 | contig 80481 bp, 73 predicted proteins | sample YNPCB0061_FD_194587 | JGI IMG/M metagenome (GOLD analysis project Ga0272446, IMG submission 194587) | Hot spring microbial mat communities from Yellowstone National Park, WY, United States - YNP-CB-006-1 | ecosystem: Environmental > Aquatic > Thermal springs > Hot (42-90C) > Sediment | place... | reverse complement strand
TCGTCGCGCAGGCCGCCCCCGTCGTCGCGCAGCCCGCCCCCGTCGTCGCGCAGCCGGCGCCCGTCGCGCAGCCCGCCCCCGTCGCCGCACCGGCGCCGGCCCCCGTCGCGCAGCCGGCCCCCGTCGCGGTCGCACCAGCGCCTGTCGCGCAGTCCGCTCCCGTCCCCGTCGCGCAGTCCGCTCCCGTCCCCGTCGCGCAGCCCGCCCCCATCGCGCAGCCGGCGCCCGTCGCGCAGCCCGCCCCCGTCGCGGCCGTCGCGCCCTACGTGCGCATCCCGCGCGACGTCCTCGACCGCGAGCTCGCCGACGTCGGCGCCCTCGCCTCGCAGGTCGCCCTCGAGCACGAGCCGAGCGGCGGCTACCGCCTGATGGCGCTCCAGAGCGGCACCTTCTTCGAGCGCATCGGCCTCCGCGCCGGCGACGTCGTCCTCCGCGTCGACGGCCGCCCGATCAACTCGCTCGACGACGCCTCGCGCGCCTACGCCTGGCTGCGCGTCACCGACCGCTTCACCGTCGAGGTCGTCCGCAACGGCGCGCCCGTCGTCCTCCGCTACGCCATCACCGGCGCTCCCATCGCCGCCGCGCGCTGACCGCTACGCCCGGCGCCGCACCGCCGCCGCGCACGCCGCGAAGTGCGCGTCCGGCACCGTCGCCAGCACGTCCCCCTCCTCCCCCTCGCTCACCGCCAGCCGCCCGCCGAGCTTCGCCAAGAGCGCCACCCGCCCGTCGGAGAGCCGCACCAGCCACACCGACGGGCGCGCCGGCATCTCGCCGCCGCGATAGAGCACCCCCGCGACGCGCGCGAGCAGCGCCGCCCACCGCCGCCCGGCGATCGTCTCGAGCTCGCCGCGCACGATCCAGTCGTCGAGCTGCGCCAGCAGCTGCGACGGATGCGGCGCCACGTGGCGTACGAGCAGCAGCCGCGCCGTCCGCGCCACCGCCGCGCGAGCCGTCCGCCAGGTGTTGCGCGACCGCGCGACCGCGTGCACCACCGCCGCGTGCGCGACGTCGACGACGCTCTCCGGCGTGAGGACGTCGTCGCGCCGCACCTCCCGCCCCGGCGCCGGCGGGGGCACGTAGTCGCGCTCGCCCAGCCCGCGCGCCAGCGTCTCCAGCTGTTGCTTCGCCTGCCTCCGCGGCGTCCCTCCGTCGACCAGCGGCACCACCAGCTCGGCGCACCGCACCGCGATCCCCGCCTGCGCGCGCGGCCCGACGAGCGGCCGCGGCCCGCCGAGGTGGATCACTTGACGATAGACAAAATTCTCGTGCTGCTCGCCGAGCGCCGCCTGGAAGAGGGGGTGGATCTCCTCGCCACCGCTCACGGTCGCGCGGGGATCACCGCGCACGCCCCGTTCCGCACGAACCCGCTGTAGGCGTACGACGGCGGATAGGCGTACCCGAACATCGTGCACATCTCGTCGTCGCCGAGGCCGTAGGAGAGCCGCTTGTCGAGCTGGTTCTGCCAGGTGCACGAGAACCAGACGCCGCGCCCGACGCTGTCCTGCCCGAGGTCGAGCGCCGGCTCGAACTGCCGGATGAGCCCGCTCTCGGGGTCGTACCCCGGCGAGTCGAACCACCGCTGCCCGTCGCGCGGCCCGCCGAGGAACCCCGCCGCCGCGCCGATCCCCATGCGGTGCATGTGCGGCATGATCGTGACGACGTGCATCGGCCCGTCGAAGAAGCACTGCCCGCGCGCCGTCGCCTCGCCGAGCGGCGGGATGTCGATGTCGTAGAAGTCCCAGGCGAAGGGCGCCAGCTCCGTCGTCACCGCCGCCGCGTCGACGGTGAACCACTCGTACTTCGGCGCGATGGTGAGCGGCTGCGTCCCGGCGTTGAGGTAGTGCATGCGCGCCACGATCTCGAGATCGGGGTCCAGCGCGAAGGCCATCCCCGTCGGGAAGCGCTGCCACTCCTCGCCCGAGATCTGCGTCGTCGACGCGAACAGCACCGCCCCGCCGTTGACCACGTCGAGCGCGAGCTCCGCCGAGCTCGACTCGCCCGGCCCGCAGCGCCGCACGCCGTCGCCGCTCTTCTTGCGCGCGACGATGTTGCCGTGGTGGAGCCCCTTGCCGACGGTGAGGTGCGCGCCGCCGACGAAGCGCGACGGCCCGCTGACGTCGAGCGGCAGGATCCAGCAGGGCGTCGTCTCGGCGCCCGGCATCAGCACCGCCTCGGGGAGGTCCGCGCGGAAGCCGCCGACGGTGTTGTCGGGCGGCCGCGCGTCGACGGGCTTCCCCTCGGGCAGCGGGTCCGGCCCCATCGTCGCCGGCGCCCCCGAGCAGGCGCCGACCAGCAGCACCACCGTCGCCAGCGCCCCCCGGCGCGTCACGGTCCTACTTCCCCTTCTTCGGCGCGCCCGCCGGCGGCGCAGCGACGAGCGCGCAGCTCCCCTTCACGCAGGCCGCGACCTGCGCGCAGCTCGGATCCGTCGACATCATCTGCGTACACATCATATCGCCGCACTTCGCCGCGCGCGCCTTCACGGCCTTCTTCAGCACCGCCACCTGCGCGCCGCCGCTGTTGCAGTCGCAGCACTCGGCCGGCGACAGCGCGCAGTCCGCGTCGCTCTTGCAGGGCCCCAGCTCCGCCGCCGTCGGGGCCAGAGCCTTCGCCGCCGCCGCCGGCTTCGCCCCCGCGTCCACCGACGGCGCGGCCGCCGCCGCCACCGGGGTCCCCGCGCGCGGCGGCTGCCCCGACAGATCCTGCGGCTCGAACTTGATCACGATCGTCGGCTCGTCCCGACAGCCCGAGCACCCCGCCACCGACGACAGCGCCGCGCACGCCAGCGCAGCGAGCACACGCACCCGCATCACTTCCCTCCATGATTCGTCGGGGGCTTCGCCCCCGAACCCTGCGTGCGGTCGACCTGCGCTTCGCTTCGGTCTCCCCACGCCTGAAATCGGCGCACCTGCGCCGTGTAATAGACATCGCCCGGCTTCAGCGCCAGCGCCCGCTCGGCCGCCTGCCGCGCCTCGGCGATCTTCCCCGTCGCCGCCAGCAGCTCGGCGAGCGTGTCCCACAGCCCGTGATCTTTTTCGTCTATCGCCAATCCCCGCCGCGCGACCTCGATCCCGCGCGCGCGATCGAACCCCTCTTTGAACGACATCCACGCGTAGGCGTTGCAGCGCGACACGTCGCGCGGCGCCGCGTCCAGCCAGCCGTCGAGCACGCGCCGCGCGTCGGCGTCGCGCCCGAGCGCGTGGAGCGCGATGGCCATCGGGTAGGGCGCGTCCTGCGCCTCGGCGCTCGACGGGAACTTGCGCACCAGCTCCTCGAGCGTCGCCAGCGCCTTGGCCTGCTCCTTCTGCCCGCGCTGCCAGTAGTACTTGCCGAGCGTGAAGAGCGCGGCCGACGCGCGCCGGCCGCGGTTCTCGGGATCGCCGACGACGACCTGCCCGAGCTCGGCGAGCGCGCGCGCATCGACGCGCATCGCGTGCCGCCGACCCACCTCGAGCCGCAGCGCCTCGTCGCCGGGCGTGGCCGCGAGCTGCCGCTCGAGCGCGCCGAGCGTCCCCTTCCCGGCGCGGAACTTCGCCAGCGTCGCCACCAGCTCCTTCGCCTCGACGAAGCCCATCAGCCGATCGACCTCCGCGCCGCTCTCGTCGAGCACCAGCAGCGTCGGGAAGCCGACCACGTGGTAGCGCGCCGCGATCTCCGCCCCTTCCCCCGTCTCCCCGTCGCGGCGCAGCGCCACGAAGTCGCGCTCGATGGCCTGCGCGACCTCCGGCTGCGGGTAGACGCGCTCGTCCATCTCGTGGCAGGGCCCGCACCACGTCGCGTAGACGTCGACGAGGACCCAGCGCTTCGACTCCTTCGCCCGTTGGGTCGCGTCGCCGAGCGAGCCGGCCTCCCAGCGCACCGCGCGGGCCTCCGCGAGCGGCCACGCCGTGACGAGCGCCCCCACCGCGACGACGGCGGCTGCAGCCAGGATCGATCCACACTGCCGAGGCATCGCCGGCATCGTATCCTCGACGTGCGCCGGGGACGCAACTGTCGCGTTCGCGCCGCCGAAAACCGATCGTGGCCGAGCTCCTCCTCCACTGCGCCGAGTGCCGGCAGACCTTCGCGTTCACCGACGGCGAGCGCGCCTTCTACGAGCGCCGCGGCCTCGCCGAGCGCCCCCGTCGCTGCCCCGCGTGCCGCGCGCGGAAGAAGCGCGCCGAGCGGTCGCGCTTCAGCGTCCATCGCCGCGCGACCCCACCGCCACAGCCGCACGTCGACCCACCCGCGACCAGCCAGGCGCCCACCTTCCGCGCCCCGTGTGCGACCTGCGGCGCGAGCGCGGAGGTCTCCTTCCGCCCGGCGATTGGGCGGCCGGTCTACTGCCGCGAGTGTTATACTGCGAGGCAGAGTCGCGGATCCGCGTACGGCGTCCGTGGCCCTGCCGGTGGACCTGGTGGACAGTGACCGGCGCGCGCATCACACTGGGGAGGACGCATGGGCGAACGCATCCGTGAGCTCGTCGATCGGCTGATCGAGAAGGCGAAGGAGCTGATCTCCGTCCCCCTCGCTCCCGCGCCGGTCCCCATCCCGGTGACGCCTGCGCGCGGTCGCCGTCGCCGCTGAGCCGCCGGCCTGAACGCTCCACCTCTCCGACACGACTGACCGAAACCCGAGACTGACCGAGCGACCATCGTGGCCCGACTGAAGCTCCATCTCGTCGATCGCGCAGACTTCGCGAAGTTCCAAGACCCCTCTGCGGGCGGGAACGGCCTCTTCGTGCCTGGCTCGGACGCCCCCGCCGTCGGGGAGTCGGTCACCGTCGAGGTCATCTTCCAGGGCGGCCCGCGCGTCCTCCTGCGCGGCGTCGTCCAATGGCGCCGCGCCGCCGGCGACGCCCGCGCCCGCGCCGGCGTCGGCGTATCGATCGATCCCGGCGAGCGCCCCAAGCTCGACTTCCTCTACGGCTACGTGCGCGGCGGCCTCATCGACGTGCGCGAGCGGCGCCGCCTCCCGGTGCGGCTGCGCGTGGCCTACAGCTCGCCGCGCGGGCGGCGCATCAACTTCACGCGCGACATCAACGAAGAGGGCGCCTTCGTGCGCGCCGCCGAGCTCCTCGAGGTGGGCGCGCGCACGCAGCTGCTCGTGTCGCCGCCGGGGGAGGGCTTCAAGCCGATCGAGGTCCACGCCGTCGTCGCGCGCCAGGAGGCGCAGGGCGCCGATCGCGGGATGGGCGTGCGCTTCGACTTCGCCAGCGACGAGGAGCGCGAGCGGCTCCTGGCCTTCGTGCGCAAGCTCGAGGGCGACTACCTCGACGGGCGGCTGCCCGACGAGGCGCTGATCTAGGGCGCGGGCCGATGGCGGGCGCGGCGCTCGAGCGGCTCAAGCGGCGCGCGCTCGTCGAGAACATCCCGCTCACCGTCACCTTCGAGCTGACGCTGCGCTGCAACCTGCGCTGCGTGCACTGCTACAACTTCGACCGCGCCCAGCCGTCGCTGCCGGTGCTCGGGCCGCGGCAGGCGGGCGGCGAGCTGCGCGACGACGAGATCTTCCGCATCCTCGACGAGCTGCGCGACGAAGGGTGCCTCTTCCTCGCGCTCTCGGGCGGCGAGGCGCTGTCGCACCCGCGCCTGGTCGACTTCGTCGCGCACGCGGCGCGCGGCGGGATGATCCCGACGGTGAAGACCAACGCCACCATGCTCGACGAGGCGACGGCGCGGGCGCTGCGCGAGGCGGGCTGCGCCTCGGTCGAGGTCAGCGTCTACGGCGCGTGCGCCGAGACGCACGACGCCTTCGTGAAGATGGAGGGCGCCTTCGAGCGCACCGTGCGCGGTGTGCGGGCCGCGCGCGCCGCCGGCCTCGACGGGAAGCTGGCCTTCGTGCTGCACCGCCGCAACGCCGGCGAGGTGACGGCGATGATCGCGCTCGCCGAGGAGCTGGGCGTGGCCTACGGGCTCGACCCGCAGCTCACCGCGCGCTACGACGGCACCACCTCGTCGCTCGACGAGCGCCTCGACGGCGCGGCGCTGGAGGCGCTCTACCGCGGGCCGCTCGCCGCGCTGGTGCCGCCGCCGCCGTCGGAGGCCGACCGCGCCGCCCCGTCGCTGCAGTGCGCCTGCGCGCGCTCGGTCGCCGGCATCACCGCCTTCGGCGAGGTCTACCCCTGCATCGGCGCGCCGCTGCCGTCGGGGAGCCTGCGCGAGCGCTCGTTCCGCGCCATCTGGCGCGAGTCGCCGCAGCTCACCTGGATCCGCGGCCTCCGGCGCGAGGACTTCGCCACCTGCGTGCGCTGCGACCACGCGCCGCACTGCCGTCGCAGCTCGGGCGTCCTCCTCGCGAACAGTGGCGACTACACCGGGCCGCGCCGCTTCGGCGACGACCTCACCTGCGTCGAGGCCGAGCTCCTGCACCGGCTGCACGACGAGGGGCTCGGCGGCGCGCAGCCCGACGGCGGCGGCGCGCTCCGCCGCCATTCGCTAGACAAATAATCGCGCGGCGCGCGCTCAGCAGTCGACGCGCTCGACGGGGATGCCGTTCGGCGGCGCGAGGCGGAACTGCTCGTCCTTCACCCCCACGTTGGGCTCGAGCTCGCGGAAGCGCAGCCGCGCGTCCGAGCGCACCGGCGGCTGCTCGACGTGCGTGCGCGTCGGCAGGCGCACCCCGCCGCCGCGATCCTCCCAGCGCTCGTGCTCGACGCGCCACACCACCGCCCCCGACGGAGCGTAGCGCTCGGCGCGCAGGAGGTCCCACTTGCGATCGCGCCCGTCGAGCCACAGGAGCTCCTTGCCCCCGTCGCGCGTGCGCAGCTCGAGCACCTCGCGCCCACCGTCCTTGTCGTCCCAGAAGACCTTCACCGGCTCGCCCTCGATCGGCGCGCCGCCCGTCAGCACCGCCACCACGTCGACGGGCGCGAGCTCCAGCCGGATGAAGCGCGCCACGTTGCACGCGCGCGCCGGTCCGGCGAGGAAGCGGTTGTTGCGCGCGTCGAGCAGCGCGAAGTCGTTCCCGTCGGCGGTGAGCACCGCCACCGTCGAGCCGCCCACCGGCGCCTCCGCCTCGAGCCGCACCCGCCCGCCCTCGGCGACGAGGATACCCATCGTGAGCTTCACGCGCTGGCCGCCCTCCTCGTTCGACTCGACCTTGGCCTCGGCGCGCAGCGTGTGCACCGCCCGCCGCTGCGCCTCGAGGTGCGCCACGAGGTCGCTCGCCGTCGGCGCCGGATAGGGACGGGGCACGGGCGGCATCGGCTTCGGGCAGCCACTGGCGAGCAACAACACCACGGCGAGGGCGGAGGCGGGCGCGAGTCTCACCCGCGAATCCTACGCACGCCCCTCGGGCGTGTCACGGGCGTCGCAGCCGCGTCAGCGCGACCCGACGCGCCCGGTCTCGAGGAGGAGGATCTGCTGCTCGAGCGACTTCTGCGTGCGCGGATCGGGGTGGCGCGTGAGCGCGCGCCGATAGGCCTCGAGCGCCCGCGCGCGATCGGCGCGGCGCACGTAGAGCTGCCCGAGGTGCTCCTGGATCGCGGGGTCCTCGGGGCGCAGCCGATCGGCGCGCACGAGGAGCCGCTCGGCCTCGTCGAGCTTGCCCTGCTTCAGGCACAGCGACCCCAGCGCGTCGACGATCGCCCCGTCGCCGGGCGCCAGCGCCAGCGCGCGCTCGAAGTGGCGCCGCGCCTCGTCGAGCCGAACGCCGCGCTCGCTGTAGAGCGCCCCGACGACGGTGAGCGCGGCCACGTGGTCCGGCTCGCGCTTGAGGACGCGCTGCGCGAGCTCGACGGCGTGCTCCCACTGGCCGTCGCGCTGGTAGGTCCGCGCCAGCGCCAGCTGCACCTCGGCCGCCTGCGGCCGCTCGGCCAGCGCCGCCTCGAGGCGCGCCACCGCGCCCGCCCGATCGCCGGCGTCCTCCTGCACGCGCGCGATCACGTCGTAGAGGGACTCGCCGTCGTCGGTCAGCGCCACCGCCCCGCTCGGCGACGGCGACGGCGCCGGCGTCGGCGACGCGCTGGCCGCGAGCGCGCGCCCCAGCGCCTCCAGCGCCTCGCGGAAGCGCCCCGTGTCGCGGAGGAGCCGCCCCAGCCGCACCTGCACCACTGCCGCGTCGCGCACCGTCGGCGCGACCTTGCGCAGGTGCGCGATCGCCTCGTCGGTGCGGCCGAGCTGCGCCAGCGCGTCCGCCGCCAACAGCCGCGCCGCCGGCGACTCGCCCGCGACCGACGCCTCGGTCGACGCCAGCAGCGCCTCGGCGATCCCCAGCGCCACCTCCGGCTGCCGCGCCGCGAGCCGCAGCGCCCCGACCTGCAGCCGCCGCTCGAGCGCGCCGTTCTCGTCGTCGAGCCGATCGACGAAGGTCCGCGCCTCCATCAGCCGCCCGGCGAGGAGGTCGATGCGCACGATCGCCTCGGCGATGCGCGGGTCGCGCAGCCGCTCCCACTCGATCTCGAGCTGCGCCAGCGCCTCGCCGTAGCGCGCCTCGCTCTGGTAGACGAGCGCGAGCTGCTGCCGCGCCCCGTCGCGGGTGGGGTCGATCTCGACGGCGCGCTTGAGGTGCTGCTCGGCGCGCGCGGTGTCGCCGCGCCCGAAGGCGATGCGCCCCAGCGCCTCCTCGGCGAGCGCCGAGCCGCCCTTTGCCGCCGCCGCCAGCTCGCGCCACAGCGACTCGACGCGCGCGCCCAGGCCGCGCTCGCGGTAGAAGTTGGCCAGCGCGAGCACCGCCTCCTCGTTGGTGCGGTCGACCTCGAGCGCCTGTCGCAGCGACGCCTCCGCCGAGGCCGGCTCGCCCTGCTTGACACGAATTCGCGCCAGCGCGAGGTGCGCCTCGGGGAAGTGCGGGTCGAGGTGCAGCGCCGCCTCGATCTCCTCGCGCGCCTCGTCGCTGCGCCCGAGCGCCAGCAGCTCCTCGCCGAGCCGCAATCTCAGATAGGCCGACGCCCCGTCGGAGGCGAGCGCGTGGCGCAGCTCGTCGATGGCCTCCTCGGCGCGCCCCTGGTTCACGAGGAGCTGCGCGACGAGGTAGTGGTGGTACGCCGACGGGGAGACGTAGGTCCCGGGCACCAGCGTGCCGTGGAAGCTGCGCACCATCACCGGCGCGCGCCCCGGCGCGATCGGCCCCGAGCAGCCGCCACCGGAGGTGACGATGCCGAGGAGCGCGCCGAGGCCGAGCGTTGTCCGCAAACGCATGCGGATCTCCAGGGTAGCAGAATCCCCCGTCGAGATCACACGGGAGCGCTCGCCTGGGCGACGAGCGTCCGCCGAACCGGTCAGCTGAGGCGCGGGAGGCGCTGGCAGTTGAACGACACCGGGCTGGTCTTGCCGCAGGCGAGGGCGAGGACCTCGAAGAGCTCCTCGGTCTCGAGGCGCGGCGCCTCGTACGGCTCGCGCGGATCGTCCGTCGTGTCGCGCGTCACCGCGCCCGTCGTCGTGTCGTCGTTGGTCGGCTTCATCAGGTCCTCTCGTTATCCCGCGACGACGCGCAGCCGGTGCCGCGCCGCCACCCTCGCCCGCGCCACCTCGCGAGCGCTCAAGTCACACCCATCGATGCCCTGCCCGCGCGTCATCGCCACGCCCGGACAGCGCGAGCAGCTCCCCTTCACGTCGCAGCTGCGGCACGTCGTCAGGCTCTCCGCCGTCATCGCGCGCAGCCGCCCGAGGAGCCCGCCGCCGCGCCACACGTCGGCGAAGCGCTGCGTCCGCAGATTTCCGACGACCTCCGGCATCATGATGCAGGGCACCACGTCGCCCGTCGGGCCGATGGCGCAGTAGGCCCGCCCGGCGTTGCAGGGCTCCGGCCCCGGGCCGGTCCCGTCGTTGGGGATGAGCAGCTCGCTGAGCCCCGGCTCGCTCATGAGGCGCACCATCTGCGCCTTGTTCAGCATGAGCGCGATCGGCCCCGGGTCGCCGTTCGTCTTCGGGGCGATCGACAGATCGAGCGTGCAGGGCATGTTCTGGAGCTGCGTCAGCGCCCGCACGTCGCGCGCGACCTGCCCGTTCGCCGCCAGCAGCGGCGCCTTCAGCGCCACGCGGATCCCGCGCGCGCGCAGCCGCTCGATCCCGGCCATCGTCCGCTCGAACGACCCCGGCATCTCGGTCACGCGATCGTGCACCTCGGCCGTCGTGCCGTAGACGCTGACCGACACCTCCAGCACGCCCGCGCGCGCGAACCGCTCGGCCACCTCGTCGGTGATGAGCGTCGCGTTCGACAGCACCTTCACCACGAAGCCGCGCGCCGCCGCCGCGTCGACGATCTCCAGCGCGTCGCGCCGCGAGAGCACCTCGCCGCCGGTCAGCGTTAGGAACACCGTCCCCGCCTCGACGAGCTGATCGAGGACGCCGCAGATCTCGTCGAAGGTGAGCTCGCCGTGATCTTCGTGATCCGGCAGGTAGCAGTGCGTGCAGGGCAGGTTGCAGCGGTGCGTGATCTCGAACAGCACCTCGAGCGGCACCGCCGCCGCCTGGCTGCGCGCGACGAGGCGATCGAGCAGCGGCCCGCCGTCGACGCTGATGCTCACGCCGCCACCACCTCGGCGAGCCCCGCCTCGACGAGCTCGCGCACGAAGCGATCGACGTCGCCGCGCGCCGTCGGTGCGTCGACCCGGTAGCGCGCCACGAGCTCGTCGACGATCTCGCCGACGGAGGCCGCGCGCTCGATCCCCTTCCACACGACTCCCCCGACGCCGTTCATCAAGAAGACGCGGCGCTTCTGCGGATCGACGAAGACCTGCTCACCCGCGAGCTGACGGCCGGGGAGCGCCTTCGTCGGTCGGAGGCGTGTGGAGTCGGAGATGGTCATGCACGGTCCTGGGTACGTGGGTCTCCCGTGGGAACACCAGAGTATACGTCCGGCCCGTCGCGATGCGAAGCGCGAGCCCGAGCAGCCGATCGGCGAGGTCCTCGTCGCGGGAGAAGAAGAGGACCGAGCCGAGCAGCTCCTTCGCCGAGGCCGCCGCCCCGAGCCGCGTCAGCACCGGCGGCTCCGACGGCGGACCGTGGCGCAGCCGCACCAGCGCCGCCGCCTCGCCGGTGCCCGGAGCGACGATCGGCAGGTCACCATGAAACGGCGTCCCCGACGCCAGGACACGCCCCTCGTCGGTCGCCTGCAAGAGGATCATCTCGTCGCACAGCACGTCGGCCGGCGGCACCGAGCGCGCGACCGTCGTCTTGCCGACGCCCGACGGCCCGAACGACACCAGCACGCGCGAGCGCCCCGTCGACGGCAGCCAGACGCCCGAGCCGTGCACCAGCACCGCGTCGTGCTCGAGCGCCACCAGCGTGGTCACGATCCGCAGCAGCGAGTCGACGATGTACACCGTCGGCAGCACTGTCGCCCGCCCGACGCCGGCGGCGAGGTCGAGCTCCGCCTGGAGCGCGCCGTAGTCGACGGCGAACGCGCGCGGCCCGGTGCGCGTGATGCGCGGGACGTCGTCGGGCTTGGGCGCGCCGTCGGGCGCCAGCGACAGCACGAGGCGCATGACCGGCGCCGGCCCCTCGTCCTCGCCGACGAGAAACCGTGCATAGCGCGCCCGCACCGCGACCGACAGCCCGAGGTCGGCGAGCGCCGGCCCCTCGAGCGCGAAGGCCAGCGGGCCGATCGCGACGCAGAACCCTCGCGTGTCGCGCGTCGTCGGGGGAGAGGGCACGGTGTGGTTGGGTTGCCGCGAAACCGCCAGACGTTCAAGGCGAAGCGCCGGCCTTCGTCGCGTCAGAGCGGCGGGTTGCCGTGCTTCTTCGGTGGGTTCGACTGCCGCTTGTTGCGCAGCATGCGCAGCGCCTGGGCGACGCGCGTGCGCGTCTCGCGCGGGTGGATGACCTCGTCGATGTAGCCGAGCGAGGCCGCCGCGTACGGATTGGCGAACTTGTCGCGATACTCGGCGACGAACTCGGCGCGCGCGGCGACGGGGTTGGCCGCCTTCGCCAGCTGCTCGCGGTAGACGATGCCGACGGCGCCGTCGGCGCCCATGACGGCGATCTCCGCCGACGGATAGGCGAGGTTCACGTCGGCGCGCACGTGCTTGGAGGCCATGACGTCGTAGGCGCCGCCGTAGGCCTTGCGGGTGATGATGGTGACCTTCGGGACCGTCGCCTCGGCGTAGGCGTAGAGGAGCTTGGCGCCGTGCTTGATGATGCCGCCGTACTCCTGCGCCGTCCCCGGGAGGAAGCCCGGCACGTCGACGAAGGTCACCAGCGGGATGTTGAAGCAGTCGCAGAACCGCACGAAGCGCGCCGCCTTCACCGACGCGTCGATGTCGAGCACGCCCGCCAGGTGCGCCGGCTGGTTGGCGACGACGCCGATGGAGCGCCCCTCGATGCGCGCGAAGCCGATGACGATGTTCTGCGCGTACTCCGGCATCAGCTCGAAGAAGTGGCCGTCGTCGATGACGCGGGTGATCACGTCCTTGATGTCGTACGACTTCGCCGAGTCGAGCGGAATCAGCGTGTCGAGCGCCTCGTCCTCGCGGTTCGGCGGGTCGACGGGCGCGCCCTCCTTCGGCGTGGCCACCGGCGGGTTCTCGGCGTTGTTCTGCGGCAGGTACGAGAGCAGCTCGCGGATGCCGTCGAGGCAGGCCTGCTCGTCGGAGTAGGCCATGTGCGCGACGCCCGAGCGCGAGGCGTGGGTGTGCGCGCCGCCGAGCTCGTCCTTGGTCACCTCCTCGTGCGTGACCGCTTTGATCACGTCGGGGCCGGTGATGAACATGTAGCTCGTCTGATCGACCATGAAGATGAAGTCGGTCATCGCCGGCGAGTAGACCGCGCCGCCGGCGCAGGGGCCCATGATCGCCGAGATCTGCGGCACGACGCCCGAGGCCATCACGTTCTGGCAGAAGATCTCGCCGTAGCCGCCGAGCGACTGGACGCCCTCCTGGATGCGCGCCCCGCCGGAGTCGTTGAGCCCGATCATCGGAGCGCCGACCTTCATCGCCAGCGCCATCACCTTGAGGATCTTCTGGGCGTAGGCGCCCGAGAGCGACCCGCCGAAGACGGTGAAGTCCTGCGCGAACACGAAGGTCTGGCGCCCGTCGACGGTGCCGTACCCGGTCACCACGCCGTCGCCGAGGATCTTCTGGTCGGCCATCCCGAAGTCGGCGCAGCGGTGGGTGACGAACTTGTCGAGCTCGACGAACGTCCCCGGATCGAGGAGGTACTCGATGCGCTCGCGGGCGGTCATCTTGCCGGCGGCGTGCTGCTTGGCGATGCGCTCCTCGCCGCCGGCCTTGTGAGCCTCCGCCTCCATGTCCTCGAGGCGCTTCAGGGCTGGGTTCGTCGTCTTCGTCATCGGGGTGGTCATGATTTATGTCAATCCCAAACGTTCGCGGACGTAGGTCTCGATGCGGGCGCGCGAGGCCTCGTCGAGGTCGAGGAGGCGCACGCCCCGCTGCTCGGCGCGCTCGTCGTCGCCGCGGCCGACGACCACCTCGAAGGTGCGGCCGCGGCAGGTGATCGGCGCCCGATCGCCCGGCAGGTGAAACGCCACGTCGCAGGGCCCGCCGTTCTCGGCGATGTCGGGCGGCGCCGCCTGCGCGAGGAGGAGCGCGTCCGGCCGCACCTCCTCGGCGAGGCGAAACCAACGCCCCGACGCTCGCAGCTCGACGGGGACGCGCAGCGGTGCGCTGACCGGCATGGGCGTGGGGACGCTAGTCGAGATGCCGCGTCAGGTCAATCGACCCCCGGGAACTTCCGGCGCGCGGCGGACTCTGTCCGCGCATGGCGTATCGCGATCGAGCCCCTCACGAAGTCTGCGTCCGCCACCCCAACGCCGCCGCCCCCGCCGCCTGCGCGCGCTGCGGCGGCACGGTCTGCGAGCCGTGCGCGTCGGTGGACGGCCTCGCCATCACCTGCCCGACGTGCGCGGCGCAGGGCCGTACGCGCCGCTCGCGGACACGCACCGCCGGCCTCGTCGGTGGGCTGGCGCTCGTCGGTGCGCTGCTCCTCGGCACCGGCCACGCGGTCTTCGCCGGCGGCGCGTTCACCGACGAGCGCCCCGACCTCGTGCGCCAGCTCGAGATGGCGCGCGACGAGATCGCCGCCGGCCGCCCCTTCGCAGCGTCGCGGATGGTCGAGCTCCTCCGCCTCCGCCACGGCGATCACCCGCTCTTCAGCGCCCTCCAGACCTCCATCGACCTTCATCTGCGCTCTCCTGCGGAGACCCACTACACCCCCTGACATCGCGTTACACGTTTGACACAATGCGTTATTTCCTCAATGAAAACCGGATGTTGACACCCTGTGTCGAACGACCGAGGATTCCTCGCGCTGGAGGGGTCCGTGGTGAAGCTCGTCACGCGCGCGTTGGGGGTTGCGTCGCTGTGCATCGCGGTCGGCTGTACGTCGTCGGCGTCGTCCGTCGTCGACGAGAAGCCCGACATGGCGAAGACGCCGCAGCGCGCCGATTGGCCGATGGGGGCGCTCGATCTCGGTGACGTCGCGAAGCCGTACCCGATCGTCCTGTGTCACGGGCTCGACGGCTTCGAGAACATCGGGCCGATCGACTACTTCTACGGCGTCAAGGACATGCTCACGCAGGCGGGCTACGCGGTCTACACGCCCGTCGTCGATCCCTACAACACCTCCGACGTGCGCGGCGCGCAGCTGCAGACGCAGGTCGAGAAGATCCTCGAATCGAGCGGCGCCAAGAAGGCGATCCTCATCTGCCACTCGCAGGGCGGCCTCGACTGCCGCTTCGTCGCCAACAAGATGGGCGATCGCATCGCGTCGGTGACGACGATCTCGTCGCCGCACCGCGGGACGCCGATCGCCGACATCGCGATGGGCAAGATCCCCGGCCCGGTCCAGAAGGCGCTCGAGGCGATCCTGAACGCGCTCGGCCTCACCATCCAGGCCGTCGACGGCAACGGCACCACGTCGATGAACGCGCGCGGCGCCATCCAGCTCATGACCAGCGAGGGGACGGCCGACTTCACGCGCCGCTTCCCGGACGATCCGCGCGTCCGCTACTTCTCGATCGCCGGGCGCTCGAACAGCGCGCGCGGCGACTACAGCTGCTCGACGCCGACGGAGGCGCCGTTCGTCGGGCGCTGGAACACCTACGTCGATCCGATCAACCCGCTGCTCTCGCTGACCGGGACGATCCTCAACAACGACGTCTCGCCGCCGCCGGCGAACGACGGCCTCGTGCCCGTCGGATCGGCGAAGTGGGGGACCTTCCTCGGCTGCATCCCCGCCGACCACCTCGACGAGATGTGCCAGATCGCGGGCGCCAGCCCCGGCGCGGGCAACCCCTTCGACTGCCACCTCTTCTACCGGCAGCTCGTCGAGTACCTCGTCTCCCACAGCCCCTGAGGATGGAGTGAAACCTCTGTTTTATGTCGAGCAGAATTTGCGGACGGTGTCGTAGAGGAGCGACGCGCCCCACTTGAGGCCCTCGACGGGGATGCGCTCGTCGTGGCCGTGGAAGAGGTCGCCGAACTTCACGCCGTCGTCGGGGAAGCGCAGCGGCATGAAGCCGTAGCAGCGCGTCCCCAGGCGCGACCAGTTCTTGGCGTCGGTGAAGCCGGGCGCGAGGTAGGGCACCACGATCGCGCCCGGGTGCGCCCCCTCGAGCCCCGCGCGCATGAGATCCCAGAGCGCGCTCTCGGGCGTGTTCTCGACGGGCGGCATCTCGCGCAGGATCTCGATGTCGACGTCGGGGTCCTCGACGACGCGGCGCACCTCCTCGACGAGGTCGACGGCGGTCTGCCCCGGGAGCTGGCGGCCGTCGACCTCCGCCTCGGCGAAGCCGGGGACCACGTTGATCTTCGAGCCGGCGCGCAGCACCGTCGGCACGGCGGTGTTCGAGAGCGCCGCGGCCAGCGCGGCGGCGGCCCCGCGATCGGGGAGCTTGCCGAGGACGAGATCGCGGATGCGCGGCACGAAGAGGCGCTTGAGCAGCGCCGAGCGCGGGAAGGACTGCGTCGAGGCCAGCGCCGCCAGGTAGCGCTCGACGACGCGCGTGCGGTGCGGCGGCAGGCGCGTCCGGGCCAGCCGCTCGACGGCGCGGCCGATCTTGGCGACGGCGTTGTCCTCCTTCGGCAGCGAGCCGTGGCCCGGCCGCCCCTTGGCGCGGAGGCGCATCCAGACGATGCCCTTCTCGGCGACCTGCACCGGGTAGAGCGCGCGGCCATTCAGATAGACAGTAAATGCCCCCGCCTCGCCCAGCGCGAACTCCGCGCGAACGAGGTCGGGGTGGTGGTCGACGAGCCACTTCGACCCGAGGTCGCAGCCCGCCTCCTCGTCGGCGACCCCGGCGACGATGACGTCGCGCGTGAGGCGCACGCCCTCGCGCTTGAGGCGCATGGCGACGAGCGTCGACATGACCGCCATGTGCTTCATGTCGATCGCGCCGCGCCCCCAGAGGTACCCGTCGGCGATGGCGCCGGAGAAGGGCGCGTGGGTCCACGACTCGGGCTCGGCGGGGACGACGTCGAGGTGCGCCGCGAGGAGGAGCGGCGGCTTCGACCCGTCGCCCTTCAGGCGCGCCACCACGTTCTTGCGCGTGGGCTCGGCGCCGACGAGCGTGGGCTCGAGCCCCGCGCTAGACAATAAATCGCCCAGGTACTCGGCGGCCGGCGTCTCGTTGCCAGGCGGGTTGGTGGTGTCGATGCGGATCAGCGCCTGGAGGTGCTTGACCGCCTCGTCGCCGAGCTCGGCGTCGACGGAAAACGCCATCAATGTCCCCCGCTCGCGCGGCTGGCCCGCGCGTTCCACAGCTGCGCCGCCAGGATGAGCCCGACCAGCGCCGCCGGCAGCATCGCCACCGGCCAGGTCCACCAGTTGTGCACGTCGGACTTCATCGGCCCCTCGGGCAGCACCTTGCCGAGCACCAGCGCCTCGGCGGCGACGCCGAGGTAGACGAAGCCGTCGATGATGCCGACGGCGATGCCGGCGTTCTTCTTGCCGCCGAAGTCCATCGACGCCGTCCCCGAGAGCATCCCGTGCACCCCGATGATGCAGAGGGACATGAAGACCATCACCCAGCCGAAGAGCGGGGACCCGAGGAGCGGCAGCAGCACCAGCGCGCCGCCCAGCATCCCGCCGTAGAGCACCGCCGAGACCGGCCCGCGACGCGACTCGAACACGCGATCGGAGATCACGCCGGCGAACATCCCGCCGAGGATGCCGGCGATGCAGGACATCATCCCCCAGTGCTTGGCGACGAAGCCGTCGCCCTGCCCCACCTCGTTGGCGAAGCGCGGGTACCAGACGAGGATGGCGTTGCGCAGGTAGCCGGACATGAACTCGACGAGCGCGATGATCACGATGGCGCGGTTGCGCAGCATCCCGGCGGCGATCTCGAGGACGCCCAGCTTGCGCCCGTCGTCGCGGTGGCTGGCGTCGCCCACGTCGAAGTCGTCGAAGCCGGCCACCGACGGGGCGTTCTGCACCAGGAACCAGTCGATCACCGCGAAGGCGAGGAGGATCGCCGCCGGGACGAAGAAGACCATGTAGTGCGGATAGTGCTTGACGATAAATCCGCCCCAGTCGTAGGCGAAGTAGAGCCCCAGCGAGATGAGGATGCCGAAGACGCCGCCGATGAGGCCGCGCTCGCGGAGGTGGAACCAGTAGGCGTTCACCTTCACGATCGAGACGGCGCCGAAGCTCTGGAAGTACATGTTCACGGCGTAGAGGACCGAGAGCTTGAGGATGAGCTGATCGGTCCAGCCGGTGTAGAGGACGAGGCCGATGGCCACGTTGGCGACGGCGGCGCCGACGGCGGAGATGAGGATGGTGGCGCGGCCGCCCCAGCGATCGGTGAGCGGGCCGTTGAGGAGGAACGACACGCCGTAGGTGACCGTGCCGACGGCGAAGATGGTGCCGAACTGCTGCTTGGTGAGGAGCGCGCCGGCGACTTTCTGATAGACAGAAAGATTGTAGCGCCCCATGTAGAGGAAGCCGTAGGTCAACCCGAGGGGCAGCCAGTTCGCGGCGCGGCGACGGACGAACGCCGGGGTGTGGCCGAGCTCGACCTTCGGCAGGCGACGGACGACGACGACGATGGTGAGGAGCAGCCCGAGGATGGGCACCAGCTCCGTCGCCCAGGCCGGGAAGGTGAACGGCATCGGGCGACCGTCATACACGATTCGTGCTAAGGATTCACTCCCTGAAGATGAGCGAACGAGGCGCGATCTCGATGGTTCACCGGGTGCAGCGCGTGGCGCTCGGGGCGTTCGCGCTATGGGCGGGCGCGCCGTCGCTGGTGGCGCTGCTCGTGCCGCAGCTGGTGATGCGCGCGGCGGCCAAGCAGGTGCCGGCCGGCGTGGCGGTGGCGGTGGTGATCGAGCTGGCGGCGATGCGGCTCGGGCTGGCGCTGGTGGCGCTCGTCGCCGCGATGGCGCCCCGTCCGCCGCGCCCGCTGGTGGCGGCGGTGGCGCTGGGGGCGCTGGCCGGCGTCGGGGCGCTGCTGCTCGCCGGGAAGCTGGCGACGGTGCCGATGCCCGAGGTGAAGGGGATGGAGCTCTGGCTCGCCGTCGACGGCGCGCTCGGTCTGACGCTGGCGGGGACCGCGCTGGCGCGGCGGCTGCGTCGGGCGAAGCCGTGATCGAGCTGTTCCACGCCGTGAACGATGGCGGGGACTCGGCGGCGGCGCGCGGCTTTATTGTCGAGCACGAATTGGGCGCGCGCGTCCGCTTCCGCAACGTCTTCTACGACGAGGTGCGCGCCGATCTGACGGCGCGCGGCGGCAGCGGGCGAACCCCGGCGCTGTGGGACGGGGCGCGGCTCGTCGAGGGGCGCGAGGCGGTGCTGGCGGCGCTCGCCGCGCTCGCCGCGCTCGCTAGGTGAGGTCGGCGCGGATCGAGTACTTGCCGTACTGGTCGGGGTTGTAGGCCTCGACGATGATGTAGACCGTGATCGGCGAGGTGGTGGTGTTCTTGTAGGTGACCGTCTCGGTCAGGCCGGTGATGTTGTCCGACCCCGACAGGCAGCTCGGGCCCGGGCTGTTGCAGTCGGTGACCATGGCCAACGCCGGGTCCCACGTCGTCGGCAGGTTGGACTTGGTGAGGACGACGGTGAGCGTCTTGCCGGCGGGGATGACCACGCGGTAGGCGCCGTCGCGGCCGTCGTAGACGTAGGCGCCGAAGAAGCTGCAGGCCGTCGACGGCGAGGTGCCGATGTCCCAGCCGTCGGTGAGCGGCGTGGTGTCCTGGTTGGGGACGTCGACGCCCGTCGGCAGGAGCGGCGCGTTCGCGCAGGTGTCGCCGGCGTTCGCCGGCAGCATGACGCCGCCCATGTCGGCGGGCGCGGAGACCAGGTCGGCCGCCGCGACCAGATCGGGCGGGGTGGCCATGTCGCGCGGCGCGGTCATGTCGGCCGGGGCGGCGAGGTCGCGCCCGACGAGATCCGCCGACGACAGATCGGCCGGCGGCACGACCGTCGCGAAGTCCGCCTCGACGATCGAGAGGTCGCGCTCCGACGTGCGCGCCAGATCGGGCGGCCGCGACAGATCTTCGACGGAGAGCGCCAGATCCGTGTCTCCACCGCCGCCCCGCTTCGTCGCCGTGGCGCAGGCGACGAGCGATGTCAGGGACAGCAGCGCGCCAACTCGCGCCAGGTGCTTCACCCGCGAATCATCATGATTTGGGCGCGGCTTGTAAAGCGGGGTCGCGCGCGCGGCTCAGTCGTCGACGGGCATCTCGTTCTCGAGCCGGGCGAGGTCGCCGAGCTTCGAGGGGTCGAGCGCGCGCAGCGCGGCGATGAGCTTCGCGCTCTCGCGGAAGTGGCCGAGGTGGTAGTGCGCCCAGGCGAGCTCGCGGAGCAGCTTGAAGGGCGGCATCCAGGCGGGCTGCGCCGGGAGCGCGCGGCAGGCCTCCAGCTTCTCGACGGTGCGGGTCCACTGCTCGTGGTGCGCGTAGAAGCGCCACACGTTGCAGGGATCGGCCTTGGCCTTGTCGGAGAGCTCGCGCTTGATCTGCGCCTCGGCGAGCTCGCGGCCGCGCTCGGCGCGACGGCGGCGCTCGATGGCGATCTCCATGCGGCCTCGCACCTGCGCCGCGAGCGGCGAGCCGGCGCGCGTGGCGAGGAAGCGCTCGCCGTCGCGCAGCACCTCGTCGTCGCGCATGAGGACGAGCAGCGTGGCGATGCGGTAGGCCTCGGCGTAGTCGCGCGTCTCGTCGTCGATGGCGCCGGCCCGCTCGCTCTCGTCGAGGATGCGCTTGTGGCGGCGCGCCGTCAGGAGCTCGTCGAGGAGCTTCTCGTAGGCGGCCTTGATCGCCTTCGGGTCGCGGCGCTTGAGCTCGGCGGCGAACGTCGACGAGGCGTCGCGCGCGCGGGCCCCCTCGGCGCGCTGCTGCTCGGCGGCGTAGCGGAGCATGCGGCGCTCGAGCGCGTCGAGATCGGCGGCGGCCCAGCGGAAGTCGGGCTGCGCCGTGAGCACCTCCTTCAGGATGGCGCGGCGCTTGGCGTCGTCGGTCTCGACGACGGCGTCGCCATAGCGCTCGACCAGCTTCCAGTCGCGCATCGGCGCGCGCCTCGGCGGCGGGCCGCGGCGCGCCGCGCGAATCCCCACCGCGCGGGTCAGATCGGCGGTCAGCTGATCCTGCAAACGGAAGAGCTCACCGACGGGGCCGTCCACCTTGGCGGCGCCCGCGACCTCGCCGGTCTCGACGGTGATCACGCGCGCGGTGAGCCGCACCGTCGCGCCCGCGCGCTGGTAGGCGCCGGTCACCACGTGCGTCGCGCCGACGAGGCGCCCCAGCTTGATCGTCGACGCCGGGTCGGGATCGCTCACCGCGCCCGGCTTGGCGCGCAGGTCGAGCTCGCGCACGACGTTCTCGATCGCGTCGCGCTCGACGACGCGCAGCCCGCCGCCGGCGTTGCGCAGATCCGCCGTCACCGTCTCGCGCAGCGCCTCGCCCGCCGCGCCGCCCTTGCCGGCCGTCAGATCGTGGAACGGCAGCACCGCGACGACGACAGCAGCGACGGAGAGCGCGATCGGCATCGGTCAGGGCTTCCGCGCGACGAGCTGGCCGTTCGTGTAGAGGAGGAGCGGCGACGGCGACTCGCAGACGGCGTCGAAGGCGCGCCAGACGTCGGGGACGCGCGCGCGATCGAAGAGGCCGGCGGCGACGATCTGGTCGACGGCGGAGCGGCAGATCCCCTCGAAGTAGCGGATGAGGCGGATCGCCAGCGCGCGGTCGCGACCGTCGCCGTGGATGGGGCGCATGACGAACTGCTCGACGGTGAGCCCGGCGCGCGCGGCCAGCTGCGGCAGGCGCGCGGCGATGTCGGGGTGGCCGCCCGCGCGCTCCTGCGCCGTCGACAGCGCGGTGAAGTACTCCTCGATGATCGGCTGGCGCGGCTCGACGAGCAGGCTGCGGTTGTAGACCTCGATGGCGAAGAGGCGCCCGCCCGGCTTCAGCGCGCGCGCACACTCGTCGACGACGGCCTGGGGGTCGGGGACGTGCTCGAGCAGCCAGATCAGCACCGCCGCGTCGACGGAGCGCGAGGCCACCGGCAGCCTGGTCGCCGACGCGCGCACCAGCGCGACGTCGCCGCGCGCGAGGTCCGCCGCCAGCACGTCGCGCGCGCGGGATAGCTGTCTAGCAGATAAGTCGACGCCGACGACGCGCGTCTCCGGCCACCGCGCGCGCAGGAGCCGCGTCTCGGCGCCCACGCCGCAGCCGACCTCGAGAAGCACGCCCACTCCGTCGAGATCGATGGCCGGCAGGACCCAGGGCGCGAGGATCTCGGCCTGCTCGAGCAGGCGATCCTGCTCGGTCGACGACTCCCCGTGGATATATCCTTCGGTCGCCATTTGTGTCTATCGCCTATTCAGCCGCGCAGCTCGAGCTCGATCGCCTCGAGCGCCTTCACGCGATCGCGGAGCTGCGCCGCGGTCTCGAAGTCGAGATCCTCGGCCGCCGCGTGCATCTTCTTCCGGAGGTCGGCGATCGCCTTCGGGATGTCCTCGATCTTGATGTCGCCGACGCCGGCCGCGCCCTTCTTGCCGCGCCCCTTCTTGCCCGCCGCGAGCTCCGCCGAGATGTCGCCGAGCTTCTTCGACATGTCGACGTAGTCGCCCTCGACCTGCCCCGACATGTCGAGGATGGCCCGCGACACCGTCTTCGGCGTGATCTTGTGCTTCTTGTTGTACGCCGCCTGGATGGTGCGGCGGCGCTCGGTCTCGTCGAGCGCGACCTTCATCGACGCCGTGATCTTGTCGGCGTACATGATGACGCGGCCGTTCACGTTGCGCGCCGCGCGGCCGCACGTCTGGATGAGCGAGCGGTCGCTGCGCAGGAAGCCCTCCTTGTCCGCGTCGAGGATCGCCACCAGCGACACCTCGGGCAGGTCGAGCCCCTCGCGCAAGAGGTTGATGCCGACGAGGACGTCGAACTCGCCCCGTCGCAGATCGCGGATGATCTCGATGCGCTCGAGCGTGTCGACGTCCGAGTGCAGGTAGCGGACCTTCACGCCGAGGTCGGTGTAGTACTCGGTCAGATCCTCGGCCATCCGCTTGGTCAGCGTCGTCACGAGGACGCGCTCCTTCTTGGCGACGCGATCGCGGATCTCGGCGAGGAGATCGTCGACCTGATCCTTCACCGGCCGCACCTCGATCTCCGGATCGAGGAGCCCCGTCGGGCGGATGACCTGCTCGACGACGACGCCGGCCGACTTCTGCAGCTCGTAGTCACCCGGCGTCGCCGAGACGTAGACCACGTTGCGCACGCGCGTCTCCCACTCGTCGAACTTGAGCGGCCGGTTGTCGAGCGCCGACGGCAGGCGGAAGCCGTAGTCGACGAGCGTCTCCTTGCGCGAGCGATCGCCGCGGTACATCGACTGGATCTGCGGCACCGTCTGGTGCGACTCGTCGACGATCATCAGATAATCGTCCGGGAAGTAGTCGATCAGCGTCGGCGGCGGCTCGCCGGCCGAGCGCCCCGAGAGGTGGCGCGAGTAGTTCTCGATCCCCGAGCAGTGGCCCATCTGCTCGAGCATCTCGATGTCGAAGAGCGTACGCTGCTCGAGGCGCTGCTTCTCGACGAGCTTGAGCTGCTCGCTCAGCTCCTTGAGGCGCCCGCGCAGCTCGACCTTGATGGCGTCGATGGCGCGCACGAGCTGGCTGGCCGGCGTCACGTAGTGGCTCGCCGGGAAGATGTGCGCCTCCTTCAGCTTGCCCTTGGTCTTGCCGCGCAGCGGGTCGATCTCGCTGATGCCCTCGATCTCGTCGCCGAAGAACTCGATGCGGACCGCGGTCTCCTGCTCGTGGGCGAGAAACACCTCCACGATGTCGCCGCGCACGCGGAAGGTCCCGCGGTGGAAGTCCATGTCGTTGCGCTCGTACTGGAGGTCGACGATGCGGCGCAGGAGCGCGTCGCGCTTGAGCTCCTGCCCGACGCGGACGTCGACGACGAGGCCGCGGTAGTAGTTGGGATCGCCGATGCCGTAGATGCAGGAGACCGACGCCACGACGATCACGTCGCGCCGCGAGAGGACCGCGCGCGTCGCCGAGTGGCGCATGCGATCGATGGCCTCGTTGATCATCGAGTCCTTCTCGATATAGGTGTCGGTCGTCGGGACGTAGGCCTCGGGCTGGTAGTAGTCGTAGTAGGAGACGAAGTACTCGACGGCGTTCTCGGGGAACAGCTCCTTGAACTCGCCGTAGAGCTGCGCCGCCAGCGTCTTGTTGTGCGCGATGATCAGCGTCGGCTTCTGCGTCTTCTCGATGACGCAGGCCATCGTGTAGGTCTTGCCGGAGCCGGTGATGCCGAGCAGGACCTGGTGCTTGTCGCCGCGCTGGAGGCCGGCGGTGAGCTCCTCGATGGCCTTCGGCTGATCGCCGCGCGGCTCGTACGAGGAGTGGATCTTGAGGGGGCGATCGCTGGCCATCGTCAGCCGGCCACTATAGCGCGTGTGGCGTCCGTGCTCATGGGGTCAACCGACCCGACCTCGATTCGTGTAACACCGCTCACATAGGTTTCAAGCGCGCGGCGTCATTGACGATTTTTTGACGGCGCACGCAACTCTGGCGAGCGCTTGCCGATAACTCCTACATGAACGGCAAGGTGCTCATGGGTGCGGTGGGAGGCGCGGCGGTGCTCGCCGGCGCGCTCTGGCTCACCACTCATCGGGGCGGCTCTCCGTCGGAGAAGGCGACCGCCGAGGCGGCGCGCGCGGCCACGGGGCGCTCGGGTCAAGAGACCCCGGCCCCTCGCGGCGGCAAGGTCGATCCCGCCGCCCTCGAGGCGGTGCGGGCGATCGTGAAGGCCAAGAACGCGCTCGAGCCGCGCGAGGCCGACACGTTCCGCGCGCGCGGCTGGACGATGGTCTCGGTGCTGCCGCCGGATCAGCGGCTGCTGGCGCTCGATCCGGCGCTGCTCGCCACGCGCCCCGCCGAGCTGCGGGTCCAGATCGCGTCGAACACCGCGTCGCCCGCCGAGGTCCCCAACCTGACCGCGATCGCGCAGAAGGCGCCGGACGCGCAGACGCGCTTCGTCGCCGTCGAGGCGCTCGGGCGCGTGTCGGGGGCCGAGGCGCAGCGCGCGCTCCGCTCGTTGCTGCTTGACAAGAACTTTGCCGGCGGCGACGCCGAGGATCCCGCGCGCCGCCAGGTGCCGGGCCTGCTCCGCCCCAGCGCGCTCGACGATCCCTGGGCCGCCGAGCTGGCCGCGCTCCTCGACGCCCCGGGGCTCAACGCCGCCGCGCGCAAGCAGATCGCCTTCACCCTCGCGCTCGTCGGGCTGCGTGACGGGATGAGCCTCTCGCCCGAGGTGCTCGCGCGGCTCTCGCCCGCGGCGCGCGCCCTCCTCGACCAGATGACCCAGCTCGCCGTCGCCGGGGGCCTCCCGGGCGGCGGCTCCTCGCACCACGACGTCGGACCGATCGCTCACGCCCACGACCACGAAGGAGGCACCCCGTGACCCGCACCATCCTTCTGCGACTGTTCACCGTCGTCGCCGCGCTCGTCTGCGTGCTCGGCGGCACCACCAGCGCGCACGCCTACGACTGGTCGAAGATCGCCATCGCGTCGACGATCGATCTGTCGAAGATCGCGCTCACCCCGATCCTCCTGCCCGACTGGAAGTGCACCAAGGGCTCGGGCGGCGCCTGCACCAACGCCGACCTCGCCAACCCCAACACGCGCCACATCGTCATCCTCCCCGGCGGCTTCGGCGAGGCGGATCGCGCGGCCTTCTTCTCGGAGTTCGACCGCACCGTCTCCTTGATGGTGAGCGCGGGGACCACCTGGTCGGCGCAGAAGAGGTCGCAGCTCCTCTTCGTCGGCTACTTCGTCCCCGGCGGCCCCGTCGGTGCGCCCGACGCCGCCTTCAAGGCGCGCATCCCGCAGCACCCCATCCGCGGGTACGCGACGTCCCTGGACCAGGATCTCGTCTATCAGAAAATTGACGAGATCAAGGCCACCACGCTGACCAACCTGCGCCCGATGGCCGCGGGCGTGATCTTCAACTCGTACCAGAAGGGCACCACCGCCAACGCGTCGCCGCCGGGCTTCATCGGCAAGAAGTACGGCGTCGGCAAGTGGACGCGCAACGACCTCGACGAGCGCAAGGCCTACCTCCCGGTGCATGAGCTCGCGCACGCCGGCCTCAGCTTCTTCGACGAGTACCGTGAGAAGGGCTTCGAGGAGCTGAACATCCGCTCGATGGACGTGCTGACGCCGCTCGTGCTGTTCGACTGGACCTGGGGCGGCTTCATCCGCGCGATCTCGGATCTCCTCAGCGTCTACGACTACAACCTGTCGGAGATCCTCGCCGACTCGGGCAGCGAGAACATCACGCTGTCGCCGTGGCGCGCGACGGTGGCGACGCCGGGCGCGACCAACGACTACTACCGGTACGAAGGCGGGATGTTCTTCGGCCGCGGCACCTACCACGTCGAGGGCAAGAACGTGATGAACGGCGACTACGCGCCGCGCGGCACGAACGACGGCTTCGACTGGGCGCACACCGGGCCGCAGCAGCGCGTGGTGGACACCGCGTTCGACGGCGTCGTCCGCCGCGCCAACGATCGCATCCGCAACGCCGGCCCGAAGAACGGCTGGAAGCTGGCGATGGGGTCGGAGACGCACGTGATGCTCTTCGACGCCGACAAGCACCACCACTTCCACCCGACGAAGAACTACACCGTGCAGGTCGGCTGGAACGAGCGCAACTGGAAGGTCTGCTGGGCGGTGTTCGTGCCCTACCCTTGCTACGACGACGTCTGGACGACGGCGGAGGTGACGGTGGGGGCCCAGAAGCGCTCGCTCGATCTCAAGCTCTCGTTCGCCTATGGCCTCCTCACGACGACGCAGAACGTGCTCTGCACCATCGGCGTCAACGAGATCCCGGCCAACGGGCAGGTCTACAAGGTGTGCGAGCAGGACCTCAACACCATCGCGGCGAACTTCCTGCCGACGGTGAAGTTCCAGCTTCCCTACCAGGACGTGACGGTGCCGGCGTCGCAGTGGATGACCACCTACTGGTGGCGCTTCAAGACCGACAACGGCGGCATCGCCTCGGGCTTCACCGGCTGGTCGTCGTTCTTCCGCAGCTTCTAGCTCGCCGCGAATTCTCGTCTACGATCGGCGGCAGAGATGTCCGTCGCCGCCGATCGAATCCACGGGTTCTACGCCATCTGTGATCTGCTCCCCGACGCGGGGCCGAGCGAGGCCGCGCTGCTCGCGGGGCTGCTCCTCGACGGGGGCGCGCCGATCCTCCAGCTGCGGATGAAGCGCGGCGCGGGCGCGGCGATGCTGGCCTGCGCCGAGGCGCTGCGGGCGGTGTGCGCGGCGCGCGGGGCGCTGTTCGTCGTCAACGACCGGCTCGACGTGGCGCTGGCCTGCGGCGCCGACGGGGTGCACCTCGGGCAGGACGATCTGCCGCTCGCCGCCGCGCGCCGGATCGCGCCGCCCGGGTTCCTCATCGGGATCTCGACGCACGACGAGAACCAGATCGACGCGGCGCTGGCGGCCGGGGCCGACTACCTCGGGTTCGGGCCCTGCTTCCCGACGACGACGAAGGACAACCCCGATCCGGTCGTGGGCCTCTTGCGGCTGGCCGAGGCGGTCGGGCGCGCGCACGAGCACCGGGTGCCGCTCGTCGCCATCGGCGGCATCACGCTGGCGCGCGTCCCCGACGTCGTCACCGCCGGGGCCGACGCGGCGGCGGTGATCTCGGCGGTGCTGACCGCGCCCGACATCCGCGCGGCGGCGCGCACCGTCAGCGCGGCGTTCGCGCGGCTTCCTTGAACACGGAGTACGAATCCTGGAGGACGGACGGAGGATGATCGATTGAAAAGCCTTCGTCAGACCTCCGCTCTCCGCCCTCCGTGTTGAACTGGAAGCGCCTCGACGATCGCCGTCGTCACGCGCCGATGACGACCGGGATGCGCCGCGAGCCGAAGCGCTCGGCGCGGGCGGCGAAGCGCCCGGCCAGCGCCCGCCCGCACTGCCGGCAGGCACCCTTTTCGTCTAGCGCATAGTCGAGGATGCGGTAGCCGTCGCGCACGATGAGCGGCGCGCCGCAGCCCGCGCACGAGGTGGTGCCGCCGTCGACGTCGCGGACGTTGCCGGTGTAGACGTGCCGGAGCCCGGCGCGCTGGGCGATGGCGCGCGCGCGCGTCAGCGTGGCCGCCGGGGTGGGCTCGATATCCGTCAAGCGATAATCCGGGTGGTAGGCGGTGAAGTGCAGCGGCACCTCGGGGCCGAGCTCGCGCGCGTACCACTCGGTCATGCGGCCGAGCTCGTCGTCGCCGTCGTTGAGCCCCGGGATGAGCAGCGTCGTCACCTCCAGCCAGACGGTCGTCTCGCGCGCCAGATAGCGGAGCGTGTCGAGCACGGGCTGGAGGTGCGACGCCGTCTGCTTGCGGTAGAACTCGTCGGTGAACGCCTTCAGATCGACGTTGGCGGCGTCCATCTTCGCGTAGAAGGCGCGGCGCGGCCCGTCGTACATGTACCCGGCCGTCACCGCGACGGTGGCGACGCCGCGCGCGTGGCAGGCGTCGGCGACGTCCATCGCGTACTCGGCGAAGATCACCGGGTCGTTGTAGGTGAAGGCGACCGAGCGCGCCCCGGCGCGCACCGCGGCCTCGGCGATGGCGTCGGGCGAGGCCTCGTCGGCGAGGCGGTCCATCTCGCGCGACTTCGAGATGTCCCAGTTCTGACAGAACTTGCAGGCGAGGTTGCAGCCCGCCGTCCCGAAGGAGAGCACGCTCGACCCCGGGTAGAAGTGGTTGAGCGGCTTCTTCTCGATGGGGTCGATGCAGAAGCCCGACGAGCGGCCGTAGGTCGTGAGCTGCATCTCGCCGCCGACGTTCTGGCGCACGAAGCAGAGGCCGCGCTGCCCGTCGGCGAGCGTGCAGTCGCGCGGGCAGAGGTCGCAGCGGACGCGGCCGTCGTCGAGGGTGTGCCACCACTGTGCCTTCACGTTCATGGGCGATCGAACCAGCGTCGTACGGAATACCGATAGACAGTAAAAGTGGAGAACCAGGCGTCGGCGGGGAGCCCGGCCTTGCGCCGGAGGTGCCAGAGGAACTGCTTGGGGTCCGGCAGCGACTCCCAGACGTCCGGCAAGAACGTGGCGCGGCGCGCGCCGTCGCGCAAGACGACTCCGTCGACGCCGGGGCGGAGCGCCGCGCAGGCCTCCTCCTCGGACGAGCAGGCGATCGGCTCGAGCGGCCCGAGCAGCGAGACCTCGACGGTGAGTCGGTCGACGTCGTCGAGCGTGAGCGGCAGCGCGCGCGGGTCGTCGAGCGCGGCCGTCACCGCGTTGGCGGCGACGTCGGCGGCGACTCCGCGGCGCGGCTCGATCGAGCCGATGCAGCCCTGCAAGTCGCCGTCGGGGTGGAAGAGCGAGACGAACGTCGCGCCCGGCGCGTGCGCCCAGGCGCCGTCGGGGGCGACCGCCTCGGGTCCGCCCAGCGCGGCGCGGATCGCGGCGCGCGCGTAAGCGGCGAGCGCCTGCCCTTCGCGGTCGCCGATCTCGATCCGATCGTCAGCGAGGAGCTCAGCCTTCGTAGAAAGCGAACGCGCCATAGCCGACCACCTCCTCTCGGCCGCCGGCGGTGTCGCCGGAGCTGCGCAGATCCACGAGCGCCGCGCGCATGCCGCGCCGGCGCGCCACCCAGGTGAGGCCGTTGATGCCCGCCGCGCCGCAGGCCTGGTCGCCCTCGAGGTTGTCGTCGAGCGAGACCACTCGCGCCGCGGTCTCGGCGTCGACGGAGCGCGCGGCGCCGTAGGGCAGGTAGTGCGACAGATCGGAGCTCACGACGATGGCGGTCTCGTCGCCGCCCCAGAGCGCCTCGAGCAGCGCGCCGACCTCCGCGGCGGTTGCGCCGCCGACGATGAGCGGCACCACGCGCGCGCGCGGCAGGAGGCGCTGGATGAAGGGAAGTTGGACCTCCAACGAATGCTCGCGCGCGTGCGCCGCGGGGTGCGCGGGGACGCCGGCCGCCGCGAGCGCCGCGACGTCGACGGCGACGTCGCCGAGCGGGGTGCGCATCGCCGAGGCCCCGGGCGAGGCCAGCCCCTCGAGCCACACGCGGTGCGCCGGCCCGACGACGACGACGCGCGTGAGGTGTGCGGCCGCGGGCGCGAGGAGCGCGTAGGCGGAGGCGGCGATCGGCCCCGAGTAGACGTAGCCGGCGTGCGGCGCGACGATCGCCTTCGGGGGACGCGCGTCACGCGGCGCGGCCGGTGCCCGCGCCATCAGATCATCGACGGTCGCGGCGAGCTCGTCGCGGTCGCCCGGGTAGAACATCCCAGCGACGGCGGGTGGCCTGATGTCGAGCGCTCTCTCCACACCCTCACGATGGGCCCGCCCCCCATCGACCGCAAGCTCGCAGACTCAGCGCCGCGAGACTTTCCGTCCAGCGAAAATGCTGCGGGCGAGCGCCGCAATCAGTGCGAGCACGAGCGCACCGAAGACGATCGAACCGACGCGATCGTTGCGTACGCCGTCGACGATCAGCCCGACGCCGAGCGCGGGCGGCAGCAGCACCGAGGTGACGAGGAGCAGGAAGACGAGGACACGCACCGGCGCAAGCAGTGCGCGCTTGGCCGCGTTTGCGACCGCGCGACCGCGGCGCGAAGAGTCGCGCGAGAGCGCGTCGGTGAAGACGTTGCCGCTCTCTCGATCGCTCACGACTACGAGCTACAAAGATTCTTGTCTTTGATGTCCTTCGACAGCTTCTTCAGCTGGTCGTTGGCGTCCTTCTTCCAGTTGGTCTTCGGGTACCGCTTGAGGAGCTCCTGGAAGTAGACCTTCGCGTCGCTGCAGTACTTCAGCGAGTAGAACGCCACGCCGTTGCGATACATCGCGTCGGGGACGATGTCCGACTTCGGGAAGTTGTCGATGACCTTCGTGAAGGCGCCGATGGCGTTGGCGAACCGCTTCTCGTTGAAGTAGGCCTCGCCGACGCTGTACTGCGCCTTCGCCGCGCGGCCGTCCGTCGGGTAGCGGTTGATGAACGCCTCGAAGAGCCGCCGCGCGTCGGTGAACTGCCCGGCCGCGAGGCGCTTCTCCGCTTCGGCCATCACGCCGTCGGGGGTCTCGGGAATCGGGGGAGCCTTGGCCGCCGTCATCGAGTTCGTGAGTTGCTCGAGCTTGGTGTCGGAGGCCGCGCGGTAGTCCTGGAACTGCTTGGTGAGCGCGTCGGACGCGCGCTGGAGCTCGTCGACGCGCGCGGTCACCTGCGCGAGATCCATCACCATCTTGTCGACCTTGCCGCCGACGTCGGCCGAGTTGCGCGTGACGACCTTGGTCGCCTCCTCGACGACGGACTTCAGCTTCTTCAGCTGCTCGTCCATCTCCTTGGCGAGGTCGGCGGCGCGCACCTCGTTCTTCGCCGAGAGGCTGCGGACGTCCTTGATCTCGGCGCGGAGCTTCTCGCCGTCCTCGAGCGTCATGCAGCCGCTAGACAACAATGCGGCGACGATCAGGGGCCTCTTCATCTTCATCACTGGACGTCCACCCGGCGGTCCTTCGACCAGCCGCTCTCGTCGGTGCCGGTGGCGTCGAGCTCGCCCTTCGGCACGGTGCGCAGGCGCGCCCCGTCGACGCCGAGGCGCCCGAGGCGATCCTTCACCGACTGCGCGCGCTTCTCGGAGAGCGCGAGGTTGTACTCCTCGGTGCCGCGCGGGTCGGTGTGGCCGACGAGCGAGACCGACTTCGTCGACTTCTTGAGGCACTCGGCGACGCGCTCGATCGACGAGGTCGCCTCCGTCGAGAGCGCCGACTCGTTGAAGTCGAAGTAGATCGGCTCGAGCTGGCAGTCGCCGCCGCCGCCCGAGGTGGTGCCGCCGCCGCCCGTGTCGGTCGTGGCCCCGGCGCGCTTGCAGCGGCCCTTGTCGCACTTGCCGCCGGTGCCGCACTGATCGTCGGTCGCGCAGGCCTTGCACTTGCCGTCGATGCAGGACTGGTTGGCGGGGCACTGGCTGTCGTCGGTGCACTTGGGCGCGAGCTCGCAGCGCCCGGCCTGACAGACCTCGCCCTCTTTGCAGTCACGCGAGTCGCGGCACTGCTGGCACTGCTGATTCACGCAGTACTCTTTGTCGCGGCAATCCTTGTCGCTGTCGCACTTCGGATAGGTCGGTTTGCACGCCGTCGAAAACGACAGCGCGACGAGGACGAGGAGCAGCCCAAGAGACGGGTAGCGTCGCATGGCAGCGAAGCTAGACGGCTCGGCGCGTCGTGTCAACGAATCGTCCGTGTGGACACCCGACGGTCCCCCCGTTAGGTTTACAGGCCGTCTCATGAAGCTGTCTGTCGATTCTTTGCTCGGGAAACGCATCGCCGCGCTGGCCGCTCCGGTCATGCTGGCGATGATCTCCCAGACCCTCATCAATCAGGTCGACCACGCCCTCATCGGTCGGCTCCCGGCGGAGGACTCGATCCCCGGCCAGGCCGCGCTCTTCCCCGCGCTCGTCATCATGTGGGCGATCGGCGGGTCGCTGTCGGCGATCTCCGTCGGGACGCAGGCGCTGACCGCGCGCCGCGCCGGCGAGGAGAGCCACGAACGCGCCGGGCAGGTCATGTGGAACTCGCTCATCGTCGCGGCGATCACCTCGGCGATCGGCTCGGCCGCCGGCTGGGTCGCGGCGCCCAAGCTGATGCGCCTCATGACGCAGAACGAGAACGAGCTGCGCCTCGGGGTGCCCTACCTCCAGTGGCGGATGGTCGGCGTCTTCTCGATGGTGACGACCATCTCCTACAAGAGCTGGTTCGACGGCCTCGGGCGGACGCGCGTCCACATGGGCGCCGCGATCGCGATGAACCTCATCAACTTCGTCCTGAACCTCATCCTCGTGTTCGGCTGGTGGAAGTTCCCGGCCTGGGGCGTCACCGGCAGCGCCATCGCCTCGGCGATCGCCTCGTACCTCGGGCTCTTCATCATGATCGCCTGGAGCCTGCGCTCGCAGTACCGCACCGCCTACCACAATTATCGTCTATCGAATATCTCCCGCAAGCAGCAGTGGGAGCTGATCAAGCTGTCGGCCCCGTCGGCGCTGGCGACCATCTTCGTCATGTCGGGCTTCGGCCTCTTCAAGGCGATTGTGGCGCGGCTCGACATCCAGGCCGGCCACGTCGAGCCGATCTACGGCGCGGCGACGTGGAACGTGATCGTCATCCTGATGCTCTTCTTCACCGCCTTCATGGCCTACGGGACCGCCACCGCGACGCTCGTCGGGCAGTCGCTCGGGGCGAAGAAGGCCGACCTCGCCGAGCGCTACGGCTGGGAGGCGGTGAAGCTGGGCGTCTACTTCGCCATCGTCGTCGGTGGGCTGATCGCCATCTTCCCCGACGCGGTGCTGGCGGTGCTGTCGAAGAACGCGGTGGTCATCGACAACGCGCGGCCGATCCTGCGCATCTGCGGGGCGATGCTGCCGTTCGTGCTCTCGGGCATCGTGCTGACCCAGGCGCTGTTCGGCGCCGGGAACACGACCTTCGTGATGGTCGTCGAGTTCGTCCTCCACTTCTTCTGCCTGGTGCCCCTCGCGTGGCTGTGCGGCGTCACGCTGAACTGGGGGGTGATGGGCGTGTGGATGGGCGTATTCGTCTATGTGTTCGGCCTGAGCGTGATCATGGGGTGGAAGTTCGCCGAGGGGCGCTGGAAGGAGATCCGCATCTAGCGGAGCGACGGTGGGGCGATGCGCGCGACGCTGCTGATCGTCGATGACGAGCCCGCGATCCTCTCGACGCTGCGGCGGGCGCTGGAGCTCGAGGGGTACACCGTCGAGGTCGCCGGCGGTGGGCGGGTCGCGCTGGAGAAGGCGAAGGCGCGGCTGTTCGACGCGGTGGTGCTCGACGTGGCGATGGCCGACCTCGACGGGATGGCCACGCTGAAGGCGCTGCGCGAGCTGGCGCCCGCGCTGCCGGTGGTGATGATGTCCGGGCACGCGACGCTCTCGACGGCGGTGGAGGCGACGCGGCTCGGGGCGGTCGATTTTCTCGAGAAGCCTTTGTCGATCGACAAGGTCCTCATCACGCTCGGCAACGCGCTCAAGCTGGCGCGGCTGGAGGCGGAGAGCGAGGAGCGGCGGGCCAGTCAGCGACGCGAGATCGACGAATGGCTGATCGGCGGCGGGCCCAAGATGCGGCGCATCGTCGAGACCATCCGGCGCGCGGCGCCGTCGACGGCGCGGGTGCTGGTCACCGGCGAGCGCGGGACGGGCAAGGAGCTGGTCGCGCGCGCGGTGCACGAGCTGTCGAAGCGGCGCGAGGGGCCCTTCGTGAAGCTGAACTGCGCGGCGATCCCGGCGGAGCTGATCGAGAGCGAGCTCTTCGGGCACGAGAAGGGCGCGTTCACCGGCGCGACGCAGATGCGGCGCGGGAAGTTCGAGCAGGCCAACGGCGGGACGCTGTTCCTCGACGAGATCGGCGACATGACCGCGAGCGCGCAGGCCAAGGTGCTGCGCGTGCTGCAAGAGAACGAGGTCGAGCGCGTCGGCGGGTCGGAGACGCTGAAGGTGGACGTGCGGGTGGTGGCGGCGACCAACAAAGACCTGCGCGGCGAGATCGAGAAGGGGCGGTTCCGGGCCGACCTGTACGATCGGCTGAACGTGGTGCCGATCGAGGTGCCGCCGCTGCGCGAGCGGCGCGAGGACGTGCCGGCGCTGGTGAAGCACTTCCTCGGCGAGCTGGGCGCGCAGAACCACCGTCGGGTGGGCATCGGCGACGAGGCGCTCGGGATGCTGATGCAGCACGACTGGCCGGGGAACGTGCGCGAGCTGCGCAACGTGATCGAGCGGCTGGTGATCTTCGCCGATCACACCATCGGCGCGGACGACGTCGCGGCGGCGCTGCCCGGCGTGCAGAAGGTGCGGCCGCGGTTCGAGCGCGGGGTGGCGCTGAAGGATCTGGTGGCGGCGGCCGAGCGCGAGATCGTGCTCGGCGCGCTCGAGGCGAACGCCTGGCACATCGCCAACACCGCGCGCGAGCTCGGGCTTGAGCGCAGCCACCTGTACAAGAAGATGCGCGCCCTGGGGATCGCGCGGCCCGGCGGCGACACCGACGGCGACGACGAAACCGACGGATGATCTCACAGGACGGAGGACGGAGAGCAGAACCCTCTGACCTCCGTCCTCCGTGCTCCTGTGAACCTTCTGATCTGTCAGTCGGGGAGGCAGCCGGCGACGCACTGGGCGAAGGGGCTCCAGAGCGCGGGGCACGCGCAGGTGGTGCAGAAGGCGCAGCCGACGTCCTCGCAGCTCTTCACGTCGAGGATGCAGCGCTCGACGCAGGCACTATTTGTTTGACAGGAAAGGCCGCCGAGGTCGGCGGCGGCGAGGCCGCAGGCGGCGGCGAGCTGGGCCTTCGCCGCCTCGCAGCTCGACGGGGATGATGGCCGGCAGCGGAAGCAGCCGTCGGCGTCGGGCGCGGTGGGGAGCTGCGCCAGCGGGCAGTCGAGCACCACCGGGCAGCCGCGCGGGGCGCAGCCGACGTAGGCGCCGCCGCCGCAGAAGCACTCGCCGCCGCCGCACTCGGCGGGGCCGCACCAGCAGGGCTGGGCGACGACGGTGCAGGCGGGATCCTCGGTGCAGGTGCACTTGGGGCGCGCGGCGCAGGGGCTCGACGGGGGCGAGGGCGTCTGCGACCCGAGGTCGGCGGGGCCGGCGAGGTCGGGCCCGGAGCCGTTGGTGCGCAGCGCGGTCTCGTTGCAGGCGGCGAGGGCGAGGAGGACGAAGGTCAGGCGAAGGGACGTCATGCCGCGGGCAGACAGCAAGCGTCGTGCCTCGCGCTCAGCGACGGGAACGTCGCGCGCGCGCGGCCTCGGTTTTCTGAGGGGCGGTGGATTTCCGGGGTTGTTGTCTAGCGAGATTGTTCGTCGAGCGCGCGCAGCGCCCGGCGCAGGAAGCCGGCCACCGGGGCGTCGCGCTCGACGGCGAGGCGGGCGGTGATCGGGCCGCGCGCCTCGGGCCAGCGCACCTGGACCAGCGCGGCGGCGGCGGCCTGGCGGATGGCCACCTGCTCGTGGCCGAGCTGCGCGACGAGGAGCGGCCCCGAGTCGGCGCCGTAGGCGGTCAGCGCGCCGAGCGCGGCCGCCACGCGCAGCGAGCGCGGGCCGTCGGCGGTGGGGGCCTCGCGCTCGACGTAGGCCCGCAGCCAGGCGCGCGCCTTCGACGACGGCGCGAGGCGCAGCGCGGCGATCGCGCGCACCACGCGCAGCGGCGAGAGGCTGGCGTCCTCGGCGTAGGCGATGAGCGCCGCGTCGACGTCGGGGCCGAGCTCGCGGACCTGCGCCTCCGACGGGAAGCTCTCGAACCCGGCGAGCAGCCGCTCGATCTGCGCGCGCGACGGCGCCGCCCCCGCCACCGACGGCGCGAGCGCACCCGCGAACGCCAGCGCCAACAGCACGCGCCTCACTGGCGCACCTTCGGATCGTTCCGCATGACCTGTCCCTGCTGCGCGGAGATGGTGTTGCCGCCGCGCTCCTCCCAGTACATGAGGTTCTGCCCCGAGCCGTTCGTGTCGGGCAGCGGATCGACCCGCCCCGACGACTCGACGTTGTGGAAGAGCCCGAGGGTGTGGCCGATCTCGTGCGACGTCGTCTCGGCGAAGCCGCTCTGCCCGAGGAGGCACAGCGCGTCGACGGAGACGATGGCGCCCGAGTGCGGCGTCCCGAGGACCGGCGAGCTGGGGATGCCGCCGGCGATGCCGAGGATGCCGACCTGGTTGCCCTGGAGGTCGGTGATGCTGCGCACGAGCGTGACGTCCATGCCGACGGTGGTCGGCTGGTTGCCGGTGGCGGTCTTCAGCACCGACTCGAGGTCCCCCGAGTCCTGCCCACCCGTCGTCGACGCGCGCACGACGGTGAGCGCGCCGTTGGCGCCGTGGACGGTGACGTTGGAGACGTCGATCGACGCGCTCGCGTAGATGTTCTTGATGCCGTTGATCGTCGTCGCGAGGCGGGCGGCGGCGTTGGTGGAGGTGATCGACGACCCGCTGCAGTTCGAGCCGACGTCGGTGATGTACCAGTTGAGGTCGGCCTTCCCCGTCGAGAGCGCGGCCGGCGCCACCTTGAGGAAGATGCGCGTGTCGACGCGACGGGCGAACGACGAGGCGGCGGCGTTCGGCATGTACCCGCCGGGCATCAGCGTGATCTTCGGCGAGTTCGGCACCAGCATCGTCGAGCTGCCCTGATCCGGGATGTAGCGGATGTCGAGCGCGTAGAACTGGTCCTCCGTCGAGGGCTGGCTGTAGATGGTGGTGCCGGCGGGGTCGATGAGCTCGGTGAGGCCGACGGTCTGCCCGAGGTCGAAGTTGGGATCTTTGACAAAAATGGCCATCGAGCGGCCGTGGCCCGGCATCGGGATGTACTCGCCCGACGGGAGATCGAACGCCAGCATCCCCGTCTGCGGCAGGCAGCCGCGCAGCGCCTGGAAGTCGAACGAGGTGAGGGTGAGGCCGGTCTGCGTGCAGGTGAGGCTCGAGCCGTGGCAGTCGCCCGTCGTCGCGCACATCTCGACGCAGACGCCGAGGAGGCAGGCGCCGCGATCGCAGTCGCCGTCCTTGGCGCAGGCGACGGCGTTGGCGGCGCCGCCGCGGCGCGGGGCGCAGGAGAGCGTCTGGGCCGCGGTGCGCGACGGGACGCAGGTCTGGTCCGACGGGCAGGCGGAGTCGCGATCGCACGAGAGGGCGCATTTGCCGTCGAGGCAGAGGCGCGTCGCGCACTCGCTCGCGTCGCCGCAGGGCGAGCCCGCCGGGGCGCCCGGGTAGGGCGTGCACTGCCCGTCGACGCACTGGAACGAGCGCCCGCACTGGTCGTTCGTCGAGCAGGCGGGGACGCAGCCGCCGTTCCAGCACTGATAGCCGGAGCGGCACTGCCCGCGATCGGTGCAGGCGGGGACGCAGAAGCTGCGGTCCTTGATGAGGCCGCAGACGCTGCCCGTCGGACAGTCGCTGTCGCTGCAGTCCTTGGTGCAGACGTTGTCGGGGAAGGGATCCCCCGCGCACCCGAGCCCGCTGCCGCAGGCTGGGTTGTTGGGATCGCAGGTGGTGCCGATGGCGCCGCTCGACGAGCCGCAGGCGGGGACTGTGCAGAGGACGCTCGCGAGCAGGCCCGCGACGAGGATGCGATGGATCACGGAGCCAGTTTCGCAGTGCGCGCGTCGCGAGATCAAGGCTCGCGTGGGCGGTGTATGCTGCGGCCATGCGTACTTCGCTTGGCTTGGCCTTGGTTCTCGCCTTCGTTGCCGACGGGGCGGTGGCTGGATCGGCCGCGGCGGAGGAGCCGAGGCCGCCGGGCGGCGTGACGGAGGACGACGCGCGCACGCCGACGAAGACGAAGTCGGCGGCGGCCTCGAGCAGCGACCCGCGCGTCGACCACAAGTACGACCTCGGCGCGCGCATCCGCTACCTGTTCGTGACGCAGGCGATGATGTCGCCGTTCCTCTCGGCGTCGACGGACATGAACTCGGTGTCGACGGCGATCGAGTTCGGCTATCGCCGCCCGACGTTCGACGTGGTGACGTCGCTCGACTTCAGCTGGCTGGCGCTCAACGACGGCAACTACCTGACGGCCGGCCACCCGCCCGACCTCGACACGCACTACGTGCAGTTCCGCAACTTGTCTTTTTTGTCTATCGACGTGTCGGTGCTCGGCCACAACTGGCTCACCAAGTGGCTGGAGATTCGCTACGGCGCGGGGCTGGGGCTCGGCGTGGTGCTCGGCGACGTGCTGCTCACCAACAACGGCACGCAGTGCACGCTGGCGAACGCGCGCGACACGTCGGTGTGCCACCCGGTCTTGCCGAACGGGACGCACCTCGTCCCGGGGACGCCGGGGTTCGAGGACGCGCTCAAGGCGACCGAGGCGCCGAAGGCGACCGACACGGCGCAGGATCCCCACCGCTCGAAGGGGGACAAGCCGCCGGTGATGGCGGTGGTCAACATCATGATCGGGCTGCGCTTCAAGGTGCACGAGCACGTCATGCTGAGCTGGGACCTCGGCTTCCGGAACGCGATGTTCACCGGGGTCGGGGTGCACTACCTGTTCTAGCTCGCCCTCGCGATCAGCGCCGGATTTTCCGTATATCACCAATTCGCAGCGTGACCTTCTCGGCGTCGTAGTGCTCGGCGAGCGGGATGGCGAACTTGCGCGAGCCGCCGACGAGCTCCTTCCACTCCTGCGGCGTGATCTGGCCGCGCTCGTCGAGGAACGCCACCAGCCGCGCGCGCAGGGCGGCCAGCGCCTCGGCGTGGAAGAAGAGGTCCTTGATGCGCGTGACCACGCCGCCGCGCGCGAGCAGCTCGAGCGCGCGCTCGACCTCGGCGCGATCGGCGGCCAGCGCGGCGGCGGCCTCGACGGGGCGCGGCGGCTGGAGGGCCGCCTCGCGGTAGAGCGCGCCGAGGCGCTCGGCGAGCGGCGCCAGCGTGGTCGCCGCCTGCGCGCGGGCCGGATCGTGGCCCCGGCGACGGACGACGTCGCGCGCGATCTCCAGCTCGCCGTCGCGCTCGAGCGACTCGACGACGGCGTGGCAGAGGCGCGGGTCGCCCTCGGCGCCGACGAGGCGCGTGCGCAGCTCCTCGCGGCCGAGCCCCGGATCGAGCGGGCGCGCGGCGTGGTGCGCGTCGACGGCGGCGAGCGCGGCGGCCCGCAGCGCGTCGAAGGCGGTCCGCGCCACGACGAGGCCGCGATCGCGGTCGACGCGGATGATCGCCCGCGTCGAGAGCAGCTTGGTGAGCGCCGCCTCGGTGGCCCGCGGCGTCGTCGGCAGCCGCATCTGCAGCGCGGCGCGCGCGATCCCGGAGCTCCCCGCCCGCTCGACCTCGAGCAGCACCCGCGCCTCCGGCGGCGCCGCCTGCTCGGTGGCGACGAGCGCGGCGAGGAGCTCGGGCGTCGCCCGTCGGTGGCGCGCGCCCAGCGTGCGCAGCACCACGCCGCCGCCGACGGTGGTGCCGTGGTTGCGCTGGGCCACGAAGCCGCGCAGGACGAAGCGATCGCCCGGCACGAGCACCATCTCGTCGTCGAGCTGCAGCTGCGCCAGCGCCTCGCCGCCCGGATCGAGCGCGCCGCGATCGAGCAGCGTCACCGTCGCCAGCGTCGAGGCCGTGCCGGCGTGGAGCTGCACGCGCGCGCGCCGCTTCATCGGCCCGAGCGCCGACCCCAACAGGCGCACCCGCGCGTCGACGAGCCGCCCGGCCTCGAGCTCGCCCGGCCGCACCAGCACCTGCCCGCGCGCGAGCGCCTCGCGCGGCGCCGCCAGGTTGAGCGCGGTGCGCTGCCCGGCGGTCGCCGACGCCACCGCCCCGCCGTGCACCTGCACGCCGCGCACCTTCGCCGCTGTCGGAGACACTGCCGGGAGCGCGACCAGATCGTCGCCGGGCGCCACCCGCCCCGCCCACAGCGTCCCGGTCACCACGGTGCCGAAGCCCTTCATCGAGAAGACGCGATCGATCGGCAGCCGCGTGAGCCCCTCCGGATCGCGCCCCGGCGCCTCGGCGAGCGCGCGCGCAACCTCCGCCAGCAGCGACGGCAGACCGGCCCCCGTCTTCGCCGAGCAGGGCACGATCGGCGCCCCCGCGAGCGCGGTCCCGCGCAGCGCCTCGGCGACGTCGGCGGCGGCCAGCGCGCGCAGCTCGTCGTCGACCAGATCGGCCTTGGTCAGCGCCACCACCCCGCGCGTCACCCCGAGGAGGCCGCAGATGTCGAGGTGCTCGCGCGTCTGCGGCATCACCCCCTCGTCGGCGGCGACCACCAGCACCACGAGGTCGATGCCGACCGCGCCCGCGACCATCGTGCGCACGAAGCGCTCGTGCCCCGGGACGTCGACCACGCCGACGGTGATCCCCGACGGCAGCGTGAGGTGCGCGAAGCCGAGCTCGATGGTGATGCCGCGCTCCTTCTCCTCCTTCAGGCGATCGGTGTCGATGCCCGTGAGCGCGCGGACGAGCGAGGTCTTGCCGTGATCGATGTGCCCGGCCGTGCCGATGACCAGCGACGGCGCGGCGGCGCCCACGGGCTACCTCCCCGCCGAGGGCGGCGCCACCGGCGAGCGGAAGGTCACGCGCAGCCGATCGCCGTCGATGACGGCGTCGGCGTCGAGGCGCCGCATGCGCGTGAGGAGCTCGGTCAACGTGCGGGTGTCGCGCTCGCCGAGCTGCAGCCCCGGCAGCATCTTGGCCACCGCCGTCCCGTCGACGGCCAGGCGCAGGAGCGGCGTCGCCCCCGCGGCGGCGGCCGGCTGCGCCCCGACGGGCGTCAGGGTGCGCGCGCTCCAGCCGAGCGTGTCGTTCGAGTCGGCGAGCGTCACCGTGAGCGGCCCCGAGGCGAGCGGCTCGAGCGCCACCGTCAGCCCCTGCGCCAGCACGTCGAGCGGATAGACGATGGGCTTCCGCGCGCCGAGGGTCTGCTGCGTCCCCTGCGCCACCCCGGCGAGGAGCGCCTCGAGGAGCGGCCGCGCGGTCGCGTCGAGCGTGGCGCCGACGGCGTAGCGGATCGACTGCACCCCGTCGGCGCCGTCGCGCGCGACGAGCACCAGGTTGCGCAGCTTGCCGAACGCCTGCACCGCCTGGTTGAAGGTGTCGGCCGAGGCCGCCCCGCCGGGCGCCGGCGGCTTGCCGGCGATGGCGCCGATCGCCTGCGGCCAGCTGCGGATCGCCAGCGCGCCCCAGGCGAGCGCGCCGCAGCGATCGAGCCCCGCCGTCAGCGTCGCCGTCGAGGCGAAGGCCCCGCCGCGCTTGAGCGCCGCGAACGGCTGCACGCTCGCCGCGAACAGCGCCACCACCGCCGCCGCCTGCTTCGAGAGGAGCTCGACGTCGTAGCCGCGATCGTCGACGGGCGCGAGCTTCAGCCCGCCGAGGGCCGTCCCCGCCTGCGAGCCCCAGTCGAGCTCGGCGCGGACCTCCTCCGGCGCCACCGTCAGCGCCGCGCCCAGATCGTCGAACGACGCGGGCGCCAGCTTCCCGAACTCCTTCGCGCACTGCGCCGCGGCCTGCTTCGACCGCTTCTCATTTTTGTCTAGCAGCTCGAGCACCGGCCCCAGCGCCCGCCCGTCGACGTAGGCGACGACGGCGGTGTCGGGCGCGGCGAACAGCGCGCGCGCCCCGCGCTCGACGCGGAAGGCGACCTTGGGCGCGAGCGGCCAGCGCTTCACGATCTCGGCCGCCGTCGGCGGCTTGGCGTCGGAGGCGTTGACGAGGTCGATCACCACCTCCTTGTCGGTCGCGCGCACCACCGCCATCGCCTTGTTGCCGAGCGGCGCGTACGCGACCACTCCCGCCGTCGCCAGCGGCGTCCCCGGCTCGACCGCCTGGATCGGCAGCTGCCCGGTCATCCCGAGGCCCGCGAGGAACGACTGGAAGATCGACTTGTCGCGCAGCGTGGCGACGAGGCGGCTGTGCCAGCGGTTCGGCCCGGCCGGCTCCATGAAGCTGGCCACCGCCGCCGCGTTCGGCTCGATCCCCGTCGGTGCGAGCACCAGCGGATCGAGCGGATCGATCCCCGCGAGCTGCGACCGGAGCTGCTTGACGTCCGGCAGCTCGCCGACGCCGACGCGCTTCAGCGCCGTCAGCACCGCGCCCGGGCGCGCCGACGCGTAGAGCGGCGCCCCCTCGGTGATCTTCGCCCACGGCCCCTCGGCCGCGTGCGCCACTCCCCCGATCGCCGCGACCAGCGCAGCGACGCCAACGAACCGCTTCACGAGGCACCTCCCGGCGGCGTCTCCGTCGTCATCGCCGTCAGCTCGGCGATCGCGCGCTGCCGCAGCTCGCGCTTCAAGATCTTGCCCGTCGGGTTGCGCGGCAGCTCGTCGACGAACCAGTAGAACCGCGGCCGCTTGAAGTCGGCGAGCGCCGCGCGCACGTGCTGCGACAGCTCCTCCTGCGACGGAGGCGGCTGCCCGGGCTTGGGCACAACGAAGGCCCCCAGCGCCTCGCCCCAGTCGGGATCGGGCACGCCCACCACCGCCACGTCGGCGACGCCGGGGTGCTCGTGGAGGCGCTGCTCGATCTCCCACGGGTAGATGTTCACGCCGCCGGAGATCACCATGTCGCTCTTCCGCTCGGCGAGATAGAAGAAGCCGTCGGGGTCGCGCCAGGCCAGGTCTCCGACGGAGAAGAAGCCCTCCTTCATCGCCGCGCGCGTCGCCGCGTCGTTGCCGTGATACCCGTCCATCATCATGGCGTTCTTGACATAGACCTCGCCGACCTGCCCGTCGGGGACCTGGTTCCCGTCGCTGTCGAGCAGCCGGATCTCGTTGCCGCCGATCGCGCGCCCGATGGTCCCCGGGCGCGCGGTGTGCTCGCCCGGCTTGGCCAGCGTCACGAGGCCGGTCTCGGTCGCGCCGTAGAAGTTGTAGAGGATGGGGCCGAAGGCGTCCTCGAAGGCGCGCGCCGTCTCCGTCGGCAGCGGCGCCGCGCCGCTCATCACCCAGCGCAGCGACGAGGTGTCGCGGCGGCGGATCTCCTCGGGCGGCAGCGCGCACAGGCGCGCCAGCATCGTCGGCACCATCAGCGACGAGGTGATGCGCTCGCGCTCGATCGTCGCCAGCACCTCCTCGGCGTCGAACTTCGGCAGGATCACCACGCAGCCGCCGACGCCCATCGTCATCGCCACGAAGGCCGGCGCCGCCGAGTGATAGAGCGGGCACACCACCAGATGGCGCTCGTCGCCGCGGATGGGGAACTCGGTGAGGAAGTGCACGATCGGCTCGAAGCCGAGCTTGCGGAAGTCCCGCGCCGCGCCCTTGGCCTTCCCCGTCGTCCCCGAGGTGTAGACCATGACGCCGGAGAAGCCGCCGCCGCGCGTGACCGCCGGGCGGGTGGCGTCGCCGATGGCGAACAGCTCCTCGTACGCCGGGAAGCCGGCCACCGCGCCCCCGACGGCGAAGCAGCGCTCGCGCGCGATCTGCACGCTGCGCCCGCGCAGCTCGCGCAGCGCCTCGTCGACGGTGGGCGCGAGGTCGTGGTGGAAGACCATCGCCTTGGCGCCCGAGTTCTCGAGGAGGTAGGCGACCTCCGGCCCCTTCAGGCGATAGCCGATCTGCACCGCGACCCCGCCCACCGACGGGAGCGCGGCGTTGAGCTCGAGGTACTCGTGGCCGTTGTGGAGGAGCGCGCCGATGCGATCGCCGGGCAGCATCCCGGCGCGCCGCCCGAGGCCGTGCGTCAGGCGGTTCACGCGCTCCTCGAGCTTGCCGTAGGTGAGCCGCGTCGCGCCCGAGACGATCGCCGGGCGGTTGGGGTCGCGCAGCGCGTGGTAGTGGATGATCGCCAGCGCGCCGCGGCGCCCGAGGGCGTAGTCCTTCGCCGCGCGCAGCGCCACCAGCGGCCCGAGGCCGCGGGTCACGTCGGTCTGGCGCCACAGCGCGACGCCGCGACGGGCCATCGCGAGCTTGCGTCGCAGGAAGTCGATCGGCTCGGGTGCTCTCACGGCAAGCCTCGTTTCGTTCTTGTTCTTGTCTAGCGAAATAAAGACCGGGTCAGCCGCCGAGGACCGCGATGTGCTTCTTGACCTCGTTGCGTGGCGGGGCGTCGGCCGGCGCGATCTCGAGGTACCGCTTGTAGGCCTTGAGCGCCGACGGCGTCTCCTTCGATTCGCGGTGCGCGTCGCCGAGCAGCAGGTAGGCCTCGGCCGCCCACGGCGCGCGATCCTCGACGAGCTTCAGCGCGCGCTCGAGCTCGGTGATCGCCGGCTTGCGCTTGCCCGCGTCGATCAGCGCGCGCCCCAGCTTGAACGCCGCCTCGCCCGACTTCGCGTCGGCCTTCGCCGCGTCCTCGTAGGCCTTGCGCGCCTTGTCGGTCTCGCGGAGATCGGCGTGCGCGTCCCCCTCGAGGATCAGCGCCGCCGCGCGCGTCGCCGGGTTCTTGGCGAGCGCCGCCAGCTCGGCCAGCGCGTCCTTCGTCGCCCCCATGCGCACGAGGATGCGCGCGCGCCCGAGCGCCGCCTGCGCCTCGCTCGGCGGGCGGCGCGCGAGGTTGTACTCGGTCATCGCCTGATCGAGCTTGTTGAGCCCCTCGAGGATGCGCCCGAGCTCGAGGTGCGCCTCGGTGCTGTCCGAGAGCGTGGCCGCGCGCCGCGCCTCGGCGAGCGCCTCCGGCAGCGACCCGGCAGCGACGAGCGCGCGCGCCCCGATGAGGTGGGCGCGCGCCGAGCGATCGTCCTCGCGCACCACCGCCGAGACGAGATCGCGCGCCTCCGAGGGCTTGCCGAGCGCGACGGCCAGCTCCGCCGCGGCGAGGCGCGCCGTCGACGTCGCCATGCCGCCCTTCAGGACCTCTTGGTACTTCGCGTAGGCCTCGGCGCTCTTGCCTGCCTTGGCGAGGAGCCGCGCCTGCCGCTCGGCGATCCCCGCCGGCGGCGTCGGCGCCCGGGCCAGCCCGTCGTAGAGCGCGGTCGCTTCGGCGTCCTTGTTCTGCGCCTCGAGCGCCGCGCCGAGGCCGAGCGCCGCCTCGACGGACTCGGGCTTCTTCTCGCGCACCGCGCGGTAGCGCGCCTCGGCGTCGGCGGCGCGGCCGAGCGCGAGGTAGGCGTCGCCGAGCTCGAGCGTCATCTGCGCGTCGCCGCTCGCCTTCTCCTCGGCGCGTTTGAGCGTCTGGAGCGCCTCGTCGCTCTTGCCGAGCGCCGCCCGCTCGCGCGACGCCGCCAGGTAGGCCGGCAGGTATTTTGCGTCTAGCGTAATCGCCTCCTCGAAGCGGGCGATCGCCTTGTCGCGCTCGGGGCTCGCCTTCGCCGCCAGGAGCCGCCCGTCCCAGTAGGCGACGTCGGCGCTCTTCGTCGACTGCAGCGGCGCGAAGGTGGTCTGCGCCTTGTCGAGCTGCCCGGTCTCGACGAGCGCGCGCACGAGGAGCAGGCGCGCGCGCGGCTCCTTCGGCTGCTCGGCGACGAGCTTCTCGAGCGGGCCGGTCGCCTCCTTGCAGCGACCGCCGTCGCACTGCGCGCGCGCCAGGCCGAGCCGCGCCGCCGTCGACGACGGGTCGAGCTGCACGGCGCGCTTGTAGCGATCCTCGGCCTCGTCGGTCTGGCCGCCGCGCGCCGCGATCAGCCCGAGCGTCGCCCAGGCGTCGGCGAGCTCGCGCGACCCGAGCTGCGCCGAGCGCTTCTGCACTAGGTCGTCGATCTGCGCGCGCGCCGCCTGCGCGTCGCCGCCCGAGAGCGCCGCGACGCGCGCCGCACCGACGAGCGCGCCGGCGTGGGACGCGCTCTTCTCGCGCGCCTTCTTGTAGAGCTCGGCGGCCTTCGCGAGCTCGCCGAGGCGCTCCTTGGCGACGGCGGCGCCGTAGAGCGCGCCCGCGCGCGTCGGCTCGGCGGCGAGCGCGCGCCCGAAGGCGCCGTCGGCGGCGGTGGCGTCGCCGGCGGTGAGCTCGAGCGTCCCGAGCGCGACCAGCGCGTCGGCGTCGGTGGGCGCCTCCTTCAGGTAGGCGTTCAGCTTGGCGCGCGCGTCGGCCAGCTTGTTGGCGACGAGGAGGCGCAGCGCCTGCGCCCGCTTCACGTCGGGCGCCTCGGCCGCCTTGGGGTCGGCGACAATCTTGTCTAGCGCATTTTCCGCGGTGCGCGCCTCGGAGGTCGCGCCGAGACGCGCCGCCCACAGCCGCGCCTCCGCCTCGAGCGCCTGGGCCTCGACGTTCTTGGCGTCCTCCTCGAGCAGCGCGTGCAGATCGCCCGCCGCGCGCTTGTAGGCGGCGAGCGTGTCGTCGCCGAGCGACTTGCGCGCGGCGACGATCTTGGCCTCGCGCTCGCGCTTCTTGCCGCTCCACAGGTTCGCGCCGAAGAAGCCGGTATCGGTGAAGAGGCCCATCCCGACGCCGACGGCGCCGAGCAGCGCTCCGCCGCCGACGACGCCGAGGAGGAGCCCTCGGCGCGAGCGGCGCGGGAGCGGCTCGACGTCGCCGGTGCGCTTGCTGCCGTCGACGAGATCGCCGCCGTGGTGGCGCGGATCGGGCTTCGCCGGCCGCTTGCCGCGCGCCTCTCCGACGGGGGCGACGTCGGTGCCGGGCACCACCGGCGCGACCTCCTGCGTCTCCGACACCGGCGCGAGATCCATCACCTCGCTGCGCGGGGCGACGTCCATCACCTCGGCGCGGGGCGCGAGCAGATCGTCCTCGCGCGCGGCCGGGCGCGGCGCGACGAGGTCGGGCTGGTCGGCGGGCTCGGCGGCCGCGGGCGCGCTGAAGTCGACGTCGAGCGCCAGCGCCGGCCCGTCGGCGTCGAGGGGGATGCCCGGCGACGACGGCGCGGGGGGCGGGGCGCCAGCCCGGCGCGGCATCAGCGCCAGGTCATCCTCGTCGGGGGAGTCGAGATCGACCGCGCTCGACGAGCGCAGCGGCGCCGGCAGGTCGATGGCGTCGGGCCCATCGAAGCGCGGCACCGACGGGATGGTCGGCGGCGCCGAGGTCATCGTCGGGGGCGGCGGCGTCACCACCGGGGGCGGCGGCGGCACCTTCGGCGGCGGCGGCTTCGCGGTCACCGGCGGCGGCGCCGTCTTCGGCGGCGGCGGCGGCGTCACCACCGACGGGGGCGGCGGGGTCACGATCGGGCGCTGCACCGGCGCCGGGAGATCGACGCCTGCCATGGCCGAGACCGGCGCGGGGAGGTCGATGCCGTCGTCGGGATCGAGCCCAATGGCGATCGCCTGCGGCGGAGGCGGGGCCAACGGCGGCGTCTTCGGCGGCGCGCTCTTCGGCGTCGCCGGCCCGACGCCCAGCATCGTCGCCGGCCGCGCACCCGTCGGAGGAGGCGGCGGCGAGGGCGGTGGCGGCGGCGGCGCGCCGAGGATCGTGGCCGGACGCGCGGGCTTCGGCGCCGGGAGGTCGATCTCGTCGCTGTCACCGGCCGCGACGGCCGCGGCGCCCTTTGGCGAGGCGACCGGCGCCGGCAGATCGATCTCGTCGAGCTCGGCGGTCCGCGCCGCGTCGTCGGTGAAGAGCGACGCCTTCTTCGCCACCGGCGCCGGCAGATCGACCTCGCCCACCGCTGCGGCGTCGATGTCGTCCAGATCGGACAGCGCGATCTCTCGCTTGGGCGGCGCGGCGGCCGGCACCGCTGCTGCTGCCCCCTGCCCTTTGTGCACCGTGAACTGATGCAGGCAGGCCGGGCACTTCATCACCAGGCCGGAGGCGGGGATTCGTGCTTCGTCGATATCGTACTGGGCGCCGCAGCTCTCGCAGGCGATCTTCATGGGGGGCGTTCCATCATAGCACCCACATCAGCACGAACTCGCTTGACAAGAGGGAGGTGGTTAGCATAACTGCTTCGGACCTCTCGCCGGTAGGGATGGCCGGGAGGAGTGGCCGAGCGGTCGAAGGCAGCGGTCTTGAAAACCGCAGCGCGAAAGCGCCGGGGGTTCGAATCCCTCCTCCTCCGCAAACCACTGACAATCGAATAGACGCTCATGCGGAACAAGTTGCACGAAGGTCTCTCTCCCAAAACCACCGCCCGTGGAAGTTCCCACGAACCCTCTGGCGGGGACCGGGGCAGCCAGTCCCGGCCGAGCGAAGGTGGCTTCGCCACCGCAGCGAGGGGGTTCGGGGGCGAAGCCCCCGAGCAACTCGAAGGAGAGATGGCCGAGTGGCTGAAGGCGCTCGCTTGCTAAGCGAGTATAGGGCCAAAAGCTCTATCGAGGGTTCGAATCCCTCTCTCTCCGCCGACGGTCATATTGAATCAGAGTTTGAGACAAGCGGCTGTAGCTCAGCTGGATAGAGCATCGGTCTACGGAACCGAGGGTCGGAGGTTCGAATCCTTCCAGCCGCGCTGTGGATGTACTGACGGACGAAGCATTCATGCAGGAGGCGCTCGCGGAAGCGGCGGCTGCTGCAGCGCTCGACGAAGTTCCAGTCGGATCGGTGATCGTCCTCGACGGAACGGTCATCGGTCGGGGCGGTAATCGCCGCGAATCGGCGGCGGATCCGACCGCCCATGCCGAGATCCTCGCGATTCGCCAGGCGGCGCAGGCCGTCGGTGGATGGCGGCTCGTCGGGACCACGCTCTACGTCACTCAGGAGCCCTGTCCGATGTGCGCGGGCGCCATCGTCAACGCGCGCATCGAACGCGTCGTGTACGGCTGCGACAATCCCAAGGCCGGCGCGGTGCGGACGCTCTATCAGCTCCTCGAAGATCCTCGTCTCAATCACCGCGTCGCGGTGACCCCCAACGTCCTCGCCGAAGCGTGCGCCTCCCAACTGCGCTCGTTTTTCGAGAAGCTCCGTCGAGGCGATTGAATTCCGAAGTACCCGGGAGAGGTGGCAGAGTCCGGTTGATTGCGCCTGATTCGAAATCAGGTGTACCCGCAAGGGTACCGGGGGTTCGAATCCCTCCCTCTCCGCTCATTTCACTGACAGTTGGGAGAGATGCCAGAGTGGCCGATTGGGCACGACTGGAAATCGTGTGTGCCGCAAGGTACCGAGGGTTCGAATCCCTCTCTCTCCGCCACAACAATCCTCAAAGTTTGTCTTGAAAGTGGCCCGTCCTCGGAAGAGACTGCGACGTTTTCGAGACCTATGGCTCTGGGTGACGCCGAGTCGATGAACCCCGCCAGGCCCGGAAGGGAGCAACGGTAGTCGGCAAAGTGGGTGCCCGGAGCCACCTTTTTTTCTATCGGTTGTAGCTCGGGGGCTCCGCCCCCGAACCCCGAAACCATCCGCATGAGCTATCTCGTCCTCGCCAGAAAGTACCGTCCCCAGCGGTTCGAGGACGTCATCGGACAAGAGCACGTCACCCGCACCCTGCAGAACGCCATCAAGCAGGGACGCCTCCACCACGCCTTCCTCTTCACGGGCGCCCGCGGCGTCGGCAAGACCACCGCCGCCCGCATCCTCGCCAAGGCGCTGAGCTGCGTCGAGGCGCCGACGCCGACGCCCTGCAACACCTGCGACGCCTGCCGCGAGATCACCAGCGGCCAGTCGGTCGACGTGCAGGAGATCGACGCCGCGTCGAACAATGGCGTCGACAACATCCGCGAGCTGCGCGACTCGATCCGCTACGCGCCCGTCCGCGGCAAGAAGAAGGTCTACATCCTCGACGAGGTCCACATGCTGACCTCGGGCGCGTGGAACGCGCTGCTCAAGACGCTCGAGGAGCCGCCGCCGCACGCCATCTTCGTCTTCGCGACGACCGACCCGCACAAGCTGCCGGCGACGATCCTGTCGCGCGTCCAGCGCTACGACTTCAAGCTGGTCCCGGTCCGCCGCATCGTCGACCACGTCGCCAAGGTCCTCACCGACGAGAACATCCAGTTCGAGCCGTCCGCGCTGACGCTGGTCGCGCGCGAGTCGGGCGGCTCGGTGCGCGACTCGCTGTCGCTGCTCGATCAGGTGATCGCCGCCGTCGGCCTCGACGACCGCACGCTGCGCGAGCAGACGGTCGCCGAGATCCTGGGCGTCGCCGACCGCGCGCTCCTCGGCAAGCTCGGCCGCGCCATCCTCGCCCGCGACGCCGAGTCGGCGCTGTCGCTCGTCGACGCGGCCTTCGCGCGCGGCTCCGATCTGGTGCAGCTCACGCACGCCATCCTCGCCCACCTCCGCGACCTCCTCGTCGCCCAGGTGGTGAAGGATCCCGGCTCGCTCTCGTCGCTGATCGAGGGCTCGACCGCCGAGATCGGCGAGCTCGTCGACGCGGCGAAGGCCGCGCCGGCCGGTCTCCTCGAGCTGCTCTTCGAGCGCCTCGCGCTGCGCGCCGAGGAGATCGCCAAGGCGCCGCAGCCGCGCTACATGCTCGAGGTCGCGCTCGTCGAGCTGACGCGCGTCGAGCCGCTCGAGCCGATGGGCGCGCTCGTCGCCAAGCTGGAGACGCTGGAGGCGCGCCTCGAGCGCGCGGGCGTCCGCACGGGGAGCGCCCCGCCGTCGAGCTCGTCGGCGCCGGCGGGCAGCGGCGGCGGCTCGGGCCCGCGCCCTCCAACGGCGACGACCGCCGCGCCGACGACCGCCGCGCCGACGGCGACCCTCGCCACCGCCGCACCGCGCACCGAGTTCGCCATCCCGAAGCTGCGCGACGACGAAGAGGACGCCGCGCCGCCGCCCCCGCCCGCGCCGTCGGGCCCGCCGCCGTCGGCCGCGCCGCGCACCTACACCGCGCTCGTCGAGGGCGTGATCGCCATCGACCCCATGCTGTCTGCGCTCGCGCAGGCGCGCCTCCTCCGCTGGCCCGACGCCCCCGACGGTGACGGCCGCACCCTGTCGCTGGGCTTCGATCGCACCTTCCCCGCCGACGCGCTCCGCGAGCGACTCCCGTCGCTGCGCGCCGCCATCCGGCAGCTCATGGGGCGCGACCTCGAGCTGGAGCTGGTGGTCGGCCCTTCCGGTCCGCTCCCCGGGACCGAGACGCTGATCGAGGTGGAGCAGCGCAAGCTGGACGAGGATCGCGAGCGCCGCCGGCGTGAAGCGATCGAGCACCCCGCGCGGCAGCTCCTCGACAAGACCTTCGGCGGGACCTGGAAGGAGCCGGTCGTCGATCTGCCCGAGCACATGGCAGGCTTCGTCGGCGCGGGGCTCGCCACACCGACCAACCAGGGAGACGAATCGTGAGCGATCAAGAGGGGCAGGGGCCGTTCGATCTCGGCGCAATGATGGAGCAGGCGCGTTCGCTCCAGGAGTCGATGCTCAAGGCGCAGGAGGAGGCCAAGAACCACACCGTCGAGGCCTCCGTCGGCGGCGGCATGGTGACGGTGCAGATCTCGGGCGGCCTCGAGGTGCGCTCGGTGAAGATCGATCCGGCGGTGATCAACCCGAACGACAAGGCGATGCTCGAGGATCTCGTCGCTGCGGCGGTCAATCAGGCGATCCAGAAGGCGCAGGCGCTGACCAACGAGTCGCTGCAGAAGGCGCTCGGGCCCCTCGCTGGATTGCAGATCCCCGGCCTCTTCTAGGGCGTGTCCGAGCACGATCCCATCGCGCGCCTCGTGCGCGAGCTCGCCAAGCTCCCCGGCGTCGGTGAGAAGACCGCCACCCGCCTCGCCTTCCACGTCGTCCGATCGCCCGAGGCCTACGCGCGCGAGCTAGCCCGCGCGATCCTCGACGTCAAAGAGCGCATCCGCCTCTGCGACGTCTGCATGAACCTCACCGAGGCCAGCCCCTGCAGCCTCTGCCGCGACGCCCGTCGCGACGCCGCCCTCCTCTGCGTCGTCGCCCACCCGCCCGACCTCTACGCCATCGAGCGCACCGGCGGCTATCGCGGTCGCTACCACGTCCTTCACGGCGTCCTCTCGCCGCTCGACGGCGTGGGCCCCGACGACCTGCGCATCCGCGAGCTCCTCGCGCGCCTCCAGCCCGACGTCACGCCGAAGATCGACGAGGTCATCCTGGCCACGTCCGCCAACGTCGAAGGCGAGGCGACCGCGCTCTATCTCGCGAAGATCATGAAGCCGCTCGGCGTGCGCGCGAGTCGCATCGCGTCAGGCCTGGCCGTTGGGGGCGAGCTCGAATACGCCGATGGGCTGACGATCGCTCGGGCACTCGAAGCGCGTCGTCCCCTCTAACGGCCCATATTGTCAATCTTTTACGGACCTGATAACTTGAGTCGGCTGGATTAGGATCATCGCGCTCGGTGGGCCCCCATACCACGGACCCCACCAGGACTTTGCTCTCAGGAGACGGGCTGACACATGTCGAACGGCCAGGTCGTGATGTTCGAGGAGGAGCAGCAGCAGATCCAGGCGGTCTGCGATCGGCTGCACCGTGACTCGAACTCGATCGCCATCCTCGTCATCAACAAGGATGGTCAGGAGATCGCCCGCGCCGGCAACACCGAGCACCTCGACGTGACGTCACTCTCGTCGCTGTTCGCCGGGAACGTCGCCGCGACGGGTGGCATCGCCAAGCTGCTCGCGGAGAAGGAGTTCTCGGGTCAGTTCCACGAGGGCGAGAAGACGAACATCCACCTCTCGCTCGTCGCGCAGCGCGCGATCCTCGTCGTCCTCTTCGATACGCGGAGCTCGCTCGGGCTCGTCCGCCTGCGGGTGAAGAAGGCCTCGGAGGAGCTCGCGAAGGTGTTCGATTCGCTGGTGAAGAAGATGGCCGCGGGGAACGCCGCGCCGGTCCTCGGCGAGATCTCCGACGACGACATCGACAACCTCTTCAACGACTAGCGGGAGACCCAGCCGTGTCCTTCATCAACTACAGCTCCCGCGAAATCAACTGCAAGATCGTCTATTACGGCCCGGGTCTTTGCGGGAAGACCACCAATCTGCAGTACATCTACGCGAAGACGAACCCCGAAGCGAAGGGCAAGATGATCTCCCTCGCGACGGAGACGGAGCGCACGCTCTTCTTCGACTTCCTCCCGCTGTCGCTCGGTGAAATCCGCGGCTTCAAGACCCGATTCCACCTCTATACCGTTCCCGGGCAGGTGTTTTACGACGCCAGCCGGAAGCTGATCCTCAAGGGTGTCGACGGTGTGGTGTTCGTCGCCGATTCGCAGATCGAGCGAATGGAGGCGAATATCGAATCGCTGGATAACCTGCGGGTCAATCTGCAGGACCAGGGATATAACCTCGACAAGATCCCCTACGTCGTGCAGTACAACAAGCGCGACCTGCCGAACACCGCTCCGATGGAGGAGCTCAAGCGGGTGCTCAACCCGACGAACGTCCCCGAATTCGAAGCCGTCGCGACGACGGGCGTCGGGGTGTTCGACACGCTCAAGGCCGTAGCGAAGCTGGTGCTCACCGAGCTCAAGCGAGGCGGATGACAGTGACGACGAACGCGACGCCCCGACTGCGGGGCGACCTCAAGGCGACACCGGTCGAAGAAGAGGGGATTCGCTATTTCGATGTGAATGACCCGCGCTCGGGTCATTCGATGCGGATGTATGACTTCGAGTGGCTGATCGCGCAGCGGATGGACGGCGCGCGCCACTACGACGAGGTGGCCGATTGGGCGCGCGAGCGCCTCGGCATCTCGTCGTCGCCGTCGGATCTCTCGACGTACGCCCAGCGGCTCGAGAAGCTCGGCTTCTTCGATCCCGACACGGGCGAGGAGATCATCGACGAGGACGCGACGCCGCTCCCGGCGCCGTCGCCGGCCGAGTCCGAGCCGATGCGGCCGCCGCTCGGTGGACCGCACGGCGACGGGCCGATCGCGATGTCGGCGGCGATGAGCGACTCGATGGCCGCGGCGAACGCGCAGGGCGGCAACGAAGCCCCGCGCATCGTCGTCGAGCCGGAGATCGACGTCGCGCCGCCGGTCGTCGTCGAGCCGCCGAAGGTGGAGCCTCCGAAGGAGCTGAAGACGGCGCAGCTCGACGCGCCGAAGATCGATCTGCCGCCGCCCCCGCCGCCGCCCGAGGTCGTCGACGAGCCGCCGTCGCTGCCGCCGACGCCGCCGTCGCCCGCCGCGCACGGCAAGGGTGGCGGGACCGCGCCGGTCACCCCGCTACCGCTCCCCGAGGAGAGCGGCTCGACGGGCGCCAAGAAGTCGAGCCCGGCGTCGATCATCGTCATCGTGCTCCTGCTGCTCGGCATCGGCGGCGGGGTCGCGTACATGCAGTTCCTCCGGCCGCAGGCGGCGAAGGTGACGGTCACGCTGGCGTCGCCGCGCGAGGTCGTTCGTCTCTTCGACGGGCAGGCCGCGGTGCAGAAGGCCGAGGCGCAGTCGCTCGCGTTCGGTGAGGCGGGCAAGGTCGTCGACGTCGTCGCCAAGGGCGCCGAGGTGAAGGCCGGTCAGCCGGTGGCGACGCTCGACGGCTTCGCGGCGCTCGAGAAGCAGCTCGTCGACGTGAAGGATCGCCTCGGCTTCTACGAGAAGAAGAACGACGCGGCCAAGGTGGCCGAGAAGAAGAAGCTGCTCACCGATCTCGAGGCGAAGGCGGCGAAGGTGCGCCTCGTCGCGCCGTCGTCGGGCACCGTCAGCGACGTGATGGTCTCCGTCGGTGGCGACGTGAAGGCGGGCGACCCGGCGGTGAAGATCGGCGCCGCGCGCCAGACGGTGGAGTTCAAGGCGGCGGGCGCCGACGCGCCGAAGGTCGGCGACTCGGTGACGATGCAGCCGGCCGCGGGCGGCGCGACCATCGCCGGCAAGGTGACGGCGGCCGGCGACGGCAGCGTCACCGTCGAGCTCGGCGACGACGCCGGGGTGAAGGTCGGCGACCAGCTCCGCCTGGTGAAGAAGAAGGAGGCCAACGTGGTGCCGATCCCGGCGGCCGCGGTGGTCAAGCGCGACGGCGCGGACGTCGTGTTCGTCCTCTCGGACGGCAAGGCGAAGCTCCGCAAGGTGACGGTCGTCGATCGCACCGCCACCGAGGCGCTCGTCGGCAGCGGCCTCGCGACGGGCGACTCGGTGATCACCTCGGGCGCCGACGCCCTCCAAGACGACCAGCCCGCCTCGACGAACTAATCTACAGAAATATCAACAGGAGCACGGAGGACGGAGTCGGATTCTTGCTAGGCAAGAATCTGAGCTCCGTACTCCGTCCCGTGAATCACTCCGCTAGGCGGGTTTGCGGGACTTCAGGAACTCGCCGAACACCTTGGCCTCCTCGTTGAGGAGATCCTCGGCGTTCGAGTAGATGATGCGCTCGGCGATCGGCCCGAGCGGCTTCAGGAGGAACGGCAGGTTCGTCACCTTGAGCTCGCCCGAGATGGTGCGCTCGGTCTTGCCGCCGACGTCGCGGAAGGTGAACGCCCCGCTGTTCTCGAGGTGCTTGAGCACCTTCGGATGCTCGGCGACGTTCTTGAACGAGATCCGCTTCGCCGCGCGATCCACCGACGACTCCTGCACGAAGGCCAGCGCCTCGGGCGGCACCTCCTTCGGGCCGACCTTCTTGATCATCGGCACGGGCACGCAGCGCAGCCGCCACTCGAGTCGGTCGCCCGACTCCTTGCGGTCGACGGGCTTGATGTCCGTCATCTTCGTCATGTGCTGCTTCATGAACGCGGGGAACGCCGGATCGCACATCGCGGCGATCACCTCGTCGACGGACGCATCGAAGGTGTGCTTGAGCTCAAAGCGCATGGGGCCGGATGATACACACGGTCAGAGCTTCTTCCAGCTCTTCACGTTGAGGACCGCGGCACCGAAGCCGATGCCCATCTGCTCCTCGTCGACGCTGCCGTCGATCTCGACCTTGGCCCCGACGACGCGCAGCGCCTTGTCACCGCCCTCGAGCTTGTAGACGTCGCCGTCGTCGGTCTCGAAGGTGAAGTAGCCGCCCTCGAGGTCGCTCTTTTGCACCGTGCCCTTGAACTTCGCCATCGGAACCTCCGATTGTCGTCGGAACCCTGAGAGGGTTCCGAACCTCCCGCTTCGCGGCCCGGTAAAGCCGGCTCCGCTCCGCGCAACGCCGTAACACTATAAACACCGCGGGCTAGTAGTCGATTCCGTCGTCGGCCGGCGTCGGGTCCACCTTCAGCGACGGCAGGTAGTCCTCTTTTTCGTAGAGCCACTGGTAGCGCGCGTAGATCTCGGTCGCCTTCTTCATGTACTCGCGCGTCTGCGTGTAGGGGCAGAGCTCGACGAACTCGTCGAGCGGCCGCGTCCCGTTCGCCTTCAGCCAGCGCATCATCGCCTTCGGCCCGGCGTTGAAGCTGCCCGCCCCGATCGGCACCTGCCCGCGGAACTTCCCGAGCAGCCGCCCGATGTACCAGGCCCCGAAGCGGATGTTCCCCTCGGGGTCGTAGAGCACGTCGTCGGTGTAGGGCAGGTCGATGTGCGGCGAGACCTTGCGGCTCGTCGGCGGGATCATCTGCAAGAGGCCGATGGCGTCGGCGTACGAGACATCGTGCGGGTTGTAGGCCGACTCCTTCTGCATGATTGTATACAGATAATTCTTGGGGTTGTTCCCCGTCGGGCCGTACTTCTCGACGAAGGCGCGGTAGGCCAGCGGATAGACCTGCTCCCACCACTTCTTCGCGACGGCGTCGTCGTGCGGATCGGTGCGCAGCGCCTGCGACGACCAGGCCTCCGCCAGGCGATGCGCGCGGTGGAAGTCCTCGCCGCGCGCGTACCGATCGAACAGCACCGGCAGCGCGCGCTCGCCGCCCCAGCGACGGATGAGCTCCTGCTCGCCGCGGCGCAGCTCGACGGTGGCCTCGACGGAGAGCCCGGCCGTGAGCAGCTCGTCCACGCGCGCGATCAGCGGATCGCGGTCGAGCTCGCGATCGGGATCGCCGAACGACGGCACGCGCCCGCCGACGAGCCCCGTCGTCGGCGGCACCTCGACGCCGCGCTCCTTGAGGCGGGCGCGCGCGAGGATCGCGTACCAGCCGAAGGGATAGGTCGCGGCGAGCCTCTTCCAGACCGCGACCCCCTCCTCCTCGCGCCCGAGGTCGACGAGTGCCCGCCCCTGCCAGTACTGACCCTTGCCGCCGATGAGGCCGCCGCGCATGCGCGCCACGTGCTCGAAGTCGACCAGCGCGCCCCTCTTGTCGCCGGAGAACCAGCGCGAGAGCCCGAGGTACCAGCGCGCGTCGTCGCCGAACTGCGACGAGCCGTAGCGCCGCAGCGTCTCCTCGAGCGCGGGGATCGCGGTCGCGTGCTTGCCGCGGTTGAAGTCGAGCCAGCCGATGAGGAACGACGCCTCGGGCGCCTGCCGCGCGCGCGGATATTTGTCGAGCAATAATTTGTACCCGGCGATGGCGTCGTCGTCGCGATCGGCGCGCGACCAGGCGCGCGCGCCGTGGAACAGCGCCTCGGCGCGCCGCTCGTCGCCGGGCAGCCGCGGCCACACGTCGAGGAGCGCCTGCGCCGCGAGGTCGTAGTTGCGGCGCATCTTGAACTTGGTGGTGCCGAACCAGTACTTCGCCTCGTCACGCACCCGCGACGGCAGGTCGGCGCCGTCGCCGTCGGCGGTGACCGCCTCGAGCTCACGCAGCGCGTCCTCCCACTTGCGGTTCTGCGTGAGGATGCGCGCGCGCGTGATGTGCTCCTCGGCGGAGAACGCGGCCCCGCCGAGCCGCGCGATGGCCGCGGGGGCCTCGGCGGCGAGCGGGTGCCACGGCGCCTCGAGCGCGACCCGCCGCCACGCCTCGGCGGCCGCCCCCTTCGAGCCGCGCGCCTCGAGCGCCTCGGCGATGCGCGCGCGCGCGATCGGCGCGTCCACCTCCGACGGGCAGCGACCGCTGCAGGCGCCGAGCGCGACCTCGTAGGCGCGGCGCGCGTCGTCGAGCTTCCCGGCCGCGTAGTCGCAGTCGGCCACGCGCCAGCGGGCGATCGTCTGGAAGCGCCCCGACATCAGCGCCAGCTCGGCGAAGCGCGGCCGCGCCGCCGTCGGGCGCCCGGCGAGGAGCTCGCTCTGCCCGAGGAGGAACAGCAGATAGTCGCGGTTCTTCAGCGCGCGCACTGGGATCGCGCCGAGGAGGCGCGCCGCCTCGGCGTAGTCGCCGGCGACGAACGCGCGATACCCGCGGCCGAGCGCCTGCACCGCCTCGGCGTCCGACGGGGGCGCCTCGCGCCCGGGGCGCTTCAGCGTCTCGGGGAGCGACCCCTTCGACGCACGCTTGGCGGGCGCCGCTTTCGCAGGCGCAGGTTTGATGGTCGCTGGTCGGGCCGCCGCAGCTGCGAGCGGCGCGCACGCGATCACGACGGCGACGAGGCGGAGCACGCGCAGAAGTATACGTGGTAACACTCCGCCATGCCCTTTACCGGCGTCGACTACTACGCCCTCGACGAGCTCCTCACCGAAGAGGAGCGCCTCGTCCGTGACAACTTCCGCCGCTTCGTCGACGACGAGCTCATGCCGATCGTCGCCAAGCACTTCCGCGCCGGGACCTTCCCGCGCGAGCTGCCGCAGAAGCTGGGCGCCCTCGGCGCCCTCGGCGCCACCATCGACGGCTATGGCTGTGCCGGCCTCGGCCCCGTCGCCTACGGCCTCATCCTCCAGGAGCTCGAGCGCTGCGACTCGGGCTTCCGCAGCTTCGCGTCGGTGCAGGGGTCGCTGGTCATGTGGCCCATCTACAGCTACGGCTCCGAGGCGCAGAAGGAGCGCTGGCTGCCGCGCATGGCGAGGGGCGAGGCCATCGGCTGCTTCGGCCTCACCGAGCCCGACTTCGGCTCGAACCCGTCGGGGATGCGCACCACCGCGAAGAGGGTCGGCGACCGCTGGGTGCTGAACGGGGAGAAGCGCTGGATCACCTCGGGCGGCATCGCCGACGTGGCGCTGGTGTGGGCGCGGGCCGACGCGGGCGATGGCGAGCGCCCATCGGTGCGCGGCTTCCTCGTCGAGCGCGGCACGCCCGGCTTCTCGACGCGCGACATCGAGGGGAAGTTCTCGCTGCGCGCGAGCGTCACCTCCGAGCTCATCCTCGAGGACTGCGCCGTCCCGCTCGACGCGCAGCTCCCCGGCGCCATCGGGATCAAGGCGCCGCTTTCTTGTCTATCGAATGCGCGCTTCGGCATCAGCTGGGGCGTGATCGGCGCGGCGATGGCCTGCTACGACGAGGCGCTGCGATATACGATTGACAGAAAACAGTTCTCGCGGCCGCTCGCCGGCTATCAGCTGGTGCAGGCGAAGCTCGTCGACATGCTCGAGGAGATCACCAAGGCGCAGCTGGTCGCCTGGCGCCTCGGGCGACTCAAGGAGCAGGGCAAGGCTAAGCCGACGCAGGTGTCGCTGGCCAAGCGCAACAACGTCCGCATGGCGCTCGAGATCGCGCGCAACGCCCGCGATCTCCTCGGGGCGAACGGCGTCACCGACGAGTACCAGTGCGGCCGCCACATGTGCAACCTCGAGTCGGTGTTCACCTACGAGGGCACCGACCACGTGCACACGCTCATCATGGGCCAGGACATCACCGGCCTCTCGGCGTTTGAATAGACGTGGAACCCTGAGAGGGTTCCACACCTCCCGCTCCGCGGCCCGGCAAAGCCGGCTCCGCTCCGCGACAGAAGGCGCGCGGGGCTAGCGCGCGAAGGGGTCGATGACGTCGCCGCGCTTGAGGTCGGGGCCTGCGGGCTTCTCGGCCTTGTCGGGCGCGGCCTTCGACGTCGTCGACTTCCGCTTCGACACCGACGGCGGCGCCGCCGGACGCTCGGGCGGCGCGTTGACCAGCTTCATCTGCAGCGTCTGATCGCTGTCCGGCGTCACCGTCGCGGTGTCGCTCTTCCAGCCCTTCAGCCGCAGCTCGATCTTGATGGCGTCGCTGCCGCGCGGGAGCGCCACCTGCAGCGGCGTCTTGCCGCGCGGCTCGGCCTCGCCAGCGACGAAGACGTCGGCGCCCGGCGGCGTCGACTGCACGCGCACCCGCACCTCCGTCGGCAGCGGCGGCGGCTGGGCGACCGGCGCCGCCGGCTCGGTCTGCTTCCCCGGCTCGACGGGCGGCGTGATCGGCGCCTTCGGCTGCGCGGCCACCGCCGGCTTGGTCCCGCGATCGTCGCGCGGACTGCGCGAGATCACCACGATCGCGACCGCCGTCCCGGCGACGAGCAGCGCGCTGGCGACCCCGGCGACGATCGGCCGCCGCCGGCGCTTCTTCCGCTCGGCGCTGGTCTCGACGGGCGGCGAGAGATCCTCGAGGTGGCGCGCGCCCGTGTTCGACGGCTCGTCGGGGAAGAGCTCGCGCAGGTAGGTCCGCGTCCGCTCGGGGCCCCACTTCAGCTGGTGGAGGACGTGGTCCAGCGCCGCCGCCATCTCGTCGCATGACGGGTAGCGATCGGCGACGTCGCGCGCGAGCGCGCGCAGGCAGATCACGTCGAGCTCCGGCGGCACGAGCGGGTTGAAGTGCGACGGCGGCTCGACCTTCGCCTCGCGCACCATGGCGATCGTCTGCAGATCGCTGCCGCCCTTGAAGAGCCGTCGCCCGGTCAGCGTCTCGTGGAGCATGACGCCGCAGGCGAAGAGGTCGGCGCGGTGATCGATCGGCCGCCCCTCGACCTGCTCGGGCGACATGTACCCGAACTTGCCCTTCAGCGTCCCCGTCTGCGTCTTGTTGTCGCCGGTGTCCGAGAGCGCCTTGGCGATGCCGAAGTCGAGCAGCTTCACCGCTCCGTCGAAGGCGATCATCACGTTCGACGGGCTGACGTCGCGGTGGATGAGCCGGAGCGGCGCGCCGTTGTCGTCGGAGAGCGCGTGCGCGTAGGCGAGCGCGCGGCAGGTCTCGCGGACGACGTAGGCGCCGAGCCCGGGGTCGGGCGCGCCGCGGAGGATCTGCGCGCGCATCACCGACACGAGGTCGCGCCCGCGCACGTACTCCATCGCCAAGAAGTACTCGCCGTCGACGTCGCCGAGCTCGAAGACCTGGACGATGTTGGCGTGGTTGAGCCGCGCCGAGAGCCGCGCCTCGGCGACGAACATCTTGACGAACTGATCGTCCTCGACGAGGTGGGGCAATATCCGCTTGACAACAAGCGTGCGCTGGAACCCCGCCGGCCCGTTGATGCGCGCCTTCCACACCTCGGCCATGCCGCCGCGCCCCAACCGCTCGACGAGCTGGTACTTGCCGAACGCGGTCGGCGCGCGCGGGGCGGAGGGTGCGGCTGCGGGGTTCGAGCTCATCTCATGTCATCCCGATCGTCTCATGGCCCCGTCGCCGTGAGCCCCATCCGCACGTCGATGCAGCCGAGCGAGGCGTCGCCGCACCCGACCTGCGGCGCGGGGCGCACGCCGAAGTAGATGCCGACGGCGGCACCCGCGAGGACGACGGCGGTGACCGGGAAGATCCACCAGTGGCGACGCGCGAAGCTCTTCTTCTGCGATTGGTCGGTCGTGGGCGAAGTCGTCAACGCGACCGACGACGGCGCGGGCTGCGGAGTGGTCGCGGGCTGCGCGGTCGTGCGCGGCTCCGTCGAGCCTGGCGTCGAGCCGGGCGCGGGCGGCGGCGGCGGCGACTTCGTCTCCGAGATCGGCTTCGGCGGCTGCAGCGCGATCTGCCGCTCGACGTCGGCGAGCACCACCTTCGCCTGCCCGCGGTCGGGATCGTCGGGCGGCGCGTCCGAGAGGAAGCGCTTGTACATGTCGCGCGCGCGCTCGAGGTCGCCGAGCTTGCGATACGACTGCCCGAGGTTGATCAGGAACTGCGGCTTCGGCACGAGCTGATAGCCCGCCGAGAACTCGCGAATCGCGTCGGTGTAGTTGCCGAGATCGTAGAGCGCGCGCCCCGCCTGGAAGTGCGTCCGTGCGCGCGCGACGGCGTCACCGGACTGCGCCCACCCGGCGGAGGCGCTCGTCACGAGGGCGAGCATGATCAGAAGACGGGCAAGGGTCTTCACCACTTTCATCATACTACAGACCCGCGAAGCGCGCTCCTGAGGGTAGACTGGGATCGCATGGCCTCCCGTTTCATTACGCCCACCGGCGGCATCGTGTGGGACGAGGTGATGTCCGACCAGACATCGCGGATCCAGCGCGATACGCCGCAGCAGGCGACGGTGCTCGTCATCGCCGGGCTCGATCCGTCGGGCGGGGCGGGCATCCTCGCCGACGCGCGCGTCATCATGCAGCACGGCTTCCACTCGGCCGGCGTCGCGACGGCGCTGACCGAGCAGGACTCGTCGATGTGCTCGTGGATGCACCCGGTGGCGCCGGAGATCATCTCCAACCAGCTGGCGCGCCTCATCGACGACCTCGAGATCCGCGCGGTGAAGATCGGGATGCTGGCCACGCCGCAGACGGCGCTCGCCGTCGCCAAGGTGATGCGGCGCCTCGTCGACCAGGTGCCGATCGTGGTCGACCCGGTGCTGCGGGCCAGCCGCGGGGTGCCGCTCCTCGACATCCGCGGCGCGACGGCGCTGCACGCGCTCATGCCGGTGCTGGAGATCTCGACGCTGGTGACGCCGAACCTGACCGAGCTCGGCGCGCTGACCAGCCGCGACGTGCAGACGCCCGACGAGATGCGCGACGCGGCCCAGCGGCTGCGGTCGCGCGGGCCGCGGGCGGTGCTCGCCAAGGGCGGACACGTCGAGGGCGACCCGGTGGACATCCTCGTCGACGCGCAGGGTGACGCGAGCTACCCGGGGCAGCGCATCGAGGGCGTGGTGCCGCACGGGACGGGCTGCGCGCTGGCGACCGACATCACCTGCCGGCTGGCGATCGGGACGCCGCTGCGAGAGGCCGTGCGGGCGTCGACCGAGCGCATCCGCGCCCTCATCGCCGACGCGCGCAGCGTCGGCAAAGGCCGACCGTTTCTTTAGACGTGGAACCCTGAGAGGGTTCCACACCTCCGCGTATCGAGAGAGTTTGGTAGACGCTAGACGTGGAGCTCGGCGCGCTCGCCCTTGAGGGCGATGAGCGCGAGGTGCGACACGACGATGACGAGGCCGATGGTGTAATCCGCGAGCGACCGCATGGGTAGAGCCCCCTTCCTCACGAAGAGATATACGGGCTCGTCGATGAAGTTCTGGTATGCGGCAGGTAAGATCTTTGTAACAGCGCGGCTCGGATTCAGAGGAGCGGCGCGACGGCGCGGGCGACCTCGGCGGCGGTGAGCGGCCGATTGTTGTCTAGCACGAGGTCCCACGGCAGCTCGAGCGACGTCGAGCGCAGGTAGAGCTCGCGCACGAGGCCGGGCGGGGCGTCGGTGGCGCCGGATCGGGCGGCGCAGAGCTCGGCGCTGGCGTCGACGCGAACGATTCGGACGGTGTGCTGGGCGCGCAGCGCGGCGACGAAGCCGGCCATCCCCGAGGCGGCGCCGGTGGTCTCGGCGACGAGGAGCGGGTGCTCGGCGCCGGCGGCGGCGAGGTGGGCGACGATGGCGTCGTGGGCGCCGCGCGCGCCGCCTGCCTGCCTGATCGCCGCGCGGGCGATCGCCTCCACCTCGACGAAGCGCGCGCCCAGCTCGGCCTCGAGCAGGCGACCGATGGTGCTCTTGCCGGCGCCGCGCGGCCCGACGAGGAGGATCAGCGTCGACGACGCCATGTCAGCGCGGTGTGGCCGAGCGTGGAGGCTGGGTCAACCGATATTTCTGGACCTTCCGGATGAGGTTGCGGCGGCTGATGTTCAGCTCGGCGGCGGCGCGCGTCTTGTTCCACTGGACGCGCTGGAGGACCTCGAAGATGAGGTTGCGCTCGAGGGCGTCGACCGCGTCCGGCAGGCTGCTGGCGTCGCGGGCGCGCGCCGAGCGCGGGCCGTCACCGACGGGGACGCCCTTCAGGATGCGCGCCGAGAGGAGCTCCTCGCCGATCAGCTTCTCGTCGCCGGCGAGGACGACCAGGCGCTCGATCTCGTTCTCGAGCTCGCGCACGTTGCCCGGCCAGGCGTAGGCCATCATGCGATCGAGGCAGCCCTGGGTGAGCCGCTTCTGCTTGAGGCGCCGGCCCGCGGCGTTGCGCTTCAGGAAGTGCTCGATGAGGACCGGGATGTCGTCGCGGCGCTCGCGCAGCGGCGGGGCCGTCAGCGAGATGACGTTCACGCGGTAGTAGAGGTCCTCGCGGAACTCGCCGCGCTCGACCATTTTCCGTAAATCACGATTGGTGGCGGCGATGATGCGCACGTCGACGTGGCGCGCCTGCGTGTCCCCGACGGGGGTGAAGGTGCCCTCCTGGAGGACGCGCAGGACCTTCACCTGGAGCGCGGGCGACATGTCGCCGATCTCGTCGAGGAAGAAGGTGCCGCGGTCGGCGACCTCGAAGAGGCCCTGCTTGTCGGCGATGGCGCCGGTGAAGGCGCCGCGCTTGTGGCCGAAGAGCTCGCTGTCGAGGAGGTTGTCGTTGAAGGCCGAGCAGTTCTGGACGACGAAGCGCTCGTGCACTCGCGCCGAGTTGTAGTGGACGGCGCGGGCGATGAGCTCCTTGCCGGTGCCGTTCTCGCCCTGGATGAGGACGGTGGAGTCGCTCTCGACGACCTTATCGAGTAGACGATAAAGTTCCTGCATCGCGCGGCTGCGGCCGACGATGCCCTCGTAGCGATAGCGGCTCTGGTAGTCGCCGCCGAGCGCTCGGCGGTGCTCGGCCTCGCGGCGGCGCTCGTCGGCGATGAAGCCGGCGATCTCGGCGGCGGCCAGCTCGACCAGCTCGTCGAGGAAGCCGTCGTCGTCGCCGCGCGGCGGCGGGCCGGGCGGGGCGAAGGCGCAGCCGAGGAGCTCCCCCTCGTGCGCGACGGGGCAGGCGATCTCGAGGCGGCCGGCGTGGGCCGGGCAGGCGTAGCGCGTCGGCGCGGCGCGCGGCGTCGGGGCGGCGGCGCAGGCGGCGAGCGCGGCGCGGGCGCAGGGGGCGATCGAGTCGGGGGCGCCGATCACGCGCGTGCCCGAGGCCCCGTCGGTGGCGAAGGCGAGCTCGACGCCAAAGCGGCGGCGCACGATGTGCCGCAGCTTTCGGACGACGTGAAGCTCGAGGTATTCCTCCCAGGCCATGCGCGCGCGCCGGGGCTACCGGCGCTCGCCCCACAGTCTAGCGCACTCCAGCGCGTCGAGGCAGCGGCGCAGCTCGTCGGGCGCCGACGGGCGGGAGAGCTCGAGCGTGATCGTGGGGCGGCCGCGGTCGACGCCCCAGAACGATCCGAACGAGCCGGGGGTGGGATAGCCGACGGAGGCGCGCGCGGGGAGCCCAGACGCGGCGGCCATCGCGGCGGCGAGCGCGTCGGCGGGGCCGTCCCAGTTCACGCAGGCGAAGGGCTGGTGCACGGCGACGACGACGCGCGGCTGCGTGGCGTCGAGGAGCGCGGCGAGGGCGGCGCTCTCCGGCTCGCTGAGCGGCGCAGTCCCCGGGAAGTAGCCGGGCGGGTGCGCGGGCGACCACGACTCCGCCGGGAAGTTGCGGTTGAGGTCGACGCCGCGGGCGTTGTCCTTGGTGTCGCGGGCGAGGCCGTCGGGGTTGAGGATGTCGACGACGATCACGCCGTCGGCGTCGTCGGGGAGCGTCGCGAGCTGTTCGCGGTAGGCGCGGCAGAGCGCGGCCGAGCCGGGCTCGTCGCCGTGGATGGCGCCGAAGACGACGAGGGCGATGGCGTCGGGGGCGCCGAAGCGGACCGCCTCGATCGGGCGCCCCTCGACGGAGACGCCGATGCGCTCAGGCACGCGCGGCGGGGCGCGCGGCGAGCGAGAGGAGCTGCGCCAGCGAGGTCGCCGCCGTCGCCGACGCGAACAGCAGCGCGACGGCGACGTAGTACTGGGTCGCGTCGTCGCGAACGAAGCCGAGGAGCGCGACGAACAGCGGCGCCCAGCAGAGGCTGAGGAACGACACCAGCACGCCCACGTCGGTGAGGTCGCGCCCGACGAGGCCGAGCAGCGACAGGATCGCGAAGGCGAGCGGGATCAGCATGAAGACGTTGAAGAGCATCGTCCCGATCTCGCCGGAGACGATCATCTTGAACACCGCCACGATCGGCACCACCGACGAGACCGGCACGAGGTAGAGGAGCAGGACCGCGCCCCCGGCGACGGCGACGAGGAGGCGCGCCAGCGACGAGCTCTTCACCTGCGCGCGACAGAAGTGGGTGGCGGGGAGCGCCAGCGTGGCGACGGCGGCGAGGAGGCCGCGCCAGCCGGGCAGCACCGCCGACGCACCGACGAGGACCGGGGTGGCGGCGACGGCGACGCCGACGATGGCGCGGAAGCCCGACGGCAGCGGCAGCGCGGCGGTGAGGAGGAGCGTGACGCCGCCGGTCAGGTAGAACAGGTGGAGCACGAAGTCGGCGCCACCGACGGACTGGAGGAGCTGCCACGAGCTCACGCCGTGCCACGGCACGAGGAACAGGAGGAGCAGCACCGCGCCGGCGAGGCCCATCAGCGAGCGGCCGACGCGACGGAACGGGAAGGGGGCGTGGGCGGCGTCGTCGGCGTCGCGGTCGGTGCGCGACGACGCCGTCTCGGCGCGGCGCTCGGGCTCGGCGGGGCCGCGCTCGATCTGGATCTCGGCGCTGGGCTCGTCCTCACGCGGCGACGGCGACTTGCCGTGGGCGGCCGCCGAGGGGGCGGCGCTGCCGTTCGCGCCGTTGGCGGGCGTCGCCGACTCGCCGCCCGCGGCGGCCTGCTGCGCCTGCGCGGCGGCGATGTCCTCGGGGCGAAGCGCCGGCATCATGCCGGTGAGCTTGGCCTGCGACGGCACCACGCCCTGCCGCGCGGCCTCGTCGAGCTTGGCCTCGCTGGCTGCGGGCGTCGTCGTCGGCTCGGCGCCGATGGTGGCCACGACGGCGTCGACCTCCCGCGTGGCGACCCCGAGCATGGGGCTCTTCGGGGCGGCCTCCTCGCCGTAGAGCGACTCGGAGGGGGACGACTGCGCGGTCTCCGTCGACGAAGCGGCCGGGCCGGCCTGCTTCACCTTGGCCATCAGATCGGCCATCGAGAAGCCGACCATCGTCTCTTCGGTGTGGCTGCTGTTCAGCTCCTCACCGTCGTCGATGCTGGCGACCGGCTGGCGCGCGCTGCAAAAGACGCAGTCCAGCGCGAGCGCTGGGATCTGCTTGCCGCATGCGACGCACTTCTTCTTCACGGGGCCCCTAGTATATCTCGTCGCTCGGGCCTGACACGTTTTCGTACACATCCCTGTACACTTCGGAGTCATGAGGCTCTCCGACCTCAAGACCCAGGCGCTGCGGTATGTGGTCCTCGGGGACCTCGCTCGCGCCGCCCGCTGCTACGCGGCCGTCGTGACGGCGCACCCCGCCGACCTCGACGCGCGCATGAAGATCGCCGACCTCTGCGTCGCCGCCGGCCAGCCCGATCTCGCCCGCCGCGTCTACGCCGCGGTCGCCTTCTACGACATCCAGGCGGGGCGGCCGCTGCACGCCGTCGTCGTCGCGCAGGCGCTCGCGTCCCTGGGCGCCGACGTCGGGGCGCTCTACGGCTCGCTGGCCGAGCTGTACGCGGCCGGCTCCCCGCGCCTGGCGACGGGCGGCGGGGGCGCGCGCCTCAGCCCGCCCGACGGAGAGGCCGACGTCCCGCCGCCGGACCTCGGGCGCGAGGTGCCGCTCGCGCAGGCGCTCCCGGCCGCGGCCGACGCGGCCTCGTCGACGACCGACCTCACCGCGACCATCGCCGCCCTCGTCGCCCAGACGGGGGGGCGCTTCCCGCCGGTGCCGCTCCTCAGCGACCTGTCGGCGCCGGCCTTCGCGCGCGTCCTCGCCGCCGCCGTCGTGCACCGCCTCCCGTCGGGGGCGCGGGTCATCGAGCAGGGGCAGCCGGGGAGCTCGTTCTTCATGATCGCGAGCGGGCGCGTCCGCGTCACACAGCGACGACGCGGCGACGCGGGCGGAGCCGGAGGTTCGGAACCCTCTCAGGGTCCCGACGATGAAATCGAGCTCGCCCGCCTCGGAGAGGGGGCGGTCTTCGGCGAGGCGGCGCTGGTGAGCGCCCAGCCGCGCGCGGCGACGGTGTTCGTCGTCGGGGAGGCCGATCTCGTCGAGCTCGGCGGGCCGGCGCTGGCCGCCGCCGACGACGAGCTGGCCCAGGTGGCCGAGGCGCTGAGCCGCTTCACGCGCGATCGCCTGCTCAAGAACCTCATCGCGACGTCGCCGCTGTTCAGGCCCTTCTCCGTCGAGGAGCGGCTCGAGCTCGCGCGGCGCTTCAGCGGTCACGAGGTCACGGCCGGCGCCACCGTCGTCAAAGAGGGTGACGAGGCGACCGGGCTGTGGGTGGTGCTCTCGGGCGAGCTCGACGTCGTGCAGGGCGAGGAGCCGTTCGACACCGTCGTGGGGACGCTGCGCGGCGGCGACACCTTCGGCGAGGTGGGGCTGCTCCGCGGCGGCGCGGCGACGACGAGCGTCCTGGCGCGGAGCGGGCCGGCGACGCTGCTCTTCCTGCCGCGCGACGCCTTCACGCGGCTGGTGACGGCCGTCCCCGAGCTGAAGGCGCACTTCGAGGCGCTCGCCGAGAAGCGCATCACGGAGACACGTGACGCCGTCGAGCGGGCCGCGGCGACAGGTGTGGAGGTGGAGGACGACGACGCACTCGTCCTCGTCTAGCGACCAGCTGTGCCGGACGAGGGGGGACGGGAACGTCCCCCACCTGCGGAAGAGCGTAATGGGGTTCGTGCGTATATACTCTGAAGGTACAGTCCCGGAGGAGTGCCCGTGACGCGCAAGCGTGCCTTGAAGATCGTCCTCACGTTCATGCTCATCGGGTTCGCCCTCGCGTGGCTGTTCTCACGCGGGCGCAACTCGTCGCAGCCGACCGTCGCCAGCCTCGATGGGGCGGACGAGGCGGCTGTGTCCACCGACGAGATCGTCGTCGACTTCAAGGACGACGAGCCGCACGACCGCATCGCCGCCCTCGGCGAGCGTCTCGGCGTCACCTTCGTGCCGAGCTCGGGGCAGTTCGACGTCGACGAGATCTACACCGCGCGCACGTCGAACCCGGCGGCGCTCCTCGCGGCGCTGCGCGCCGATCCGGACGTCGAGGCGGCCGACTACCAGGTCGAGTACTCGATCCCGGAGACCGAGCTGGCGGCGACGGAGGCGGCGCCCGGCGAGCTCGAGCCGCACGACCCTGGCTTCCCCAACGACCCGAAGTTCCACCTCCAGTGGCACCTCGACCAGATCCACATGAAGGGCGCCTGGAAGAGGGCCCAGGGTGAGGGCGTCATCGTCGCGGTCATCGACACTGGCGTCGCCAAGGTGCCGGACCTCGCGGCGACCGAGCTCGTCGGCGGCTACAACTTCGTCGGCAACTCCGACGACGCCACCGACGACCACGGACACGGCACACACGTCGCCGGGACGATCGCGCAGTCGACCAACAACGGCGTCGGCGTCGCCGGCGTCGCCTTCAAGGCCAAGATCATGCCGATCAAGGTGCTGTCGGCGCGCGGCTCGGGCTCGGTCTCGGGCATCGCCGAGGGCATCCGGTTCGCCGCCGACCATGGCGCCAAGGTCATCAACATGAGCCTCGGCGGCCCCATCGCCTCGTCGGTGCTGTCGAAGGCGATCGACTACGCGCATCAGAAGGGCGTGGTCGTCGTCTGCGCGGCGGGCAACGACGGGCGCGGCAAGGTCAGCTACCCGGCGGCCTACCCGCACTCGATCGCCGTCGCCTCGACGCAGTTCGACGAGACGACGACCTTCTACTCGAACTGGGGCAAGGAGATCGACATCGCGGCGCCCGGCGGCAACACGCGCGTCGACCAGAACGGCGACGGGTTTCCCGACGGCGTCCTGCAGAACACGGTCGTCCCCGGCGACACCAAGCGCAACGACTACCTCTGGTTCATGGGGACGTCGATGGCCTCGCCGCACGTCGCGGGCGTGGCCGCGCTCGTCGTCGGCACCGGCGTGACCGACCCGGACGCCGTCGAGAAGATCCTCAAGGAGACGGCGCGCGAGCCGAAGTCGGGCCGCAAGGACAACCAGAACCGCTACGGCGCGGGCATCATCGACGCGCAGGCGGCGGTGACGAAGGCGCAGACGACGACCGGCGTGGCCGAGCTCGGCATCGCGCTGGCGTTGGCGGGCGCGATCCTGTGGCGGCTCCGTCGGGCCGGGCGCCTCGCGCATGGCCTCGGCGCGGGCGGCCTGGCGACGATGATACTCGGCTCGAGCGGCCTCTTCTTCCTGCCGCTCCTCGGGCTCGGGACGGGCTGGTTCTTCATCCATGGCCTGCCGTCGTGGGACCTGGCCTTCGGGGCGTCGGCGCACGGCAACCCGATCGCCTTCTCGGCGGCGCTGCCGATCGTGGCGGCGCTGCTGTTCTACGGGCGGAAGTCGCTGCGTGGCGTGATCGCCGGTCTCTCGATCGGCGTCGCGGCGCACCTCTTCCTCCGCGCGGGCGTCCGCACGATGGACGTCCAGTGGGTGCCGAACGCGCTGGATGCGGCGTGGCTCGGGGTGAACGCCTTCCTGTCGGCCGCCGTCGGGTGGGCCGTCCTCCGGAAGTAGTTCCTTCGAGCTCAAAAGAAAATGCCCCGGTGAGGGGGGAGCCTCACCGGGGCAAAAATCAGGTCCGTACGGCGGAGTTAAGCTAGAAGAAGCGCCGTCGGAGCTGCCTAGGCCAACCAAGCAAGCAATCGACGAATCCCCCCTGAGCAACCGATGTGCCACGCCCCGTCGGACGCCGCGTTCTCCTTGTGTGACGCGGGGCCTCGTGGTACCTCCGTCGGAATTTGAGTCGGTCCGGGACCAGCCGCTGCGACATCGCGGTCAGTTGCCCGGTTTAGCTCGCAACTTTTTGCGTAACGTGAGGGAGCGCCGGAATGGCCGGTGATCTGCTCGTCATCAATGCAGACGGCCCCGAGACGCGCGTCGCGCTGATCGAGAAGGGCCAGCTCGTCGAGCTCTACATCGAGCGGCGCCGCGAGCGCGGCATCGTCGGGAACATCTACAAGGGGCGCGTGAAACGCGTGCTCCCGGGGATGCAGGCGGCTTTCGTCGATATCGGCGTCGAGAAAGCCGCGTTTTTGTACGTGGCCGACGTGCGCGGGGCGCCCGAGGATTATCGGTCGCTGTTCCTCGACAGCGACGCGCCCGAACAGGGCAAATCGAAATCGTCATCGAACGCACGAATCGAAGACGTCGTGAAAGAGGGCCAAGAGATCTTGGTCCAGGTCGCGAAAGCGCCGATTGGGACAAAAGGCGCTCGTTCGACGGCTTACGTTTCGCTGCCGGGACGAAACCTCGTCTTCATGCCGACTGTCAACCATGTTGGCATTTCGCGCCGAATCACCAGCGACAAGGAGCGAAAGCGCCTCCGCGGGATCATCGACTCGATGCGTCCCGAGGGCGCGGGCTTCATCGTGCGCACCGTCGCCGAAGGCGTGAGTGAGAAGGAGCTCCGCGGCGACATGGAGTTCCTCATCAAGCTGTGGAACTCGATCCTCAAGAAGAACCAGACCGGCAAGGCGCCGGCGCTGCTCTACAACGATCTCGATCTCCTGCTGCGCACGGTGCGTGATCTCTTCACGCCCGACGTCGACAAGCTCATCGTCGACTCGAAGGGCGAGCACGAGCGGCTGTTGAAGTTCGTCAGCGCGTTCATGCCGCAGTTCAGCGGCAAGATCGAGCTCTTCGACGGGCGCGAGCCGATCTTCGACGCCTACGGGCTCGAGGGCGAGATCGATCGCGCGCTCCAGAAGAAGGTCTATCTGAAGTCGGGCGGCTCGCTCATCGTCGACCAGGGCGAGGCGCTGACGGCGATCGACGTGAACACCGGCAAGTTCGTCGGGCGGAAGTCTCTCGAGGAGACCATCACGCAGACGAACCTCGAGGCCTGCAAGGAGGTCGCGGATCAGCTCCGCCTGCGCAACATCGGCGGGATGATCATCGTCGACTTCATCGACATGGATCGCAGCTCGAACCGCGAGAAGGTCATGCGCGCGTTCGAGGAGGCGCTCAAGCACGACAAGGCGAAGGCCAACGTCACCAAGATCTCCGAGCTCGGCCTCGTCGAGATGACGCGCAAGCGGACGCGTGAGTCGCTGGTGCGGACGATGACCGAGGGGTGCCCCTACTGCGAAGGCAAGGGGTACGTGAAGTCGAAGACGACGGTGTGCGCCGAGATTCTCCGGTCGCTGCGTCGCGACGGGCACTCGTACCGCGAGGACCAGATCGTGGTGAACTGCCACCCGGACGTCGCGGACCTGCTGGTCACCGTCGAGCAGGAGTACATCGAGAACCTCGAGAAGCGGCTGCAGAAGAAGATCACCATCCAGGCGCGCAAGCGGTTCCACCTCGAGAAGTACGAGATCGCCGCGCGCGAGGTCGAGGGGCGCGATCGGGATCGCGATCGCGACGACGACGACGGGCGGCGGCCGGAGCGCGGCAAGCGCGAGCGCGACCGCGACCGCGAGCGGGCGGCGGCGGCGGACGAGGGGACGCGGCCGGCAGCGACGGGCGAGGCGGCCGAGACGGCGGCGCCGGCGGAGGCTCCGAGCCCGCCCGCGCCGATGAGCGAAGAGGACGAGGCGGCGGCGCACCTCGCCGACGAGCAGGCGGCGGCGGGCGAGGCGGGCGACGAGAGCGCGGTGATCGACGCGGCCGAGCGCAGCGCGCACGAGGACGACGCCGTCGCCTATCGGGGCGCGGACGAGCGCGACGAGCGCGCGGGCGACTGAGCCGCTACACTTCGACACCATGGGCATCGGCAAGCGGCTGCTCGATCTGGCGCGCGCGAATCTGAACGCGCTGCTCGATCGGGCGGCGGACGCTGACGGGCTGGGGCGGCTCAGCGACGACGAGCTCGAGCTGGAGCTGGAGCGTCGACGCCTCAAGCGGCTGCAAGAGGACGAGGAGCGGCGCCGTCGGCAGGCGGCGGAGCGCGCGGCGGCGGAGCGCGCGGCCGAGCGGGCGGCGGAGCGACGGGCGCAGCGCACCGGGGACGCGAGCGCGACGGCGACGGCGGCCGCGGCGGCGGAGGCGCGGCGGCGGGCCGAGGAGCAGAAGCGCGCCCGCGACCAGGAGGCGCAGCGACGGGCGCGCGCGCGCACGACCGGCGGCGGGGCGTCGAAGGCGACGTCGGAGAAGCGGCTGCGCGACCTCTATGAGCAGCTCGAGGTCCCCTACGGCGCGTCGTTCGACGACGTGAAGCGGTCGTTCCGGCGGCTGATGCGCAAGTACCACCCGGACCTCCACGCCGGAGATCCTGTCAAGCACAAAGCCGCCACCGAGCTGACGATGTCGCTCACCGAGGCGTACCGCGAGCTCGAGCGGCGCCTCGGGTCGCGCTGAGACGCTGAGCCGCGCCCGCGATCAGCGGGAGGGGAGCAGCTCGAGGAGGTGCAGCGGGACGCGCTCGCCGAGGAAGGCGTCGCTCTCGGCGCCCCAGGCGAGCACGAGCAGGCGCGAGGTCCCCGAGGCGTAGTCGCCGAAGGTCACGCGGTTGTCGCCGCGGCGCGCCGGCAGGATGGCGCCGAGGCGCTTGGCGGCGACGGTGCCGCGGACCTTCAACGCGAAGGCGTGGCCCTCGGCGGTGAGCGCGTCGGGGGTGCCGTCGACGCGGAGCTCGGGCGCGGCGCGGAGCAGGACGGGGTCGGGCTCGGCCGCCGAGGCGAACAGGTAGCGCGCCTCGCTGCCGTCGACGAGCGCGTAGAGGCGGGTGTTGCGGCCGTCCTCGCTGAGGCTGAGGATGCCCTCGACGACCCAGTCGGTGCCGAGGTGCTGGACGACGTCGTTGATCTGCAGCGTCGTCGGCGTGCGCTCGCCGGACTCGAGCTCGGCGACGGGCTTCTGGGCGCCGCGGAGCTCGTTGCCGCGCGCACGCGACCAGAGCGCGTACGATGCGAAGCCGATGCTCGCGACGAGGCCGAGGAGAATGAGCTCCATCCCGGGGCCATTAGAGCACAGATCCCCGGCGGCGCCCGTCGCGCGCGGCGCCCTCGTCGTGCTCGCGGTCGCGGCGGCGGCGTGCACACCGGCCGCGGCGGTGACCCGCGCCCGCACGGCGGCGACGCTGGTGGTGTCGGCGGCGGGGGATCTCGATCTGTCGGGCGCGACCGGCGATCCGCTCGGCGCCGCGGCGGCGCTGCTGCCGTCGGGTGGGCTGCGCGTCGTGAACCTCGAGAGCCCGCTCACCGCGCGCGGCGTGACCACGACGCCCGACGGCGGGCCGGTGCGCCTCGCGGCGGCGCCGGCGCGGGCGAGGCTGCTCGCGGGGCGCGTCGACGTGGTCTCGCTGGCCAACAATCACGCGCTCGACTGGGGTGAGGGCGGGCGCGACGACACGCGCCGCGCGCTGGCGGCGGTCGGGGTGCGCGCGCTCGTCGATGGCGAGGTCGCCGACGTGGCGACGCTGGGCGGGCGGCCGGTGCGGCTGATCGCGCGGTTCCTCCCGCCGGGGGCCGACCTCGCGCGCGCGGGCGACGCGCTCGTCCCGTCGGTGCGGGCGGCGCGCGCGGGGGCGGCGGCGGTGCTGGTGTCGCTGCACTGGGGGCGCACCGGGCTGCTGCTGCCGGCGGAGGAGCAGCGCGCGCTGGCGGCCCGGCTCGTCGACGCGGGGGCGGCGGCGGTGCTCGGGCACGGGCCGCACACGCTCCAGGGCGTCGAGCGGCGCGGGCGCGGCCTCATCGCCTACTCGCTCGGGAACCTGGCCTTCGGCTGCCGCTGCACCGACGTCGCCGACGCGGTCGCGCTGTCGTTCGCCCTCGAGCCCGACGGGGGCGCCGGGCCGGCGACGCTGCGGCCGTTCCGCGCGGGGCTGGCGGGCGCGCCGGTCGCCGCCGACGCCGACGAGGGCCTCTACGAGCTGGTGACGGCGCTGGCGAGCGATCTCGGGACGACGCTGGTGCGCGACGGGCCGCTCCTGCGCGAGCGGCGCTGACCGGCGGGTCAGTGAGCACGCGCCTTGCTACGTCGCCAGGCGCATGGCCGCAGACTCCTCGGACTCGGGCGCCTCCGATCTCACCACGCTGCGCGTCGTCCGCTGCCGCATCGCGACGGCCGCCGGCGCGCTCACCGACACCCCGCGCGTCGTCTGTCCGGCGCGCGGCGAGGGTCTCCCCGTCGACGACTGCCTGCGCTGCGCGCACCTCGTCGACGTGGTGCGCGACTCGTCGCTGGCGGTCTCGGTGGTGCGCTGCGAGATCCCCGCCGCGTCGCGCCGACGCGAGCGCCTCGGGCGCAAGATGACGCGCATCGCCGCGCGGCAGTCGCGCGTCTCGTCGCTGCTCGCGCGCGACGTGCTGTGCGTCGGGCCGCGCCTCCCCGCCGACGAGGCGGCCGAGCTCCTGGTGCGCGCGGGGGACACCGCGGCGGTCGTCGTCGACAGCCGCCGCCACCCCATCGGTCTCGTCGACGAGACCGATCTCCTCGCCTCCGCCGCCGAGCCGGGACCGCGCCGCACCGTCGGTGAGCTGATGAGCGCGGTGGCCATCACGCTCGTCGAGACCGCCTCGATCGCCACCGCCGCCGCGCTGATCGCGCGCGACCGCCTCTGCGCCGTCCCCGTCGTCGACACGCACGGCCGCGTGATCGGCCTCCTCACGCCGTTCGATCTGGTGGACTGGATCGCGCCGCTCCCGTCGAGGAGCGATTCCGCACGCTGAGATCGCGCGCAGCGGCTGCGGTCGCGCGCACCCGCAGCGACGGATTTTGCGCGCGATCGGGCCTCGAACGCGGCGTGTCGAGCGGCACGGCGCTTGGATAGGTGCGCCGCCCACATGGACACCATCCTCATCGTCGGCGGCGGCTTCACCGGATCCACCCTCGCGGCGGCGCTCGCACGTCCCGGGCGCACCGTGCGCATCCTCGAGGCGCGCGCCAGCGACGAGGGCGCCACGCCGGGCAAGCGCCCGTCGCGCTTCGCCGGCGAGCTCATCCACGCCACCGGCGTCGAGATCCTCGAGCGCTACGATCTCCTCGCGCCGCTCATCGAGGCGGGCGGCGTCCCCATCGACGGCTTCGCGGTGTTCGCCTCGCCCGACGAGACGCCGGCGCGGCTCCCCTACCCGTCGGGGCGCGGGCTCGGCATCGACCACCACCGGATGGTCGCCGCCCTGCGCGCCGCCGCCGCCGCCCGCCCCGGCGTGGTGCTCGATCGCGGCGCGCGCGTCGTCGACGTGATCTGCGAGGGCGGCCGCACCGTCGGGGTGCGCACCGAGGCGGGCGACGAGCACCGCGCCGATCTGGTCCTCGTCGCCGAGGGGCGCCACTCGCGCATGCGCAACGCGCTCGGCATCGACGTCGACTCGACGCTGGTCTCGTACACCGCGGCGCTGCGCGTGACCACCCCGCGGCTGCCGGAGCCGTCGGTGGGCCACATCTTCCTCGGGCGGCCGGGGCCGATCCTCGCCTACGCCATCTCGCGCGACGAGGCGCGCCTCTGCTTCGATCTGCCCGAGCCCTGCCACCCGACGGAGCTCCCGGCGCGCCTGCGCGTGCTCGCCGACAACGTCCCGCGCCCGCTGCGCGACGACGTCCTCGCGGCGCTCGACGCCGGCGAGCCGCCGCAGCTCGTCGCCAACCACGCGATGGTGGCGCGCACCGCGACCAGCGCGGGCGCGGCGCTCGTCGGCGACGCGGGCGGCTGCGCGCACCCGCTGACGGCGGGCGGGATGACGCTCTGCCTCAACGACGTGAAGGAGCTGCAGGAGCTCGTCGACGCCGCCGCGCCGCGCGCCTCGGCGCTGGGGGCGACCGCGCTCCTGCGCTTCGACCACGCGCATCGCGAGCACCTGCGCGCGCGCGCGGCTCTGACGCACGCGCTCTACGAGGTCTTTTCGGCCGAGGGCGAGGGGATGCGCGCGCTGCGCGAGGCGGTGTTCGACTACTGGAGCGACCCGCGCAACCGCGCCGCGTCGGTGGCGCTGCTCTCGGGTGCCGACACGCGCCTCGATCACCTCGCCCGCGAGTACGCGCGCGTCGCCTGGACCGCGGTCCGCCGTCGCGGCGCACCCCGCCGGGCCATCGTCGGGGCCGCCCTCGCGCAGCTCCGCGACGTCGCGCACATCATCCGCGCCACCGTCTGAGTCCAGCCCCGCTTCCGATTCTCTCGCCACCCACCCGGGGCGGCCGCGCCCTCATCAGGCGCCGTCGATGGCTGGCTCGGTGAGCCAATCCTCGTCGGAGAGCGGCCCGCCGAACTCGTTCTCGACCGACTTGATGAGCGCGATGTTCCGCTGGTCGTTCGCCGACAGGAGCTTGTCCGAGTAGGCGGGGTCGATCTTGTACCAGCTCATCGCGTTGAAGTGCTGCTGGAGGATCTGCGACTTGAAGGGGCGCCCGCGCCGCGCGTAGATCGTGTTTCGCACGAGGCGCAGGTCGCGCAGCGAGAGCTGGCGCAGCTCGTCGACCTTGAGCAGCCGATCGAGCGAGCCCGACTCCGACTTCTCGCGGTTCTCGTTGTCGAGCGCGAACTCGCCCATCGCGCGCGCGATGAGGCCGAGCTCGATCTTGTCCTCTTTGGTGAGGCTGGCGAGCGTGAACTTCGGGTTCGGGCGGTACCACTTCTCGCGCTCCCAGCGGCAGTCGATCGAGTCGGGGGCGCTCGAGTCGGTGGGCTCGCCGTCCTTCGGGCGCTCGCAGGCGCGCACCAGCTTGCCGCTCTTCAGCCGATATTCGTACTTGTCGTTCCAGACCTTGCCGCGACGGGCGAAGACCTCGTCGCGCATGTCGCGGAGCTGGTACTCGTTGAAGGACTGCTCCTTCACCGCGATGAAGTGGGCGTTCTTCTTGTCCGCGTCGCTGAGCATCTTGTAGCTGAACGCGGGGTTGGCCTTGAACCAGGGCTGCGCGTGGAAGTGCTCGCGCAGCCACGGCTTGCGGAAGCCGTCCCAGCCGTAGCGCGCGTAGATCGTGTTGCGCAGGATGGCGAGCTCGCGGAGCGATTTATTGTCTAGCTCTTTACAGATCACCGCCAGGCGCCCTTCGCGCTCGATCTTGCAGGGCATGACCGTCGCCGAATAGCCGGGGATGCTCTCGGCGGGTGCGGGCGTATACGGGTCTGCGGCGGCGAGGGCCGGGAGGGCCACCGTGGCCAGCGCGAGGAGCAGGGACGGACGTCGCATGCTAGGAGAATAGCCTGAATGCGCGGGGCGCTGAAAGCGGGGACGATGGCCATGGCGCTCGTGTGCGCGGCGACGGCGTCGGGGCGCGCCGACGAGCCGCCGCGCGGGCTGGCCTGCCTGGCGCGCCACTACGGCGGCCGCCCGACGCTGCGCGAGGGGCGCTGGGCGCTGCTCCTCGACGGGGGCGCGGCGCTGGCCTGGGATCGCGGGGGCCCGCTGCGCGCGATGGAGGCGCGCATCGAGGATCCCGATCTGCGCGACATGCTGCGCCCGCCCTACCGCCCGGGGCCGCTCCGCGCCATCACCGACCCGGAGGAGGATCCGGGGCGCGCCCGCGTCGAGGCGCTGTTCGCGGCGGCCTACCCGCGCGGGCAGCTGGCGCGCGTGACGCTGGGAGGCAGCGGGATTACCGTCCATCAGAAAATCACCGCCGCGCTCCGCCGCGTCGACGCGCGCATCGCGACGCTGGTGCGCGGCGACCCGACGCTGGGGCGATTTTTTGTCAAGCTGGGCGGCGGCTACAACGACCGCGCCATCGCCGGCACCACCCGCAAGAGCGCGCACGCCTTCGGCATCGCCGTCGACGTGAACCCCGCCTTCGCCGAGTACTGGCGCTGGCAGCCGGGGAAGTGGAAGAGCCGCGTCCCCCAGCTCCTCGTCGACGCCTTCGAGGCGGAGGGGTTCGCCTGGGGTGGGCGCTGGTACCACTTCGACACCATGCACTTCGAATATCGCCCCGAGCTGTTCGATCCGAGCTGCACCCCTGATTCGTAACTCCATTCGTGCTGGGGAGCGCGAGGACGAGGGCCGCGGCGGCGACGCCGCCGGGGGGCGGCTTCGAGTCGGTGGCGACGCGGCGCTTCGAGGTGCGGCGGCGCCTCGGGGCCGGCGGGATGGGGGTGGTCTACGAGGCGTGGGATCGGGTGCGCCGCGGCGTGGTGGCGCTGAAGACGCTGCGGGCGCTCGAGCCGCACGCGCTGCTCCTCTTCAAGCAGGAGTTCCGCGCGCTCGCCGACGTGCAGCACCCCAACCTGGTCCGCCTCGGCGAGCTCTTCTGCGACGGGGACCGCTGGTTCTTCACCATGGAGTACGTCGAGGGCGTGGGGCTCCTGCGCTGGGTGCGCCCCGACGCCCCGCTCAGCCCCGAGGAGCGCGCGGCCGCGGACGACGCGGGGGAGCTCTACGTCGACGACATCTCGCCGACGGCGGTGACGGCGGCGGGGACGGCGCTCGTCGCGAAGCTGGCCGCCGAGGAGCCGCTCTTCGACGAGGCGCGGCTGCGCGCGGCGATGGTGCAGCTCGCGCGTGGGGTGCACGCGCTGCATCAGTCGGGGCTGGTGCACCGCGACGTGAAGCCGTCGAACGTGCTGGTGGCGCGCGACGGGCGGGTGGTGCTGCTCGACTTCGGGCTGGTCGCCGACGTGACGCCGCGCGCGCACACGCAGACCGAGCTGCAGGTCGTCGGCACCGTCGACTACATGGCGCCCGAGCAGGCGGCGGCGCGGGCGGTGGGGCCCGAGGCCGACTGGTACGCCGTCGGGGCGGTGCTGTTCGAGGCGCTCACGGGGAGGCCGCCGTTCGTCGGCGCGCCGATCGAGGTGCTGGTCGACAAGCAGCGCGTCGACGCGCCCGCGCCCGACGAGCTGGTGCGCGGGCTGCCCGCCGATCTGAGCGCGCTGTGCCGCGCGCTCCTTTCGCGAGAGCCGGCGCGGCGACCGACGGGGGACGAGGTCCTCGGGCGCCTCTCGGCGCGCAAGCTCCCGTCGGTGATGGTGGCGATGCCGCCGGCGGCGACGGCGGAGGCGCGGGCGCCGTTCGTCGGGCGCGCGCGCGAGCTCGAGCGGCTGTGGGCGGTGCAGGCGCGCGTCGACGAGGGCGGGGCGGCGGTGGCGCTCGTCGAGGGCGAGTCGGGCGTCGGCAAGAGCACGCTCGCGCGCCGCTTCCTCGACGGGCTGGCGGCGGCGCGCGCCGATCTGGTGGTGCTCGAGGGGCGCTGCTACGAGCGCGAGAGCGTCCCCTTCAAGGCCTTCGATCGCGTCGTCGATCAGCTCAGCCGCCTGTTGCTGCGGCTGCCGCGCGAGGAGGCGGCGGCGCTGCGCCCGAGGGACGCGGCGATGCTGGCGCGGCTCTTCCCGGTGCTCCGCCGCGTCGACGGCTTCGGCGCCCCGCCGCCGGCGCGCGCGCTCGCTCTCAGCGACGAGGACGCCTTCGCGCCGACGCGGGCGGGCGCGGACCTCGGGCTGCGCGCGACGCGCGATCGCGCCTTCGCGGCGCTGCGCGAGCTCTTGCATCGGCTGGCGCTGCGCCGCCCGCTGGTGATCTTCATCGACGACCTGCAGTGGGCCGACGCCGACAGCGAGCAGCTCCTCCAGGCGCTGCTCGGCGGCGACGAGCCCCCGCCGCTCTTCGTCCTGGCCACCGCGCGCGACGGCGGCGGGCTGCGCGCGGCGCTGGCCGAGCTGCCGCTCGTGCGCGTCCCCGTCGGGCGGCTCTCGCCGTCGGAGTCGGCGGAGCTGGTGGCGCGGCTCGTCGACGACGAGGCGGCGCGCGCGCTGGCGCTGGGCGACGCCGACGGGCACCCGCTCTTTTTACAAGAATTGACCCGGCACGCGCGCGGCGCGCACGCGACGGCGACGGTGACCTCGCTCGACGAGGCGCTGTGGGCGCGGGCGGCGGCGCTCGATCCCGACGCGCGCGCGCTGCTGGCGGTGCTGGCGCTGCACTCGGGGCCGATCCGCGAGGCGGTGGCGGCGCGCGCCGCCGGGCTCGACGCAGCGACGGGGGCGCGGGCGATCGCGCTCCTGCGCGCGGCCCACCTCCTGCGCACCGCCACCCACCGCGACGACGAGATCGAGCCCTACCACGATCGCGTGCGCGAGGCGGTGCGGGCGCGCCTCGGCGACGACGAGCGGCGGGCGGTGCACGCGCGCGTGGCCGCGGTCCTCGACGAGGAGCAG
>Ga0272446_1000290_pt1 | contig 80623 bp, 63 predicted proteins | sample YNPCB0061_FD_194587 | JGI IMG/M metagenome (GOLD analysis project Ga0272446, IMG submission 194587) | Hot spring microbial mat communities from Yellowstone National Park, WY, United States - YNP-CB-006-1 | ecosystem: Environmental > Aquatic > Thermal springs > Hot (42-90C) > Sediment | place... | reverse complement strand
CCGTCGGCACCTTTTGGCCGCATAGCGCCAGCAGCGTGGGCATCAGATCGGTGGCGATTACGGCCGAGGTGTTGACGCCGGGTTGGATCTTGCCCGGCCAACGGAGGATCAGGGGCACGCGGATGCCACCCTCGTAGAGAAACCCCTTGCCCGCGCGATAGGGGGTGTTGTGCGTCGGGGCATCGTCACGCAGTTCTGGCACATGCAGGCCGCCGTTGTCCGACAAGAAAACAACAATGGTCTTGTCGGTCAGCTTCCGCTTGTCCAGATGGTCCAGCAGCAGGCCGATGCTCTCGTCAAGCGTCTCGACGACAGCCGCATAGGTGGGATTAAACGCATCGGCATTTTTTTTGATGAGGTCCGCCCGCGCGGCCAGGGGAATATGGGGGTTGTGATGCGCAAGGTAGAGGAAGAACGGCTTGCCCAGCGAGGCATCGATGAACTCAATGGCCCGACGGGTGAGCAGATACTCGCCTTTGCCGCCCTCGCTGTCGCTGGGCATGGTGTTGGCCTTGCCCGCAAAGGCCACTTCAAACCCCTGTTTGTCGGGCGTGAACCCCTTGCCCCCCAGGTGCCACTTGCCGATGCACGCGGTGGCATAACCGGCCTTTTGCAAATATTCGGCCAGGGTGATCTCTTCCAGAGGCAGATGTTGGCGGATCTTGGGATGCAGCAGCTTTTGCGAAGGGGCGTCGGGCCGACCGGGCAAGAAGGTCGTCAGATGCAGCCGGGCCGGATGCTTGCCCGTGAGCAACGCCGCGCGTGAGGGCGAACAGACCGACTGAGCGCTATAGGCAGAGGTAAAGCGGAGCCCCTGCTGAGCCAGCTTGTCGAGATACGGCGTGCGGTGGTCCTTGCGACCGTAACAGCCCAGGTCGTTGATGCCCAGGTCGTCGGCGTGGATCAGCACGAGATTAGGAGCGGCAAAAAGCAGCAGCACGGCCAGCATGGTTCACCTCGTCACGAGCATAGGGACAATTGCGACTATTGTACTTGACACAATCGCTAAAGGCCGCTCAGACCGCATTCCGATGATACAAGTAACGAAGAATCTAATCGGCACGACACACCACGCATGGGGCGGGGTAGGACGGGCCGGCGAGGGATGGGCCATGAATCGATATCGCGTCCTGCTGCTGGTGGCTGCGTTCGTCGCGCCACTGGGCGGGGTGGGCTGTTTTCCGCTCTCGGCGGGCATTTTTACACCGATTCCCGTACCGCCGTGGGTCACTGAGCGGATGGAAGAAAAAATGTGCCACAAAAACGACTTCCGGGTGCCGATCATGCCGCCGCTCAAGGAAGGCGCACCCCTGCCGACCTGTGAAGATCCGCCCGATGAAGCTCGCGTCCTGCGTGCCTGGCCCAAGGTGGCCCGTGGCGTGCCGGGCTTCTACGAGGAGTTTCGCGATGTGGTCGCGATCGTCCCGGAACTGATCAAGGACACCATTGATCCGCCGCGTTTCTACCCACTGGTCGGCTGGGCGCACAAACACATCTGCCACTGGAAGGTGACCATTTACTACAAGGAGACCATCGAGTCGAGCTATCCCTTCCCGTACCGTTGTGTCCGCGATCGCGTGGAAGTGATTTACATGGACCTTGACCACTTGCATCCGTGCCCCGGTGGCGGCCCCGATGCTCAAAATGCGGTCTTCCGAGATATCACCAATAATTGATTCTTTTCTTCTGCTCTTAACTCTGCCTTACAACGGCCGGTGTGATCCCCGGCCGTTTTTTTTCGGAGGAATACAGGCATGTGGAGGCGATTGCACCGCACCCTGGGGGTCTGCCTAACGGCGGGTGTCGTGGGCCTGAGTAGCACTTTGGCGGGACCACCCCCCAAGCCGACCAACACCACCAATGCCGAAGCCATGAAGGCGGAATTGGCCTGTCTGGCCGATCCCAAGGTGTTTCCGCTGTCGTTGCAATTTGTGACCACCGCCCATGGGGTTGAACTGCGTGGGCAAGTGCCCGACGAAGCCACCCGGCAACATGTGCTGCGATTGGCCCGTCAAGCCTCTTACGCGGTGATTCATGATCGGCTGACGCTGATCGATCGCTGTGCCGATCCCAGCCTGCGTGAGGCGGCCCGCGTCACCTTGGCTCGCTACTTGCAACATCGCGACGCTCAAGTTCAGGTTCAGGTCCTAGAGAAAGGCGTCGTCACGCTCACCGGCCAAGTCGATACCCTGGAAGACAAATTAATCGCTAGCCGTTGCCTGCGTCAGGTGGCGGGCTGTCAACGAGTTGTCAATCACCTCGAAGTGAAGCATCCGCCGACCCCCGCTCCGAGTTCCACCAAGGAAGGAGTCCAGCAGGCGGCAAACGTGGCCACCGGGCCATCAACCCCCTCTGTACGCACGGTGCAAGCCTCGGGGGGTAAAGATGCCTTGCCGGAAGCACCCAAGAAGGATGTGTCTCCCAAAGAGTCCGAGCAAAAAGCCCCCAAAGTGTCTGATCCTCAGGTTCATCCGGCTGAGGCTGAAGGCTTGCAGGTTCCGGTGGCTCCGAACCCTACCTTGCCCCAGCAGCCGCAGGTTCAAGCCTCTCGTCTTGCGTTGCAGTATTACCCCCTGGAACCCAATGCGCGGCCACTGGTGCAGTCGGGAGTCCAAGGCTACGCGACGACAACCCCACTGAAGCCATGCGGCTTGCCCGGCTACCCCGGCTGCGAACCGACCACGAGACAAGGGTCGGCGCAGGGGACAGTGCAATTATCAGTGGCGCGAGTCAGTCCGCCGCCCACTCTGCTCGGTCAGTTGCGTAGTCTGATTCGCGGGCCGCGCCCCGAACTCTTCGATCCCGAACCCGTAGTCGCCATCCCGGCCGTGCCCGACTATCGCGTGATGGGCAACGCCGGCCTGCCTCCGGTGCTCAACCCTGCGACCACGTCGCGCAAAGTATCGCCGTCGCCAGCGGCCTCGGCCTCACTGCCTCCACCTGCTGTGACGGTGCCCGCCAGTGCCCCCGAGCATTGGCCGGCTGCCCACAACAGCCAATCCGCTGATCGCTCGGGATCGACGCCTGCGTCCCCTGCGGCTTCGACGACGAAGCCAGCCGTGGCCTCCTCTTCGTCCTATCAGCCTACGGCCACAACCAGCGTTGTTGCTCCGCCCCGTCGCGAGGTGACGCGCGAGATCACCTCCGAGCAGATGCGTCAGATTCTTCTGCGAGGCTGTGGCAAGCACTGCCGTGACGTCAAGGTGACGACGCGCCCCGACGGCCAGGCGGTGTTCAACATCTACGCCCCGGTCCGCGCCGAGCAGGAGTTAACGCGCGCCCTACTGAGCATCCCCGAGGTGGTGGCCAGCAACGCCCACATCCAGATTCATCTGGAGCCGTGAGGCGTGAGGCAAGCGTGTAACGCCCCATGGGCCTCTCTCGAACAAACGAGGGAGGCCCGCTGCACTTGGCAGAGGTAAGGAAATCACCAGTCGCTGCCGAGCACCTCGTTGCCTTGGGGCGTGACCGCGTGCCAGAAGGTGCGGCCCGACATGCCCGCGCCCAGGGTTCGCACGCTGCCGTCAGCGAGGGCCGCCAGCATGCCGCCGGGGTGGGGCGTACTCGGCTACAGCGGATTGCAATAGGTCACTCTTGGTGCGGCCTGGAACGTTCATGGGGGCGTCAACTCGAGCTACAGCGACACTGCAGAGGTCGATACGGGCGGCTGACCCGAGGTGTGCGGCCAATCCTGGCTATCATCGAACCCCGGATTAGGAACGATGTTGCCGCCGCTGCCGGCAAATACTGCCCGAATGCCCTGTATCGTAAACCTCCAGTCGGACTTCCGTGTGTCGCGGCCTAAAGAAGGGTAAAACTCTAAAAAAGGGAACGCCCATCTGTTAAGAAGTTTGTCAGAAATGGCGTTTTTAGTGTAACCTCGGACGCGGTTTGCTCGGCGTTTGTCATCCTCTGGTACCGGCATACAATAAGCGTCACTCTCTTTTTGAGCGCTTCGTTTCCACTTGAGGCACACCATGAGTCCTTCTCCCCTAGTCGAACTCGCCGAACTAGCGGGCGGCTTTATCCACGACATCAAAAACCACCTCAGCACGCTGGGGCTGAACCTGCAATTGCTCGCCGAGGATTTTGAGGAGCCCCAGACGCCGCGCGACCGCCGCATTGCCGAACGCATTGCTCGCATGAAAGGCGAGTGCGAACGGCTGGTCGATCTGGCCAACGATTTTTTACGCTTTGCTCGCATCAAAGATTTGCAACGCACTCCGACGGACCTCTCGGTCGTGCTGGACGACCTAATCGACTTTTTCGGCCCCATGGCCAAGAAGCACAACATCGAGATCAAGAGCTACGTTCCGGCGGGGCTGCCGCAGGTAGCTTTGGATCGGGCACTGTTTCATCAGGGGTTGCTTAACCTTCTGCTCAATGCCCAGCAGGCCATGCCCGAGGGCGGTGAGATCACCCTGCAGGCAGCCGCCACGCCTAGCGAGGTAACTGTCACACTCATCGACACCGGCAAGGGCATGACGCCCGAGGTGCTCACTCGCGCCTTTCAGCCGTTTTACTCCACGCGCGAGGGGGGCACCGGCCTGGGGCTGCCCACCACCAAACGCATCATCGAAGCGCACGGCGGCACTCTGCTGGCCGAGAGCGCTCCAGGCAAGGGCACGCGCTTCACTCTGCGATTGCCTGCGGTGCAGCCACGCGAAATTAGTTCCCCCGCCGTGCCTTTGTGCCTGCTCGATGGCGTGCGTCTACCGCTCACCGAGGCCCGTGTGCCCGTGCTGGATCGCGGCTATCTGTTTGGCGATGGCATCTACGAGGTGCTGCGTTTTTACCAGGGCAAACCGTGGCTGGAGGCCGAGCATTTCGCTCGTCTGGAACGCAGCCTAGCCATCGTGCGCATCAGCGGTGTCGATCTGGACCGGCTGCGGCGTGACATGCGTGAACTCATCGCTGCCGGCCCCTACCGCGAGGGCATCGTCTATGTGCAAATCACCCGCGGCGTCGCGCCGCGTGCCCATGCCTTTCCCCCCGGGGTCCAACCCACCGTCCTGATGTGGGCCCAGGAAACCGGCGATAGCTACGCCAGCCACCGGCAAAAGGGCGTGGCCGTCAGCCTGCAACCGGACCTACGCTGGAAGCGCTGCGATGTGAAATCGATCAATCTGCTGGCCAACGTGCTGGCCAACCAAGCAGCCAAGGAAGCCGGGGCGATCGAGGCGTTGCTGGTGACGCCGGAAGGACGCATCACCGAGGCATCGCATTCAGGGTTTTTTGGGGTGGTCGATGGCGTGATCCGCACGACCGATCTGGGCCCGGAGATTTTGCCCAGTGTAACCCGTCTGCATATCTTACGCTTGATCGAGCGTTTGGGGCTACCCTTGGAACTGCGTTCGCTACATCGCGACGAGTTGCCCCGGGCCAGCGAATTGTTCCTGTGTGGCACGTCGATGGAAATTTGCCCTGTTGTTCGCGTTGATCAACTCCCCATCGCCGACGGTCAACCCGGCCCCTGGACCCGCCGACTGCAACAAGCCTTCCGCGAGGATGTCCGGGCCTTCTTGGAGGCTGCCAATTAGCCATGCAAATCTTGGTAGCCGAAGACGACGAGTTGCAGCAGAGAATGCTTGTGTCGTTGTTGTCCAAATGGGGCTACGAACCGATTGTTGTCTGTGACGGACAAGCTGCCTGGGAGCTGCTCAGCGACGACCAACGCTGCCCCGAGATAGCGATATTAGATGGGCTTATGCCGGGCTTGACAGGGCCAGAAATCTGTCAACGTGTTCGCCAATTACCGCGGGAACGCTACACCTATCTCCTACTGCTCTCGGCTCGAGGCAATCATGGGGACTTGCTCAGCGGTCTAGAAGCGGGGGCCGACGACTACCTGATCAAACCCTTCGATCCAGCGGAATTACGGGCGCGACTTAACACAGGCAAACGTATTATCACTCTTCAAAATGAACTGATTCAGGCACGCGAAACCCTTCGTCGTCAGGCCACCCGCGATAGCCTCACCGGAGCCTGGAACCATGCTGCCATCTTCGAAGTCCTGCAGCGTGAGATGGCTCGCAGCCGACGGGAAAAACGTCCCCTGGCCCTTGCGCTGGTCGATCTGGATCACTTCAAACGCATCAATGACACCTATGGTCACTTGGCAGGCGATCAGGTGCTACGCGAATTGGTTCAACGCATGAGTGTTGCTCTACGCCCTAATGATCTGATTGGCCGCGTCGGCGGAGAGGAGTTTCTCTTGGTGTTGCCCGGCTGTGATGAAGCGGCAGTCCGCAAAGTCTGCGAACGCCTTCGCGAACGCATCCGCGGCGAACCGTTCCTGGCGGAAAAGGTGCGCATCGCGGTGACGGCCTCGTTTGGTGCAGTCGTTTATGACAGCGATTGCTACGATAACGAAGCCTTGTTTCGAGCGGCCGACACGGCGTTGTACCAAGCCAAGGCAGCAGGACGTGATCGGATCGAGATTTTTCAACCTCCTCGTAGAGAGAGCAGCGCGATGACAGAGAGGCTAGCGCGATGATTCCGCATGCCAATCGCCGACGAACCAAGATCGTGGCGACGGTGGGGCCGACCTGTCAAAGCCCGGAAATGCTCCGTGCCCTGATCCAGGCCGGTGTAAACATTTTCCGCCTCAATTTCAGCCACGGTACCCACGACGATCACGCTGCCATCTACCACCGCATTCGCGAACAAGCCCACGCCTTTCAGGAACCCATCGCCATCCTGGCCGATCTGTGTGGGCCCAAAATTCGCGTCGGCACCTTTGCCAACGGTAGCATCGTCTTGGTCGAGGGGCAGACGGTTACCGTCACCACTCGGGACGTGCTCGGTGAGCCGGGTCTTATCCCCTCGCGCTACTTAGCCCTGCATCGCGACGTGCGACCCGGCGACCGCATCCTGATTGACGATGGCAATCTCGAACTACGGGTAGAATCCATCGCCGACACCGAAATCACTTGCACCGTTGTCACGGGTGGCATTCTCAAAAATCGCAAAGGGATGAACTTGCCTGGGGTCGCGGTCTCCTCTCCCGCTCTGACCGATCAAGATCGCCTCGATGCCGCCTTTGCCCTCGATCTGGGTGTCGACTTTCTGGCTTTGTCATTCGTGCGCAAGCCCAGCGACATCGTCGATCTTAAACATCTCATTGCCGAACGCCAGCTTCGCACGCCGGTGATTGCTAAAATCGAAAAACCGGAAGCGCTTTCCTGCCTGGATGCGATCCTGGCGGAAGCAGACGGTCTGATGGTGGCCCGCGGCGATCTGGGAGTGGAGATGGCTCCCGAGCGAGTGCCCCTGGCCCAGCGTGAAATGCTGATCAAAGCACGCCGCGCCTGCAAGCCGGTCATCGTCGCCACCCAGATGCTCGAGTCCATGATTACCCATCCCCGACCGACTCGTGCTGAGGTGTCCGATGTTTCCACGGCCGTCTTCGGTGGGGCCGATGCGGTGATGCTCTCGGCCGAGACTGCGGCGGGAGCCTATCCGATCAAGTCGGTGGAGATGATGGATCGCGTCGCACGTCAAGTCGAGCAACACCAGTTAGCCGACGGCGGCTTTAGCGAGTTGACAGCCGGCGACGACGAGGAAAGCCTCAGCCCGAGCTTGGCGTTGTATCAGGCGTTGGCCCGTTCGACGGCCCAATTATCGCGTGATCTCAACGTCCGGGCTGTGTGCGTTCGCACCACGAAAGGAACCTCGGCCGCTGTTGTCAGTGCTACAAGACCGACCGCACCGATCATCGCCTTGACGCACAGCGAGACCGTCGCTCGCCGCTTGACCCTGTGTTGGGGTGCAGTACCGCGCGTGATCAGTGAGGAAGAATTTGAGAACCCCAAGCAAGCCGCCCGCGATCAGGCCCGTTCACTGAACCTCTGCCAGGAGGGAGATTATCTCTTGCTGCTGACAGGTTTTGGGAAAGGCGAGCCAAGCCTGACGGTTGTACCTGTCGTCTAAACGCGTGATGGCTTGCACGCCTCCAACTCAATCACGAAAGACACCAACTCAACCACGAAAGACAACTGCCGGCTCGAGTACCAGCACCTTGCGGATGCTGATTAAACTCGAAAGCACCACGATCAACATCACCGCCGAACCCACGATGATCATGACCTCAGGCATCAGAGCCAAGCCCGCGAGATGTGTAACTCCACTGGTCGATTCGAAGAATAGTGCTGTGAGTCCCATGCCGATCGCGTAACCAATCGCACCGACAACCGATGCCTGCAGCAGAATCATGAAAACCAGACGCCAGTTGGTTACCCCCATGGCTTTCAAAGCGCCAAATTGTTTGAGATTCTCAATGGTGAACAGGTAAAACGTTTGACCAGCAACGGCTAGCCCCACAATGAAACCCAAAGCGATCGTGATGCCGAAATTCACCGGAATCCCCGTCGAGCCGAGGAAATACTGGATCGTTTTCCAAAAGAACTGATCTTGGGTCAGGGCGAGCAAGTCGGTTTGTTCGCGGATGCGGGCGCAGACTTCTTCGGCTGTGTAGCCCGGCTGAGGCTTTGCGAGGATGAAATTCATGAGATTTCGTTCGCGCGGGACAAACTGGGCTGCTTGACTGAACCGCGTATAGACAACAGGCAAGGTCGTGAACGGAGGCGAAGCCTTGCAGACTCCCACCAGCACCGCTCGACGGTCATTCATCTCAAACTCGATCCCCACCCGCAGCGGACCTTTGCCAAACATATACTCATATCCTGCCTTATCTACCACCACCGCATCCGGCTTGCGAAGGTCGGCCAGGCTTCCCAGAATCATCTCGTTGGGGGCACCCACCATGCTCGTGTCGTCCAGGCCAAACAGCACCACATTGCGAAAATTGCCGTCGGCCATCCGCGCCCGCACTTGTCCTTTGTAGAGGCGCACGGCCCATTGGACGCCTTCGACCCCGCGAACACGGGTCAGATCGGTTTCCGGCAGACCTGGCACTTCGTCGATGAAACGGACTTTATTATCCATGATCCAAATATCTGCATCTCGTACATCTAGAATCTGGCTAGCGGTACGTTTCAAAATCCCCACGAAAATAGAGATTTGCTGTCCCATCAAAAGTGTCGCAAAGGTGATTCCGAAAATAATTCCCAAATATTTGCTGGTATCACCTACAAGCATCTTCAGTGCTACCCAAGCCATCTTCTCTCCTTGAGACTGACCAACTTACTGAGCTTCGATTCAAACAAACACATCCACCTACGAAAATTATAGTGCCCATTCGTTAGCAAACACCAAAAAGTGAAGCTCCGCCTTCATCCCAACATGTCCCCTCCGCTGCCCTTGTCGCGTCTCCTCTCCTAACGCTCGGCTCCGTTCCTTTTGAAATCATCCAAATGGGCAGCAACGTTTGCCGTCGCTAGTCAAACGTCGTCTGGGCGTGACTTGATCTTGGTGGCCATCGCTTGTCAACGCTATAGTGAAATGGATTCGCTCTCTGATTCATTTAAAACAGATACACCCGGCGAGGTCTGTGTGGAAACGACTTCGGATGATGCAATACTTGCTGCTCGGCGTTGGCGGGCTTCTTTGCCACGAGCCTGGCGGCAGAGCAGCACACCGTATGGTACCTTTTTGGCTGTTGTCAACCTTGTTCTCTATGCCGCGCTGTTTGCCGGCTATTTCCTGTTGCCGTGGTGGCCGGCACGAGTGGCCTGTCTGTTTGCGTTGCCGCTGGTGATCGGCTCGCTGTTTGTTTTGGGGCACGATGCCGCCCACAATACACTCACGCCTGTCGGCTGGCTCAATCGCCTGCTAGGCCGGCTGGTGTTTCTGCCGGCCTATCATCCTTACACTTCATGGGTCTATGCTCACAATTCACTTCATCATCGCTGGACCTGTTTCAAGGGACGCCAACCCGACTTTTCTCCGCTCACCAAAGCCGAGTATGACGCCCTACCGGCTTGGCGACGGGCCATAGTGCGTTTCTTCCGCTCGCCTCTGGGCGTCGGGCCGTACTATGCTGTCGAGTTTTGGCTGGGCGTGTTGTTGTTTCCACCACGCGAGCGACGCTCGCCCTTCATGCTGGCGTTTCATTTCGATCGGCTTTTGATTCTTACCTTTTTCGTCGCTCAGGCGTCTTTGGCTGGCTGGCTAGCGTGGCTCTTGCATGGCGAGATCTGGCGGTCGACTCCACATGCCTTCGCGGGGATCGTGGTGCCGTTTGGCTTGTGGATTTGGTTCATGGGGTTCGTCTCGTACATCCAGCATACCCATCCGTTGTGTGCCTGGTACAACGATGAGGCCGAGTGGACGTTTCATCATGTGCAACTGAAAAGCACTACACACATTCGTTTTCCTTGGCCTATTGAGCCGATGCTCAATAACATCATGGATCACGCGGCCCATCATCTCGATCCGAAAATTCCGCTGTATTACTTGCCACAATCGCAGAAATTGCTAGAAGAAAAGGCTCCCGAGCATGCCTTGGTGATCAACTGGAGCTTTTCCGAATATCTGCATACCTGTGCAGCGTGCAAGCTTTATGATTTTAAGCGGCACTGCTGGACTGATTGGAACGGCAATCCGACCTCGCCTTTGAACCTGCCGCATTATCGAGTCGAAGCCAAAAATACAACGCAAGGAACGCTCGAGTCGTCCGCATGAGCGAGGCTAGGTCGTGGCCAGTGCCGTGGCTTGTCGCATGCAGGGTGGGGATGTATCATCTCCCCATCCCTGCCATTCGCTGCTACGGAGTTCCTCACCATGCTCTCTTTCCTTTTGCTCAGCCTAGCGGCCGAAGGCTTTTCCCCCCGACAGGCCACTCTCGACACACAGGATCATCTGGAAGCCAAACTGCCCAAGCTGCCCCGCTTCGAAAACCCCAAAGAGTGGACGGCGTATGCCGAACGCCTACGCAAGGACATCCTCGACAAAATCGTCTTTCGCGGCGAGGCTCGTTCTTGGCGCGAGGGAACTGCGAAGGTGGTATGGGGCGAAAAACTCCGCGGCAGCGGCTGCACGGTTCGGCAACTCCGCTACGAAATTTTGCCGGGCATGTGGATTCCCGCTCTGCTCTATACCCCGGAAAAACCCGCCAACAAAATGCCCGTCATGCTCGCTGTCAATGGCCATGATGCCGCCGGCAATGGGGCGGATTATAAACAGATTCGTTGTTTGAATTTAGCGCGGCGTGGCTTGATTGTCTTAAGTGTCGAATGGTTTGGCATGGGTCAATTGCGCACTGCGACGAATCATCACGGTTGCCTCAATCAAATAGATCTGTGTGGCACCAGTGGGTTGGCTCCGTTTTATCTGTCGATGAGTAAAGGGATCGATGTTTTGCTCGCGCAACCAGGAGCCGATGCGTCGCGCGTGGGGGTAAGCGGCCTATCGGGGGGCGGTTGGCAGACTATCTTTATTAGCAGTCTCGATCCGCGTGTCACTCTCGCCAATCCTGTGGCTGGCTATTCACCGTTTAAGGTCAAGATCCGCGATCATCTCAAGGATCTAGGCGATTCGGAACAGACGCCCTGCGATTTCGGTACGCTGGCCGATTACACCCACCTGACCTGTTTGCGAGCGCCTCGGCCGACGCTGCTTACCTACAACGACAAAGATGCCTGCTGTTTTACGGCGGGTTACGCCCTGCCGCCGTTGTTGGATGCTGCCCGGCCAGTGTACAAGCTCTTGAGTAAGCCCGAGCATCTGCGCTGGCACATCAATAGCGATCCGGGCACGCACAACTTCGGCAAAGACAACCGCCAACAACTCTACCGGGCCGTGGGCGATTTCTTCTTCCCCGAGGACAAGAGCTTCTCGGCCGAGGAGATCGACGTCAACGCGGACCTGCTCAAAGCCCAAGAGTACCGCCTGAAAATGCCCGAGGACAATCTCACGCTCAACGGCTTAGCGTTAAAGCTGGCCAAAAATTTGCCGCGTGATGGCAAACTCGACCCCAAGACCACTCCCGCGCGTCGCCAAGCGGTGCGTTCTACACTGCGGCTGCCCACACTGAAGGTCAGCAAGGAAGCTCCCACGCATCTGCGTTTGAGTGGCAAATGGAGCGTACCGATCCGCATCACCGAGAACCCCGGAGCGACGCGGACCGCGCTGGTGCTGAATGATGCCGGTTTTGCCGCTGACAAGCAGAGCGCAGCACGACTGGCCAAGGCGGGCTACCGTGTCATCGAGATGGACCCGTGGTACTTTGGTGGCTGCAAGATGACTTCGCATGATTATCTCTTTGCTCTGCAAATCAGTTGCTTCGGCGATCGACCGCTCGGTCTGCAAGCGGCTCAGGTGAACGCTGTCGCCGCCTGGGCCAAGGGCAAGGTCCATCTCGTGGCAATGGGGCCGCGTACTTCGCTGATTGCCCTGTGTGCCGCTGCCGTCGATGACCAGGAGATTGGCTCGTTGGAGTTGCACGGCTCGTGGGCCACTCTGCGTCAGGTACTCGAAGAAAACCGCACCATGCAGCAAACGCCCGAGGTGTTTTGTTTCGGTCTGCTTGAGCAGGCGGACATCGTGCATCTGGCGGGCCTGGTCGCTCCCCGACCGGTTACCTTCCATGAAATCACCAAACGCCATCAATCCGAATTGAAGCCGTTGCAGCAGTTGTATCACTCCTTAGGCCAGGATTATAATCCCTTGGCTGATCTAGAAAAGTAACTTTGCCGAACAGCGTGATTGTTTCGAGAGAGAAGAGTCGATCCTCGCGGAGAGAACTGCCGATCGAGCGGTCAAGTGGGCGATAAACATACACAGAATGATTTGGATGCCCCGCTTTCCCCCGCCAGAGGCTTCCTCCATGCGTACCTTCTTTGCTGTGCTTCTCGGGATCAGCGCATCGGCTGGTTTGGCCCCGGCCGGACCGCTCGGGTTCGGTCAGGGCATCGGCCCCGCCCTGGTTTATGGCCCCTACACGGGCGGCCATCGCTACAGCTATAACGTCGCCTACAGCTATGGCTTGGCGTTCAACTCGGCCGACACTTGGCGTATCGATCCAGTGGCCTATCCGGCGGGGGTGATGCCGTTTCGTCCTTTCGGACGGCCGATCCTCTGGCAGACGTTCCCGCGGAACCCGCGTAATCCTCCCATTGCAGTCCTCGACGAACTTGGTCTACCGATCCTGCGTACACCTGGAATCGCCGGCGAAGCAGAATTGTTGCCCGTGCCGCACACCACACTAAAACCGGTCGATCCCCCGCTGCCCGGTTGTGCGAAGATACGCATCCAGGCCCCCGAGGGAGCTGAAGTATTCGTCGAAAAAGAAAAGCTCACCGGCGCTGTCTTTCTTACTCCACCGCTTCAGGGCCGCATGCAAGTTTACAGTGTCCGGGCGAAATGGCTGCGTGAGGGGCGAGAGGTGGAACAATTTCGCGTGGTCGGCGTGCAAGCGGGTGAGACGGCCCATCTGATCTTCGGGGATTGATCCTTAGCCAATCAAAAGACGTATCCGCCGACCCTGCTGTAGGGTCGGCTTCTTGCATTTATGGGGCCTGCTCGCTAGGACGAAGAGCATGTCGATGGTTAAGTCGTCGCTCTGACCAATTTCTGGAGAAAGCCCGATGCCTTGGTTGAGTGGGATTTTGTTGTCTAGCTGTTTGGCCCTCGTCTGTGTCGCCGAACCGAAAACTCTCCTGGCAAGGGACAGCGAGAGCTTTACGACGAGCATTGGGATGAAGTTCCGGCGTTTGCCTGCGGGAGAATTCATCCGTGGCACAGGCAAAAAGGCTCCGGCCTCTCGGGCCGAGTGGCTGACCCGTGACCCCGACGAGTCCCCGGCTCACCGCGTTAAAATCTCGCAACCGTTTGCGATCGGCATCTACGAAGTCACCAATGCCCAGTATGAACAGTTCGACTCCGAGCACAAAAATTTACGTGGCAAATATGGCAACGCAGAAAGAGATGACGATCCGGTTACTTATGTCACCTGGCAGCAGGCGGTCGCTTTCTGTGAGTGGCTAAGCAAAAAAGAGGGCAAGCCGTACCGCCTGCCCACCGAAGCCGAATGGGAATACGCCTGCCGCGCCGGCACGACGACCAGCTATGCCTTCGGCGACAAGCTCGGCCCCGATCAAGCGCACTATGGCATCGACAAAACTGGCAAACGCCTCGACAAACCACTGCCGGTCGGCTCGTTTGCCCCCAATGCCTGGGGCTTGTACGACATGCACGGCAACGTCGCGGAGTGGTGCTACGATTGGTATGGCCCTTACGAAGCCGGCGAGCAGATCGACCCCATCGGACGGGAAGATGGCGAGGCTCGCGTGGTGCGAGGCTGGAGTTACCAACCTACCCGTGGGCAAAACCCTGCTCATTTTGCCCGCTCGGCCAATCGTTCCGGTCATGTGCCCGAGGACGCCAATCGCTACACGGGATTTCGGGTGGTGCAGGGGCCGTTGCCCAAGACAAAGCCATTGCCCATCGCACCGCCAGCCCTGCATGCCCGCGAGGTAAAGCAGGACAGCAAACGTCCCGTGCCACCCGACCCGACCAAGCCGTATTTCCTCGATTTCACCGCGGCCAAGAAAGGACCGACCATCCCGCCCAACACCTACGGACCCATCTACAGTCATCATAATCACTTCAGCGCTTGTTGTGTCTGTCCCAATGGCGACATCTTGGCTGTATGGTATTCTTGCGTCGGCGAGCCGGATCGACAGTTGGTGCAAGCAGCTAGTCGACTGCGGGCCGGTGCCGATCGTTGGGATGAAGCATCGTTGTTTTTCATGATTCCCGATGTGAACGTCCATGCGCCTGTACTGCTGCGTGATGGGCAAAGAATTTATCACTTCTGCACGCTTTCACTGCATGGCTGGGATTACGCGGCCAACATGATGCGCATCTCCGAAGATAGTGGCGCGACCTGGTCCAAGCCGCGGGTGATCCTTTCTCGCGATGACCCCAACAGCCTCAGTCAGCCCTGCTCGGCGATAGTGGCCAAGGACGGAACGCTGATTGTTGCCTGTGATGGTCAAGTCCATGTGGATGAGAAACTGATGCTTAGCCCGGACAAGGGCAAAACCTGGAGGGTGGCCAAGGGCGACATGCGTAAGACAGCCGGGGGGCGTTATGTGATTCATCCGGCGATATTCGAGCGCAAGGACGGCGCGATTGTTAACTTCCTGCGTGGCCCCCACCCGATGCCCATGCAGATCAGCAAAGATCGCGGCGACACTTGGGAAACGAGCAACTCCGTGTTCCCCGGCATCGGCGGTGGGCAAAAGTCTGCCGTCCTTCGCCTGCAAAGCGGCGCGGTCCTGATGCTCACGGCCGACACCCGCAACAAAGTGGGCGGGGGAACCATGGTGGCTCTGTCCGATGATGACGGTCAAACCTGGGGCCATTTTCGTAAGGTGCCGGCCTCGGTGGGTGGCTACATGTCGGTGTGTCAAGCAGAAGATGGACTGATTTATTTGGTTGGCTCGCGTTTACATATGGCAGTGTGTAATGAAGCCTGGTTGCGGAGCAAGTGAGTCACAGCGAGTCCTGTAGGCAGTCACGAAAGCCTCCTGAGCACGGGGGAATCTATTGCCGGCCCTCTGCTATCAATGAAGGGGAGGAAAAGCCCATGACTCGCAAAGAGCAGTTGCCCAGGAAAATTTGTGTCCAGTGTGGCCGACCCTTTACTTGGCGAAAAAAATGGGCGCGGCAATGGGACGAGGTGCGCTACTGCAGTGACCGCTGCCGTAAATCCCGTAAAGGACTTTCGCAATGAGTGCTGATCTGCGCCGTGACTTCTCTAACCGTGAAGAGTTGGCCGCTTATCTTCACGAACAATTTCCCGAGGCGGCTGGGGAGCTTAGCCCCATACGCGGCGGCCGCGCGGAGGCCGAGCGTCGCTTGGCTCGACTCGACCCAGCCCGTTATGCCACAACACGCAACTACCTCGATGGCGCGGTCACTGGCCTGTCGCCTTACATCCGTCATGGCGTGCTGAGCTTGTCCGAAGTTCGCGACGCCGCCTTGCATCGGGCCAAACCAATGGATTGTGCTAAATTCATTAATGAATTAGGCTGGCGTGATTATTGGCAACGGATCTGGGCACTTAAAGGCGAGACCATCTGGGAAGATTGCGAAGAGTACAAGACCGGAATTCTCAACTACGCTGAACAGTTGCCCGACGACATCCGAGAGGGGGCCACGGGGCTTCCCTGTATGGATGCCTTCATCGACGAGCTTTACACCACAGGCTATTTACATAATCATGCTCGCATGTGGATGGCGGCCTATGTGGTTCACTGGCGACGCGTGCGTTGGCAGGCCGGTGCTCGTTGGTTTTTGGAGCATCTGCTCGATGGCGATCCGGCTAGTAACAACTTGTCCTGGCAGTGGGTGGCTTCCACGTTCAGTCACAAGCCATACTTCTTCAATCGTGAGAATCTCGAAAAGTACACGGACGGTACCTATTGTCGCACTTGTCCGCTGCGGGGACGTTGTGACTTTGAAGGCAGCTACGAGCAGCTCGAGCGGCGTCTCTTCGGTCTGCCCTTACGCGACGAACGGAGACGATCATGAGTGTTGTCGTTTGGATCCACGAAGGCTGTCTTTCTCCCTATCATCCGGCTTTGCAAGCCTATCCCGGAGCGCCGGCGTTGTTCGTCTTTGACGAGGATTATCTACGTCGCGAGGGATACACACTTAAACGTATTGCTTTTATTTATGAATGCTTGCTCGATCTACCCGTGACCATTCGCAAGGGCCAAACCATTGCCGTGTTACGGTCCTTCGCTCAGGACCACGGCGCAGAACGCATCGTCACTAGCGAAACGGTTTGCCCCTGGCATCGCCACTTGATTGCTGCTGTTGCCGCAGAGACGTTGCCAGTGCCCGGGTTGATCCAACATCCAGGGCCTTTTGATCTGACGCGATTCTCTCGCTTTTGGCGCAAGGCGGAAAAATTCGCCTACGGTCGCTGAGACGGTTCTTTTGTACGATAATCCCTCACACGGTGCCTAACACTTTTTTACCTACCCTCAGAGGGATTCATTGACCATGAAACCGATTCGTTTGATGCTAACTGGTCTGTTGGCCGCGGCTCTGCTGATTCCCCTGAACGCTCAAGAAGTCAAGGAAAAACCGCCGAGCGAAAAAAAGCCGGCCACCTTGATCATCAAGGTAGTTGAAGATGCAACGCTGTTTATCGACGGCGAAGAGTACCCCGATCAAAAAGACAAAACCGAGCGTGTCTTCCGCACGCCACCGCTCACCCCGGGCAAACGCTTCTACTACACGATCACGGCGCGGTGGCAGCCAAACAACTATGAGACCTACAAGCGGACGCGCAAGGCGATTGTCGAAGCAGGCAAAACCAGCGAACTCGACCTGACCAAGCCTGACCCCAAAATTCCTGATGATATCTTCATTCGTTATGTTCCAACACCTCAAGAAGTTGTCGATAGAATGATGGAACTCGGCAAAGTCGGCGAAAAAGACATCGTCTATGATCTGGGTTGTGGCGATGGCCGGCTGGTGGTCACGGCCGTTAGCAAATTTAAGGCCAAGCGAGGGGTTGGGGTCGATCTGGACGACGAACGGATCAAGGAGAGCAAAGACAACGCGCGAGCGGCCAAAGTCTCCGACAAAGTGGAATTCCGCCTGCAAGATGTCATGAAGGTGCCCGATCTCGAACAAGCCACCGTCGTTACCATGTATCTTTCCGATGGCCTGTCCGATCAACTTCGGCCGATTCTGCTCAAACGGCTCAAACCCGGTAGCCGGATTGTCTCGCATCGGTTTCTGATGGGTCCTTGGAAACCAGAGAAGACCGAAACCGTGACGGTGCGGGGGACCGAATACAAGATTCACCTGTGGACAGTACCCGATCCTGCTGAAAAAGAAAAAGCACCCCAAAAGGATAAGTAAATCCTGTGGCTTTTCGGGGTGCGTCATGACCATTCAGGAATGGGAAAAGTTGCTGGTGCAATTCTCCGCCGATCGCAAACTCAGCGGTGGCGAACGCACGGTGTTGGCTGAACGACTCGCCCGCCTTAGCGACCAGCAACGGGCTGCCTTTCGCAGCAAACTCTTTGCCATGCTGCGAGCGGAGATGGCCACCCCGGCTCAGTACGAATGGGTGAGCTTTGCCGAGGATGTAGTCAAGATGCTGCATCCGGTTCAGCCTCCCCTCGAGGCAGCGCATGGCAGCGAGGCGTTGTTCTCACCCGAGGACGATATCGCCTCGCGCATTGTTGCTTTGATCCAGTCAGCTAAACGACACATGGACATTTGCGTTTTTACGCTAACAGATGATCGAATTGCCGATGCTCTATTGCATGCCCATCATCGGGGAGTACTCATCCGTCTCATTAGCGATGAAGAAAAATCCTATGATCTAGGGGCAGATGTAACGCGCTTGGCAACCGCTGGTATCCCCACTCGTATCAGCCGTAGTGAAGGACACATGCATCACAAATTTGCGATTTTCGATCGCTCGTTGCTTCTCAACGGCAGCTACAACTGGACACGCGGCGCTCAGGAGCGAAATTGCGAAAATATCGTTTTGAGCCGTGAAAAAACGCTAGTCGAGCAGTTTTCGGGCTATTTTGAACGGCGGTGGCTACTATTGGGAGGGCTAAAAGCATGAGCGACCTTCAAACGATCGAACAACGGCTTGCTCGCCTGGAGCGGCACAACGTCGTTCTGCGAGGTTTGGTATTCGGCCTGATGCTGCTCGTCGTCGTCCTGGCCGTTTCCTCCACGACGGTGACGGCTCAGGACGACAAGCCAACCAGCTTTAAAGCGCGAAGTTTTGTGGTGAGCGACGAACGCGGCGAAAAAAGGGCGACGTTTGGTCTGGCCAAAGAGGGGGTGGGGCTAGTGTTTTATGACACCAAAGGCAAGGCCGAGGCCGTTCTAGGCAGCACTAGCGACGGGACGAACTTATCCTTCTTTCAAGAGGGAACGCGGCGGTTGATGCTGCAACTCAAGGATGGCTCACCGCTGGTGCGGTTGTATGACGAACAGGGCAAAGGTGGTGTGGCCCTGCAAGTCAGCAAGGGACGTCCGGCTCTGGTTCTGCTTGCCGATGGCGACAATAGCCAGGCGGCGTTGGCGCTGTTTGAGAGCGGTCCTCGCTTGCAATTTCGGCATCAAAAGCAAGGCACCTTTGTAGTGAGTTCCACCAAGCTAGGCACCAAGCTCGAACTGATCCACGAGCCGGGCAAGCCGGGACTGCAACTGCTGGCCAACGCCAACGCTGCTGGCCTGGGCTGGGCACAGGGCAAAGAGGAACGCGGCTCCATTGTGGTGCGCGATCGCGAGATGCTGCCTGCATTTCTCGATGGCGTTGGCCGACCGCTGTTGCCCCGCTTGCTCCCCAAGAAATGAACTCGTTTTGACGCTGGGAGTGCTACTGGCCCCGGGAGCGGCTGCCCTCTCGTGAAGCAGCAATGGGTTTGTCCATCGGCAGCGGTCGCCCCGCCACGATATATTTACGTTCATGCAAATGATCACGCAGGCCACGATACAAGGCGAACGAATCGGGATACACCCAAAAAGTGACGACCACCTGTTCTGGGTCGAGTTGTTCCATGATCCGCTGAAACAGACTGCTCTCGCGTAAGGCTTCAGCAAGGGTTTCGCCGCGTCGGAGTTGCTCGGGCACCAGTTGCCAGCGCGAAAAACCGTAGCGGAAGGAACGGCCCGAGGGAGTCGCCCGTGTATCAAACATCTCACGCTGCCGTTCGACGACGTAGCGCAAGCGAAATGCTCCAACCGGCTGCGTGAGTCCCGTAAACTCCCAAGCAGTTTCTAACTCGCTGATGCGTTCCCGTGCATCTGCTTGTGCTTTGAGCAGGAGCGAGGCAATGTCGATTGGCGTGACCCGCTCGGAATGGCATTCAAACATTACTTCTTGTGTTTGAACCTCTGCTGCGACCGGCGCTTGGTAGCGCAACGGTCGGGCCACAGATGGAGAGGCGGTCTCTTTTTGGAGTTGTTGTTCGAGGCAGGCTTGCTGCACCTGAAGTGCTTGCAAATGCTTCTCGGCCGCCTGAGCTTGTTGGAGGACCGCTTCAACGCTTTGGCGTAGCATTGCGTGGCGGAGCGCCTCGAGGCGATGCTGCACCTGTTGGTCCTTCGCGAGCAGGGTCACACGTTGTTCTCTTTTTTCCTGCGATTGACGCTCGGCCTGCTCGGCTTGTCGGTGGTACTGCTCGATGGCCTGCCGCAGGCTTGACCTCTCTGCTTCGTCAGGGTCGATGAGATCGACATGCTGCGGCGTGTGGTTGTCCATCAATAGGCTGATCTCGGCCGGCAATTCTGGAAAGGAGTTTAGAGACGGTGCCAACACATTATAACTTTTGCCGGCTACCCAAGCCAAGAGAATCAAACGCAACAAGATACCAATTACATTAGCAACCACGTCCAAAAAAGAATCGAAACTAAATTCGATCTCTTGACGTTTTTTCGGGGGCCGACGACGAAGCATGGGACGGCCCTCTAGCGTTGGCTGACGATCTGCTGCACATCGTCTTCGGGCTGAATCCTGTATTGGGACATCGGCACGCGGAGCGGACGTAGTTGCTCCAAGGCCGAATGCAGCATCCGTTCGCCGCCCGGACGAATCAGAAAGCGAATCTGTAATTTGGGTGTCCCTCCCCCCAGCAACGGCCGAGACAAGCCTTGTTTAACTTGGGAAACGAAGGAACCCGAGCGGAAGCTGGCGAGGCCAAAGCTTTTTTTGCTGGGATAGACGACGACCGAATCGGTATAACACTCGACAAAGACGGTCACTTCGTCGTTCTCTAAGCGTACGGGCTGCAGCGGTGGTTTCTGGCTGGCGGGTTTTTTAGGCTGTATTCGAGTCGTTGCTGCGGTCTCGCTGGTGGCCGGCTTCTGTTGCGGTGCCGGGGCTGGAGCCATCGCGGAGCGTTGGTCCGGTTGCGTAGCTGTGGGCGAACCGCTAGAGGCCGACGAAGGCAACGGCTGAGCGTGGTTTGGCGGCATGCCGGGAACCAGCGGCGGGCTAAGGGACGGCAAGCCCAACGGGCCAGGCGGTCGTGGTAAAGGTTTGCCCATCTTCGGCCCCTCGCCGAAGGCAGATGTATCGACCGACGGCAGTTCCACCAAGGTCCCCACAGGTCCTGGGGTAGCTAGAGGTCGTTTTGCTGCTTGGCGATCGAATTCTTGTGCAGCGGCAGAGGAGTCAGCCCGTTGTGTCGGGGCCGGCTCACGCGACAGGTCCAAGTGCCAGTCGGCATCCATCATTTCATAGCCAAATGTGATTTCCAAATCATCCACAGCCTTACGAAGCGCGTAATAGGTCTCGATGCCATCAGGACGTAGCAAAATCATCAAATAAGCATCCTTTCCGCGTGCTTCGAGCCGACGCACGGCTTCGTCACGCAACAGATGCGGCTGGGTCGCGGCGATTTTCTTTTTATCGGGATGAAACAGTACCTCCTCCTTGCAGCACTCGACGTAAACAGGCCGAGAATTTACGCCGCGTTTGCCTCCATAGGGCACTAGCGAGAAAGTTTTGTCTGGGGGGGCGGGAGGGCGTTTAGCTTGTGCCAAGGCACGCTCGAGAGCTTGAATCTGTGTCGCACTGAGACTGCGGGCTGTCTTGGCGGCCTGGAGTCGTTGCAGGGCCTCGGCGTGAGCTTTGTTGGCCTGGGCCAGTTGTTTTTCTACTTGGGCAAGTTTTTCGATGTCGCGAACCAGTTGAGTCCGAACGGTTTCCAGACGTGCCGCTTCTTTTTCAAGCAACCGCGTGGCATCGGCCGCTCTCTGACGGGCCGCCAACAACTCGGCCTGCAATTGAGCCTGCTCGGCAGCGAGACGTTTTTGGAGCTGTTCGTGCTTGGCTTGCCATTCTGCCAAGGCAGCCTCGCGGAGCAGACGCTCCTGTGCGAATCGCTGGGCCGATTCTTCCTGGCACCGGGCTTGTTGGCTTGAGGCGAGACGGCTGGCCTTGCTTTGGGCGACTTGCCGAGCCTTGCGATCCATGACCAACAGCACGACGATCAACGCTGCCATGGCGCACAACAGCACTGCCAAGAACGGAAACGTGTCCACCTTCATCGGGCTGCGTGGCTTTCTCATGCGGCGTTTCCGTGGCTAGAGAGACGCGGGCCAGCCACACCTGCCCGCGCGGTCAGCAGGTGAACTGCGGCCGTCAGGCTGTGGACGGCTTGCTCGAAATTGCCTGCGGCCGTCAAAGCTGCCAGGTTTTGTTGCAAGACCGATTGCAACTGCGTCAGGTGAGCAGCTCCCTCCTGAAGCTGAGCGAGTACCGCGGCCTGGTGCATGACGGCCTGGGCCACCTGCAAGAGCGCATCCTTTTGCTGTTGTCCGGTGCTGTGGATGCTTTTGGCCAGCTCAGCGAGCTGTTGCATCAAGGAAGTCGTTTGAGCGACCGATTGCGTCTCAAGGGCACTGAGTCGTTCGGTATGGTCGATGAGTGTCTGTTCCAGGGCAGTGGCCAAAGTCTGCACGATGCGTTGCTGGATTTGCTCGAACGCTTGCACGGCTAGCGAGCCGGGTCCGGCGTGGAAATCACGCAAGGCGGCAGCAATCGTGGAGCCTTGTTGACGGATGGCTTCCAGCAGGGGCGAAGTGGTTTCGCTCTCCAGTTGAAAGCGATGGGCCAACTGGCGTTCGGTTTCGTCGTCAATGGCCGCAAGCAAGGCATATTCTTCACGCTCGACAAGGAAGTTAAAAAACATCAGGGCCATGGTGCAGCCCAAGGCCAGAGCCGTCGAGTCGAACGCTTCGGCCAAGCCGTTGGCCAACTCTGACATGCCGCCTTCGAGTTTCTCCGGAGTGATGCCGCCAATGGCCGAGGTGATGCCGATCACGGTACCGAGGAAACCGAGCATGGGCAAGGCCCAAACGATGAAGCGATAAAGTGCCAAACTCGCGTCGTGATGCAGGGCGTCGGCGTCCGCGAGACAACGCATTTGTTCATCGAGTCCGGCAGCACTATTGCGTTGCCGCACATAACCCAGCAACTGGAGGAATCGTCGCCCGAGCAGGGTGTGTTGCAGCCAACGGGGCGATTGATGTAATTTGTGCAGCAACTCTGCGGCCTTTTCGGGAGGGAGCGGAGGCCCCTGCCAGGATGGTAGCACCTCCAGACGCAAGGCCGAGCGTTCCTGAGCAAGGCTCCACAACCGCACCAGCAAGGCCCCCAGCCCAATACCCATAAAAACGATCTCGACCCATTGGATCGGCCATTCGACATAACGGAACGCCGGGCTGTGGCGGAGTGGCCCGAAGTGAAAAAGGGCAAGAGAGCCGGCGGCCAAGGGCAGGCCGATCAACAAGGCCGCCAGGGTCGAAGAGGCTCGCCGCGCTGGCAGGTCGGTCATGATTGGCTCCATAGAAAAAAGAAGGGGCCTACGGATTGCATTTTGTCTCATCGTCTGATGTGGGCTATCGACTTTGACAAAAACTCCTGGCAGACGGCATAACCCACTAAGCACGACTTAGCCGATATTGCTCTTGGAACCGCGACGGGCACGAGGTATAGGCTGTTTGATTGGATCCTATCAGGAGGGTCTCTCGTGGCCGAGAGCCAATCCGAGCTGGTGGTGGAAACGTCGCAGCTGACCAAGATTTATAACAATCGCCAGATCGCGCTGAACGATGTGAGTTTGCGATTAGAGCCGGGCTGCGTGCTGGGGCTGCTTGGTTCCAATGGCGCGGGGAAAACGACGCTCTTGCGTCTCATCATCGGATTGCATCGGCCGACGGCCGGCTGGGTGAAGGTGTTTGGCAAAGTGATGACGCCCAACGCGGCGGATCTACGCCGACGCATTGGATACATACCAACAAATCCGCAATTTCCAACGGGTATGACGCCCATTACCTATCTAGATTACATGGCTCGGCTGTTTGGTCTGCCGGCTCAGGTACGCAAGCCGCGATTGGCCTCTCTCATTCGTGCGGTTGATTTGTTGTCTCACTCCGGTGCCTCGATCGATGGCTTTTCCAACGGCATGACCGCACGGCTGGCCGTGGCCACTTCGCTGATCAACGATCCTGACCTGCTCATTTGGGATGAGCCAACCCACGGTCTGGATCCCGAAGCACGCCGCAGCATGCTCGAACTGATTAAAACTCTTTCGGCACAGAAAACTCTGATAGTCTCTAGCCATAATCTTGGCGACATTGATGAAGTATGCAATCATGCAGCGGTGCTAAGCCATGGGCAATTGATCTACTACGGCTCGCTTTCGGATCTGAAGGGACGCATGCGTCGCAATCATTACGAACTGGACCTAGAGGGAGATCAGAAGGCGATCACCAAAGCGACCGCGGCCCTGAAGGGGATCTCGGAGTTCAAGTTAGTCACGTTGCGTCAGCGGAAGCTCGAGTTGTACTTGCACGAGGAGGCGGTCATCGCCCCGGCTTTGGCTATGGCCTTGAGTGCCTTGCATGATCACAAGGTGTCGCTCGTGGCCATCCGCAGTGTGGGGCAACAGACCGAGCAAGCGTTTCTGGATTTGGTGGAGCGAGAGGAGTCGCGCGGCTTCGCCCGCATCTATCGCCAGGAGGCAGCCTGACATGGAGAATGTCAACAAACCGATCGTCATCAACCGTTGGTTGCCCTACTGGGCGGTGCTTCAGGCCGATTTGCAGCAGACGTTGCAGAGTTGGGTTTACCGGTTCTGGGTGTTGCTATCGTTGCTGGCGGCCGGGGGGTTTTTGGTTTATCGACTCGGGTTGGTTCACGAGGCGGGATTCATCCAACCCGCCTCCAAATGGATCGGCGAACTGTTTCGCTGGACCATGCTTGGCTCGGTATCGCTCATCGTGGTATTGACAGCCGGCACCATTTCCTCCGAACGGGGCAGCATGGCCGACAGCGTATTGAGCCGAGGCATTAGTCGATATCAGTATTATCTGGGCAAATGGCACAGTCGGATCATCAGCGTGAGCTTGACATTTCTGGGGATGTGTGTGCTTTTATATGGGGCAAGTTTGTTTTTATTACACGAAGACTTATCCTTGTTGGGTTGTGGCATGGGGTTGGCTGTCGCCCTGATGTTACTCCTGGCGGTGGCAAGTCTGGGGGTGGCAGTCAGTGCCATCTGCAACAGTACGCTAGTGAGCGTGGCGTTGGTATGGGCGATGTTGTACGGCGGGGGATTTTTGCTGACGCTGTTGCCGGCTCATTACATCACTCCAGACCGCGCCTTAAACCGACTGCCGTATATCCTCCAGGGGAATTATGACGCGGAGGGGCTTGGGCGGCTGATGCTGGGTTGCCTGGGCGTATCGTTGATCGCGGCCTCGGTGGGGATGGCGTATTTTGCACGTCGAGATATTTAAGGAACCCCGCCGAACGAAACAAAAATTACTTTCGGAAGTCATCGGGTGGAACAAAACTGATGTTGTTGAAACCCGCTTCGCGACAGGCATCCATCACTTTGATGATTCGAGCGACTTTCAGGCGTCCATCCCCTTGAATCTTAATCGATTCTTTGTTGTCGCTCATCATCTCACGTCGCTTGATGAGATTTTCACGCAAACCGACCAAGAGAGGGTTTTGCCTACCGGCATTTGCAGAGGGTTGAACATATTCCTCCTTGGCGTTGTTGTCGAGAATGGAAATGGCGCTAATCTCGCCGACGGTTTCGGGATCGGTTTGCGTGCGGACCTTGACCGTCAGGTTGGACTCGAACTTAATATCCTCTAGCTCAGGGGGTTTTTCAGGGGTGACATCCTTGGGAGCGGCGGTTTGTTTTTCCGAGGGCAGAGCCAATTCCACGGCTCCTTCCAAGTCGGCGGGGTTGAAGCTGACGATGAAGAAGAACAGCAGTTGGAAGGTCATGTCCAACATAGGAGTGATGGGCAGAACAATTTTGCTTTCGTCGCGTTTGACCCGTTGTTGCTTGGACAGGTGTTTGGTCATGGCCTAGGATTCCTTCTTGACCTTGGCGCGGATTTTTAAGTTTTTGAAACCGGCCGCTTTACAAAATTCCATCATCAAGAAGAGCTGATTGAGTTCCAGGTCGCCATCGGGTCGAAAATGAATCATCGTTTCCCGCGCTTTGGCTTCATTGCGTTTGGCCAGATCGGCGTAACGGTCGCGCAACCAGCCTTTGGCCTCCAGGGGGGACATGGGGTTGAGTCCGGGCACGAGGATGATCGACTCGGCATTGCGCAAGCGCGCTTGATTCTTCTCACTCAGAGAGTTAAAGAAGCGTTTATTTCGGCCCGATTTTTGATTGATGAAAATCGCACCGGTGTCCCCCTTGGAAATCGCTTTGGCCGAGGAAGAAATCGGCAGTTCGATGTCCTGACTGACAGCCTCTTTAACGAAGTTAACGTTGACGATAAAAAACATCAACAGTTGCATGACCAGATCGAGCAAGGGCGTGAGATCCGGATCGACGCTATCCTCGCCTCCACCATGGCTCATAGTCGTTCTCCCGAAAACGAATGATTACTTCGGACGCACAGCAGGCACCGGAGGAGGAGCGGCTGCACCTGCCACCGGGGGGGGCGTCGCTGGTTGCTGCAGCTCCGCAGCCGATGTCGTGGCTGCTTTCTTGGAATTGTAATACATCTGTGTCAACAGATCGTCGGCCACGGTGCCCGTATCATGAGTGATCCGCACGAGGCGGTTTTTGAAGAAAGCATGGGCGAAGATAGCCGGCACCGACAAACCTACACCCAGCAGAGTCACCACCAGAGCGTGGCTAATTTCGCCGGCCAATGCTTTACCGTCGATGCCATCGCCGCTCGCTAGCGTCATAAAGGCCAAGATCATGCCGAACACCGTACCGACCAGACCGAGAAGCGGCCCGAGGGTGCCGATGGTAGCCAGGTAGGTGATGAGTTGTTCTTTGCCGACCTTGACGCTTTCGAGTTGGTTGTAGCAGGCCTCGCGGGCGTCCTCGATGCCGTACTGTAACCGACTCATGCCGGCGCTCAAAACCCGCGCCACGGCCGAGGGGTCTTCCTTGGCCATTTCATAGGCTTCCTTGAAGCGGCGTTTGTTGACGGTTTCGGTAAATTCATCGACGAAGGCTGGCGGGATGGAAACGTCCATCCGCAATTCCATCAGCAACAGCACGCAAAGGGTCACCAAGGCGACAGAGACCAACCCGAGTACGACGCCAAAGAACAGACCAACCGATTCAAACAGGTGCCGAATGATCTCAAACAGGCCCTTGGATTTGCTTTCTTTTTTGGGAATCGCCTCCTCGGCGGGCGGAGCTTCATCCTGAGCCTGAGCTACACTACTCAGAGCAGGTATGGCAGGCAAACTCAGCAGCATCCCGAGGGTCAGGCAACAGAGCAGCCAACAAGAGACAGAACGCATGGATCGGTCGTATGAGATCATCTTTGCACAATCCTACGGAGTCGATGGGTTATTGATGAAGCCTAGGGAAACAGAAAGGAGGAATCTTTGCATCCTTGGACGAAATCCGTTAGCTAAAAGTTCCACACCCCTTTCCCGACCGCTAGAGCTTAGTATGGCTTTCTTCAACCAATCGCGCCGAATCACTTCTGTCAAGGGGCAATTTTCTTCTGAAAATATTCTATCGTCCGTCTCAACCCCTCTCGACGGCTGATGCGTGGCTCCCAGCCAAGGCGTTGTCGGGCTTTGGTGATGTCTGGTTGCCGCACCCGGGGATCATCTTGAGGCAGCGGCCGAAAAACCAGTTGGCTTTTGCTACCGGTCAGTTCGAGAATTTCCCGGGCAAAATCCAGGATGGTCACTTCGTCGGGATTGCCCAGGTTGACCGGCTCGCGTTCCTCGCTGGCTAACAGCCGAACGATCCCTTCGACGAGATCTTCCACATGACAAAAGCTGCGTGTTTGTGTGCCATCGCCGTAGATGGTGAGCGGCTCGCCTCGCAAGGCTTGGCCGATGAAGTTGGGCAGGACTCGACCATCATCCAGGCGCATGCGAGGCCCATAGGTGTTGAAGATGCGTACGATACGCGTTTCCAGGCCGTGCGCCCGTTGGTAGGCCATGGTGATCGCCTCGGCAAAGCGTTTGGATTCGTCGTAACAGCCGCGTATTCCCACGGGATTGACGTTGCCCCAATAATCCTCACGCTGGGGATGCACCAACGGATCGCCGTACACCTCCGAAGTGCTGGCCAGGAGGAAACGCGCTTTCTTGGCTCGGGCCAGACCCAGGGCGTTGTGCGTGCCCAGCGAGCCGACCTTGAGCGTTTGAATCGGATAGCGGAGGTAGTCCGAGGGGCTAGCCGGCGAGGCGAAATGGAGGATGCAATCGATCGGGCCGTCCACCTCTAGGGGTTGCGAGATGTCGTGCTGGCGAAAGCTAAAGCGCGGATGCCGCTGCAGATGGGCAATGTTGTCGGTGTGGCCGGTGATCAGATTATCTACACAGAGGACCTCGTGCCCGTCGCTGACAAAGCGATCACACAGGTGTGAACCGACAAATCCTGCTCCGCCCGTGATCAGTACACGCACTGGCAACCCTCCGGCCGGGACTCCTTGCCGAAGTTCGTCGTACACAGCAGCGAGCGGAAATGCAAGAGGGGCAACTCGGTGCGAGAGTTGCCCAAGTGGTCGGCTGCGGATACGCCTGGCGAGTGCATTCGCCTAGCGATTGCTCGGGGTGCGGGGGCTGCTGACCATTCTTCGCGGCGGATGGGCGATCCAGTCGGCGGGTATCTCTCGCCGCTTCAGATCGCCGGCATATTGCCAGAATAGCAAGTCGGATTCGCCCGGTCGCCAGGAGAAAAAGGCACGTCGTTGGTTGACCAGTGTGGGAAAGCCGACCAACCCTTTTTCGGGTAGCAAGACCTCGACGCCCAAGCTTTCGAGTTCCTGGTACAGTTGCCGCAACTCGTTGTGAGCCTCTTCGATTTCCTCATCGAGCAAATAGCGACGCCGCCGCTGGGGCCAACTCAAAGCTCGGCCGGAGTGGTCGAGACAGGCCCGCTCGATCCGTCGCGCCTCTAGACGCTTGGTTACCCTTAACAGATCGTCGGCAATCCGGCCGACGAGTGGGAGCATGGCCTTGGCCGCTTGCCAGGTGAGCAACCGGGCCGGGGCACCGGCGAACTCGGAAGCATCTGGCGTGCGGTTCTCGGTGAAGCCGCTCATTCACTCCTCCCCTCGTTTGGTCTGGACACCCCTTCGCCACACCATTCTATGATCGAAATCAAGAGCAATTTCCTGAACGGTATCAGCGAATTTAGGTACTTCAGGAGAGCGACGGCGAACGCGCAAGCGGACCCATTTTTTGCCGGGGGAGACGATTTCCACTCAAGACCGATCCCACGAGACCTGTCAACCCGCCGATTCAGGGCTAGGATAACCCGTGGGAGGAAAATCGCATGAGCTTTGCCACCGAGTTGCAACTCGCCCTACAGGCCGCTCAACGCGCCTCGCAGCGCATCCTCGAACTGTACGCCACCTTTCAGGCCATCCCCGACGCCCAGATGGATATTAGCACCCAGGCCGATACCGACGCCCAGGAGATCATCCTGCAAACGCTGCGACAGCGTTTTCCCCAAGATGCCTACCAGGCCGAAGAGGCCACCCCCACCTTGGCTATTTGTGAACGGCGTGGGTCCCGGGTTTGGGTCATTGATCCGATTGATGGCACACGCGGCTTTGCCCAGAAGAATGGGGAGTTTTCGATTATGATCGCTCTGACGGTCGAGGGCGTGCCTGTCGTCGGTGTGGTGTGGGAGCCGGCCCGCCATCGTTACACCTATGCGAGCCAAGGCCAAGGATGTTTTACCGAGTCGGGTTCCCGCTGTCAGGTGACTGCAGTAGCCCAACTGGAGCAAGCGACCCTGGTCGTCAGCCATACCCGGCCGGATCGTCCGTCGCCCTTGCTGGCTGCCTTGCAACCCGCTCGGGTCTTGCAAACGCACTCTGCAGGTGTTAAGTTGGCTCGTGTCGCTCGCGGCGAGGCCGATCTGTACATTAATTTCTATGGCCACTTTAACGACTGGGACATCGCTGCCGGTCATGTTCTGGTAACCGAGGCCGGCGGAGTGGTTTCCGGACTCAAAGGGCAAGCAATCACCTACGGTCAAGGGGCCCAGCAAGCTGGGCTGCTGGCCAGTAATCGGCCGTTACATGCCCCAGCGGCACAACGATTGCGTGAGGTGTTTTAATCCTGGCATCGCCCAAGCGGAGGCACAACGCTTGGTGTTGCCGAGCAGGACACCGGGCGCGAGCCACCGTCGGCTAGCCAGTCCTCATGCCACGACAGCCGAGGGCTGTTGTTTCTTGGTAGCGGATTCCAAGGTAGCATCGAGGGGGTGCCACAACGCCAAGCCCAGCCGCGCACGTTCGATCAAGACGGCGAGCTTTTCGGGGGTACCGGGCAGGGCGTCGGTGGGCAGGGCGGCCAGGGCGGATTGACCCGTAAAATCGCTGACGCCCCGGCGGGCGAATTTGCTGGTGGAGGGATACAGCTCGCGAACGCCTGGCTTGTAGTAGCACGACCAGCACAAACCGCGTGGGCGGTTGGATCGAACTTTTTGGCAATGACGGCACAGCATTGTTGGGGATTCTCCGTTTAGGTGATATAATTAAGAGATTGATTAGTGTGTTTGTGATTTTATCTTAAATTAATCCAGGCATATCCAGCTGTAAATCTGACCGTCCCGCCGCCCAACCACCTGGCCGCAACTCTCGCTGCGTCGGCTAAAGGCCAGCAGAATCTTCAGAACGACATCGGCCGGTAGGGGATCGGCCCGACGCCACACCCGATGTCGGCCATCGAGCAGGATGTCGCCGATGTACTGCTCGCCGGCCGCCACACGGATCACGCGGTGGACTTTTTTGCTGCGGGCGAGGGCGTTTTTGCGGGCCGGTTGAAGCAACGTCGTGGTCATGGTTTGCTCTCCTGCAAGCGTGGAAAATTCCTGGGATGTCAAAAAGTTACGCAGCCACCGAGGTTGGCTCGGGGCCATCCATCTCGTCGCAGCGGTGCATCAGAGCGCGTTGCACCTCGGCGAGAAGCTCGCGGCGCATCTCCGCACGGGGGGTTTCGTCAAACCAGTTGAGGAACCAACGGCAAGCGGCCGGCTCACCCAGCCGACAATCGGTTTCGAAGCAGAGACGAGCGAAGAACTCCTCGACCTCGCCGACCGTTTCTAACCCATCACCCACCCAGCCACAGTAACCCAGGGCACAGGCGGCTTCGACGGGCCAATCCTGCACGCACTGCAACGGCGGGGGCGAGGTGGTGGCTCCTTGGATCAAGCGGGGGTCATCCTGAAGCAAAGCGGCTCGCAGGGCTAGGAGGGCTTCGGTGGTAAGGAGTGGCTCCAGGCCCTCACGCCACACTTTTCGCCAGCTTTCCATGGGTTCATTCCTCGTTTTGTTGTCCCACAGGGTCTTCTCTAGAGAATATACGGAAGTTCACTCTAATTGTGTCCGTTTTTGTTCAAAAAATGTGAGATAAAATTCTTAAAATGGAAATTTTTAGACAATCTGTTGCCGAAATGGTGCGATTAAATCGACTTTATTAGACGGCCGATTGGAGCAGCTGGGAGGCGGGTTCACAGGGTACGACGCGATGGGATCTTGACCAACCCCAAACCCTGCCACGTCGCCGACTCCTCTCCGGGCCGCTACAATCTTCCTCAATGTCTCCCGTGGAGGAATGCGTGATGCCGGCCAAGAAAATCCTGATGCTTGTGGGCGACTTCGTGGAAGATTACGAGGTCATGGTGCCCTTCCAGGCCCTGCAGATGGTCGGCCATACCGTCCATGCGGTCTGTCCCGGCAAAGCAATGGGCGAACGGGTGCGTACGGCCATTCACGACTTCGAGGGCGATCAGACCTATTCGGAAAAACCCGGCCATCTCTTTGCCGTCAATGCGACCTTCGAGAGTGTGCAAGCGTCGCAATACGATGCCTTGGTCTTGCCCGGTGGTCGTGCCCCAGAGTATCTTCGCTTGGACGAAAACGTCCTGAAACTGGTTCGCCACTTTGTCGAAGCTCGCAAGCCCATTGCTGCGATTTGCCATGGCATCCAGTTACTGACGGCCGCCAAAGCACTTCATGGGCGATCGTGTTCGGCGTATCCCGCCTGTGCGCCGGAAATCACTCTGGCGGGAGGCAAATATGTGGAATTGCCGGTCGATCAGGCTCACGTGGAAGGCAACTGGGTGACCGCACCTGCCTGGCCGGCTCATCCAGCTTGGTTGGCCAAGTTTTTGGAGTTGCTCGGGACACGCTGGACGCTGTAACCGCTTGAGCGTGACATTCGCCGCGACACCGAGCCTAGTTCTCTCAATACACTTGTCGTCGGCCCTACCGGAGGGAGTCGCGATGGATCGTATGTTTCGCTATGCGTTGTGGCTCATCGGTCGGCTTATTCTTTCGTTGCGGTATCGGGTGCGAATCATCGGCCTAGAGAAAGTCAAACACACTCCCGGACCGATCCTGCTGTTACCGAGCCACCCGGCCTTTGTCGACCCGCCGATTGTCTATACCCATCTGTATCCGTACTTTCGGCCACGCCCGCTTCTGTACGAAGAGAATTTTCAAAATCCGTTCATGTATCCGCTGTTGTTTATTCTGGATGCGATCAAGGTGCCCAATCTCTCGCAAGCGAGTCTCGAGGCCCGCGAGAAAACCACCCAAGCGATTGCCAACGTTATCGCGGCCTTGAAAGCCGGACAAAACGTGATCCTCTGGCCATCGGGGCGTTTGGAACGAGCCGGCATTGAAAAGCTCGGGGGGTCGCGTGCCCTCTCGGAGGTGCTCAAAGCCGTGCCCCATGTCAAGCTTTTGCTGATTCGTACTCGGGGCCTGTGGGGCAGCCGCTACAGTTTTGGCTACGATGCCAAGATGCCACCGCTGATCCCACGAATCCTCCAAGGGCTAGCTTGGCTGATGGCCGGTCTGTTCTTCTTGGTGCCCAAACGCGACGTGACGCTGACGCTAGAACTATTCCAGCGCGAACAGCTGCCCGGCGTGGAACGCGAACTCCTCAACCCCTTTTTGGAAAATTACTATCACCCCGGCGGCGTGCCCGAGCAGCCGACCTTCGTGCCCCCACATTGGTTTTTAGGCGAACGCACACACACCTTTCCGCGCTATCAGGACAACCACGAAGTCGATCTGACCAACCTCAAGCCCGAGACACGTCAGGCGGTCGAGGAAATGGTCGCCAAACGGCTCAAGCGACCTCTCCCTGCCGAGGCCACGCCCCAAACCACCCTAGATTCGCTGGGACTGGACAGCCTCGACCGCATGGAACTAGCCCTGGAAGTCGAACGCCGCTTCGGTTTCCACGGCGAGGAGGTCCCCACGACCCTGGGCCAACTTTATGCCCTGGCAGCCGGGCTGGTTAAAAAAGCCGACCCCCAACCGGCTCCCGCGTTGTGGTTTAAGCCGCTCAGCGGTGATCTGCAACCGGCGATTCTGGCCGATACCATCTCAGCCGCTTTCGTCGAACGCGCTTTGCACCATCCCCAGGACGTCGCTGTGGCCGACGACCGCTCGGGAGTGCTGACGTATGAAAAAATGCTCGTGGGCGCTTTGCTCCTGTCGCGCCGCTTCCGCTCGCTGCCGGGCGAGGCTGTCGGCGTGCTTTTGCCTGCTGCCGCCGCCTGCGACATCACCCTACAAGCACTCTACCTAGCCAACAAGCTACCCGTGCTACTGAACTGGACTACTGGGCCGGCCAATTTGTCCCATGCGGCCAAGCTGATGAAGCTCGATTGCACCATCACCTCAAAAGCCGTCATTGATCGCCTGGGGCTGAATCTGCCTGAAACACGCTTCATCTACCTCGAAGAGATAGGCAAAGAAATCAGCATCTGGGAAAAACTGACCACTCTGCTACGGGTCCGCTGGATGCCCGGCTCCGTGCGGGCGCGGGTGCCTCATCCCAACCCGGATAGCTATGCCGTCGTTCTCTTCACCTCGGGCAGTGAAAAAGCGCCCAAGGCTGTCCCTCTGACCCATCGCAATCTCCTTACCAATCAACGCGATGCTCTTCAAGTGTTCGGCTTGGATCGACGCAACAGCATGCTCGGCTTTTTGCCTGCTTTTCATAGCTTTGGCATGTCGATCACCGGTTTGTTTCCCTTACTCTCGGGCTTTCGCGTCGTACGCCATCCCGACCCCACCGATGCTGCGGCTCTGGCCCGCAAAGTCGGCCTGTTTCAAACCACTATTTTGGTAGGCACCCCCACCTTTGTTAGTTACATCCTCGATCGCGCCGAACCGGGGGAGTTGGCCTCGCTGCGTCTTGTCGTCGTCGGGGCCGAAAAATGTCCCCAGGCCGTCTTCGACAAAATGAAACTTGCCGCCCCACAGGCCATCATCACCGAGGGCTATGGCATCACTGAGTGTTCCCCTACTGTCAGCGTCAACCCGCCGGACGCGGTACGGCCTGGAACGGTCGGCAAACCGTTTCCTTCGGTCCAGATCAAAGTCATCGATCTCCACACCCAAGAGGAACTCGGCCCCAATCAATTAGGCATGTTGCTGGTGGCCGGTCCTTCCGTTTTCCCCGGCTATATCGGCTCCGATGCCCCTTCGCCGTTCAAGGAGATCGAGGGCCAACGCTGGTATGTCACAGGCGACTTGGTCGAACTCACCGAGGAAGGCTACATCCGCTTTCAGGGTCGGCTCAAACGGTTTATCAAGGCCGGCGGCGAGATGGTGTCCCTGCCAGCCCTGGAGGAGCCGCTGGCCCGCCTCTTTCCCCCCAACAAAGAGGGGCCTCGCGTCGCCGTCGAAGCAGTCGAACTCGAGGGCGGCGGCCAACGCATCGTCTTATTTACTACCGAGGACATCTCCTTAACCCAAGCAAATGACATCCTGTTAAAAGAAGGCTTTCATGGTGTGATGCGTTTGGACGAGGTTCGGAGAATCGACGCCATTCCAGTGCTAGGAACGGGCAAGACCGACTATAAAATATTGCGGGCCAAGATTCTTCAACCTGCGGGAGCCAACCCATGACCCCACTTGCCCCCACACCTGCCTCTCTATCCGCCCTCATGCTGTTTTTGGCCGCACCCCTCCTGGCTGCGGGGCCGCCTGATCTGCGTTACGAGTATCGACGTGATCACGACCCCGATGGCATTGGCAAGTTTTACATGGATCGAGAAATCGCCTGGGTGATGAGTTATCATGGGGCTGCTTGGCTCGAACGTCCCGAACGGGTCAAAGAAGAACGTACCGACAAGCTGCTCAAACTCTTACCTCTGAAGCCCGGCATGACTGTCGTCGATATGGGGGCAGGCAGTGGCTACCATAGCTTCCCCATTGCCAAGAAGGTCGGCCCCAAAGGCAAGGTGATCGCTGTCGACATCCAAAAGGAGATGCTCGACATCATCAAGCGGCGAAAGAAAGTTTTGGAGGTGACCAATGTCGAGCCTGTTCTGGGGAAGGTGGACGATCCCAGCTTGGAACCCGAATCCGTTGATCTTATTCTCATGGTTGACGTTTATCATGAATTTTCCCATCCCTATGAGATGACCAAAAAAATGGTCGAAGCTCTCAAACCGGGCGGCATCTTGGCGTTTGTCGAGTTTCGTCTGGAAGACCCGAATGTGCCCATTAAACGGGTTCACAAAATGAGCGAGAAGCAGGTCATCAAAGAGATGAAACCGCATCCGCTTAAGCACCTCAAAACCCACACGTCCCTACCTTGGCAACATCTGATTTTGTTTGAAAAGATCCAATCTAAATAAACCCTGAACGTTGTCGTGTATCCACTGGGAGTAGATGCAACCGAGCTGACTCCCCTGCCAGGGGCGTGACAGAGCCGCACACGAAAAGTACCAAACCGGCGTTGGACGGATGAGCTTGCTCGTCACTTTTGTTTAAGGCTTTTTCGGTGCCATCAGATAAGCAAACAAATCGCGAATTTGTTGGTCGCTCAAAGACTTGAGTTGTCCCTCGGGCATGAGAGAAGTAGTGTCAGCACGGATGTCTTCAATCCGTTTGCGTGCGACTCGCCTTTCCCTGCCCTCAGCATCGCGTAACGTGATCGTCGTCTGATCCTGCCCACTGATAATCCCCGTGAGCGTCTGGCCATTCGTAGTCCGCACCACAAAAGACAGATACTCTTCGCGGATGACCGCACTGGGATCGACGATATTCTCTAACCAGTACAAGACGCTGCTCCGTTCATAGCCGGTCAGTTCGGGACCAACCGATCCTCCGGATCCAAACAACTTGTGACACTTCCCACACAGATTGTCATAAATCGCTGCACCCGCCTTCGCATCCCCTTTACCATTTTTGAGCAGATTTCCATACCGGACCATCTCGGTTTGTTTTTCTTTGGGCGTGGCACCACGGATTCGACCAAACAGTTTATTGAGAGTTTCAGTCAACTCCGAATGCAACGCAAGCTTGCGAACAATCTCGAACGGAATGCTTCGAGCCTCCATACGCTTGGCTTCAATCTCCGCAAGCAACAATTTCGACCAAGTGACACGAGTCGCCAACATCTCCATCCCAGCTGGGGTGCGATGCAAACCCAGGGAAATTACTTTGCGAGCAATAACCTCATCCGGATAACGTCCCAGAGCAGCGAGCGTATCCGCACGAAGTGAAGGCGATTTCTCCAACACCTCGAGTAAAACAGGTATCGCCTCGGGGATGGCGACTTCACTTAGCACTCGAAGGATCGACCGCCTTACATCCACATCCGTACGGGGATTCGCTAAGGTTCTTAAAGCAGATTCCACAGCAGGACGGTGCAGTAATCGCAAACCTAAAGTATTTTGCGCGGTAGTAACTCCGCGATCCCAACATGCAACGATCGCCTCTCGAAGTTCCTTCGGCAGATCATTTGCACTTCGACCAGCAAAGCCACGCTCTAATCCTACAAGCAGACGGGACGCATCATCCTTCGCTTCGCGGAGTAATTTGGCTGCAGCTAGAAGATTGTCACGACCTCCCGCCATGACCCAGCGTTGTATTAATCGATCTAAAATGAAGGTTTGAACAATCGGCCGAGTACGTCGCTTGGTGTCACCAAGTAGCTCTAAGATGGCTTCACGAGCCGATTCCGCATGAGCTTCAATCACCCACCAAGTCAGCAGTGGAAGATGAGGATCATTAGCATCGGCATCGTGATCCCACAATGCCGCTACCATCGGTAATGCGACTTGAGCAGGTAATCGTTTCGCAGTGCTAGCCAATTGACTTCGGACCGTGGGGTTCGATTCATGACGAGCGAGTTGAATGAGAGCCGAAGCTTGTTTCTCTGAGATCAAGCCCTGGTCACCTAAGAGTCGTACTGCCCAACGCCGCAGATGAGGTGTTTTGTCGCGTGCCAGTGCGATCAGAGCTGTGGATTCGTCGAGCATATCGGCCTGATGCAAAGCGAGATAGGCTGCGGTAGCCGTACGATCCTCAGCAAGACGAACAAGTGTTAATAGAGGTTCGCGGAGCGACTTCGGACGACGCCAACCAAGGACACGCATAGCTGTTTCGCGAGCCGTCCGGTTGTTTGACTTTAGTTCTTGGATGAGTTGTTCGTTGGAAAGTCGAGTAAAATCGGGTAAAGGTGCTGGTTTATAATTACATGGGATGATCTTCCACACTCGTCCTGTGGTTTTGTCCCAGTTGTCACGAGGATCGACATGATTGATGCGTGGCTCATAGAGATCCGCAATGTACAATGCTCCTTCGGGTCCTACTTTAATATCTACAGGACGAAAACGGCCATCCTCACTCGTGAGCAGGTAAGGTTCTTCATACGTAGTGAAAGAACTGAGCTGAGGTTTTAGTTGAGTTACCTGAATTCTTCGTTGCAGAGCATTTACGCCGATCAGCTTTCCACGCAAGTCTGGCATCAATCCATCGCCATAAATCGCAAAGGTATGAACGAGCCGATCAGCATTCCCGACGTGGGGCATGTGTTCAAAGTAGCCCAGCGCATAGGGATTCGTTAGCGGTCCGTGTTTTCCCCAGCCTTTAATGTAGTATCCTCCCTGAACGTAATGTAGGCCACGATAACGACCCCAGTTGGTCCCACTAAAGAGATGGCCACCCTCCGAGAAGGCGACACCAAAGGTATTTCCTCCGCCCTCGGCAAAGATTTCAAAACGGTGTTGCTTAGGATGATATCGCCAAATCGCCTGACCAAGAAAGTCGACCGTTTGTTTCGCCTTAGTAACCTCGACACGAACTTTAGCGGTACAGGTGCTTCCTTGGGCACCGTAAATCCAGCCATCTGGCCCCCAAGTGAGACTATTCGCGACCGCATGTGTATCTTCCAAGCCAAAGCCGGAAAGATGAACCACGGGTGTGCCGGGAATATCATCCTTCGTGGGGTAAAACAGCAGGTAGGGTGGATTAAGAACCCAAACACCGTCTTGATCAGGAAGGCAAGCGGTGGCGATGTTTAGACCATCCAGGAAGATGGATGTCTTAGCAAAGGTACCATCGTGATGAGAATCTTCATGGATCGTGATTCGATCCTGCCCTTTAAAATGGTGGGGCGGTGGGGGCGGAATCTTATCGAACTTCGCACGAATATAGCGGTCGTAAGCCACCACCTTTAGCCCCGCCGGAAGGGGGTATTGACGATATTGTGTGATCCACAAACGCCCACGAGGATCAAAAGTCAAATGAACGGGTTGCTTGACTACTGGCTCAGCAGCAAGGAGTTGTACTTGATAACCTTCACGGATACGAAAACTCTTCAGTTGTTCTTGTGGAGACAAAACAGGTGTTTGCACCAGGCTTGCTTTCAGATTACGAATCGCTTCTTCAAGCCCCTCGGCTCCTTTAATCGCGTCGGGAATTTCTTGCCGAGTGAATGGTGGAGCCGCCGCCCAAATAGTCAACATAGGGAGCGAGATGATACCGAGAAGAACTCCGATGATAGATCGTTTCATCGTTTGGCCCACTTAAGATGCTTGTGAAGAAAGTCGAATGTCCCTTGGCCATGGATGGTGTGCGGCCCGTCAAAAAACTCCATCTGAGTTCGATCACCGATCTTCAATTTCGCTTGATATAGATGCCGAACTTTTGCATACTCGTAAGCAACTCGTTCATCCGGTGCGACACCATCAAAATGACCCCGTTCCACCATGAATGGTCGTGGCGCGATGAGAGCGGCCATTTCTGCGTAATTAAAAGTATGTCCGAGATCCCACTCAAAGATTTCATACTCGATGGTCCAGACATAGCTATAACGATCTTTAGTTGAGGCATTTTTCCAAACCCAATCATTGAAATCGGCCGAGCAGATGGACAGACAGTAATTTTTGACCAAAGCGGGCACACGCATCGCGGTCTTGCCGCCGTAACTAAGACCGTAAAAACCGATGCGTTGCCCATCGACAAAAGGTTGTGATTTGAGCCAATCGGTGATCTGTTGATGTTGTGGAACGATGATGCTAAAGAGTGTTTTCCCCAACAGATTCGCCTTCCTTTGTAATACTCGGAATTTATCTCGGCCAATGTACGGATTCTGCGGAGCGAAAACGATAAAGCCTCGTTCTGCCAGTTGCATGGAGAAAGCCTTGTAAGAGTTGTAGCCTTCCTTGCCGATGGTATGCTCAGGTCGACCCTCTAATCCATGCTGACAGACAACTACTGGGCGTTTTTCCTCCGGTTTCAAGTCCCGGGGGAGAAGAAGTAAACTATACGCAAACACATCCTCGAAAACATCAAGCACCACCTGATAGATGACCACCTTCTCTGTTTCACTTATCTTTCGAGTTCGAGCGTTGAAGGGTAACCGTTTATGATCGAATCGGCCGATCACCTTTGTCGCGAAAATCTCACGATAACGTTCAATGGACTTTTCATAGGCCTTGAGAGAGGACGTATCGAGTTTCTTCGTATCGTCTATGCGGCCAAATTGATCGGCAATCGGAAGAAAGTTGCGTCGAACTTCGTGGCATTGTTCCAACAATTCTTGGGTGTGGCGGATGATCTCTGCCATTTGACGTGTGTGTTGTGGCCGAGGATCGTACCCAGCGCGGAGATGCTCTGGGGATTTGCCACTATCTCCGTGGACTTTCATTTTCCAGTGCTTTAGCAACATCTCAGCGAAGCCGTTTAGATCATCTGCGAAACGAATAGCCGTTGGGAAAGTTGGAGGCTTGCGAAGTGGCACTGCAGAGTCGTACTCGTCCTGGAACTCCTTGGCAGATACGATGTCCAGCTTTCCGGGCGCACCGCCGCTGCTAGGTAGCTCCACTTTTGGCCCCGGTGCATGGTATAAAGCCAAGAAACGTGGTGCAATCATCGCCGCAACATCGCCATCCGCAAATTCATTGAGCAACCCAAAGACGTTGCGATCGAGAGGTTGCTGCCAACGTTTCTTGGATGCGCCGAAATACCCGCTCGATGCGATGGCCTGAATACGCGTATCGAGCGCACCTGCATACAGAGCAAGCATGCCTCCTTCCCCCCAGCCGATCACGCCGATGGGAGATTTAGGGTGGTCTTTTTGCAACCAATCCACCAGAGCCAAGATCTTTTGGAGTTCGTAGCCGATCAAATGTCGGCCCAGGACAAAAGCAGGGCGGTAGAGAAACTCTCGATTGCTCATGCGTGCTCCGCCGCTGCGGATGCCTTCTTTGGCCTCCCAGAAACGCGGCAACACTTCTCGATTGATGAGCAACGGCACAAAGACTCGGCAACCGTTTTCGGCGAGGTGTCGAGCGTATTGAGCTTGAGGATTTAATCCGGGCATCAGCCCGCAGAGTTGTTCGGGGGTGATGTCGGCATCGGGCAAGGCAATGACGTTCGCCTGCGGTTTGCCATCGCGTGGAGTGAGCAGCAAACCTTCACCTGTCACCTGAGCAAAGGCTCGCCAGCGGATGGCTTGAATGTCGTAAGTGGTTCCACGCCCGACCAAAGCGGGCTGATCGAGAGTTGCGATGAACTCGGGAGCGCTGGGTGGATGGCGAGCGTCCCGGACACCCAGGATGTATCCGAGTCGAGTTCGATAAGGCTCAAGAGATTTTTCGTAGGCTTCTTCATTGGAGTTCTCAACTTGCCAGCGTTTTGGTCGCAGCTGATTTGCAACCTGCAACTCACGCAACAAAAAACGGTCGATTCCTGCCACCATCTGCTCTGCTAGATCTCCGTTGAGATCAAGTGGCTTTGTGCCCGGAAGCGTATCTGGTGCTGGTACAGCGAAGAGCAGGAAAATGGTCCACATGCGAAGCCTCTGAAGGTGGGAGAGAGAAGTAAACGAACACTGCAAGCAGGCAGGTAAAGGCCGATCCAGGGTTTATGCTTTCGAGCGACGGACCAAGTTTAGTCTCGTTTTGCTCCTCCGTTCATGCCTCGATGGCATGGGGCGATCTATCTTTGAGGTTATCAGGCTGTTGGCTGTTGTCAACGAAAACTCTCTGTTCGATGTTCTCTGCATACTCCTCGGACGTATCGTTGGCTTGTATCTTAACGGTGTGGATGCCCGCACAGGAGCGAACGCCATGACCCAACTTGCAGAACAGATCGTAGCGTATGTCAGCCGGAAAAATTACGCTCCGTTGAAACCCAAAGTGCTGGCTGGCAAGCTGGGACTAACGACGCCGCAATACAAAGAATTTAAACGAGTCTTGCGGACACTGATACGGGAAGGTCGCGTCGAGCTGGGGAAAAACCACACGATTCGTCGATCGTCCGAGGCGGGCACGCTCAGTGGCACTTTTCGTCGCACGCAGGGCGGCATGGGCTACGTTCGCCCTTTGCCGTTGCCCGGACGACCCAGCACGGAGATTCGCATTGCTGAGGATCGTAGTGCGGATGCCTCCACGGGCGATGTCGTGCTAGTGCGGCTGGTGTCGCGAGGTTCGGCCGATGTTCCGCCTCAAGGCGTGGTGGTGAAAGTGTTGGAGCGAGCCACACGGCAATTCGTCGGGACGTACTTTGAGCGAGACGGAGAAGCATTTGTACGAGTAGATGGCAATGTTTTTGCACATTCCGTGCGAGTGAGCGATCCCGGAGCCAAGAATGCCCGGCCGAATGACAAAGTGGTGTTGGAGATGGTACGATTTCCAACCATCGACTCACGCGGGGAGGGGGTACTCAGTGAAGTGCTTGGCCCGCATGGCCAGCCGGGCGTTGATACGTTGAGCATTATTCGGGCCTACGGTTTGCCCGATGCCTTTCCCGAAGATGCCCTGCAAGAGGCCCGCTTGGCCGCTGACGTTTTTGACGAGGGCGACCTAGCCGGACGCCATGATTTCACCCGAGACTTGGTCGTCACCATCGACCCGGTGGACGCCCGCGACTTTGACGATGCCATCGGCTTGACATATGACCCCGATACAGGTCACTACGAGTTACAGGTACATATTGCAGATGTGGGACATTTCGCACCGGCGGGTGGTGCCTTGGATCGCGAAGCACGCAAGCGTGCGACCAGTGTCTATCTGCCCCAGCGGATGATTCCGATGTTTCCTGAACTGATCAGCAACCATCTGGCCAGCCTGCAGCCTGAGCGGGTGCGTTATGTTAAGACGGTACTGATCGGCTACACCTCGGACGGGACCATCACGCACACGCGTTTTGTAGAAGGAGCAATACGCTCGCGGCGACGATTTACCTATGAGCAAGTGATGGCACTGTTGCAGGCCAACGCTCCCGGAGAGGAGGCACCGGAAATCTTTGCCCTTTTGTGTCGGATGCGAGATTTGGCATGGATTCTGCGGCGGAGGCGACGCGAACGCGGCGCGCTGGAACTGACGATCCCAGAGGTGCAACTTACTTTTGATGCAGAGGGGCGCGTCTCCGGCGGGCAGTTTCGTTCGCATGATCTGAGCCATCAGATCATCGAAGAGTTTATGCTGGCGGCCAATGAGGCGGTGGCGGCGAAGCTCAATGAGTTGAAGGTACCTTTTTTGCGGCGGGTGCATCCAGCCCCGGAACCACTGCGCATGCGCAGCTTTGCCGACTTTGCTCGCAGCCTCGGTTACCAAATGAAAACCGATGTGGATCGTTTCTCCCTGCAACGCATCTTGGAAGCATCGGCCGACAAACCCGAGCGGTACGCAGTTCACTATGCATTGTTGCGGGCGATGAAACAGGCCATTTACAGCCCTGTGGAGGAGGAACATTACGCCCTGGCCAGCAACAACTACTGTCATTTCACCTCGCCGATTCGCCGTTACCCCGATCTTGTGGTGCATCGGCAGTTGGGGCAATGGTTACGCACAGGGCGTGTGGGGGGTGATTTTGCGGAACTGCTCGCTTTGGGCGAGCACTGCTCCAAGTGCGAACGCCGGGCCGAGGCCGCCGAGCGGGAACTGATCAAAGTTAAATTACTGACCTACCTGAGTGAGCGACTTGGGTTGCAGCTCGATGCCGTCATCACGGGGGTGGCAGACTACGGCTTTTTCGCCCAGGGGGAGGCATTACCCATCGAGGGATTGGTGCATGTCTCGACGTTGCCGGATGATTATTATTACTTCGAAGAACAGACACACAGCCTCTTGGGGCAACGCACGCGACGGAGTTATCAATTGGGGGACAAAGTGCGGGTCGAGGTGGTGCGAGTCGATCTGCACCGTCGCCAACTCGACCTGCGGGTGTTGACGCGTGGCAAACCGCAGCCTAGCCCGTTTGGCTAAGTCCCTCACGACGCTGGCCTACATTCCGACGAACCGTACACCTGCGTGCTTCCGCTCTTTCTACGTTTTTGATTTTTTTCGCGTCGGCTCTATCTCTTGTCGAGAACGGCAAGAGGCTCATTTCTCCTGTGTGAGGCGGTAGAGAATCTCCGCGGCCATCTCGACTTGGTCCAAGTCGATCCATTCGTCCTTGGTGTGGGCTTGGGCGATGTCGCCCGGCCCGAAGACGACGCTGGGGATACCGGCCAAGGCCAGCGACGAGGCATCGGTGCCATAAGGCACCCCCAGCAGGCGAGGCTTCTTGCCACGCACGGCCTCGATCGCCCGACTCAAAGAAAGGGCGATCGCTTCGCTGCCCGTGGGGGCTAGCGACGGACAATGCAGAAACAGCGGCTCGGTGACGAATTCGACCTCGGGGGCATGTTGTCGTAGGTAGGCGTCTAGTTTTTGCGGAGCCTCCTCGGGCCGTTCGCCGGGGATCAAGCGTCGGTCAATCTCCACTCGACAACGATCGGGCACGACATTGACACTGGCCCCTCCGTGGATGGTGCCCACGCTTAACGTCGGCTCTCCCAATAACGGATCCCTCGCTGAGTGCCGCAACCGCTCGGCGTATTGTTCGAGGTGCGGCAGGAGCCGACCCATGCGGTAGATGGCGTTGATGCCTTGCTCCGGGGTGGAGCTGTGGCAAGCGCGGCCAGTGGTGGTGATGGCCCAGCGGACCACCCCTTTATGCGCATGAACAATGTCCAGGCCGGTCGGCTCGGCAACCACTGCTCGGATCGGATCGGGACCTAGTCGATCCCGCACCAGCCGTTGCACACCTAGAAAGGTAAACTCCTCGTCAACAGTACAGGCTAGCACCAGGCGCGGCCCCCCCCGCGGCCGTTCCCGAGCATAGTGAGCAAACGCCACCAGCATCGCCGCCATGCCGCCTTTGACATCGCAGGCGCCTCGGCCAAAGAGTCGGCCGGCGTCGATGACCGCGCCAAAGGGGTCAATCGACATACCCTCAACTGGCACCGTGTCCTGATGGACCTCAAAGATGAGGGTGCCGTGCGCCTGCTCTGGCTCGGCACAGGCGATCAGGTTGTCGCGTCCCGGGGCGACCGGCTGACGCTCGTAGGGGTAGCCATGCTCGCGAAAATGGGTTTCGAGATAATCGCCGATCCGTCCTTCGTAGTACAGCGGCCCCTCGACAGACTGCCCCATCGGATTGACGCTGGGGATGCGAACCAAGTCGCGTAAGATTCGTGTGGTCTCGTGCATGGCCGTTTCCTCCGACCGATTATTATGCCAATCGGCGAGCCAGGTTCTAGAATCCCCTCAAGGGCTATGCCCCTGATCCTACCCACCTGAAGGAGTTTTTCCGATGCGAGGCTCTCTCTGCCTGTTTACACTGCCCCTGTTGCTGCTGACCCTGGGCCTTGGTTTTGTCGGTGCCGAGGAGAAGGACCACAAACTGTTCAACGGCAAAGATCTTAGCGGCTGGCGTGTCTTCCTCAGTGACAGCAAGGCCAAGCCCGAGGACTGTTTCACCGTCAAGGACGGTGTGATTGAATGCAGCGGCAAACCCAGTGGCTACATCATCACGGAGAAGGAGTACGGCAACTACATTCTTGAATTGGAATGGAAATGGGGTGAAGGGGCCAAGAAGATGAAGTCACCCAATAGCGGTGTCTTGCTGCATGTCACCGGTAAAGACATGATCTGGCCCAAGAGCGCCGAGGCCCAACTGATGAGTGGCAATGCCGGTGACTTCTGGCTCATCGGCGGCTTCAAACTCCAGGTGGACAAAAGCCGTCAAGATCCGAGAATCGAACGGCACTATTTCAAGATGAAGACGGACAAACCAGTCGAGAAGCCACTAGGCGAGTGGAATAGTTATCGAATCGAGTGCAAAGGCGACACCATCACGTTATTCGTCAACGGAGTCAAGCTGAACGAAGGGAGCAACAGCGAACTGCAAAAGGGCAAGATCGCCTTGCAGTCCGAAGGGGCACCGATTTCCTTCCGTAACATACGCCTCGTGCCGATTCGCTAAGAACCTGCTTGCTCTCGTCTGAGTAGGATGGCCAGCATCAACATGCGTAAAAAAGGCTGGCCGATCGTCACCGGGCCGAACTGCAGGCACGAACCAACAATCATGCCCAGTTCGGCATCATTAGGGGAACGAAACACCTGTCTGTCATCCAGCCGAACCACTTCGACTTGTTGGCGGTCCCAAGCCAGATGGCGGCTAATCCAGCCCACCAAACGGTTGTCGGCATCGCGGACTTCCCAACGAAGCACCACGGACCAGGGCCGCTGTAGGGAAAAGACCAGCGGCTGTTCGTGTAGCTCGTGAATCGTCCAGGTTGAGGGCCAGAACCAATGCCACGGCCAGGAGACCTCTTGTGCGTGAATCCGACCGATCGGCTGTCCCCAAGCATCGTAGAGTTGGTTGGAACAAACGCGAAGTGACGGCTGTTCCAGCAAACCACGATCAAAAACCGAATGGGTCATGAGGAAATCGTGTGCTTGGGTTGCTCGGGGGTCGGCCATAGGCTAAATTTTTGCCAGAGAAGAGGGCATCTACTAATCCCCTATCTGGTTGTCGCACATGGGTTTAATTGGGTTGTACGTTGCGCTCCTCGCGGTGGGGCTAGCGATGAGCGTTTGGCATACGGCACGACATCTGCGTGAAGCACGTGAGCGTGTCTTGCGTCGCCGTGTGGCTCGGTTATTGCGTGCTGCCCGTCGTCATCGCCGCATGAATTGACAATCTTAGTATGTGAACTAGACTCATTATATCCCCTTTGATCTCCCCAATGATTTTTTCCCCATACGATTACTTTCTTCTTTTATGTTTGCCGATGCTCATCTCGGTAAGCATCGGTCGTGGCCATCCTTTAGGGGCGTGGCGGCATCCTCTGCCGAGGCAGGAGTCACCGCAAGAGTTTGGCTCGGCGGTGATTTCTGTTTTTTCTTATTCTTAAAATGCTAAAGCCGGCAGCGGGATTTTTTTCTCCACACGGTGAATCCTTTGCTCGTCTGCTGCGTCTAACCGATTGTCAATGATACTCTGTATCATGTGGCTCTTTGACAGAACGGTAGGAGTAGAGGAAGTCACGCGGGAGTGAGGAAGATCCGGTTGGGGTCACTCACGATCGCAAAGAGGTCGGAACACGACTGTTCGGCGTCCTGGGGGGGAACTCTGGGGCGGCGAGAGGGAGTGGTTCGACCACCTGGAAATCCTTGAGTGATGACCAAACGGCAGACCAGTGTTCAAACTCATCTATCAAACTCATCTGGGAAGCTAGCGAGCTAGTTTCCGGATGCTGCTGCTGAGGGCAAACGGATGGCAACATCCGCCACAGAATAGCGTTGTGAAGGGTTTGATCCTGGCTCAGAATGAACGTTGGCGGCGTGGATTAGGCATGCAAGTCGAACGAATCCCCGCAAGGGGGGAAGTGGCGAAAGGGGCAGTAAGGCGTAGACAACCTGCCCCAGGCACTGGGATAGCCTTCCTAACGGTTGGGTAATACCAGATTCGCTCCGGCCGAGGCATCTCGGCGGGAGGAAAGCTGCGGCGGCCTGGGAGGGGTTTACGTGATATTAGCTAGTTGGTGGGGTAACGGCTCACCAAGGCCAAGATGTCTAGCAGGTGTGAGAGCACGACCTGCGCCACTGGCACTGGGACACTGGCCAGACTCCTACGGGAGGCTGCAGTCGAGAATCTTCGGCAATGAGCGCAAGCTTGACCGAGCGACGCCGCGTGAGCGATGAAGGCCTTCGGGTTGTAAAGCTCTGTCGGGGGGAAGAAAAGGCAACTTGATCGACCCCCGGAGGAAGGACGGGCTAAGTTCGTGCCAGCAGCCGCGGTAAGACGAACCGTCCAAACGTTATTCGGAATCACTGGGCTTAAAGGGTGCGTAGGCGGAGAGGCAAGTCAGAGGTGAAAGCCCACGGCTCAACCGTGGAAGTGCCCCTGAAACGGCCTCTCTCGAGGGAGATAGGGGCGTGCGGAACTCAGAGTGGAGCGGTGAAATGCGTAGATATTCTGAGGAACACCGGTGGCGAAAGCGGCACGCTGGGTCTTTGCTGACGCTGAGGCACGAAAGCTAGGGGAGCAAACGGGATTAGATACCCCGGTAGTCCTAGCCCTAAACGTTGGGTACTAGGTAGCGGCCTGTCCTGGGGTCGCTGCCGGAGCAAAAGTGTTAAGTACCCCGCCTGGGGAGTATGGTCGCAAGGCTGAAACTCAAAGGAATTGACGGGGGCTCACACAAGCGGTGGAGCATGTGGCTTAATTCGAGGCAACGCGAAGAACCTTATCCTGGGCTTGACATGTCCGCAAGGGTCTAGACGTAGGTGCCGGAAACGGTGGCCCACAGGTATCCAATCCTGAGCTAGACACAGGTGCTGCATGGCTGTCGTCAGCTCGTGTCGTGAGATGTCGGGTTAAGTCCCATAACGAGCGCAACCCTTGTCTCCAGTTGCCAGCGCGTCAAGGCGGGGACTCTGGAGAGACCGCCGGTGTGAAACCGGAGGAAGGTGGGGATGACGTCAAGTCCTCATGGCCTTTATGCCCAGGGCTGCACACGTGCTACAATGGCGTGTACAAAGGGACGCTACCACGCGAGTGGACGCCAATCCCAAAAAGCACGCCCCAGTTCAGATTGTAGGCTGCAACTCGCCTGCATGAAGTCGGAATCGCTAGTAATCGCGGGTCAGCAACACCGCGGTGAATGTGTTCCTGAGCCTTGTACACACCGCCCGTCAAGCCACGAAAGAGAGGGGGGAGCCAAGTCGCCGTGCCAACCGCAAGGGGGCAAGCGCCTAACTCTCAACTCTTGATTGGGACTAAGTCGTAACAAGGTAACCGTAGGGGAACCTGCGGTTGGATCACCTCCTTTCTAAGGATTGACATCCCTCCCCTCTTCCACGAGGGGAACACCACACAGGTCCACTCTCGCTACACTCCTCTCTCCTACCCTCTGCCAACACTCTCCCCCAACTGGCCTCCAGTTGGGGGTGTTTTTTGGCCTATTGCCCTATTCTCCTCCTCTAGGAGGATTCCATGAGCCTCGAACGTCTGCGGCAACTGCTCCTCCAACGTGCCATTTCCTTCGGGGATTTTACCTTGGCCTCGGGCCAAAAAAGTCCGTTCTACATCAACAGCAAAAAAATCCTTTTTTACTCGGAGGCCGTTGCGCTACTTGGTCAGGCATTCTTCGATCGTTTGCAGGACCTCCACCTTCATGCCGTTGGTGGCCTGGAAATCGGTGCCATCCCCCTGACGACAGCCATTGTGGCCGAGGCCCAGCGTCGCGGGCAGACTCTAGAGGGGTTCATTGTCCGCAAGGCGATCAAGGACCACGGCAGCAAAGAACGCATCGAAGGCGTCCTCCCTCCAAACGCTCGGGTAGCCATCGTGGATGATGTTCTGACCACGGGAGGTTCTGCTCAGCAGGCTGTGGATGAAGTTGAAAAAGCGGGTGCAACCGTGGTGGCGGTTGTTTGCATCGTCGATCGAGAAGAAGGGGCACGGGAACGTTTTGCGAAATATATTTATCGCCCCTTGTTCACTTTGACGGACCTGGGCATTCGAGCAAATCTTCAAACCACTCCGTCGTGAAATTGCCTTCCATCCAGGAATCCCGTCACGACGGTTGGCTTGGTCAGGCCCCGTTGTTCAATCTGGTGGTACAGCTTTTCTGCAGCGGCGAATTCAAGCCGCTAGATGGCCCCTCTGGAAATCCTCGCCGCAACAATAGGTGAGTTGTCTGCGTGGTGGCGAAGTAGAAGGGGTGGTCGGCTTCTTGCAGGAATAGAGGATTCAACGACGCCGCCGACCGCGACGTTTTCCCTCGGGTTGAGGAGAGGCAACCACTTGGCCACGAGCCTTAGCGATCTGGTCGCGATAGAGCGCCGCCTCTTCAAACCGCTGATTCGCGGCTGCCTCGAGCATCTTGGCAGTCAACTCCTCGATCAGTTCTTCCACATCGACATTCTCTGCCGATTGCCCGGCTGCCTCGCGTGTCAGTTTTCGAGCAGCAATCTCCTCCTCGATGCCACTCTCGATGACCGCCTGTACGGTCTGAGGAGTGATACCATGCTCGGCGTTGTAGGCGAGCTGGGCGGCACGGCGTCGAGCCGTCTCGTCGATGGCGAACTGCATCGCCTGCGTCATGGTGTCGGCATAGAGGATCACCTCGGCGTTGACATTGCGAGCGGCCCGGCCGATCGTCTGAATCAACGATGTGCCCGAACGCAGGAAGCCTTGTTTGTCGGCATCGAGAATGGCAACGAGAGAGACTTCGGGCAAGTCGAGGCCCTCGCGGAGCAGGTTGACGCCCACGAGTACGTCAAACGCGCCTTGTCGTAATTCTCGCAAAATCTGTATGCGTTCGATGGCGTCTAACTCGCTGTGCAGCCAACGGCACCTAAGACCTGCCTCGCGGAAATAGTTGGATAGATCCTCAGCCAATCGTTTGGTGAGGGTAGTGACGAGGGTGCGTTCGTTTTTCGCAGCGCGCGACTTGATCTCGTTAACTAGGTCGGGCACCTGGCCTTTGGCCGGTCGCACATGCAGTTGCGGATCGACCAAGCCGGTTGGGCGAATAATCTGCTCGACCACCTCCCCGCCGGTACGCTCCAGTTCATAAGGCCCCGGCGTAGCCGAGAGAAACAAAACAGTTTTGACTCGTTTCTCCCATTCATCGAAGCGATAGGGCCGGTTGTCCAACGCGCTGGGCAGACGAAAACCATGCTCGACCAAAGTCAGCTTGCGACTATGGTCGCCGGCAAACATGCCCCGCAATTGAGGAAGCGTGACGTGGGATTCATCCACAATCATGAGAAAATCTTCGGGAAAGAAGTCCATCAAAGTATAAGGAGGCTCTCCCGGTTTTTTGCCACTGAAATAGCGGGCGTAGTTCTCAATGCCCGAGCAATGGCCGGTCTCCAAGAGCTGCTCCATGTCGTAGCGTGTGCGAGCGGCTAGACGCTGCGCTTCAAGGAGTTTGCCCTGATTTTTGAGTTCAGTCAGGCGTTGCTCCAGTTCGAGGCCGATCTGTTCGACAGCCAAGCGGATGCGTTCCTCGGGGGTGACAAAGTGCTTGGCGGGATAAATAAATAATTCGTCCTCGCGGCGGAGGATTTCGCCACTGGTGGGGTTGATGAGCGAAAGCGCTTCGACTTCGTCGCCGAAGAGTTCGATCCGCATGCCAAACTCTTCGCTGGCCGGCCAGATCTCTACCACATCGCCACGCACGCGAAAGCATCCCCGGCTAAAGGCGACATCGTTACGGGTGTATTGAATATCGACGAGCTTCAGCAGCAACTCGTCGCGGTGGATCGGCGTGTCCTTGGCGACGCGAACCACCATGCGTTTGTAATCCGAAGGTGAACCCAATCCATAAATACACGAAACCGAAGCAACAATGATCACATCCTCGCGACTCACGAGAGCTGAAGTGGCCGCTAAACGCAAACGATCAATATTTTCATTGATGCTGGCATCTTTTTCAATATAGATGTCCCGAGCCGGAATATATGCCTCGGGTTGATAATAGTCGTAATAGCTGATAAAGTAGTGGACCGCGTTATGGGGAAAAAAGCCCCGAAACTCTTTGTACAACTGGGCAGCCAGGGTCTTGTTGTGAGCCAGGACCAATGTGGGTTTGCCTAAACGAGCAATGACATGAGAGGCGACAAAGGTTTTGCCCGTGCCGGTCGCTCCGAGAAGCACCTGGCATGATTTACCGCTTTGGAAACCCTGGACCAGTTTTTCGATCGCCTGCGGTTGATCGCCGGCCGGCTGAAATTTGCTCACCAATTGAAATGAGACAGCCACGTTGCCTCCCTGCTATGTACGCACGCACAGCAGAATTATTGTAGCGAGTGCGGGCATGGAAAGTAGAGTCCATGTGGGGAAACTCTTCTCCTCTCAGGAAGTCTAGCGTAGAATGATTTTTATGCTCACGCGACGGATCATCCCCTGTCTGGACGTAAACAACGGCCGTGTGGTCAAGGGTGTGCATTTTGTGAATCTGCGAGATGCAGGTGACCCGGTGGAGGTGGCGCGTCGCTACGAGGCTCAAGGAGCCGACGAACTGGTTTTCCTGGACATCACGGCCTCGGCAGAGAATCGCAACATTCTTGTGGACATGGTGGCGCGTGTGGCCGAGCAGGTGTTTATGCCTTTGACAGTAGGCGGGGGAATCCGCACGCTGGAAGATGCCACTCGGCTGATCCAGGCCGGAGCGGAAAAGGTCAGCATGAACTCGGCGGCGGTCAAAAATCCAGAATTGGTTCGGGCCGTCTCGGGGAAGTTTGGCCGGTGCGCGACGGTAGTGAACATCGACCCGCGCCGCGTTTGGCGCGATAGCCGCGAGGTGTGGGAAGTGTATATTAATGGGGGCCGCACGCCTAGCGGTCTGGAGGCGGTCGCTTGGGCAAAGCAAGTGGAACAGCTTGGTGCGGGCGAAATTGTTCTGACTTGCATGGATGCCGACGGTACCAAACAAGGCTACGACTTGGAGATCACCCGCGCGGTCTCGCAGGCTGTGGGCATTCCGGTAGTGGCCTCCGGCGGAGCAGGGCACCCCGAGCATCTGTATCAGGCGCTGACCGAGGGCATGGCCGATGCCGCACTGGCGGCTAGCATTTTCCATGATAATGAATATAGCATCCCCGCGACGAAGGCCTATCTCGCGGCGCGTGGGGTGCCAGTACGTTTGACCACTCCAATCACCCCCTTCCTTGCGGGAGAGACGTTATGAGCAGTCACGGTGGGCAAGGCGAGAAGACTTCGGCCTCGGGCGGTATCGGCTCCATTTCGCCAGAGTTTGCCCCTCACGATCACAGCAAGGGTGAACCGGAGGCCAACAAGCTGTTTCGCATGGTCATGAAGCACGAGGCATCCGACCTGCATCTGAAGGTGGGTCAGCCGCCCATGATGCGGTTGCGAGGCGACATCCGTCGCGTCGAGATGCCGCCCATGACTCAGGAAATGATGGAAAAACTGCTTTTGCCTTTGTTGACGCCCCGGCAGCGAAAGATTCTCGATGAAGAGGGCGGCGTCGATTTTTGTCATGTGGTCGGCAAAGATGAATGCCGCTTCCGCGTCAGTCTGTTCCGGCAACGGGGCAAGCTGTCGCTGGTGAGTCGCCGAGTGAACAACTTTATCCCCAGCTTCAAGGATCTGGGGCTGCCGGACACCATCGAAAAGTTGTGTCATTTTTCCGAGGGGCTTGTCGTCCTGGCGGGCGTGACCGGCTCAGGCAAAAGCACCACGATCGCGGCCATGCTCGACTACATCAACGACCGTGAGCCGTTGCACATTTTGACCATCGAAGATCCGATCGAGTTCACCTTCACCGACCGCAAAAGTTATGTCAATCAGCGCGAGATCGGCATTGATGTGTGTGATTGGCACAAGGCCCTCAAGGACGCGGTACGCCAGGACCCCGATGTGATTCTCGTGGGTGAATTGCGTGACGTGGAGACGTTCGAGGCGGCCGTCCATGCCGCCGAGACGGGGCACTTGGTGTTCGGGACGATTCATGCCTCCAGCGCGCCAACGACGATCAACCGCATCCTTGACTTGTTCCCACCGGAAAAACACGGGGCCATCCGCAAGGCCCTGGCCAACAACCTCAAGGCCGTAGTGGCCCAGAAACTGGTCAAAGGACTCAAAAAGCCGCGGGTGCCTACCAACGAGATCATGATCGTCAACCCGACCATCAAAAAGCTCATCGAGGAAGGCCAAGACCTCAAGCTAGCCGATGCCATCACGCTATTTTTCCAGGAAGGCATGGTGGACTTCACGGAGAACCTCAAGCGTCTGGTCGAGGGCGGACACATCTCCAAAGATGTCGCGCTGGAGTGGGCACCCGACCCCGAAAAACTCAAGATGGCCTTCAAGGGAATCAAGGTGGCACAGGCCGGGATTCTGTAATCCGGTGATGGACGGCACGCTCGAACCGTTGTTTGCCTTGGCGCGTGGGCCAGGCGGATATTACCACCCCGTTAAACTCGGGATGGTGGTGCTGGTTTACCTGCTTTGGGTTTATCTGTGTGGCTGGGTTAGCCGCGATTGCCTCAAGCACCAGTTGCCGGGCAACAGTTGGCTCTCGGTGGTGCTGGGCGGAGGGATCGTGGGGCTGCTCACGGTCTTGTCGTTGCCGGGCTTTTTCCTCACGTTTTTGCTGCTGCTGCTACTGGCTGTCGTGCCGGCCTTGCTGTATGTGGCCTACCGCAACCCCAAGGTGGATCAGGCCGATCGCCTGCTGACGCCCCAGCACTTCCAGCGACTCCTGGGCGGCAAGCCCCAGGTCACCGCACCGACCGAGACGAAGACCATTCCGGTGCGTTTCCTCAGTAAGGGTGGTGCCGGCCGCAGCCAGGACGACGACGCCATCCGTGTCCGGCGTGCCGAGGAGTCTACCGGCTATCGCGCAGCGATCGAATTGGTCCACGAGGCCATCCGACGCCGAGTGACCGACATCCACATGGAACCGACCGAAGATGAGATGATCATCCGTTATCGGATCGATGGCCTGTTGACACCAGGCAAAAGTATGGATCGCGAGCAAGGTGATGCCGTGCTGAACATCTTCAAAGTGTTAGCCAATCTCGACATCACCGAGAAACGTAAGGCCCAGGATGGTTCGTTCAGTGCTGAGGTCCAAGCCGAGGCCGATCCCCTCGGACGCCGACCGACGGCCAAAGACAACGACGAGGACGACGGCCCACCCGAGGTGCTGGAGTTGCAAACCGACAAACCCAAGCTCGTGACTCGGCAGATTGATTTCCGTGTAGCCACCGCAGGGAGCGTTGTCGGCGAAAAGATGGTTATGCGTTTGCTCGATCGCAGCCGACAAGTCAAAGATTTGGCACAGTTGGGGATGCGGCCGAAGCTACGCGAGCAGATCCGGGGTATCGTCAGGCAACCGCATGGGTTGTTTTTAGTGTGTGGACCAACCGGTTCAGGCAAGTCCACAACGTTGTGCGCGTGTTTATTCCAAATCGATCGCTATCAAAAGAATGTCATCACCGTTGAAAACCCGGTGGAATACCACATCGACGGTGTGACGCAAATTGAAATCAACCCCAAGGCAGGCAAAACCTTCGCTAGCGAGTTGCGAAGTATCCTCCGCCAAGACCCTGACGTCATCTATATCGGCGAAATTCGCGACCAGGAAACTGCCGAGATCGCTTGCCAGGCCGCCCAGACCGGCCACATGGTCTTTAGCACTATCCATGCCAACGACACCGTGACAGCGATCAGCCGACTGCTAGAACTGGATGTCAAGCCGTTCGTGATCGCCAGCAGTTTGACGGCGATCTTGGGGCAGCGGTTGGTGCGGACGCTGTGTCCCAAGTGCAAGGTAGCCTATCAGCCCAATCCAGAGTTGATCAAACGACTAGGAGTACCGCCGGACAAGGTGAAGCACTTTTACCGCGCGCCGCGTGAGGACGAATACGAAAGCCCATGTAAACATTGTGGCAACACGGGTTATCGGGGACGGACAGGCATCTTTGAACTCCTGGTGGTCAGCGACAAAATGCGCGATTTGATCAAGGCCGAGCCTAGCCCCGAGAGATTACGGGCGGAGGCTCATCGAACCGGCATGGTCCAACTCATCCAAGATGGCATGCGCGTCGTGATCGAGGGAGAAACTTCGATTGAAGAAATTCAACGGGTTGCCAAGTGAGGGGATCTTCATGCTACTTCTGCTCACGCTGCTGGTCCTCGCCGCGGTGGCCTTTGCCATGCTCAATCAAGGTTTGCTGGCCGCCATCTGTGCAATTTTCAACGTGGTCCTGGCCGGGATGGTCGCCTTCACTCTTTACGAACCGCTGGCCGAGACTCTGGGGGATTTGTTGCGCGGCACAGCGTTCGCAGACAGTGAAGATGCCGTTTCCTTGGCCTTGCTTTTTGCCGGGGCCTACGCCGTTTTGCGTTTCACGACCGACGCTCTGACACCGCTCGAACTGGAGTTGCCCGCCCGGCTGCAACAGGTAGCCAGCGGGGTGGCTGGTGCCGTGGCGGGGTATTTTCTCTCGGGTTTCTTAGTGGTGATGGTCTCGACGTTGCCGCTTTCTGAAAAGTTTCTGGGCTACGAACCAACCATCGAAACTGTCGAGTCGCCTTTGCGTCGCTATGTGCCAGCCGACCGCGTCTGGCTGGGGCTGATGCAGCATTTGAGTAAACCGGCCATTCTAGGAAGCGGAGCAGAAGCAGGAATGTTCGACCCCGAGGGGACGTTTGTCCTGCGCTATGCCAAGAAGCGACGCACCCCTGAGAGAGCCATTCCCTAGTCCGCGATTGCCGGTCCTGTCTGTATAGCTCTGCTCGCACGCCAGCACTTTCCGCCTCAGCCAGACGCTTCTACGGAGCTTGTCCCTCGCTGGGTCTTGCGGTACATTTTTCTACCTACAGCGGAGCTAGGCATTACAACGATTGGCCGGAGTGCCAATATGCTGGGAAGAAAACGAGTGATCATTTTTACCGATGGGGCCTGCCTGGGGAATCCAGGTCCCGGAGGTTGGGCGGCGGTTCTGCTTTGTGACGGTCATCGCCGCGAACTGGTTGGCAGTGTACGGCGAACCACCAACAACCGCATGGAATTGCGAGCGGCCCTGGAGGCGTTACGCATCTTAAAATTTCCCTGCGAGGTCATTTTGCACAGCGATTCGCGTTATCTTATCGATACCGCTAGCAATCTGATGCGCGGCTGGCGAGCCAACGGCGATCTATGGCGGGAATTGGCCGTGATGCTCCACAAGCACTGTGTTCACTTTGTTTGGGTACCCGGTCATACCGGCCTGCCTGAGAACGAACGCTGCGATTTGCTGTCGCATGCGGCGGCCCTAGCCGGCTCCGAGGAAGTCGATCAGGGGTACGAATCGGCCGGGGCAGGCCCGACTTTATTCGATGAACGGTGACCGTGACAGCCAATATAAAAGTGCTTTGATTTCAAACGGTTTTAATTCTGGTCGTAGTGACAACAGCCGAGCGGCAATGCCGGCCAGATGCGGGGCAGCCCAGCTCGTAGCGGGCTGAGTCGCGAACGGGCCGAGTCGCCCCTGGGCATGAGCGCGAAATTCCACTTGTTCTTGGAGTCGATAGTCGAAACTCAGAGGATCGGCGAAGGGTCCTTTGTCTACCGAGAGCAAGGGCGGGGCAAAGGCCGCAGGATAACTACGCGTCAGGGGATGATCATTACTCGCCGCTGCAACAATCAACACATCACGATAGTAGGCTTCTTCAACGATGCGTAGCAACTCCAGACGCTTCGCTGCGAGTTGCAGTCGCGGCTCGGGTATCCCCAAGGACAAATTGATAATTCGGCAGTTCCACGCATCCATGGCATGGCGAATGGCACGAATGATGGTTCGTGCCTCGCAGGTTCCCAACGGCCCAAACACATTCGCCGAGTACAAACTCACCGCAGGGGCCAATCGAAGAATAATGTCGGCTACGGTGGTGCCATGCGGGCTGCTCGGGGTTCCGGGATCGGGCAACGGTTCGGGCCGATCCTCACGGAAGACAGCAGCATCGGCCAGCGACGCCCGCGGGTGATGCTGTAGCAACAACTCCCTGTGCACGCCGGTATCGACGATACACAAACGCACGCCACGACCATCGGCAAGAGGATCGGCCAGGAGGCGCTCGGGACGTAGCAGGGCATGCAGTTCGGCGAAGACGCCCTGACTCACTGCGTCACCTCTCGCAACAACTCGTGCAAGCCCTCGACTAGCCGGGTGCAGTGGTCCACCGCTGGAGTGCCGTAGAGGGCAGCCAGACGACGAATCGCCTCGGCCAAGCGTAGAGTTGGGGCCGGATCAATTGTCGCGTCGGGGCGATGGGCCAAAGTTGCCTCTAGTCGCGCACGCACTTCTGGGGTGGTGCTGCTTTGCAGTGGTCGCAATGCTTCTTGGACTTCTTGGCCGATGCGCCGCGCTTGCAACAGGGCGTCAAGCAATAGCCGAGAGTTTTCACGCTCGGCCAACGCTTGCCGCAACACTTCGGCGGCCAAGGCACCGAGGTTGGCGGCCTGCTGTTGTGTGGCAGCATCGAAGCCCCCAGGCCGATCGAAGAGTTCCAGCACGGCCACATGCCCCGCGGCGAGTTCCAGAGGTACCGCGAGCAAGTTGCTACGCTGGGATTCAAACGGCTGCAAGCCAACGCCCTGAAAATCATCCAGGACACAGGGCCGGCCCATCCCCAGTGTGGCCGCGGCGAGCGAGGCAGAGAAAGCCAACGGCATCGCCAACTCTCGCCCCTCGGCGTCATAAGCGCTGACTTGCTCGGGAGGTTCCGAGGTTTCCACATAGGAACGTAATACCAAAATGCCTTGGCTAGCCCCGGTACTGGCGATCGCGTAGCGGATCACGGCGCGGGCTGCGGCCGAGACGGGAATCGGATCATTCAGAGCAGCAGCGGTTTGCACAAGCGGAAGCACCTGCTCAACAGCCTGATGAAAGGCGGCCAGCCCTTCGTGGACCCGTCGTTGTAGCCGGGCGGGGCGGATGCGTTCGAGTTGCCGTTGCACCACACCGAGGAACAAGTCGCGCGTCAACCCCTGGTTCTTATCCAGATAGTCGCGCACCCCTAGCCGCATCGCCATCAGTGGCGTGGCCTGATGCGCGTAGCCGGTGATCATAATGGCGACGATGTCGGGATTAAACGCCTGGAGATCCTCAAGCAGGTCTAGTCCGGTCAGGCCGGCCCCCAGGTTCCAATCGAGAATCGCCAAGTCGATGGTCCGCTGGTTGGCGTGGGTCAAAGCCTCGGGTACACTGGCTGCCGCTAGAAGCTCGCACCCCAGGTTGGCTTCGCGCAACCAGCCGACAAAGGTCTCGCGCACGTCGCGTTCATCATCGACGATCAGCACCGTCTCCGGGATCATCCCTTACTCCTGTTGCCTGGCAAGGATTATTTATATGCTTCATATTCCTTGCCGAGAAGGTTGGCCGCAATCTTCATCTTTAAGATTTCGTCGGCCCCTTCATAAATGCGACAAACGCGCACGTCCATGAGATGCCGACCAACTCGGTACAGCGTGGACCAACCCCGACCGCCGTAAATCTGTACCGCATGATCAGCCGCTTCCCAGGCTGCGTTGGTGATAAACAGCTTAGCCTGGGCCGCCAGGATGTCGGCCTGTTGACGCAAATAGGCATCGCCGGGGGCAGCGTTGCTGGCCTCTTTGGCCTGGGCCGCGAGCATTAACACCGCATCTGAGGCTAGGCGGGCTTGCTCGATGGCTGCTAAGTGTTCCTGCACTAGTTGATGCTTGCCGATCGGCTTGCCATGCTGATGGCGTTCCTTGACGTATGTCAGACACTCGGCCAGGCAGTCTTCGATCACGCCTAGGCAGCCGGCCGCTACGGACAAGCGGCCGCTGACCAGAGTGCCCATGGCGATACGGAAGCCGTTGCCCTCTTCGCCGAGCAGATTTTCCGCTGGCACGGCGCATTCATTCATTTCAAACATCGCCGTGTTTGAAGTGTACATGCCCATCTTGGCCACTAGGTCTTCACTGACGAAGCCCGGGCCGCGATCGACGATAAAGGCACTGATGCGGCTACCGGGAATTTTCTGACCGTCGGCTCCACGAGGGTAGGCAAAGGTGACCACGGCATCGCAAATACCGCCGTTGCTGATGAGATATTTGACCCCGTTGAGAATATACTGATTGCCGCGTTTCTCATAGGTCGAGGTCATCTCCAAGGGGTTACTACCCGCCTCGGGTTCGGTCAGGCCAAAAGCCAGAATTTTTTCGCCCCGGGCCGCTGCGGGAAGGTAGCGTCGCTTTTGGGCCTCATTGCCGTACGTCAGAATCGGATACTCACCGATGGAGGTATGACCGGAGAAAAAAGTCCGCACCCCCGTCCCCTCGCGGCCAATGCGTGTCAAGGCCCGCAAATAGGTAACAACGTCCGCACCCCGTCCGCCATATTCCTCAGGCACGGGCATCGCCAGCAGGTTGTATTTTTTGGCCAGGGGCAAGACTTGCTCGTTGTACTGGTGGGCCGGATAGCAAAGCTCCTCATGCGGACGGATTTCCTGGCAAAAAGCTTCGACATCCGCAAGCAATTGTTGGCGGTCGGCCGGGTTCATGTGCGCACTCCTGAAAGGGGGGGCGAGAGCGGATACTGTATTTTACGCGATGTCCGGCGAGGAAGTTAACCCCAGGTTCCCAAGGGGATCAACGCCGAGTGTAGCGCGACGAGACCTCGCGATGGAAGTTGACTACCTCCATGAATCTTTGCATGCAGATTTTTTGCAGGCGGCTTTTTGCCTGCGAAATTGGCAAGCTCAAGCAAAAACTCCCTTAGTAACACCACTCCACGCCGCAACTACTTTGGAGAGAAGTTGCGGCGTGCAAAGTTGGTCTGGGTGGCTCAGGTGGGCAGGGATTTGCTCCTTGTGGGGTTCGCTGGGGCATCCCTGTTGCGCGACTCAACGCTTAGGCGAGGGCGGGGGCGGCGGAATCGTCTTGGCCTTGGTTTTCATCTCTTCCAAAATGTGCTTAATGGCCACCTCGAGTTGCTGATCCTCGCCGGCAAATTCCTTAGCGGGGTCATTATCGACTACGATGTCGGGCGTAACGCCCACACCTTCGATGATCCACTCTTTGCCTTGCAGATCATAACGGCTGAATTCCGGGCGATTGAGCGTGCCGCCGTCGAGCAACGGCAAGGTGCCACGAATGCCGACCACACCGCCCCAGCTGCGTTTGCCGATCAGCTTGCCCAACCCGTGCGCCCGAAAGCGGAAGGGGAACAAGTCGCCATCCGAGGCCGAAAATTCGTTCATCAAACAGCACATCGGCCCCATGACGTTGGGCGGATCAAACCGCGGCACGGAATTGCGGGCGATCGTGATCATGATGGCTTCGCGGCGGAGCCGTTCGATGAGCATAGGCGAGACGTTGCCGCCCCCATTGCCACGCATATCGACGATAAGCCCCTTCTTGGTCAGTTGCGGATAATAATATTTGGCAAACTGATTCAGGCCAGTTTGTAACATGTCAGGCACATGCAGATAACCGACCTCCCCGCCGGTGGCCTTGCTCACCTTGGCTAGGTTGCCCTCGACCCAATCGTGGTAGTACAGATCGGCTTCACTGGCGATGGGGGTGACAGTGATGGTCCGCGTCTGCTCGGCGTCCGGGCTGGCACTGAGGGTTAGTTTGACCTCTTTGCCGACTTTGTTGATGAGCAACTCGGCGATATTGTTGACCTCGGTCAGCGATTTGCCATCCACGGCTCGGATCCACTCGCCGTCCTTGACGTTTAAGCCGATCTCGGCCAGTGGCGACCTCAGAGCGGGATCCCAACTGCTGCCCCGCAACACTTTCTCGATCTGAACGAATTTGGTTCCAGGGGCGGAGCGGAGCTTGGCCCCCAGCAAGCCTAAGGGCAGACGCTCGGGCCGCGGCATGTCCCCCCCGCCGACATAGGCATGACCGGCGTTTAGCTCGCTGATCAATTCGCCGATGACGTAGGTCAGGTCGGCCCGATGGGCCACATGCTCGACGAGCGGCTCATAACGGTCGCGCATCGCCTTCCAATCGACGCCGTGCATGTTGGGATCGTAGAAGAAGTCACGCATCTGCCGCCAACATTCGTGATAAATCTGCTTCCACTCAGCCTTGCGATCCAGGCGAACTTCCATTCCCGACAAATTCAAGCCCTCGCCGATATTCACCGGGGCACGCGGCAAGTCGATAATGGCATATTTGCCCTGTGTGGATACGAGCATCTTCTTGCCGTCCGCGCTGATCTCGTAGCCGTTGACCTGCCCGAGATTGGTCTCGCGTTTGCTCGCGAGATCATAGACAGCCAAGCCGCCAGGGCCGACGTAGTAGAGACTGCTGCCGACCGACTGTAGGTTGCGATAATTGCCCGGTTTGACGGGCAGTTGAACGATCCGCTGCGACAGGTTCTCCGTGTCCACCTTCAGGGTTACGCCAGTTGGTTTGGTCGGTTTGTCGTCTTTCTGGTGGTCCTTTTTGTCGTCTTTCTTGTCGTCCTTTTGAGGAGGTTGTTTGGACTCCTCCTTGGGAGCAGACAGCGGGGTTGGTTTCGCGGCTTCGTCCTGGGGGGTGCCGAACGGTGAGCGAGTCTGGTTGCTCAGCAGCACGGCATAGATACGATTCATGTTGGTGTAAGCATGATTCCACTCGGTAGCGCTGTAGATGGGGTTGAAGTCTCGCGCCGAGACAAAAAACAGATACTTCCCATCGCCCGAGAAGCACGGCTGGGAGTTCGCGTGCCTGCCCTCGGTGACCACAAACGATTTGGCCTGCTCTACCGAGTAGAGGTGAACGTCCGACATCCCATTCTTTTCTTGTTGGCTCCAGGCCAGCCACTTGCCATCGGGCGACCAGACCACGTCGCGCACTTCCCATACGGGCGACTGGATCACCAGTGTCTGTTGCTTGGTCTTGATATCCACATAGGCCACGCGCAGCTTCTTATCCGTCCAGGCAATCTTGGTGCTGTCGGGCGACCAGGCGATCTCGTACTTGTAGGTGTCGCCGTTGTGTGTTAGCTGCGTCGCGGTTTTGCCGTCGGCCGTGACCATCCAGATTTCATCCTCGCCGGACTGATCGGAAATGTAGGCAATGGACTTGCCATCGGGCGACCATTTAGAATGGCGTTCGTGAATGCCCGGAGAGTTGCTCAGGTTGCGCGTCGCACCTTTGCTCGGTACGACAAACACGTCGCCGCGTGCCCCAAACAACGCCGCCGAGCCATCGGGCGCAATCTCGTAGTTGGTCACTTCCTTGGCGACATGGTGCAGTTTGGTGCGTGCGGTGATCTTGTCATCGAGGACACGAATCTTGAGCTTCTCGACCTGGTCGTTGCTCAGGTCGAGTTTCCAAATCCAACCGCCCTGCTCGAAGACAATCCAGCGATCTGCCCGGGTGGGAAACTTGACATCAAAATCCTGAAAATTGGTCAGCTTCTTGGCCTCGCCCCCCTTGGCCGGCACCTTGTACAGATTGAGCCGGCCGCTCTTTTCGCGGTCGCTGACAAAGTAAATCCACTCGCCGACCCACATGGGGTGAATGTCTTGCGCGGGGTCGGTGGTGAGTTGTTTCGTCGTCTTGGTCTTGAAATCGTAGATCCACACATCATCAGCCATGCCGCCGCGATAACGTTTCCAAGTACGAAACTCGCGAAAGACGCGGTTATAAGCGAGCTTGGAACCATCAGGGGAGAAGGAGCAGAAACCGCCACGGGGCAGGGGCAGTTGCTCTGCCAGACCCCCTTCGATGCTCACGCTGTACAACGCACCCAGAAAATCATTGAAACTATGCTGCCGCGACCGGAAGACGATCCGCTTGCCATCGGGCGTCCAGCCCATGCAGATGTTGTTGGGACCCATGCGGTCGCTGACCTCGTCGCGGCCCAGGGTAGCCGTGTAGGTCAGACGCTTCGGCTCGCCTCCCTCCGCGGGCATGACGTAGATTTCGGTGTTGCCATCGTATTGGCCGGTGAAGGCGATGTGCTTACCATCCGGTGAAAAATGGGCAAACATCTCGAAGCCTTCATGGCTCGTGAGCCGACGAGCGATCCCGCCTTGGATCGGAGCGGTATAAAGGTCGCCGGCATAGGTGAAGACGACCTTCTCGCCGTGTGCCGTGGGAAAGCGCAGCAAGCGGGTGTCGGCCTGAACGGTCAGCGGAACGGCGAACAGAACAAGGAACAGCAAGCGAATCATAACCAAATCTCTCCACATGGAACGGATCGAGATGAGATAGGTAAAAACCAGTGAAACGTCTGCGCTGGCTGCGAGCGAAGCTAAGCCAAAGCGCCGATTGATGCGGGCGTCACGCATGTCTAGCCAAGCGGTTCGCCTGTGTGTATCGTGGGAGGAGTTCTAACGGTTTTCTCAGCGCGGTTCAGGAGCGCGACACAGCGATGAAAGTCGGCATCGTCGGTTATGCAGGGTGTGGCAAAAGCACGGTGTTTCGTTGGCTGACGGGGGTAACACCTGACCCGGCCAAAGTCTCGCAACAAGGCCAGATCGGCGTAGCCAAGATTCCTGATCCCCGGTTGGATTGGCTCGCGGAGCAGTTCAACCCCAAAAAAACCACCTACGCCACACTAGAGTTTCTCGATACGCCGGGTCTCATGCCCGATGAACGTCGTGACAACCCCCGGCGTTTGGGCATTCTCCGAGAATCGGGCGGCCTGCTGGTGGTACTCGATGGCTTCTCGGGGGCCGATGTCCCCAAGCAATTGGCCAACTTTCGTCAGGAAATTATCTTTGCCGATCTGGAGATCGTCACTAACCGCATCGGCCGACTGGAAGATCAGATCAAAAAACCCCGCCCACCCAAAGAAAAAGAGTTGCAACTAGCTGAACTGGAGCTTCTCAAACGCATCGTCGCCCATTATGAGGCCGATCGGCCTGCTTCGGAGTTAAAACTAACAGCCGATGAGGAGAAACTCATCCGCTCGTTTCAATTGTTGACCCTGAAGCCCGAGTTTGTGCTCGTCAACGCCGGCGAAGAAACGCTCAAGAAGGACTACAGCGGCCTGGCCCCGCACGTTCTGAATGCCTCGCCCAAACTTGAGATGGAACTCGCCGAACTGAGCGACGACGACCGGGCATTGTTTATGTCCGACCTGGGACTTTCCGAGTTTCGCCGCGATCAGGCGTTGCGGAGTATCAGCGAGGCCATGGGGCAGATCGTGTTCTTTACCGTAGGGGAGGACGAATGCCGAGCTTGGCCGATGCCTACAGGGGGAGATGCGGTGGTCGGTGCCTCACAGATTCACACCGACTTGGGCAAACGCTTCGTGCGGGCCGAAGTGGTCAGCTATGCCGACTTCCAGCGAGTCGGCTCGATGAAGGAGGCCAAAGCCCAAGGGGTGCATCGTTTGGAGGGGAAAAGTTACATCGTTCAGGATGGAGACATTATGCACATCCTTTGAACCGTTCCTGCCAGCCTACCGACTAAGAGAACCGCACATGACCACTCCTTCTTCGCAGCGTCAACGCTTCGCCCTGCACCTGCCTGGGTTGTTAAAGGTTCTGGCCGAGCATCTCTACACCTCCAAGAAAGTCGGCATCCGCGAATTGATCCAAAATGCACATGATTCGTGTCTGCGTCGTCAGATTGAACATCCCGATACCTCTTATCGCCCACGCATCGACGTTGCCCTCGATGTTTCTCGTCGCACCATCACCATCAGCGACAACGGCAACGGGCTGACCGAAGAGGAGATTCGCGATTACCTGTCCACCATCGGCCGGGGCTACACCCGCGAGTTGCGCGAACGGCTAGCTTTTAGCTCGCCCGAGGAAGCCGCTGCCTTGATTGGACAATTCGGCTTGGGCTTTCTGTCGGCGTTTCTAGTGGCCAGCGAGGTGACGCTCACCACCCGCAGCATCCGGGGCACAGCTGCTTTGCGTTGGCACTCAGCAGGCGATGAGAATTACGACCTGAGCGTCACGGAGCGCCAGAGCATCGGCACTTCGGTCGAGTTGCTCATCAAACCCTCGGCGGGATTTTTGCTCCAACCCGAAACCCTGGCCGAGACCATCCGCGGCTACGCGGATTTTTTACCTGTGCCCATCTACTTGCAAGGGGACAGCCAGCCGCTCAATTTGATGGCACCGCCTTGGGAAGACGAGCAACCGTTGCAGGCGATACGCGCCTATATCCAACGCAGCTACGGCGGCACCAAGCCGTTGTGCATTTTCCCGTTGCACGACACCCGCCTACCGGTGGGCGATGACACGATTACGATTCCCCTGGCGGGCTTTTTATTTATCCCACCGGGTTCGGTGGCCTCGGTGCGGGAGTACGGCGACCTGAGGATCTATATTCGTCGCATGTTCATTTGTGATCGAGAGAGGGAGCTGCTACCGAGTTGGGCGCGGTTTGTGCGAGGCGTGATCGAGTGTCCTTGGTTGCAGCCGACTGCTTCTCGCGAAGGTATCCATCAGGACGACAACTTCGACCTCGTCCGCCGCGCCCTGGAATCTCAATTGGCCGACGCCCTGCAACACCTCGCCCACGAGGACCCCGCCACTTGGCGCAAAGTAGTACGCGGCCATTCTGATGTCATCGTGGGCTGGGCAGTCAACGATGCTGGTTTTTTTGAAAAAGTCGAGGACATTGTCACCTTCCGCACTTCACGCGGCCTGCTCTCTTTGCCGGAATATCTCGAATTGTCCGGTGGCACGTTATACTATGTCACCCGTGAGTTGGGTTCGCTGCAAGAGCAACTTTTAGCCGAGGGACGTGATGTGCCCGCGATTGATGCTTCTTGGTTTAGCGTCACGCCGTTCTTGGAAAAATACGCCCAGCGACATCCGGGTGTCGAATTGGTCCGGTTGGATGGCGAAGCCCAACAGTTGCTGCACCCCGTGGCGGATCAGGGGGCCTTTCGCACGCTCTTGGAGCATTATCGGCAACGCGGGATTCGCGTCCAATTGGCGACGTTTCGGCCCAGCGTGACGCCGGCGTTGATTCTGTATCCCCAGGGGGCCGAATTGGCCCGCGAGGCCGAGGCCAGCCTGCAAGCGGGTGACCTACCCGGACCCTTAGCCGGCTTGGTGCAAAACTATATCGAAGGTCGCTTTGCCAACCGAGAGGAACTGGCAGGTACGTTGTATCTCAATGCGAGTAACTCGTTGATTCGACGCTTAGCTGAGCCTCCCATCAACCCCACAACACGCGCTCTGATCTTGGATTTGCTCTGGCCTGTCGCCCGCCTGTTCGCGGGACGCATGCTTTCGGCCTCAGAGGCTGGCAACGCTTTTGGGGAATTGACACGGGCCTTGGAGGGACTTAGCGAGCGATGAGTCTCGACCAGCAGTGGGTGACACACTTGGTGGCCGACGCCCTGCGCCGGGGCAAGAAAAGCCGGCTCTGGCTAGCACGGGTCATCTCTCAACTTGAACTTCGCCCCAGCTTGGTCGCTGTCCAGGAGATTGCTCCGTGAACCGCACGATCTGGGAGTGGATTGCCGATTATCTTCTGCATGCACAGAAGCAGGGAAATGCTCTGGCATTGCAAATGGCCCAAAAGCATGAAGAAGCCTACACCTACCGCCAAAAGGATCCCCAGCGAATGTACGCCCTGCTGGCCGAGGGGAAGAATCTGGCCATAGAGTTGCACGAGCCGTGGTGGATTGCTTTTTTCGAGCATTGGCAGATTGAGACGCTCATTTATTACCTCGATGACTATCGTGAAGTGTTGGATCGCGTGATTGCTCTCACGCTCGAACTAGGCAAGCCTGTTTTTGCTGATTATCCCTTGCGATTTGGCATTTATTGTAATTTGGTGGCGGCTTATTTGTGTATTGATCCCCGAGGCTATGCCCCGGCCATTCGCGAGGCTCTGAACTACTTACAAGAAATCGTCCCGGAGGAGGGCGGCGACCGCTATCTACTGCTGGCTCGGCGGCACTGGTTTGCTTACGAACTGGCGGACTACGACGAAGCCCAACGCTTGGCCCTTGAGGAACTCACGTTTGCCGACAGCGACCCCGACCGTTACATCGCCTTGCATCACGAGGTGGACACTTACAAAGCTCTGTGTTGGGTGGCCTTTCGACGGGAGGATTGGGCTAGTCTGGCTCACTGGTCTGAGTTAGGCGAAGAAAAGGCACGCCAGGCCGACTACCGCTATGAGTTGGGGTTGTTTCTGCTTTGGCGGGCATTGGTGGCTTTGCTACGTCAGGATCGCGCGGCTGCCTCACGCTGGCATCGCCTGGCCACCGCTACCATGGAACGCATCGGTCAATCGCCGGGGGAATCCTATTACGACACGCTGGCACGATATGCGGAGGAAGCAGGCCAACTCGTCCAGGCGTGGCACATTCGCGAGCAGGAGTTGGCCCGTTTACAGGGCAAGGGTCAACTGGCCTACGAGGCACAAGTGCGCATCAAGCGGGTGCGATTGTTACGTCTCTTGCAGCGTCCCTGGGAGCAAGAACACTCCGCCGCCCTGGCCGCCATCGCCCGTCTGCGTGCCCCTCAATGGTATCAGCACCAATTGACTTTGGCTTGTCACAACCCTACCTGATTCGACTTCGACCCGGCTCATCCGACCGGCTGTTGCTGCGTCAGGCAATGCAGTGTCCCCAAGCCCCACACCAAATCCACCGCGTGGATGCCCACTACCTGTCGTGTCGGAAAGAGTTGAGCCAACAGATTCAGGGCATGGCGATCGTTCGGGTCATTAAAAGTCGGCACTAGCACACGATGGTTGGCTATGTAAAAGTTCGCATAACTTGCTGGCAGTCGCTGACCCTCGAACACCACTGGGCTTGGCATCGGCAGCAAGTGGATGGTCAGGCCACGACCCTGACTGTCGCGAAACGCTTTTAATCGCTCCCAATTCTCCGCTAGTGGGTCGTGGTTGGCCTCGCCGCGGTCCGGCTCGATAGCCGTCACCACCGTGCGTGGCGCGACGAAACGCGTGAGGTCATCCACATGACCATGCGTGTCATCACCCACGATGCCCCGATGCAACCAAATGATGTCGCGCACGCCGAGATAAGAGCGTAGAGCGGCTTCGAGATCGGCCCGTTCCAGCCCCGGGTTACGCACTTGCACTTGTGTATCGAGCAAGCATTCTTCGGTTGTCACCAACAATCCTTCGCCGTCCACGTCGAAGGCTCCGCCCTCTAGGACCAGGCGTCGGCCGTTCCAGTGCGGTTGCAGGCGTGGCAGTCCGAGCAGAGCGGCAAGTTGTTCCGGCAAGCGATCATCGTGGAGATAGTTGTCGTATTTGGCCCAAGCATTGAAGTGCCAATCCAGGGCCACGAGTTGTCTAGTGTGCTTGCTGATCTCCTGGACGAAGATCGGCCCACTGTCCCGCAGCCAGACGCGATCGGTTGCAAAGGGAGCAAAGAGAACCCGCCCCAAATCGACCCCTGCTCGCAGCAGCATCCCACGGGCTTGGCTCGCCAGTTCTTCCTCAGCCACGATCCCTACCGTCTCGCTGGCGGACAAGTGCCGCACGATCTCTGTATAAACCCAGGGGATGGGTTCAAACTTGCCCGGCCAATCCTCGCGTTGATGCGGCCAGGCGATCCAGGTGCCCTGGTGTGGTTCCCACTCTGCAGGCATGCGAAAGGTACGTTCCATGACGGCTCCTCGGCATTCGACTGTCTTTGTTGTACAGGAAATGCCCCCCTTTCAGCCGCTGCCGTTTTTCTCCGGCCCGCACAGGCAGACGATTCTCGGTTCGCTGTGGCCGTATCGCGGTTGTCCGAAGGGGGAGCGGATTGTGGTGCCTTTAGCCGATGGCGATGCTCTGCTCCTGCATGAAAACACGCCGGCAGCGTGGCAAACCGGAGCGGCGGTCGCATTGCTGGTTCATGGCCTGACCGGCTCAGCTCAGAGTGGCCACTTGCAGCGATTGGCCCGGCGATTGCTCTCGGCTGGGGTACGGACGTATCGCATCGACTTGCGCGGCGCGGGTGAGGCGGTCACTTTGGCGCGTCGCACCTACCATGCCGGCCGCTCCGACGATCTGCACCAGGCGCTAAGTGTGATTCGGCAACGCTGCCCTGCTTCGCCTGTCGGGGTCATCGCCATCTCGTTAGGGGGCAACATGGCGTTGAAGTGTGCCGCGGAGCGCGGTGCGATGCAGGCCTTGGCCGTACTCAACCCGCCGATCGATCTAGAGCGTTGTTCGCTGCGCTTTCAGAGACCCGAGAACCGATTTTACGAGCGGCGTTTTGTGCGAGATTTGCTTCGCAACGTGCGTCAGCGTCAAGCAGCCTTTCCCGATCTGCCGAACTATCCGTTGCACCCACAGATGAGCTTGCGTCGTTTTGATGATCACTACACGGCACCCGTCAACGGTTTTCGCGATGCGGCCGATTATTACGCTCGGTGTTCGTCGGCACCACTGCTAGGACAGATAGACATACCCACGCTACTGATCACGTCACGCGATGATCCATTTGTTGATCCTCAGCCTTTTGAAGAAATTCCCAAACGTGAGCCGCTCACGGTCTGGATCGTGCCGCGCGGGGGTCACGTGGGCTTTATCGATAGCTGGGGGGATCGCTGGGCAGAGCGTTGGAGCGCACGCTGGCTACTCGGCCAAATCCAGCCCGGAACGCTAAAATAAGGCCAGCAGAGAGGGCCGAGCATGCGAGAAGAGGAAAAGGACGCCCTAGGCCAGGACATCCGCCTGCTGGGCGGGATGCTGGGGGAGATTATTCGGCAAGTAGCGGGCCAAGAAGCTTTCGAGCTGGAGGAGGATCTTCGCGCCAAGGCCAAGGCGTTGCGGCTGAGCCATAGTGTCGAGGACGCGCGGCGGTTGCGGGACGACCTAGAGCGGCTGGAATTGAGTGAGTTACGCACGTTGATTCGTGCGTTTAGTGTGTTTTTTGATCTGGTCAATCTGTGCGAGCAACGCGCTCGGGTGCGGGTGTTACGCCATCGCACCCGCCAGGCTGATCCCTTGCCCATCCCCGAAAGCATCGAGGCGGCGTTACGGCAATTGCGACAACGCGGTGTCACGGCAGATGAAATGCAGACGCTGCTGCGCCAAGCGTATTTGGCTCCGACCTTCACGGCTCATCCCAGCGAAGCCCGACGCCGCACCGTTTTGGACAAGCTGCGGCAACTCAACGAAGAGATGGATCGGCTGGAGCGGCTGGATTTACTACCGCGTGAGCAAGCCCGGACCCGGCTAGCGATCAAGGAAGAGATCGAAGCGTTGTGGCAATCGGACCTGGTGCGGGTGTTGCGGCCGACCGTGCTGGACGAAGTGCGTCACGGCTTAGAGGTAGTCGAGCACACACTTTTTGAGGTGGTGCCGCGGCTGTATCGCGATTTGGAACAATCGCTGGAGCAGGTCTATCCCGAGTTGGAGGGCCGTATCCCGCCGCTTTTACGCTTTCGCAGTTGGATCGGAGGCGATCGAGACGGCAACCCCAACGTAACACATGATACCACCGCCCAGGCCGTTACGATGCATCAACAAACCGTCCTGCGTTTGTATTCGGCGCGTGTCACGGATTTGCTGCGTCGTCTGAGTCAGACGGCGTCCTTTGCTCCGCCCTCGGCCGATCTGCGTGCCTCGTTGCAAGCGGATCGCGAGCAACTTCGTGAATTGAGCGGGCTACCTACCCATGAGCCATACCGCTTGAAATGCCGAGCGATCCTCGCCCATCTGGAGCGAACGCGTCAATATATCAACTCCATTGATTTGCGCTGGAGTGATGAACCGGCGCAACCGCCCCCCGGCATTTACTTCAGTGGCCAAGAACTTCAAGAGGACCTGCGGCTGATAAGTGAATCGCTGGCAGCAGCCAAAGCGGTGGCGGCGACACAAGGGGCCTTGCATGACTTGATCCGCCTGGTGGAAGTGTTTGGCTTGCATCTGATGCAATTAGACATCCGCCAACATTCCAGCCGGCATAGCGAGGCTCTGGCTGAGGTGTTTGCTTGGGCGGGTGTTTGCCCGAACTACCTTACGCTCTCGCCCGAAGAAAAACTCCACCTCTTGGAACGCGAGTTGGCCACGCCACGCCCGTTGCTTCCCACTCATTTGCCGTTTCGCGAAGAAACCGTCGAGGTCATTCAGACCTTTCGCACCCTGGCCGCTCTGCTAGAGAGGCAATGTCCCGAGGCCGTGCAAACCTACATCATCAGCCTGACCACCGAGCCGTTTCATTTGCTTGAGGTGTTGTTGCTGGCCCGCGAGGCGGGGTTATTTCGGCCAGCCGCAGGAGTTTCCCGTCTGGACATCGTGCCGCTTTTTGAGTCGCTCGAAGCCTTACGCTCGGCCGTGGCGTTGTTGCGGAGGCTGCTGGGGATGCCGGTTTATCGGCGGCATGTGGCGTTACGTGGTAATCGTCAAGAAGTGATGATCGGTTATTCCGACAGCAACAAGGAGAGTGGCTATCTCCAGTCGGTCTGGGCGTTGTATCGGGTCCAGATCGAGCTAACTGCTCTGGGGCAAGCCGAGGGCGTGGCGATTGCCTTTTTTCATGGTCGCGGGGGGGCCATCGGTCGCGGCGGGGGGCCAGCCAATCGCGGGATTCTGGCCCAACCGCCCGGTACGGTGGCGGGTCGGCTGCGTCTGACGGAGCAAGGTGAAATGATCGCCGACCGCTATGGCCAACGAGCCATTGCCGAGCGTCACCTGGAGCAGGTGATTCACGCGCTGTTGCTGGCCAGTTTTCCACAAGCGGGCGAGGCTCCGCCCCCGCAGTGGGAAGCGGTCATGGAGAGGCTAGCAGGGTCGTCACGGCGACACTATCGGGCGTTGGTTTACGAGAATGAAGAGTTTCTGAGCTATTTCGAGCAGGCCACGCCCATTGAAGAGATCGCACAGTTAAAGCTCGGCAGCCGACCCACACGACGCAAGGCGAGCCGAAACATCGACGATCTGCGTGCCATTCCCTGGGTATTTAGCTGGATGCAGAGCCGCCATACCCTGCCGGGTTGGTACGGCCTGGGGAGTGCCTTGGAGGAGTATCTCAACGCCGAGCCAAACGGCCTGGAGACCTTACAAGCCATGTACGAGCGTTGGCCTTTTTGGAATGTAGCAATCAACAATGTTGAAATGATCCTTTCCAAGGCCGATCTCACCATCGCTCGGCTCTATGCGGATCTGGTCGTCGATCAGGGCATCGCCGAGCGTATCTTTGGCCGCATCCAGGCGGAGTATCTCCGCACCGAACGCTACGTTTGCCAGATTGCGCAACAGTCGGCGTTGTTGGAGAAGATGCCGGTCTTGCAGCGTTCCATCCAGCAGCGTAACCCGTATGTCGATCCGCTGAGTTTCATTCAGACGGTCTTGCTTCGGCGGCTTCGCAGCGGCGACACCGGCGAGGAGCTGCAGGCGGCCGTTTTGGAGAGCATCAACGGCGTGGCGGCCGGGCTGAAAAACACGGGATGAAAGAGTTCGGCCAACTCTTGTATTAGAATGGGTAAGAGGGTCTTGAAAAAGAGGGGTGTACGATGCCGTTTGCTGCCGCTGTCTCGGAACTACGCTCGACCCGCTCGGCCCTGGCTGCGGTTTGCGAACAAGCCCACTTGGCCGAGGTCGATCTGGCGGTGATTTTTTTCACGCCTGAGCATGACGCTGAAGCTCTGCGAGAGGAGATGCAAACCCGTCTCAAACCTCGTCATCTCTTGGGCTGTAGCGTGCAAGGGGTGGTGGGCGGCTACAGCGAATACGAACGGGGGCCGGCCCTAGCGTTGTGGACGGCCCGCTTTGCTGCCGGTGTGCGTCTGACCCCCTTTCACCTGACGCTAGAACGCACCGCGGATGGCCCGTCGATTTTTGGCCGGCCCGATGAACTGCTGGAACCTTCCCCCGAACCGTTGGCTGCCTTTGTGCTGGGCGATCCGTACTCGTTCCCGGCCGATTTCTTCCTGGATCGGCTCAATGAGGACGCGCCCGGAGTTTCGGTGTTCGGGGGCATGGCCAGTGGCACGCGTGGTCCTAACCAAGTGCGGCTGTTGGGCGAAGCGATTTACAACCAAGGGGCCGTAGGCTTGCTGCTCCAGGGCGATACCGGACTGCGTTCGCTGGTATCCCAAGGCTGTCGGCCCATCGGTACGCCGTTCGTTGTCACTCGAGCCGAGGAAAACGTGATATTCGAGTTGGGCGGGCTTTCGCCGTTCCAACGCCTGACTGAGCTGTTTCAATCGTTGTCCGCCTCGGAACAAGAATTGATGCAACGAGGCTTACACGTGGGCCGAGTGGTGGATGAATACCGGGGCGATTTCAAGCAAGGGGATTTTTTGATCCGCAATGTCATGGGGCTGGACCGCGCCAGTGGGGCGTTGGTGGTGGGCGACCGCATCCGCGTGGGGCAAACCATCCAGTTCCAGGTCCGCGATGCTCACAGTGCCGATGCTGAGTTGCGACAATTGTTACAGAACTGCCGCACCCCCGAGGTTCGCTATGGGGGGGCGTTGCTGTTTACCTGCAATGGTCGCGGCTCGCATTTGTTCGAGGTGCCCGATCACGATGCGGCCACGGTGCAAGAGTTAGTCGGGCCGTTGGCCTTGGCTGGCTTTTTTGCAGCCGGCGAATTAGGACCAATCGGCGGTCGGAACTATATTCATGGTTTTACGGCATCGCTGGCGTTGTTTGAGGAGAAAGCGAGCCATGGGACTAGAGCGTGAAGTGGTGTTCAACGGTCCGGTACCAGCATGGTCGGTGGTCGCAGCTCACCTAACGGATGTGCAGATGCGGATGATCGATGGTCAGCTCGCCGCCCCGGAGGAACAACCGCACGAGCCGTGGCACGAATTGCGTGTGGCCCGAGATGGCGAGATGCTGACCATTCGCCGATTGGCTGATCGCGTGGTGCTAGTTGGCTGGGCTGAGCCTTCACCAGCCCGACAACGCCTAACCGAGGATCTGATTCGAGCGTTTCACGAAGCGGCCTCCGAGCACAATTACACCTCGGGGAACGATTCTTGAAAGCGAATCTGACACGGTTTGTCGCTTTCGCTGCGGGTCAGGTTGCGAGCCGTGTTGATGAGTCCCAAGTGCGAAAACGCTTGTGGAAAGTTCCCCAACTGCCGCTTCAGCCGAGGCTCGTATTGCTCGGCCAGTAGACCGACATCATTGCGGATGGTCAAAAGACGGTCGAAGATGCGGCGAGCCTCGCGGTAACGACCCATCAAAGCATAATTATCGGCCAACCAAAAGGTGCAAAGCAAAAATGAGCCTTCCCCCGGCGGCAAGCCATCGACTCCTGTCGTGGTGTGGTAGCGATCGACAAAGCCATCTCGCGTCAATTCCCGGTCGATCGCTTCCACGGTGCTGACAATCCGCGGGTCGTCAGCGGGCAAAAAGCCTAGCTCGGCCATCATCAGTACCGCGGCATCGAGTTCCTCGCTATCGTAGGCCTGAACGAAGGCGTTGCGTTTTTTGCTGAAGCCCCGCTCGCAAATTTCGGCGTGTAGTTCGTCGCGATAGCGTCGCCAGCGTTCGACCGCGCCGGGCAAACGCAGCCGCTCGGCGTCTTTGATGGCCCGATCAAAAGCTACCCAAGCCATCAGCTTGGAATGGGTAAAATGCTGCCGCGGTCCGCGCACCTCCCAGATGCCCTCGTCGGGTTCACGCCACAGCACCTCGAGCCGGGCGAGCAACTCCCGCTCGATGCGCCACTCATCCCGGTCGCCATCCAATCCATAGCGTCGGCCGACGTGCAAGCAGTCCATTACCTCGCCAAAGACATCGAGCTGAAATTGGTCATACGCCGCATTGCCGATGCGCACCGGCCCAGAGCCTTGGTAACCAGGCAACCAGGGCAGGGTCATCTCTGGCAAACGGCGTTCGCCGGCTAGTCCGTACATGATGTGCAATTCATCGCCGCGCCCGGCCACGGCCCGAAGAAGCCATTCCCGCCAATCACGGGCTTCCTCGGTGTAGCCACACTGCAACAACGCCGTGAGCGTAAAGGTGGCATCGCGCAACCAGCAGTAGCGATAGTCCCAATTGCGGCTGCCGCCCAGATGCTCGGGTAACGACGTGGTCGCTGCTGCTACGATGCCACCGGTGGGCATGTAGGTGAGAGCCTTCAGGGTGATGAGCGACCGCATCACCGCTTCGCGCCAGGGACCTTCATAGGTGCAGCGAGACGACCACTCTTGCCACCAGGCCGTGGTCGATTCGATCGCCTCGTGGGCTTCGATCGTCTCCGTGCTAGGCAGATGCGAGGGATGCCAATTCAACACAAACGGCATCTCTTGATTGGCCGCTAGCACGAAACGACTCTGAGTCGTCCACTGATCGGCATAGAGTGGAGCAGGGGTGCGGAGGTGGATCATGTCTGGCCCGCCGATCGCCGTCAGGCCCTCAGGGTCACGGCGTAACCAGGGCGTGACGCTGCCGTAGTCGAAGCGGACGATAAATTCCATTCGCATGGGCACTTGCCCCCGCACGCCACGTACCAGCCGCACTAGATCGGGTTGTCCCGAGCGTAACGGCATGCAATCGGTGAGTGTGACGACGCCGGCGTCGGTGTAGAAGGTGGTGTCCAGCACCAAACTATCGCCCCGATAACGCCGCTCGACGCGCTCAAGCGGCACATCGGGCACGATCTGCCAGCGGCCATGTTCGGACGTGCCCAGCAAGGCAGCGAAGCAGGCCCCCGAGTCAAAACGTGGAAAGCACAGCCAGTCAATCGACCCATCCTTTCCCACTAATCCCGCGGTATGACAATCCCCAATCAGAGCATAATCTTCGATCGGCAGCGGCACCGTAGAGTCCCCCTCATCGCTTGCAAATGCCTGCCCGGAAGCCGTTCCTGGTCAATCTTGTATCTTACGCGCGCTGGGACCTTCAACGGCGGGCCAACTGGCTGAAAACCGCTAGATTATTCTTAGCTGTGCTTTTGGGGAGAGTTCGGGTATGTTTGCTACGCTGACGCTTTGCCTCTTGTGTGCCCTGGATCCAGTACGGCTGACGGCGATTGATCGAGCCGTGGAACAAGCAATTCGAGAGGGCCAAGCCCCCGGGGCGGTGGTGGTCGTGGTCCGCGACGGCAAGTTAGCCTACCGCAAAGCGTTCGGCTTGCGGACCAAAGACGAACCGATGACCCTGGACACGATCTTTGATCTCGCCTCGCTCACCAAGCCGATCGCGACGGCCACGAGTCTATTCAAGCTGGTCGAGAAAGGCAAAGTGCAGCTAGAAGATGCCGTGCGGAAATGGGTGCCGGGCTTCCGCGAGGGAATCACGGTGCGGCATTTGTTGCTCCATACCTCGGGACTACCCTCGGGCGGAGCCACCAAGGAGTTTGCCAACGGCAAAGAAATGATGCTTCGATTTTTGGTGGGGCTGTCAGAGAAAGCCGAGCCGGACAAGAAGTTTGTCTATTCGGATTTGGGGTTCATTCTGCTGGGGCACATCGTGGAACAGGCTAGCGGCGAGGGGTTAGATCGCTTCGCCGCTCGCGAGATTTTCACCCCGTTGAAGATGCGCGACACGGGCTTTCGGCCGGACAAATCGCTGATTCCACGCATCGCTCCGACCCTAGGGGAGCTACGCGGTATTGTCCATGATAGCCGTGCCCGAGCGATGGGGGGCGTCGCCGGCCACGCCGGGCTGTTTGGCAGCGCCGACGACCTGGTGCGATTTGCCAACGCTTTGCAAAGCTATGCCCTGCTGAAGCCCGAAACGACGAAGCTCTTCACGACGCCAGTCAAGGTGCCGCTGCTGAAGCCGTTGCCCGACAAAGCCGACGGCCTACGCACGCCAGGCTGGGATGCTCGGACGGCTTATTCGGCCAATCGGGGCGACTACTTTGCTGGCTTCGGACACACGGGTTTCACCGGCACGAGCCTATGGATCGACCCGACGTGTCGCACCACAGTGATCGTGTTGACCAGCCGCTTGCAAAACCCCAAGGGCGACGTGACAGCCCTGCGTCGCACGGTGGCCAATCTGGTCGCCCGCGCCATACGCACGGCTCCCTTCCCCGCCGGCCGGGATAAGCCCATCGACGATTGATTCTGCCGGAAGAAGTGGGAAGCATGCTTTCACGCGACAAGCCTATCAACGATTCGATGCTGCAGGAGGGTACAGAGTGATGCGGGTGACGGTTTTGCCACGCACTTCAAAGCCGATCCCCAAGCTATCGTAGCGAAGAATATCCACTTGTACGCCCTCGACACGTTCGGTGGTGGTGCGGTGTTCTTCCGGGTAACGGTCAATCAGTTGATTTAGTGTCGATCCAATTCGTACCCCACGGCTGGTGCGAGCATGGTTGGCCGACGAGATCAGAGCAACCAACTCTTCACCGCGAAAGATGCCGCACGTCGTGCCGTCGCGTGTCCAACGCGTAGTGACCTGCTCGGGGTCGCCGCCCAAATCCGCGGGTTGTAGCGTGCCTCCCAAGGGGATCGGCTCCGCACTCTTCCACGGGTCGCCCTGGGTGATCAGGCTAAAAGCGATCTTCTCCGCCACTTGGGCGGGCGTCGCCCCCAGGCTTAAACCCAAGAGTTGTTCGGAATCGCTGCTCGCCTGACTGGGCCACAGCCACCATCCCAGCACGGCAAGAAGGAACAAACCCGCCAAGCTACCCAGCACCGCCAACCAGCGTCGGCGATTGGGGGCATGCGGCGTGTACAAGACCGTTGGCTCATTCGCCTGACGTGCAGCCACGATGCGATCGAGCATATCAGGCGGTAGCATCAAAATACCGCTGGCTTTACCGACATCTTGCAAGCGTAGGTAGACCTCCAAAGCAGAGCGGGGCCGATCGTCCGGGTTGGGTTGGAGGCATTGTTCGAGCAACTCTTGCAACGCTTCGCTGGCCTCGGGCACAACCTCACAAAGCCGTTTCCTGCCGCCCAGGGGCAGTTCACCCGTGAGGGCCTCGTGCAAAACCAACGCGGCACTGTACAAATCGCTGCGGGCATCCACGGTTCGGCCGGCTAATTGCTCCGGTGACATGTAGCGCGGAGTGCCCAGCACACTACCGGCACTGGTGAGGGTGATCATCTCGCTTTCCTCCTCACCACGGTAGATGCGAGCAATTCCAAAATCCAACACACGCACATGCAATTTGACGCCACTGATGTGCAGCAAAAAGATATTGTCGGGTTTGATGTCGCGATGGATGATGCCCCTTCCATGGGCATGGATCAGTGCCAGCAACAAGCCGTTAGCAATTTGTAACACGGCCTTTAGGGGCAGAGGGCCTTGGGCGGCCAGCCGCTCGCGTAGCGATTGCCCTTCGAGATACTCCATCACCAAATAGGGCCCATGTTCGGCATCGAGGCCGAAGTCATGCACCACGACGATGTGCGGATCGTGTAATTGGCTGGCGATGCGCGCTTCGCGTTGAAAACGAGCATCAAAAGTACTTTGATTCCGCAGATCGGGGTTGATGAGTTTGACGGCGACTTGGCGTTCGAGGGTTAGGTCGGTAGCCCGATAGACGCGAGCCATCCCGCCGCCCCCGCGAAACGCCTCCAGCCGGTAGCGTTGGCCAATCGTCACCGGCAAGCGGAGAGGGGGAGCTTCACTCGCAGAACGCGACGGCAGGGTCTGAGTAGGCTGGTTGTTGCCGGGTATTGTTTGCAAAGCCGTTCCATCGTGCGGGCAAAAACGCACGGGGTCATCAAATTCCTGTTGACAGGTCGGGCAGCGCGGCATGAACAGGCTTTCATTCTCGGGGGAAGACTCCGATACGAGCCACTCGTCTAAGAGCGGCACCGCCTCCCCTTTGTTGTCACCTGGGAAAGTTCTTAAAACAATCTTAGCACCTGCCGCCGTTTGCTGCGAGTGCTGGTGCGACAATCATCTCCGAGGAACTCTTCATGTCGAAACTAACTGTTTGGATGGTTTGTTGGTTGTCTTTGGGGGCGGATGCGGACGCCCAAGCTCCTCTGCCCTGGGAGAAAGCCGACCACCGCTTCCCAGCCGACACGTTGGTACTGGATGTCACGCAAGCACCCTACAAGTTGCGTGGCGATGGCAAGACCGACAACACCGCCGCCCTGCAAAAAATGGTCAACGACCACACCGGGCAGCACAAGATTTTCTATTTTCCCAACGGGACGTACCTGGTTTCCGGCACCATCCAAATGACCAACCGTTCCAGCTCGGGACGCAACGCCTATGGCTTCAACTGGTTTCAGGGCCAAAGTGCCGCGGGCACGATTTTGCGTCTGAAGGATGGCACCTTTCGCGACAAAACCAAGGTTCAGCCGATCTTCTGGGGCGGGGGCTTTGGCTCGGCGGACTGGTTTCATTGCTACATGCAGGATCTCACGTTTGACATTGGGAAAAACAACCCCGGAGCGAGTGGTCTGCAATTCTACTCCAACAACACCGGTGGCGTGCGGCGCTGTGTCTTTTACTCGGCAGATGGTCAGGGGGCGATCGGCCTGGATCTGGGCCACCGCGACATGAACGGTCCCTTGCTGGTGCGCCAGGTACGCGTGGCGGGTTTTCGGATTGGCATCGCGACGGCCCACTCGGTTAATAGTCAGACGATGGAAGAGGTTCATCTCTCTGGCCAAAGCGAGTTTGGCATCGACAACCACGGCCAGGCGTTGAGCATTCGCGGCTTGCACAGCGAGAGCGCCGTCATCGCCGTGCGGAGCTACGGCACGCTGTGGTTGATGGACGCCACCCTCAAGGGCCACGGCAACGCCCAAAAGGCCCCGGCCATCGTCAACTACAACGGTGGCCGCATCGGCCTGCGCGATGTCACCACGAGCGGCTACAAGCGTGCTCTGGCCGACATGGCTACGCCTGACTGGGTGGCGGCGTTTCGGGTCGAAGGTGAGGACAAGCCCGGCAGCCAGGGGCCAAAGATCGCCGAGTATTTCTCGAACAAGCCAACCAGCCCGTTTGGCGGCAAGGGGCAATCGCTGCGGTTGCCCGTCGAGGAGACGCCCGTGACGCCTTGGACCGATCCGAAAACCTGGGCCGTGGCTGAGAAATTTGGTGCCGACCCCAACGGGCAAAAGGACTCCGCCGAGGCCATTCAAAAGGCCATCGACTCCGGTGCGGACACCGTGTTTCTGCCGGGCTTCTATCAGCTTTCCAAGCCGGTCATTGTACGCGGCGCGGTGCGGCGGATCGTCGGCAGTGGGGGGTGGCTCGACTACAACGGCAAGACCAGGCCCAACCTACGCATCGAAGAAGGCAAAACCAAAGAAGTGAGCATCGAACATATCAGCACCATCAATGGTGGCATCGAGGTAGCGACGACGCGGACAGTGATTTTCCGCAGCCTGGGCTGTCGTCGTATTACCTTCGTCAAACAAGGCAAGGTGTTTCTGGAAGATGTCACGACCGATGACCTACGCCTGAGCAAAGGTCAACGCGTCTGGGCCCGTCAACTCAACATCGAGAACCAGGGCGATCACCTACGCAATGACGGAGCCGACCTCTGGGTCTTGGGCTACAAGACCGAACGGGGCGGCACGCTCCTGCACACCCTCAACGCCGGTCGCAGCGAAATCTTTGGCACCTTCAGCTACACGACGACGGCCGGCAAGCTGGCTCCGATGTTCGTGACCGAGGACGCCAGCGTCTTCGCCTACTTTGCCGAGGTCTGCTACAGCGGCGACCCGTTTGCCGTGTGGATTCGCGAGAAGCGTGGCGGCGAAACACGCACGATCAAACACGGTGCGGGCACCCTGTCGCCGTACATCGGCACCGCAGCGGAGAGCAAGTGATGCTTCTACTGGATGGCCCGCGCGTGCAGAGGTCACAACTCACCCAGTG
>Ga0272446_1000289_pt1 | contig 80807 bp, 57 predicted proteins | sample YNPCB0061_FD_194587 | JGI IMG/M metagenome (GOLD analysis project Ga0272446, IMG submission 194587) | Hot spring microbial mat communities from Yellowstone National Park, WY, United States - YNP-CB-006-1 | ecosystem: Environmental > Aquatic > Thermal springs > Hot (42-90C) > Sediment | place... | reverse complement strand
AACCGCTTTCGTCGCATCCTGGTGCGCTGGGAGAAGAAGCCCGAGCACTATCTTGCCTTCCTTCACTTCGCCTGTGCCCTCATCGCCTTTCGCGCTTCTGGGTTATTCGGATAGGCACTAAGTCCTGTCACTTATGATTCTATCAGCGGGTCTGTCGCATGCTCCGCCGCGCAAATGAGAAACCGCTTAGAGGCGCGCCCACGTGTTTGACAGTGTCATACCGCCTACGGTATGCTTCTGTATGCAACCAGCACACTTGCGACAGCGCCATCGCACCATGGACGGTCATGGACGTGAATGCACATGGACCCTTTTCCGATTCCTGCGAACATTGCCACCGACCTTAAACAGGTCGAGGAGATCGTTGCCGAGCGCATGCAGGCGCGTCCGGTGGTCGTCCAGGCAGCCGGAGCATATCTGCACGAGCGTGGCGCACGGCACGCTCGCGCCGCGCTGGTGTTGCTTGCGGCCCACCTCGGGCGCTACGATCTGCGCCGCGTGGTGCATGCCGCCACCGCGGCCGAACTCATCCACGCCGCCACTGTCGTCCATGATGCGCTGGTTGACGAGGCGGCGCGCCGGCGTGACCAGGCACTCGCCGGTAAGCGCTGGGGCGGTGACGTGGCGTTGATGGTCGGCGATTACCTGCTGGCGCTGGCAGCGGCAGAGATGGCGCTTGCGCCCGATGGGCGCATTATCGGGCTCTACTCGCGAGCAGTGATGACGTTCTGCGAGGGAAAACTCACGCCGGTCGCGGCTGCCGCGCCGTTCGATCAGGCCATGGCGCAGTATGAATATGCCGCCGAGTGCCATACTGCGGCCCTGTTCGCGGCAGCGGGCCGGGTTGGCGTCATATGCGGTGGGGGCGAGGATGCGCTGGCCGAAACGCTGGGCCGTTTCGGTACGGAGCTGGGAATGGCGCTCCATATCGCCGGTGACATACGCGACTACGACACCGACGATGGGCGCGCCGGTCGCAGCCTGCGCGCCGGGCGGATCACCCTGCCGCTGATTTACGCGGTTGAGGCGGGCGGTGGCGCAGAGCTTGCAGCGATCGTCGATCACCAACCCCAGGATGCGCAACGCATCGCCGCTGCCGTTGAACAGGTGCGCCGCCAGGGTGTGCCACCCGCGCGTGCGGCGGCGCGTGAGCGCTCCCGGCGAGCGATCGAGTTGCTGGCAGCCGTGCCTCCAGGAGCGACACGCGATGCCCTGGTGGCACTCGCCGGCTGGGCCGTTCAGGCATAGGTATCCGTGCGGCTCTGCCTCGCGCTGTCCCATGTCTGTGGCCCGCGTCCATTGCTGTCATCGTGCGCCTGATACCAGTACCTTAAGTATTGGTGCTAGACACGTCCCATGTCTGCATATACGCTGCGTTTCACTCGTCAGGCGCTGATCCTCAGCCTTGATGAGCTTGAACTTGAGTTCTCGCTTGATGACGGCAGCCTGTGCGCCTTACGGCGACCGGGCGAACCCGATATTACCGGGCACGGCGCCCGGCGTCCTGGCATTGATGTGTCACTGGCCGACTCCGGCTGGTTGAGCGAACGTTCATTCGCTCGCTACCTGGGGCATTCCATCCAGGATACACCCGGCGGCGCCGAACTGGTGATGCGCGTCGGCCTGGGCCCGCTCAAGATTTACGATCGCTATCGGGTTGCCGGTTCATTGATCATCCGTCGAATCAGTATTGAGAATGCTGGTGATGACGAACTGGCGCTGTGCGGCGTACGCCTGGCGCTTCATGGCGCCTGCGTCGGCAGGCCGGAACGATGCCGTTTTGAAGCGCCGGCCAATGTCGAACGGCCGCGCCTGCCGATTGCCAGTCTGTCCAGTGATGGGCGCCGTGCCCACTGGGCCGATGCCACCGCGATCGAGACCCCTGCGTTTGCGCTGGCTCCCAGCGATGCGCCGGGCCTGCTGGCGCTGCACAATGACGTCGTCGGCGAGACGCTCGCATGCTGGTACGTTGATGCCGCCAATCCGGCGCGGCCACGGGTCGAGGGGGATGGCGCCGCGGCAACCTTGCTCCACGAGATCCGGCTGGCAGAGCGGCTGGGAGTCGAGGTCGCGCTGTCGGTGGGCACCCAGTTCATTCTGCTGGAGTGCGCTCCCTGGCTCGCGGCGTTACCTCGCATTCGCCGGGCGATGGCGCGTGGCGCGGAAGCAGCCGCGCAAGCGCCTGACTGGCTGGCTGATGCCGCTATCGTTGTCACGCACCCGGCGCACTATGGCGGCTACCGCTCGATGATCAACGCCCTTGATGATCTACGGCGACTTGGATACAACACCATCTGCCTGCTTCCCGTGCACGACATTGCCGCTCCGCGCGAGCACGCCGAGGAATGGCCCGCGACTCACCCGGAGGATCTGTATGCGTTGCGGTCATTCGCGGCGCTTGATGCGACCGCCGGCGACATAGACGCGCTGCGCGCGTTCGTTCAGGCGGCGCATGCGCGTAATCTGCGCGTCCTGCTTGACCTGCCGCTCTCCGGTTGCGCCGCCGACTCGCCCTATGTGGCGGATCATCCCGACTGGTTCTGCCGTGAGCGAGGTGGCCAGTTCATTCGGGTTCCGATTGCGGGCGATGTGCTCTGTTTTGACTGGCGCAATGCCGATCTGCGGGCGCTGGCAGTGCGTGAAGCCGTCTCGCTCCTGGAGCGGGCGGATGTCGATGGCTATCGCGTCCTGGTAGCACGCAATCTTCCGCCTGGCTGGCCATCTGGCAGCGCGTTCGGTGGCGGAAGCCTGGGGGTTGTGCGCTGTATTGCCGAGTTGCACGCCGCGATCCATCGTGTGCGACCTGCAGCGGCATTGCTGTCGGATCTGGCCGGCCCGCTGCTTGCGCCCTGCCGCGACCTGGCGATTGCCGAAGCCGCGCATTATATGTTCATTCAGTTCGCCGTCGCCGGCCTGAGCGCGCTGGACATGGCGAACTGGCTTCGTGACGACCTGGCGCTGGTTGATGGGCATGCGCTGCGCGCGTGCTATACGGAAAGCCGCCACTCGTCGGTGAGCAACCCGCTGGCCGATGCACTGCGCGGATCGCGCGCCAGCCGGCTGGCCCTGGCCGGCATGGTGTGTTGTGGGTATGTGCCGCTGCTGCGCGCCGGCCAGGAGGAGAACGATGGTGCATTCATCGCGCGCCTGCTGCTTGCCCGCGCCCGCTCTGTGGCGCTACGTCATGGGACGGTCGAGCCTGGCGGCGTACGCTGCAATGATCCGTCGATCCTGACGATCCTGCGCCGCTCCAACGATGAGTATGTTGTGGGGTTGCTGAATGCCGGTCCGGTGCGGCGCCAGGTGACCATCGAGTTGCCAATCGCCGATCTCGCCGACGGCGTGTACGTGGTTGATGACCTGCTCAATGTCGGGCCAGGCCCTGAGGAAGCCGGTGTGACCTGGAAACGCTCCGACCTGGCGGCCTTTTCGGTGACGCTGGCGCCCTTCGCCACGCGCTTCCTCAGGCCACGCCTGATTCCCTAATGTGAGACGACTTACGCGGTCGCCCGAGTGGGCGACTCGCGCCACCGATCGTCTTGCCTTCGGCAGAGTGGACGTGTCTTCTTTGATCATGAATACCATGCTGCCGCAGGCTCTGGCGGAGCCAGGAATACGCCACCGCGTACGTCGTATAATGGGAAACGACTTGTGCAGTGGCACGGATCTCGCTGGTCGCATCCCATGCCGTCCTGGAGCCGCAGGACGGCCCCGCGCTCCGCTCGGGTACAGGCAGCAAAGTGACCAGTCTCTGGTGGCGATGGCGCAACGACCGGTCCGGTCTCACCTCAGCGATCCAACAGCATCGCGGCGGCGCACTTTTCGCCACTGATCATTGCCGCATTGAGGCTGCTGGCTTCAGTGAACTCGCCGGCGAAGTACAGCCCCGCCCGGCCGCTGCGATTATCCGGCAGCAAGGGATGGATGCCCGGCGCCTGGGGAAACTGGGCATAGGCGATGCGATAGATCCGCAGCGGCTGGTAACCGGCCAGTGCCGACAGCGCGACGGCATCGCCGGCGAACATACGGCGCAGATCGGCCAGGGCACCACGGTACAGCTCTTCGTCGCTCATCTCCGCCACACCCAGCAGCGTCACGCTGAGCAGGTGCCGCCCTGGCGGGGCGTATTCCGGCGCGACATTGCTGATCATCTGCGCATTGTTGACCAGCCCGTCGGGCGCTGCGTTGAGCACGATCTTCCGCCCACGATAGATGGGCTGCATTCCGCCAAAATAGATCGTGGTCGTCTGCAACGCGCCCTGCGGCATCGGCAGGCCGGTCAAACGCGCCGCCTCAGGCGCCGGCGTCGCAACCACGACAGCGTCAGCATATATCTCTTCGCCTGATGCCAGCCGGGTGCCCACGACCCTGCCATTGGCGGAGAGCAGTTCCATGGCCGGGGCATTGAGCCGGATCAGGCCGCGCGCCAGCAATGGCGCTGCCAGTTGTTCCGCGATGGCGCCCATACCGCCGGCAGGGAGTGCCGCCATGCCCTCGCTGAGCATCTTGAAGTCAAACCGGAAGCATTTCGCACTGGTGCGCAGGCTGCGATCGAGGAAGATGCCGCCATAGAACGGGCGGAAGAATGTGGCTATCGTCTGCGCGCTGAAGCCACGGCGCTGCAGGTAGGCCAGCGTCGTTTCGTCATCGCCGGCCAGAATCGCTTCAATGCTCTGGCGGCGCAATTGCAGCGCCAGGAGCAACACGCGCAGCTTGTCGAGCGGTGGCACAACCGGCGCAAGCGCTGCGTCGAGCGCTGCCGCCCGATCGCGTAGCGGGTCGGTGAGCACAAAACGCTTCCCCGCAGCGCAGATGATGGCTCCCGGCTCGAATCGCCGCAACTGCAGGGCGGCCATGTCGAGATGGCGACGGGCGGCGGGGTAGGCATCGAACAATACCTGGAACCCGCGATCGAACGTAAAACCGTCGCTCTGATCAGAACGCACGCGCCCGCCAATGCCGTCACTCGCCTCGATCAGCGTCACCGTCACACCGAGCGAATCAAGCACGCGCCCGCAGGTCAGCCCGGCCAACCCGGCGCCGATGATCAATACATGCATGGTGCATCCGCCTGTTTGACAAAACAGCACATGGGAGAAACCATGTCAGCCGGTCGCCCATCGTTTATTGCCTATTGTAGTACAAAGGAACGCACCCATGGGTACGAACCCGCTATCGCTTCAGATGTACACCCTGCGCGATCTGGCCGCGAAGGATTTTGCCGGCGCTTTGCGGGCCGTGAAAGAGATCGGGTATGGCGCCGTGGAACTGGCCGGCATGGGCACCATGAGCGCTGCAGCCTTGCGCAGTGAGCTTGACGCGATCGGGTTAACGGTCTCGGGGGCCCACGTGCCAATCCAGGTGCTCGAGAGCCGGCTCGATTCAGCCATTGCAGATATGCACATCCTCGGCGCGCAATACCTGATCTGCCCCTGGTTACCGCCCGAACGCCGCGGCAACGCCGACGGCTATCGTACGCTGGCGCAGACGCTCAACACCATTGGCGCGGCAGCCAGCGCCGCCGGGTTGACCTTCTGCTACCACCACCATGATTTCGAGTTGCAGCGGTTCGGCGACACGACCGGCCTGCATATTCTCCTTGGCGAGAGCGAGGCGCAGAACGTCAAGGTCGAGATTGACATTTACTGGGCAGCCTATGCCGGGTTCGATCCGGCAGCGCTGATCGGTGAGTTTGCCGGGCGCGTGCCGCTGGTCCATCTGAAGGATATGACCGCTGGCCGTAGAACCTTTGCCGAGGTGGGCCATGGAACGCTCGATATTCCGGCAGTACTGGCCGCCGCCGACACCGCCGGCGCAGACTGGTTCGTCGTCGAGCAGGACATATGCGAACGTTCGCCGCTGGAGAGTGTGCGGATGAGCTATGAGTACCTGCGGGGGCTTGGCCGAGGGTAACAACTTCGCTCCGAACCATGGGCCGTTGAACGTTGAACATGCCTACGTTTCACATTGAACGTTGAACGTGCCCACACCCCGTACAAATATCTCCACCAGGCTCTCTGCGGCGCGCTCGGGGGAACTGAGCCCGGCGGCGCTCAAATGCCACTTATGCAACGCGCTGGCCAGCCCGTAGAATGCGCGCACCACCGCTTCGGGATCGAGTGACGCATCAATCTCTCCCCGCGCCATCCCCTCGTGCACCAGCGCAACAATATCCTGGCCAATCCGCTGGATGCACGCCAGCGCCTCGGCATTGCTGCACAGCAACCGAAAGACTTCGGGCCACGGGCCGATCCCCAGCGTATGCATCTGCACCTGGCGTCGCAGAATCTGCCGCATCACGAAGCATAGACGGTCCATAGGCGACTGAACCGGCGCCTGGGTCTCGATCAACGCGATCATGTGCTTCATCTCGCGCGTTGCCGCCTCAACCACCAGTTCGTCCTTGTTGGCGAAATGGGCGTAGAGCGTGGGCTTGGAGATGCCAACCCTGGCCGCCAGTTCGTCCATCGACATCGCGCTGTAGCCCTTTTCGGCCACCAGCTCCTGTGCGGCGCCCATGATCTCTTCGCGAAGCACCTGCTTCTGCCGTTCGCGGAGCGTACGTGTCATAGGTCGTTCCAGTGCCCTCCATGCACGCCGGGTGCTGCGCGCATGAGTGGCCAGCAGTGCGACGTGAGCATTCTGCGCCCCGGCGCCCATCCGTGACAGCACGCGCATAAGATCTGATCGGTGCAACGGTACGTATCACTACTAGAGGATGCTACCTACCGATCAGTAAACTTTCCTACTTGCGCGTAAAGGTATTTTACTGTATAGTTGTACCGTTGTAAAGTAATGATCGTCAACCCGCCGTCAGCGTGAACATCGGCGGGCGCCAGTGAAAGCAGGCGTGCATGGCAATTCAACGACGCGACGATAAACTGAACGGCATGCCCATCTCCGACACGTCCATTCGCCAGCCGGTGTTCGTCACCATGCTGATGCTACTGACCATCGTGTTTGGCGTGCTGGCGTTCCGCTCACTGCCGGTCAACCTGCTGCCCGATTTCGAGGTGCCGGTGATTGCGGTGAGCGTGCCATACCCCGGCGCCGGCCCGGAGAGTGTGGCCGATCAGGTCGCCAGGCCGATCGAGGACGCCGTCAACACAATCGAGGGTATCGAGAATATCACCACCAATGCCAGCGAGGGCCTGGCGCTGATTATTCTGGAGTTTCAAGAAGGCACGGATATCAATCGCGCCGATCAGGACGTACGCGAAAAGGTAAATGCCGTGCGCCCGACCCTCCCGCGCGATATTCGCGAGCCGATCTTTCAGAAGTTCGACCCGAACGCTGCGCCGATTATCTCGTTTGCGATCGCCGGTACGCAGAATCAGTCGCCACTCGAAGTACGGCGCATCGTGGACGACGAGATCGCGCCGCGGCTGCAACGGGCCCAGGGGGTGGGCTCGGTACAGGTTTCCGGTGGCCAGCAGCGACAGATCAATGTGCTCATGGACCTGGAGAAGCTGCGCGCCTATGGCATCCTGCCGGTGCAATTGACCCGCTCCCTGCAGCAGGCCAATGCCAACCTCGGGCTTGGCAGCATCACCGCCGGCCCGCAGGAGATCAATCTCCGCGCGCCCTCCATGTTGCGGACCCCTGAAGATATCGCCAGGATTCAGATCACCGGCACGTCCTATCGCATCGGCGATGTTGCCGTCATCGAGGATGGCGTCGCCGAGAAGAACAGCTATTCGCGCCTCAATGGCGTGGATGCCATCATTATCGATATTCGCAAACAGACGGGCGCCAACACCGTGGCCGTCGCCGACAATGCCAGAGCTGAACTGGAACGCGCGCTGGCAACGCGGAGCGACCTGACGTACATCACGCCGCGCGATACATCCGAAGCGGTGCGCCAGTCAACGATCAGTTCGCTTGAAGAGCTGATTTTCGCTGCCGTCGCCGCATTACTGGTCGTGATGCTCTTCTTCAGCGGCATACGCAACATGTTGATCACCGCTGCCGCGCCTGCTGCGATCGCCCTGGTCGGTCTGGGCGTGTTGCCCGCCCTTGGCATCCCGGTTGATAAAGTCCTTGTGCTGGCGCTTTCCATCGGCCTGCTGGTCGTGTTGACATTCTTTCGCGACCGCAACACGCTGGTGACGATGGCGGGCCTGCCGATCATTCTGATGGGCACCTTTGCCCTGATGCCAATCTTTGGCCTGTCGATCAACCTGATCACGCTGCTGGCGCTGGCACTGTGCGTCGGCCTGGTGATCGATGATGCCATCGTCGTGCGCGAGAATATCTTCCGCCACACGCAGCGCGGCGAGACGCCACGCGTCGCCGCGAGCAAAGGCACCGCCGAGGTGGCGCTCTCGGTGCTCGCGATGACGTTTACCGTCGTCGCCGTCTTCGTGCCTGTGACCTTCACCAGCGGCACAACCGGGATCATCTTCAAATCATTCGGCATCACGATTGCCGTGGCGATCCTGTTGTCGCTGGTGGAAGCGTTCATGTTCGCACCGATGTTGTCGGCCAACCTGTTCCGCCGGCAGAAGGTCCAGGAGCATCCCCACGATGCAGCGCACGAGCATGGCGGCGATATCGGCAATGCCGCGCGTCGCCTGCGCGGCATTGACCCGACGCAGGTGGATGCCGGTCTGCTTCACGAGGCTCAGGAAGATCCCGGGCCGCTGGGGCGACTCTATGAGCGGATTCTATCGTGGAGCCTGCGTAGCCTGCGCAACCGCATGATTGTGATCGGCACGGCCATTGCCGTCCTGGCGTTGAGCGTGGTTGTCGCCGGCGGTCTGAAGTTCAGTTTCTTCCCGCAGCAGGACGCAGGTGAGTTTCTGGTCGGCTATGAACTGCCGGCCGGCACGTCGCTTGCCGAGACCGACCGGATTGCGCGCCAGGCAGAGCAGGTGATCCTGGCCGATCCAGATATCGAGTCGCTGATCAGCACGGTCGGTTTCTCCGGTTCTCCCGAACGCGCCGAACTGTTCGTGCGCCTGAAAGACGAGGTCCCCACCCGATCCGTCGAGGATCGTCTGCGCCCGCAACTGGCGTTCCTGCCCAATCTGACCTTTGGCCTGCCCTCGATCGGCGCGCCAACCTCTACCGGCGTTACCGGGCGCCAGCTGCAGATCAGCCTGCAGACGACCGAACCGGTGCAGAACCTGACGCCGCTGATCGAGCAGATCAAGGCCGAAATGGCGGCCATACCCGGCGTGGTGGATATTGATACCAACTACCGTCCCGGCAAGCCGGAACTGCGTTTCATTGCCGACGCCGAGCGTATTGGCGATGTTGGCATCACCAACGACGACATCGCATCGTCAGTGCGCGCGCTGGTGAATGGCGATCGCGCAACGGTGCTGCGCCAGGGCGGCCAGGACGTTAATATCGTCGTCCGGCTACGACCGGAGGATCGCGCCACACCGGCGGCGTTGCAGAATATCGCGATACCGACCCGGAGCGGTACGGTGCCGCTGAGTTCGCTTGGCCGCATTGAACTGGCCTCCACCCCGCAGGGTATCCGGCGCTACGACCGCCTCAACCAGGTCATCATCGGCGCCAACCTGCAAGGGCGGAACCTTGGCGAAGTGCAGGCCGAGTTGCAGCAGCGGTTCGATGCGACCGGCATGATCCCCGCCTCGGTCATCGTCAGTTTCACCGGCCTGGTACAGCAACAGACCGAAGGGTTCGGTTCATTGCTGCTGGCCATGTTGCTCTCAGTCATCTTTGTCTATATGGTACTGGCGTCGCAGTTCGGCTCATTCACCCAGCCGCTGGTGATCATGGTCGCCATGCCGTTCAGTTTCATCGGCGCATTCCTGGCGTTGCGCTTGATTAACGTTGACCTGGACATTACCGGCATGATTGGCCTGATCATGCTCCTGGGACTGGTGGTGAAAAACTCGATCCTGCTGGTGGATTTTACCAACCGCCTGCGGCGCATCGGGCTCGAGAAACATGCCGCGCTGGAACTGGCCGGCGTAATCCGTCTACGCCCGATCTTGATGACCACGTTCTCGCTGGTTGCCGGCGCCCTGCCGGTGGCAATGGGCATTCACATCGTCGGCACCGGCGAGGGTGGCGAGTTTCGCAAAGGCCTGGCGACGGTATTGATCGGCGGCCTGACCACCTCCATGTTCCTGACGCTTCTGGTCGTGCCGACCGCCTATAGCTTGATGGAGTCGTTGACCGAACGGCTGTCGCGCTGGTTCCGCCGTCGCTTTGACCCGGAAGGATGGGCCGAGGAACAGGCGGAACTGGCGGCGATGCAACCCGCTGCTGTGGCCGTGGCTGGCCCTGCCACTCCGCTCGCTGCCGGGATCGTGGCAAACGGCCAGGGAAATGGTCAGGCTCATGGCGCGCACAGTGAGGAGCCGAATGGCCGTCTACCGGCAGATACGCCGACGACCCCGGCCGAGGTGTAACCGGATGGCGGGGTGAACGACGCGGGGTGAGGGGTGACGATCACGGGAGTTCGCGAGATCAATGCGAGAACCCCTGACCTCCGGCGCACAGAAATGATCACAATGCATCATGGCTCGCAGCAAACAATGTTTTGAGGAGATTCGTACCGTGAAACGTGGTCGCATGATCACCGGTATTATGGCGGGGTTCGCCGCTGTCGCGCTTGCAGCCTGTGGCGCGCAGACGGGCGCGCCCGCGCCGACCGTTGCGCCGGTTGCTGCGGCGCCAACGGTTACGGTGCCAACACTGGTACCGCTACCGACCAGCCAGCCCATCCAGCTTGGCGTCACCGGCATTGGCGAAGTCAAGAGTGCGCGCGATGCCGATCTGTCGTTCCAGGTACAGGGCACCGTGGCGGAGGTGTTCGTCGAGGAAGGCGCCTTCGTCAGGCAGGGCGATCTGCTCGCCATTCTCGATACGCGCGCCTTTGATCAGCAGCTTCAGCAGGCGCAGGCCGCACTCGCCAGCGCCCGGGCTCAGCAAGCGGCGTTGACCGAAACGCCGCGCGACGCCGATCTGAACGCGGCACGTGCCGGTGTGGCCCAGGCGCAGGCCGCACTCGACGCCGTGCGGCGCGGCCCGAAGGCGCAGGATCTGCAGATGGCGGAGGCGGCGCTGGCGGCGGCGGAGGCTAACCTGCAGGCGACGCGCGACCGGCTCTCGTTCACCAAGACGCAGGCCGAGATCCAGATTGAGCAGGCCGTCGCCGCCCTGACCCAGGCGCAGGCGCGTTATGCGCAGGCTAAGTATAACTGGGAGTATGCCAAGGATACCGGCAATGATCCGATTGTTCCCGAAGTGGCAACTGCCCAGGGCCAGCGTGTGCCGAACAAACTGAGTGATGGCCAGCGCGAGAACTACTATGCGCAGTTCGTCCAGGCCGAGGCTGCGTTGCGCCAGGCGGAGAAGGCGGTGGATCTCGCCGTGAAGGGCGCTGAGAGCGCGCGCCAGGCCGAAGTGACGGGCATCCAGGCTGCCGAGGCCCAGGTCGTGCAGGCGCGCCTGACGCTCGAAAAACTGCGCCTGCCGCCCGACGCCGATCGCCTGGCTGCGGCCAGGGCCGCCCTGGCGCAGGCGCAGGCCCAGGAGGCGCGCGTGATCCCCGACCCGCGCGAATCACAGATCGCGGCGGCGCGCGCCGGTGTCGAACAGGCACAGGCCGCGCTGACCCTGGCGCAGATTAACCGCGAGCGCGCCGAACTGCGCGCGCCGTTCGATGGGGTGATCTCGATCGTTTCCATCGATCCCGGCGATCCCAGCGTCACCCAGGGGCGTCCGGCCATTCAGATCGTTGACATGAGCAACCTGCATGTTGATGTCCAGATCAGCGATGTTGACATCACCCGGGTCAAACCTGGCCAGACGGCGAACGTGACGATCAGCAGCATCACTGATCGCAGCTTCACCGGCAAGGTGGACTACGTCGCGCCCACCGCAACGGTGCAGGGCCTGTCGCGCAGTTACCTGGTGCGTATTGCGCTCGATGACATTACCAGCCTGCGCGCCGGTATGAGCGCACGTGTGGACATTCAAGAGTAAGGGCGCTTCACCCTTCGGGTTGTGACACAAAAGAACTCATCCATCAGGGCGGCTCGCGCGCACTGCTCGCGAGCCGCCCGTCCTGTCTGCCAAAGGCACAATCAGCAAAACTCTAACGAAACGTTAGCATGCGCATTCCTGGTTTCTTCGCTATCATAACCGGTGGATATCGCAAGATCGCAATGAACTCGGGCTGGATGGATGCACCTGGTATCCAGCCTGTGCTCGTGTTCACTCGATGTGTTTGCCTGGAGAGACCAGAATGACCACAGAAACCGAAGTCACACCCCATTCGCCCACGCCGGTGCCGTTTCGCGCCGAGGTGCGGCAATTGCTCAACATTCTGGCGCATTCGCTCTATACCGATCGCGAGATCTTTCTGCGCGAGTTGATCTCGAACGCATCCGACGCGCTGCACCGCGTGCAGTTTGAGATGCTGACCAACCAGGAGGTTCGTGATGCGGATGCCGAACTTGAAATCCGTATCAGCGTCGATAAGGATGCAAAGACGATCACCATCAGTGATACCGGTATCGGTATGACGCGCGAGGAACTGATCGAAAACCTCGGAACAATCGCGCATTCCGGCACGCGCGCCCTGATCGAACAACTCGAAGCTGCGCAGCGCTCGAATATCATCGGCCAGTTTGGTGTCGGATTCTATTCGGCATTCGTCGTCGCGGATGAGGTGACGGTCATCTCGCGTTCGTATCGCCCCGATGCGGAGGCAGCGCTCTGGCGTTCCCAGGGCGGCGATAGCTTCGCGATTGATGCTGCGGAACGGGAGCAACGCGGTACGACGATCGTACTCAAGCTCAAAGAAGAAGCGCACGAATTTGCCGATGAGTGGAAGCTGCGCCAGATCATTCGCCGCCATTCGAATTATGTCGCCTTCCCGATCTATGTCGGCGATCAACGCGCCAACGAAACCGTTGCGATCTGGCGGCAACAGCCGCGGCAGATCGAAGCATCACAGTACAACGAGTTCTATCGCCAGATGACCTTCGACTTTGAGGAGCCGTTGCTGCACCTCCATCTCTCGACCGAGGCGCCGCTAGATCTGCACGCGATTCTGTTTGTGCCGGCAAAGCGTGAGCGCGGCATGATCGAGCGTCGCATGGAAGGGAAGATTCGTCTCTACTCGCGCAAGGTGCTGATCCAGGAGGAAGCAAAGGATCTTCTGCCCAACCACTTCCGCTTTATCGAGGGCGTGGTGGACAGTGAGGATCTACCGCTCAATGTGTCGCGCGAAGGAGTGCAACGCGACAGTGGCCCCAATCGCGATCCGATGGTCCAGCGGATCAGGAAGTCGCTGACTGCCCGGTTGACGAAAGAATTGCTCGAACTGGCCGAGAAGGATCCTGCGAAGTACGCCGTGTTCTGGAACGAGTTCAGCCCGTTCATCAAGGAAGGCGTGGCGACCGACCCGGCAGCGCGTGATGATCTGCTACCGTTGTTGCGCTTCAATACGACGACGTCCGGTGATCAACTGGCATCACTGACCGACTATAAGGAGCGCATGATCGAAGGCCAGAACGAGATCTATTATGTCCTGGCCGGCGACCTTGAGAGCGCGCGGCGCAGCCCACACCTCGACGCGCTCGCCGACCGGGGTATCGAGGCGCTGCTGTTGCACGACGTGATGGATGGCTTCATGCTCGGCGGGTTGCGCGACTACCAGGGGCTAAAGCTTCGCAATGTGGACGATCCGAACCTGTCGCTGCCGGGCGAAGCACCGAAACCCGACGTGTCCGTCAGCGATGAGCAGTTTGCCAGGCTGGTGACGGCATTCAAAGATACCCTGGGTGAGCGCGTTGCTTCCGTGCGCGCCTCCAATGTCCTGCGCCACAACCCGCTGCGCCTGGTGTCGCCGGAAGACCAGCACAACCGCGAGATGGCACGCATCCAGCGCATGCTCGACCGTGACTTCAAAGTGCCACCGAAGATTGTCGAACTGAACCGCGGCCACGCGCTGATTGCGGACCTGGCGCGGCTGGTGGAATCAGGGACGAACGAGGCGCTGGCGCGTCACCTGATTGAGCAGATGTACGACAGCGCACTGCTGCTCGAAGGGCTCCACCCGAACCCGGCCGACATGGTCGGGCGGATTCAGGCGCTGATGGAGGCCGCGGCGCGCGCGCGGTAGAACCCGTCATGACCTGTCAGGTCGCCGACGATCTGATACCACTGACCGTTGACCTACCCGCATTCCCAACCTCACCCCCCCGGCCCCCTCTTCCGTTGCGGAGAGGGGAGCCACACAGCGGCGGGGGTGAGGCTTGCGGCATGGTCACAGGTCATTGGTATGACAGGTCCCGGCAGGGGCCTAACCAAACCGGCCTGAGATATAGTCTTCAGTACGTTTGTCTTTCGGCGTGGTAAACAACTCGCTGGTCGGGCTGAACTCGACCAGTTCCCCGGCACGCGTCTCCCTGTCCATAAGCATAAATGCAGTCATGTCTGACACACGCGCAGCCTGTTGCATATTGTGCGTAACGATCACAATCGTAAAGTTTTGCCGCAACTCGTGGATCAGGTTCTCGATCTGCATCGTTGCAATCGGGTCGAGCGCCGAGCATGGTTCATCCATCAGCACCACTTCCGGGTCGACGGCGATCGCGCGCGCAATGCACAGGCGCTGCTGCTGGCCACCAGAAAGCGCCGTGCCAGACGCCCTGTGCAGCCGGTCCTTCACTTCATCCCAGAGGGCGGCACCCTTCAATGCAGCTTCGACCTTCTCATCGAGGATGCGCCGGTCACGGAAGCCGCGAACGCGCAGGCCATAGGCGACATTCTCGTAGATGGACTTGACGAACGGATTGGGGCGCTGGAAGACCATACCCACGCGCCGGCGCAACTTCACCGGATCAATATCGCCGTAGATATTGGCGCCATCAAGCATCAGTTTGCCCTCGCCGCGCGCGCCAGGAGTGCGATCATGCATACGGTTGATCGCGCGCAGGAAGGTCGATTTGCCACAACCAGATGGGCCGATCAGCGCAGTGACCTGGTACTGGGGGATGCGTATCGTCACATCACGCAGTGCCTGGAAGGTGCCATAGTAAAAATTAAAGTTGAGCGCCTCGATCTTCGTTTCGATCGCCTTTGCCGCAGTGCGCGCCCTGGCGCGTGCCGCGGTGTCGGCGAAGCCTCCGATAACTCGAGAGCTCGGAGCCACCTCATCTATACGCTCCTCATTCTTGCTCATGCCCACAACCAGCTCAAGGCGTAATAATGCAACACGTAGAGCATCTGTCAACCTATGCGCCCGCTGATATAGTCTTCAGTGCGCGGATCCTGCGGATTCGTGAAGACCTGCGCGGTTGGATTATACTCCACCAGCACACCGGTCGGCTGTCCATCGTCGGTATCCACCATGAACACCGCCGTATTATCCGAAATACGCGCGGCCTGTTGCATATTATGCGTGACGATCACAATCGTATACTCGCGGCGCAGCTCAACCAGCAACTCCTCGATCTTGAGCGTTGAGATCGGATCAAGGGCCGAGCATGGCTCATCGAACAGGATGATATCCGGCATGACGGCGATCGTGCGCGCAATGCTCAGGCGCTGCTGCTGGCCACCGGAAAGCGCTGATCCGGCCTGGTTGAGCTTGTCCTTAACTTCGTCCCACAAGACTGCGGAACGCAGGCTGGCCTCAACGCGTTCCGCGATCTGGTGTTGATTGGTCATACCGGACAGGCGCAAGCCGATGGCGACATTCTCGAAGATGGAGCGAGTCCGGAGTGCGATCGGCTGTTGAAAGACCATGCCGATCTTCCGTCGCACCAGCATCGGATCAACATCGGGCGCATAGATATTATCCTCATCCAGCAGCACCTCACCCTCGACGCGGGCGTTCAGCACGGTTTCGTGCATGCGGTTGAAGCAGCGCAATACCGTGCTCTTGCCGCAGCCGGACGGGCCGATGATCGCGGTGATCTTATTGGCTTCGATCTTCAGATCAACCGGGCGCACGGCCAGTCGCTTGCCATAGTAGGGCTTCAGGCCGCGAACGGTGAGGGTATGCTGATTGGTTGTACTGGTCACGGTCATGGTTGTATGGTGCCTTTCACCTACCGCCCTTTGAGTCGATTACGCGTTGCAATACGTACCGCGATATTGACGAACAGCACCAGCATCATCAACACGAAGGCGCTGCCCCATGCCAGGGTATTCTCGCTGGGAAATGGCGACTCGGTGTAGCGATAGGTAATAAGCGGCAAGGCAGAGATTGGCTGGAACAGACTGGTGACGAGCACATTACTGCCGAGCACCGTCATAATCAGTGGCGCCGTTTCGCCAGCGCCGCGGGCAAATGCCAGCATCACACCCGTTACAATGCCCGAAAGCGCGGCTGGTACGACGGCAGTGAATGTCGAGTACCAGGTGGTGGCGCCCATCGCCAGCGCCGCTTCACGGGTCGCCTCCGGCACCAGTTTCAGCACTTCCTCGGTCGTGCGTGTAATGGTCGGCACCATCAGGAAGGTCAGCGCAATCGCGCCAGCAATGCCGGAAAAGCCAAGTGGACGCCCATCGGCGCCCTGTGCATTCACAATCAGGATGTAGGCCGTCACGCCGACGATAATCGAAGGCGCGCCCGAGAGCACGTCACAGGCGAAGCGCACCGTCGTTGCAACAGGGTTCGCAGGGTATTCCGAGAGAAACACGCCTGCCAGGATGCCGATCGGCATAGCGATCAATACGGCCAGCGACGTCACCAGGAGGGTTCCGACGATCGCGTGCAACACGCCACCGCGTGCCTCGGCCTCGAGGATATCGGCACCTTTCTCTTCTGCCGTCGGCGCGCCTTCCTGGCCGGGCACCGGCGTGGCGCCAGCGTCGGCGGTGCCACCGGTCAGTGCGCCCAGGTCCAGGTTTGCAAACGGATCGTTCGGATCGATGGCGCCCGGTTCGGCGCCTGGCGCGCCGAACATCGAATCCATCGTTTCAGCCGTCATCGGCGGCTGGTACACATCGGTGAAGAATTGCCAGTTCAATGCGCCGCCCCCGATAATGACCACATAACCAATGATCAGCAAAAGCGGCACAATGGCAAGACCGGTAGCGATGAACACACAGCCGCGCATCAGACGGTCCACCAGCTTACGGCTGGTGTAGTTCGGCAAGGTACTTGTTTTCAGGCTCATGCGCGTGCACTCCCTACCGGCCCGCGGTTGACATACCAGATCAACAGGCGAGCTGCAAGATTGAGCATCAGTGTAATGGCAAACAATGCCAGTGCGATAAGTACCAGCGCGCTCTCGTGCTGCAAACTCTGCGCATTGGTTAATTCGCTGGCCACCAGCGAGGCGGCGGTCGTTGCCGGCTCAAACAGTGATGTCGGCACCTGTGGCCGGTTGCCCACCAGCATCGTGGCTGCCATTGTCTCACCCAGCGCGCGGCCAAGACCAAGCATCACGCCGCCGATGATGCCGGCGCGCGCATATGGCACGACCGCCAGCCAGATCACTTCCCATTTTGTCGCACCGAGCGCCAGCAATGCCTCACGCTGGGTATTTGGCACCAGCATCAGCACATCACGAGTAATCGCCGCGATCGTGGGCAGGATCATGATCGACAGAATAATGCCGGCTATCAACAGGCCGCGCCCGGATGCCACCTGGTCGCCGGATAACCAGGGGATGGTATCACCCAGTGTATCGGAAAGCGGCATGGCGATGGTTTCAGTAAAAAACGGCGCAAAGACCATCACCCCCCATACACCGTAGATGACACTTGGGATCGCAGCCAGAAGCTCGACCATGAACGAGAGGGGCGTACGCAGTGCCGGCGGGCAGAGTTCGGCAAGAAAGATGCCAATACCAATGGCGACGGGCGCTGCCAGCAGCAATGCGATCGCCGACGACACCAGCGTCCCCACAATTGCCGGCAGCGCACCGAAGCTTGCCGGGTTGACCTCTGTCTCGACCGGGTTCCAATCGCCAGACGTAAAAAAGCCTAACCCGAACTCACGCCGGGCCTGTTCGGAGTCGCTCCAGGTGACGAACCCGATGGCGAAGACCAGCGCGATGACCACCAGCGCAAAGAACAGCGTGATGCCCCAGAAGATGCCATCGCCATGCCGGGTGCGCCTGGCAATTCGCTCGGAAAAGGTCTCACCAGTCGCCTCTGCCTGTGCCATACAATCCACTCCCACTCAAGAGTACGAGTCGCGTCACGGCATCTTCGGACCGATCCGGCGGAATTCCATACTGCCGGAGTCAGTTTAGGAGTTCGCGGTGGCGCGTTCTGGGCTTTGCTCTCGCCTGTGGTAGCGCGGTGCTCCCGAATCATGGTGATGCTGTGCGGCGGCTTCACCGCCGCACAGCATCACCAGAGAAGATGTTTCCGCGTTTACGAACACTGCTGAAAACAGCGACAAGCACTGAACGTCTGAAGTCGGACGTTCAGTGCTTGCTCCGTTGCGATGCTTAGCGCGGTGCAGTTGTAAACACCTGCTGGCCGTTCACGCGAATCTTGTTCAGTTGCGCCATGGCCTTCAGGCGCAGCTCCGTCGGCAACTGTACGTATCCGAGGCGGATGGCTGCTCCCTGACCATCGGTCAGCGCCCAGTAGATGAAGTCCGTCAACGCCTGCGCCTTCGGCACATCAGTATAGGTCTGCTCACGCACCAGGATCCAGGTCAGGCCTGCAATCGGGTACGAATTGGCACCGCTCGGATTGGTGATCGAATATCGCAGGTCGTCGGGAATGGGCACGCCCGCGGCGGCAGCTGAAACCGTGTCGGTTGACGGCAGAACATAGTTGCCGGCGGCATTCTTCACAAACGGCACCGGCAGGCGGTTGCCGATGGCGAATGCCTGCTCAACGTAGCCGATTGCCCCGTTGGTGCGGCGAACCGTACCGGCCACGCCAGCATTGCCCGGTGCGCCAATACCCGCCGGCCAGCGTACCGTGGTGCCGGCGCCGACTCTCGTGCGCCAGGGCTCACTTACCTTCGACAGGTAATCGGTCCAGATCGAGGTCGTCCCCGAGCTATCCGAGCGGTAGACCGGCGTGATGCGCGTATTCGGCAGGCGAACACCAGGATTGTCGGCAGCGATCTGTGCAGCGTTCCAGCGTGTAATCTGGCCCAGGTAGATGCCGCTCAAGGTCTCGGGCGAAAAGCGCAACACCGTGCCATCGGGCAGGCCTTCCAGGTTGTAGGTTGGCACCACGGCGCCAATCACCATTGGCACGTGCAACGTATCTGGAGCCTGGGTGCGAATGCGCTCACTCGAAAGCGCTGCGTCCGTACCGCCGAAGTCGGTCAGGTACCGGATGAAGTCCGTCTGCCCCTGACCCGAACCAACCGCCTGGTAGCTGATCGTCACACCGGGAACAATGTTCTTGTAGACTGCGATCCACGCCTGGTACAGCGGGTTTGGAAAGGTTGCCCCCGAACCCTTCAGCGAGACGCCGCTAATCTGGCGCGGCGCCCATGGCGGCGGTGTCTGTGCCTGCGCCGGGCCGGCGACAACCAGGGTTGACACGAGCAACACCAGTGCCACCAGCGCCGAAACCGAACGAACGATGGTTTTCCGCATAACAGGTTCTCCTTCTGCCTTTGTGCAAGACTCGACCGATCCCCCATCCTTGACCAGGTGCCGACCTTACGCTCAGATTCTGACCACGTCGAACATAGGCATGCTCGATCACGCCATTCAGGCGACCGTACGATCCACGTAGTGATAGTGACGTGCAGTATGCTGAAGATATCGCTTCTCTGTTAAGGCTGTGATGATTGGACTGTTAAATCAATGTAAGGGTAGCGTGAAGAACAGCGAAGGAATGATCGCGTAAGAGAGTATACGTCTACGGATTGAGCGACTCGTGCGTTGCCGTGGCGAGGTAGATTGTGCGTTCAGCGATATTGGTGGCGCGATCGGCAACGCGTTCGAGTGTGCGAGCGATCTCGATCGTCGCCAGGCCGGCGTCGAAGGCGGCAGCATCATTGAGGGGGGTGCCGCGTACGGCTGCTCCGATGGCATGCCGGAGAACATCTATCTGGTCGTCGAGGGGGGCAATGCCGCGCGCTGCCGACACATCTTCAGCGGTGAACGCGGCAATACTGGCAGCGAGGATCTGCTCAGTCAATGCGCCGAGGCGCTGGAGTTCCGCCAGGGCCGGCAGCGCGTAGTTGACGGCCCTGGCCTGGGTCACATGCGCTGCAATCTGTTTGGCATAATCACCAATGCGCTCGAGTTCGCTGGCAACCATCAGGATCGCGACAACGCGTCGCAGGTCGCGTAGCATCAGCTGCCACTGAGCGAGCAGGCGAGTCGCCTGCTCCTCGACATCCTGCTGCAGCGCATTGATATCGGCATCATCTTTGACGATCTGCGCCGCACCGAGTGCATCGGAACGGCGCAAGGCCAGCAGGCTATCATGGAGCGCGCCGGAAACGCGGCGCGCCAGCCCATCGAATGTATTGCGCAGACGCTCATAATCATGCTGGACACGGTGCATGCCGATCACACATTATCCGAAGCGCCCGCTGATATAATCTTCCGTTCGTTTATCGGTCGGTGATGTGAAAATCTGATCGGTCGGGCCATACTCAACCAGCTGGCCGGCGCGATCCGAGTCCATCAGGAAGAACGCCGTCAGATCCGAGACGCGCCCGGCCTGCTGCATATTATGGGTCACGATAATAATGGTGTAATCGCGGCGCAATTCCATCATCAATTCCTCGATTTTGAGCGTCGAAATCGGATCCAGCGCCGAACACGGCTCGTCCATCAGAATAACTTCCGGCTGGACCGCCAGCGCGCGAGCAATACAGAGCCGCTGTTGCTGACCGCCAGAGAGCGCCGTGCCCGGTTGTTTCAGCTTATCCTTGACCTCATCCCAGATCGCCGCGCCGCGCAGTGCCCGTTCCACCAGTTCGTCGGCTTCGGCCTTGCTGCCGCGCCAGCCATTGATTCTCGGGCCGAACATGATGTTATCGTAAATGCTCTTGGGGAATGGGTTTGGTTTCTGGAACACCATACCGATGCGCCGCCGCACCTCCACCGGATCGACGTCCGCGCCATACACATTCTTGCCATGGAACAGAATCTCGCCTTCGAGTCGCGCGCCGGGGATCAGGTCATTCATGCGGTTGATCGAGCGCAAGACGGTGCTTTTGCCGCAACCCGACGGCCCGATGAACGCCGTGATTTTCTGGCGCTGAACCTGCAGATTGACATTCTTCACGGCGCGAAACGACCCATAATAGATATGCGCATCGCGCAGTTCAATCGCGTATTTACCATTCGCCGCCGTCGTGGCAGGTGTCATTGTCTCAATGGCAGTCATCAGTAACTCCTCTGGAAACGATTGCGCAACAGGATCGCGGTCGCATTCAGGGTCAGCAGCGTAGTGAGCAGCACAATAATCGCCGCCGCTGCGATACTGCGGAATTGCGCACCGGGCTGCGACGTCCAGTTATAGATCTGGATGGGGATAACCGTGAACTTGTCGAAAATACTATCCGGGCTAAAGACAATAAATGTCGAAGCGCCAATCACGATCAGCGGCGCGGTTTCACCAATCGCACGCGACATGCCCAGAATGGTACCGGTTAGAATGCCGGGTAACGCATTGGGCAGTACGTGATTCGAGATCGTCTGCCATCTGGTGGCGCCAAGCCCATACGATGCCTGGCGTAGCGATTGCGGCACGGCGCGAATGGCTTCGCGGGCATTAATGATGATTAATGGCAATATCAGCAATGCCATCGTAAATCCGGCGGAAATGATGGTTCGACCGTTTGAGTCGGTGACACCGAACATAGCGCCGCTGGTGAATGGCTCCAGCGCTCGTACAAAAATCGCCAGTCCGAGAATACCATAGATAATTGACGGCACCCCCGCAAGGTTGTTGATATTCGTCTCTACAAGACGATAGTACCAGTTATCGCTGGCGTACTCCTCAAGATAGATCGCGCCAAAGACACCCACGGGCACGGCAAGGAGCATGGTGATCACAATGACCCACAGCGACCCGAGGATCGCGTTGCCGACCCCCGCCAGTATGGGGATGCTACTCATGGGACGGCTCAAGAATTCGCGATTGATCCAGCTGTGGAACTCAAGCTCGGCGCGTGGATATTTCTCGCGTGTCTCAGCTTCAATGCGTTCGCGATCAAGCAATGACTCGGTCAATTTGTAGACTGCGACGACCTCACGCCCAACCACGCGCTCTTCCACCAGCGCGAGCACGCTCTCTTTGCTGCGTTCGCTGAACGGCTCATCACGATCGAAGCGTCGGAACAGGCCGGACGAGATGTTGGCACGCAGAATCTCGGTCAGTTCTTCTTTCGATAACTCCGCAAGCGGCCGATCGGCCAGTGTATCCGGGTCAACCTTGGTCTGTACCACAATATAGCCAAAGGCATCATCCACGATGGTATAGAGCAATGTCGCCAGGGCAACAATCCCGATTATGAGCGATGAAAGAAACAGGATGCGCCAGACGGCGCCACGTATGCGACGCCCGGCAATATTCTTCGAGATGGCGTTGCCTTCCGGCAAATAGCCGATTGAACGACCAGCCGGCTGTCCAGACTCGGCACTCATTCATACACCTCGCGGAAGCGCCGCACAACCCAACCACTGATCAGGTTAAGCAGCAGCGTTACAAAGAACAGCACCAGTGCAATCGAGAAGATACTCGTGTACTGAATACTGGCATAACTGATGTCGCCACCACTGATGCGGGCAATATGGCCGGTCATGGTCTCGGCAGCCTGAAATGGATTGAAGGTGAATTTCGGTCCCGCGCCGGATGCCAGCGCCACGATCATCGTTTCGCCAACCGCGCGCGACATTGCGACAATCACCGCCGCGAAAATGCCCGACAGCGCAGCCGGCACGACGACCCGCGCCGCCGTTTCGAGCCTGGTCGCCCCAAGGCCATACGAGCCCTCGCGCAAGGAACGCGGCACGGCACTGAGCGCATCCTCGCTCATAGATGCCACCAGCGGCAGGATCATGATCCCCATGGTCAGCCCGGCCGAGAGCATGTTGTAAATCTCAACATTCTCCTTGCCAAAAAGATTCTGCAGAATAAACGGGGTGACGAAGGTTAGGGCGAAATAGCCATAGACGACGGTTGGAACACCTGCCAGAATCTCGAGAATGGGCTTGAGATAGCCGCGCGAGCGCGGCGTGGCATACTCGCTCAGATAGACAGCTGCACCAAGACCCAGCGGCACTGCGACCAGCAATGCTATCAGACTGGTGATCATTGTTGCTGTCATCAGTGGCCAGATGCCAAAACGACCGGTTTCCGGCTGCCATGTTGTTGTGCCAAAAAACTCACCGATGTCCACTTCGGGGGAGCCGAAGAAGAGCCATGCCTCTCGAAACAATACAATGACGATCGCTGTGGTGGTGAATATCGATATCCCACCACACAGGTACGTGATTGCCTGAATCACGCTCTCACTCAACCGGCGTCTGCCGCGTAAATCGATTTCACCTGGCACAACGCCTGTGACACGTTCAATTTTCACGCTTGCTTCTTGTTCCATACTAAGGATCCTTCCTGAGTCTTGTGGTAGTTCATAGTATTTCAGTCAACAATTTTATAAACGGTTGCTCATTTGGGGCTTTTGTTTGCTCTTCCAGTATAGCACGGTCGCACACGGACAGCTCAATAAACGAATTACACGGTCACCCGCGCAGCGTGGTACATCCTTACGCGCCTGGCGAAAGATGCACCGTCACTGAAATGCAAGCTATCCGCCGGACCTCCAGGCTGCGTCTCGCGTACACACAGACGTTGCACCAGCCTCTCAATAACACACTATCGGCGATGACTCAGACAATGAATACTGCTGGCTGCGACAACACGATTGTTGCAGCCAGCAGCGGTTACACGCCATTCCGATAATTCTACTTCATCGCGTTCAGCCAGTTCTGCCTGGCGGTCGCGACGGCAGCCTCCGATGCCGGGAAATAGCCGACATCGAGGATTTCTTCATTCATGAACGAGAGATAGAAGTTGATGAAGGCGGCGACCTGCGGCTTCTCCTTCATAATCTTGGCGTCGGAGTAGATGAACAGCGGTCGCGCCAGCGGGTAGCTGCCGTCTTCCGCGGTCTTCTCATTCGGCTCGACACCCTCGATCTTGATAATCTTCAGCCGGTCGCCTTCGGCAACATAGTACGCGTAGCCGAAGTAGCCGATCGCATCGGGGCTGCCTTCGACACCCTGCACCAGCACGTTGTCGTTTTCGCTGAGCTGGATGCCCGGCGCGTTGAGCAACGCTTCCTTCCCCTTCTTTTCGGTCGCCGGGTCCATCACCGCTTCGACGAAGTAGTCGAAGGTGCCGGAGTCCGAGCCGGGGCTGTAGAGCTTGATCGGGTTGGCGGGCCAGGCCGGGTTGACATCGGCCCAGGTCTTGGCCTTGCCGGAGAAGATCGCCGCGAGTTGCGCCTTGGTCAGGTTATCAACGAAGGTATTCGCCGGATTGATGACCACCGCCAGCGCGTCGGTGCCGACGCGGAACTCGACCGGTTCGCGACCGATGGCGCGGCAGTTCTCGACCTCTTCCTTCTTGATGGCGCGGCTGGCATTCGAGATATCGGTCTCACCCGATTTGCAGAAGCGCTCAAAGCCGGCGCCCGTGCCGATCGAGTCGATGGTGATGCTGCCGGCGAAGCCTTCATCCTTGAACCGTTCGGCCATGCGCTGGGTCAGCGGGAAGACGGTGGACGAGCCGGCGGTGACGATATTACCGCGAACTGCCGCCGGATCCACTTCCGGCAGGCCGGTGTCGCTGGTCGCCGGGGCGGCGGGTGTTGCTGCAACACCCTCGATAGCGTTCCGCCAGTTCTGCCTGGCGGTCGCGACGGCAGCCTCCGATGCCGGGAAATAGCCGACATCGAGGATTTCTTCATTCATGAACGAGAGATAGAAGTTGATGAAGGCGGCGACCTGCGGCTTCTCCTTCATAATCTTGGCGTCGGAGTAGATGAACAGCGGTCGCGCCAGCGGGTAGCTGCCGTCTTCCGCGGTCTTCTCATTCGGCTCGACACCCTCGATCTTGATAATCTTCAGCCGGTCGCCTTCGGCAACATAGTACGCGTAGCCGAAGTAGCCGATCGCATCGGGGCTGCCTTCGACACCCTGCACCAGCACGTTGTCGTTTTCGCTGAGCTGGATGCCCGGCGCGTTGAGCAACGCTTCCTTCCCCTTCTTCTCGGTCGCCGGGTCCATCACCGCTTCCACGAAGTAGTCGAAGGTGCCGGAGTCCGATCCCGGACTGTAGAGCTTGATCGGGTTGGCGGGCCAGGCCGGGTTGACATCGGCCCAGGTCTTGGCCTTGCCGGAGAAGATCGCTGCGAGTTGCTCCTTGGTCAGGCTATCAACGAAGGTATTCGCCGGATTGACGACCACCGCCAGCGCGTCGGTGCCGACGCGGAACCCGACCGGTTCGCGACCGATGGCACGGCAGTTCTCAATCTCTTCCTTCTTGATCGCGCGGCTGGCATTCGAGATATCCGTCTCTCCCGACTTGCAGAAGCGCTCAAAGCCGGCGCCCGTGCCGATCGAGTCGATCGTGATGCTGCCAGCGAAGCCTTCATCCTTGAACCGTTCAGCCATGCGCTGCGTCAGCGGGAAGACGGTGGACGAGCCAGCGGTGACGATATTGCCGCTGACCGCCGCCGGATCCACTTCCGGCAGGCCGGTGCCGCTGGCCGCCGGAGCCGTGGTCGCTGCCGGAGCCGTGGTCGCTGCCGGAGCCGTGGTCGCTGCCGGAGCCGTGGTCGCTGCCGGGGCCGTGGTCGCTGCCGGGGCCGTGGTGGGGGCGGTGGTGGCCGCGCCACCACCGCATGCCGCCAGAATCGGCACAATCAGTGCCAGCAACAACACGGTGGAAAGACGAAACCTGATGATTGACATGCGGAACTCCTCCATAGCATCTGTACCCGGACGCCCATCAGAATCATCACACCAATGGCCTCCCGTAGGAGGCATACGCATCGATGCGTGAACGATGATGAGCAGTATACGACGATGCTAGTATAGTGACGCCGGGTTAAATTCAAAGAGTAGTCGCATTAAATCCATGTTAAGCACTGGTTGCGCCAGAGGCGTGAGTCGCATTATCAATAGGACTATTGACGATCGGTTACGCGAGTCGCTCACCGGGGCGACCGCGTAACTCGTATTATTGACAGCGTTACGGTGCGGACGTACAATCGTCGCGTGGATCGCGGCCAGGCGCGTTCCATGCCGTTGTTGTACACACGCATCGAGGAGCCGTTCATGGATCTCGTCCGCGATTTCATCGAGTTCTTTCTCCACATTGACAAGCATCTGGTTGAAGTCATCCGCACCTATGGCTTCGGGACCTACGCCATTCTGTTCGCAATCATCTTTTGTGAAACGGGGCTTGTCATCACACCGTTTCTCCCCGGCGACTCGTTGCTGTTCGCCGCTGGCGCGCTCGCGGCTGCGGAAGGAGGCGAGACGCTGAACGTGGCAGTACTCTTTGGACTCCTGGCGGCTGCGGCGATCATTGGCGACACTGTGAACTACTTCGTCGGCAAGTTTGTCGGCGAGCGTGTGTTCGATATGCGGCTGCCCTTCTTGAAGCGCGAGTATCTTGAACGCACACACCGCTTCTATGAGAAGTATGGCGGCAAAACGATCATCATCGCCCGCTTTGTGCCAATTGTGCGCACCTTCGCACCATTCGTGGCCGGCGTCGGCGCCATGAATTACGGCAGGTTCATTGCCTACAATGTGGTCGGTGGGATCGGGTGGGTCGCGATTTTTGTGTTCGGCGGCTTCCTGTTCGGTAACATTTCGTTTGTCAAGGACAACTTCTCATTCGTCACGATCGCGATTATCCTGATCTCCGTGCTGCCGATCCTGGTGGAGTTTGTGCGGGCACGTCGACCGGAGGTGCGGGCAACGGCTGCACCGCGCCAGCCGAGTATCTCGGAGTGATCATGATGACTCGGGCCGACGCTGCGAAAGGTGGGAAGCCCCACCGGCCAGCCGGGCGCGTTCGTGCTTCGATTCAGGTGGCGGATGAAGCGCTGCGCGCCCGCACCGAACGCGCCAGGCGGCTGACGCCACCACCACCACCGCTTGCTGCCCCCCTTGAGCAGATCCTGGCAGCAGGTGGCTTGCCGTTCCTTGTAGCGCGCCTCTTCTGGTACAACCTGCGCGCGGTGCGCTTCTGGTGGCCGGTGGTGCTGCCACTCCTGGCCTGGACGGCCTGGCGTTCTTACCACCGCGAGCGTGCTGCCCGCGCGTCTCGTTCTTGACAACCGTTCCCCTCAATGCAACAATAAGTAAAATTATGTGATGTACGTGGCGCCGTTGTGTACGGCCCTGCGTCACTCGAAGCAGCCGCCGGGCTGACGTCCGGGCTGCATCGCCGGAGCGCGTGGCGCAGCCACCGCGAGCCTGTGAGTGCCTCTACGTCGCTTTCATTACATCCTGGGCTGAATGCAAGCTTCCAGGAGATTGCGCTCAACCTGTGCGCCAGCACCGGCGCATGGGCATGTTACCTTGCGCTGCGCGATCGCCAGGGATCGCAGCCGCGATTTATGGCCGCTGCCGCTCTCCATGGTGAACCGCCATCGTGGAGCGAGATCGGTGGGGCGCAGTTGCTGCGCCAGCTCAAGCGTGGTATGGCGGCGTTGCCGTCGCGTGCCGCCACATGGCCGGCGCTGGCGATCCCGCTCTTTGCCGAAGAGCGCGACGTCGGCGCTGCGGTATTGCTGTTCCACAATGAGGCGCCCGCCATATCCGGCGCTATGACGGCGGCAGGAGGGCTGGCCGGCCTGGCGCTCGACTCGATACAGCAGATCGCCAATCTGCATAGCCAGGCCGAACAGATCGCCGAACGCACCCGGCTGCGCGAGATTCAGTTGAGCCGGAACCTTATTCGCGGCGTGATTGACAGCGTCCCCATGGGGCTGGTGCTGATCGACCCGGTCGGGTACATCCTGGCGGCAAATCGTGCGCTCTCCGGGCGCTTCGGCCTTGAGCCGGTGATGCTGGTGGGCCAGTTCTATGGCACCACGCTCGGCGCATGGGATGAATCGGCGGCGGCGCGCACCTTTGCGACCCGCCAGCCGCAGCGTCTGCGACGCACGCTCCATCGCCCCGGTGGCGAACAGGCACTGCTTGAGATAGCCAGCATTCCGCTGTTTGATGCCTCCGGTGCCGCTCACCAGGTCGTCGAGGTGTGGGAGGATATCACGGAACGCGTCGCGTTGCAGACACAGCTTGTGCGCGCCGAAAAACTGGCGGCGATCGGTCACCTGGCAGCCAGTATCGTGCACGAGGTCGGCAATCCATTGCAGGCCATCCAGGGGTTCCTGGCGTTGTTTCTCGAACAATGCGCACCTGAGACGCCTAATCAGCATTTTCTCCAGCTGGCCGAGGAAGAGATCGAACGGATCGTGCAGGTGCTGGCGCGCCTGCGTGACCTCTACCGGCCACGCGCCGATGTGTTCACCAGTGTTGACATCAATGGCCTGATTGAGGGCGTGCTGTTGCTGACAGGCAAACAACTCGAACGTGCAGGCGTGCGGGTGTTGCGTGAACTCGCACCCGATCTCCCGCTGATCCAGGGTGTCGCCGACCAGTTGAAGCAGGTGATTCTCAACCTCGTCCTCAATGCAGCGGAAGCGATGCAACAGGGTGGGTTGTTGCATCTGCAGACGTACCAGCATGGCGGAAATGCCGGTACATCTATGGTGGTGATCGCAATTACTGATACCGGGGTTGGCATTCCGGCAGATCAACTGGCGCGAATCTTTGATGGCCTGCATACGACGAAAGAACGCGGCATGGGGTTGGGGCTCTACACCAGCCGGGCGATCATTGAGCGCCACCTTGGCCGTATCAGCGCTCAGAGTCTTCCAGGGGAAGGAACAACGTTCGAGATTATGTTGCCAGTGAGATACGAGGAGTCTGCGGCATGAAACAGCCTGCGAAAATACTGGTGGTTGATGATGAGCGTACAGTGCGGTTGATGCTCGACGCCGCGCTGCGCGCGCATGGTCATCGCATCGAGACGGCGGGCAGCGGCGCAGAGGCGCGTGCGCAACTCAGTGAACAGGAATTCGATCTCCTGCTCCTCGATTTGCAGCTGGGCGATACAGATGGGATTGAGATCCTGCGCGAGGTGAAGGAGCGCTGGCCAGCAACCGAAGTGATCCTGCTGACGGCGCACGGCTCGATCAGTAGCGCGATTGCCGCGTTGCGCCACGGTGCGTTCGACTATTTGCTCAAACCAGCGCAGGTGGCGGACATTCGTGATCGCGTCGAGCGTAGCCTGCAGCATCGGCGTGTCAATCTCCAGCGTACTGAGTTGCTCCAGCGCATCAGTGAGAGCGCCCGCGCGCTCGGCATGATTGAAAACAACGGCATCGTGACCACCTCCCCCGGTGCGGGCGATCAGATCGAAGTCGGCCCGCTGGTTCTCGATCTACGCCGTCACGCGGCGTATCTTGGAGAACATACCCTCCCGCTCACGCGCACGGAATTCGCCTTACTGACCGCACTGGCGCAAAACCCCGATACTGCCCTCAGCTACAGCACCCTCTCCGAAGCAGTGTATAGCCGCGCACAGCCTGAAGATGAGGCGCGCGCGCTCCTGCGCCCACATATTGCTCGCCTGCGCCACAAACTCGAGTCGACCAGCGTTCGTGGTATTGCGCTGGTCAGTATTCGCAGCATGGGGTATATGCTGAAGACCGAGGACACGGCCGATCCGGCATGATGACGCCCATTCTGCTGTGCGGATAGTGTAGAATACGTCCGGAATGATCATTGCCTCCCGATTGCAGGTGTACGCCTGCAATCGGTTACCCTTTGTCCGGCTCTTGCAACGCGAAGCATCCTGCGATCCGAATCACCGATGAAACACAAGGCCCTGCCGTGACCAGTATCGTCGCTCCCCTGTTGGCGTGGCCGGCCCGCGTGTCCATCCGCGAGGTTGGCCCGCGTGACGGCCTGCAGAATGAGCATGTGATGCTCACGACCGCGCAGAAGGTGTTGCTGGTGGAGACACTGGCCGACGCCGGTGTGGCGATGATCGAGGCTGGTGCATTCGTACGCCGCGATAGCGTGCCGCAGATGGCCGATACGGAAGAGGTGTTCGCGGCGATCACGCGCCGGCCGGGCGTGATGTACAGCGCTATCGTTCCTAATGCCGTCGGGGCGCGGCGCGGCGTCCTGGCGCGCGTTGATGCGCTCCAGGTCTTTCTCAGCGCCAGCGAGAGCCACAACCAGAGCAATGTCAACATGCGGGTCGAGGAGTCGCTGGTGCAGGCTGCCGATATCGCGGCGATCGTGCGCAACGCTGGTCTGCGATTTGAAGCGGTGGTATCGGTTGCGTTCGGGTGCCCATTCGAGGGTGACGTGCCCCTCGAACGGGTGATGGACCTGGCTGGCCGGTTGCTTGATATGGGGGCCGAACAGATCACGTTCGGCGATACGACCGGCATGGGGCATCCGGGTCTGGTGCGCGACCTGGTGCTGGCATACTCTGCGCGCTTTCCGCGTGTGAAGCCGCGCCTGCACCTGCATAGTGCGCGTGGCGCTGGCCTGGCCAATGTCCTCATGGCGCTGCAACTTGGCGTCGACTGCTTTGACGCCAGCGTCGGCGGAATTGGTGGCTGTCCGTTTGCGCCCGGCGCTCCGGGTAACATCTGCACTGAGGATCTTGTGCACATGCTCCACGAAATGGGTATTACCACCGGTATCCACCTGCCGGCGCTGATCGACGCAGCGCGCGTCCTTGAGCGTATGCTGGGCCGCACCGTTCCCGGCCAGACGATCAAGGCCGGCGTATGCAAGCATCTGCCGCCCGATGGCGGGCCGCGAGGAGAATGATGAACGCGTTTTCAACCCGTTATGATCAGGCGCTGCAGTTCGCCGCCCACGCTCACCGGCAGCAATTCCGCAAAGGGACCCATATTCCCTATATTGCGCACGTTGTGCATGTTTCAGTCATACTGTTACGTCATGGCTTCGATGAAGATGTTGCGATCGCCGGCCTGCTGCATGACGTGGTTGAAGATTGCGACGTGCCGCTGGCGCAACTCGAGGCACAGTTCGGCACCGATGTGGCCCGGCTGGTTGATGCCGTATCGGAGATCAAGCATACCGGAGGGGCCGCGCGATCGTGGGAGGAACGTAAGGCCGAAAAGATCGCACATCTGCACCAGGGAGGGCCTCGTGTGGCGGCGCTGAAGGCAGCCGATGCGCTACATAACGTGCACTCGATCATCGCCGATATGGCGCTGATCGGGCCAGAAGTGTGGCGGCGCTTCAAACGCGGCCCCGAGCCGACACTATGGTACTATCGCGCGATCCTCGCCGGTGTTCAGGCTCACCTGGGCAGCCATCCGATTGCGGCCGAACTTGCGACGGCAGTAGACGAACTCGAGCATACTATCGAGAGGTATAATGCACCTGCATAGTATATGATGCCGTGAGCGCTCCGGCTCCAGGTGTCTGGTCGTGAGTAGCGCCATGCCTGAGATACGACAGAATCTGGCAACTCGTGAATGGGTGATCATCTCAACGGAGCGCGCAAAGCGGCCTGAGCAGTTCATTCTGCCGTCACACAGCCAGTTGCTGGAGCGCCCCGAGCATGATCCGCGGTGTCCATTCTGCCCTGGTAACGAAGAACTCGATCTTGAGCGCCTGCGCCTGCCGGCTGAAGGCGACTGGCAATTGCGCGTGGTGCGCAATCGCTACCCGGCACTGAATGAACGAGACAATCTGCAACGACGCTTTCAGGGAGTCAACCGCGCGCTGAGCGGGTTTGGCCATCATGACGTGGTGATTGAGTCGCGGCGTCACAATACATGCCCCGCGCTTGAGCCGGTTGATGGCCTGGTACGCACGCTCATGGCCTTTCAATCGTGTGGCGCGATCTACCGCCGTGATCCGCGCGTCGAGCATATTATCTTCTTCAAGAACCACGGCGCAACCGCCGGCACCTCCCTGGTCCATCCCCATTCACAGGCAGTGGCGCTACCGGTGGTGCCGCACGATATTCGTGTACGCACCGAGGAGGCGCGGCGCTATTTTGATGACTTCGGCGAATGTGTGCTCTGCCGTATGCGCGATGATGAAGAGCGCCAGCAGGAGCGCGTGATCGTCTCAAGCCGCCATTTCACTGCGTTTGTGCCCTACGCTGCTTATTCGCCGTTTCATCTGTGGATCGTGCCGCGCCGTCACGCCGCCCAGTTCCTCTACGCGACCGCGGATGAAGTGGACGATCTGGCGCGCATATTGCGCGATGTCTTGCGGCGGATCTATTTTGGATTGAACGATCCGGACTATAATTATGTAATCCGTTCGGCGCCGGAAAGCGAACGGGTCGCGCGCCATCTGCACTGGTACCTGACGATCATCCCGCGCGTCACGCAGTCGGCAGGCTTCGAGATGGGCACCGGCATGTTTATTAACACAGCCTTGCCCGAAGAGAGTGCCCGTTTCCTGCGCGAGGTCGCCCTGCCTGATGAACTGACAGCCAATGACGGTCATTAGATCATTCGTTGACACCGGTTCCGATGCCTTCCGCGCCAACGCCGCGGCCTATGCTCTGCTGCTCGACGATCTGCGCGCACGACTGCTCGAGACGTATGCCGGCGGGCCACCGGAGGCCCGCGCGCGCCACGTGGCGCGCGGCAAACTATTGCCGCGTGAACGGATCGAGCGCCTGCTCGACCCGGCAACCCCCTTCCTCGAAATCGCACCACTGGCGGCGTACGGCGTCTATGGCGAGCCGGTTCCCGCCGCCGGTATCATCACCGGTATCGGGCGCGTCGCCGGGCGCGAGGTGATGATTGTCGCCAACGATGCAACGGTCAAGGGCGGAACCTACTATCCACTGACCGTGAAGAAACACCTGCGCGCTCAGGAGATTGCGGAGCAGAATTATCTGCCATGCATCTATCTGGTTGACAGCGGTGGCGCATTTCTGCCGCTCCAGGCCGACGTCTTCCCCGATCGCGATCACTTCGGGCGGATCTTCTACAACCAGGCGCGCATGTCGGCTCAGGGGATTGCGCAGATTGCGGCGGTTATGGGATCGTGCACTGCTGGCGGCGCGTATGTGCCGGCAATGAGCGACGAAGTGGTGATCGTTCGCGGGAACGGTACGATCTTTCTCGGCGGGCCGCCGCTGGTGAAAGCCGCAACCGGCGAAGAGGTCACCGCCGAAGAACTGGGTGGCGCACTGGTGCATACCCGGCTCTCGGGCGTCGCCGATCACCTGGCCGAGGATGACATGCATGCGCTGGCGATCGTTCGCTCGATCGTCGCGCATCTGGGCCCGCGCCGCGCCGCGCCGTGGGAGTGGCGCGAACCGGAAGCGCCACACTATGATCCACGCGAGCTGTATGGGATCATCCCGCGCGATACACGCACCAGTTACGATGTGCGCGAAGTGATTGCCCGGATTGTTGACGGCAGCCGCCTGCACGAGTTCAAGTCGGCGTACGGCGAGACGCTGGTGTGCGGCTTCGCCCATATTGCCGGCGCGCCGGTCGGTATCATCGCCAACAATGGCGTCCTCTTCTCGCAGAGCGCGCTCAAAGGCGCGCATTTTATCGAATTGTGCTGTGCACGTGGTGTGCCGCTGGTCTTTCTGCAGAATATTACCGGTTTCATGGTTGGTAAAGAGTATGAACAACTCGGAATCGCCAAGGATGGCGCAAAGATGGTGACCGCCGTCGCCAACGCTCAGGTACCGAAGTTCACGGTTGTCATTGGCGGCTCGTTCGGCGCCGGCAATTATGCCATGTGCGGTCGCGCCTATGCGCCGCGCCAGCTCTGGATGTGGCCAAATGCGCGCATATCGGTGATGGGCGGGCAACAGGCGGCCAGCGTGTTGCTGACGGTGCGGCTCGATGCACTACGGGCACGTGGCGCCGATCTCGATCATGCCGAGCGTGAAGCATTTACGGCGCCTATTCTGGCAACATATGAGCGCGAGGGCAGCCCGTACTACGCCAGTGCGCGTCTGTGGGACGATGGCGTGATTGATCCCGCCGACACGCGCACGGTGCTGGCGCTGGGGCTCGCCGCTGCCGCCAACGCGCCGATTGCGCCGACACAGTTCGGCGTCTTTCGGATGTGATGCTGCGCCTGTTGACAACATCCACCCATGCGGCTGCATCTATCACCTGTGTTCACATTATGGCAACGTGCAGCAACCTTGCGCCCCGATGGGGGGCGCGGCGCGCAGAAACGGCGGCGTGTTCGCAGATCACGGTTGCTGCGCGCCTCTGGAGAAGGGCAAATCTATGCACCGAGACGACGCCTTGCACGCGGATGCGGTTCAGGCCGCGCTTGCAGAAGTGATTGCCGTACCTGATCGTCCGAGCCTCGCGGCGCTTGCCGGACGCCTGCCGCTCATCATCGACGACACGTTCCTTGTCGCGGCGCAGGCGGCTCTGGCAGAGGCTACGGGCCAGACTGCGGCAGTGCTGCGTGAACGCCTCCAGTGGCTGTCGGAGATTCAGCGTGGCGCGGAACAGGATGTGCCTGCAGCACTCGAGGCCCTGGCGGCGGCACGCGATATGGAAGATCTTCGCAATCTTGTCGATCGCTGGCCCTGGGTAGTGACCGGGTCGTTCGTTGAAATGATCGATCAACTGGCGCAGCAGCTCTTTGATGCCGGTGAGCGCGATGCTGCCGGCAGCTTGCGCCAGCGGCTCGTCGGCCTGGCGCAACTACGCGCACAGCGCGAGAGCTGGATCGAGTCGCCCCAGGCGAGGGCGGTGTTCGCGTTCCTCAACGCGGAGGATGACGCAGCAGCCCTCGCGGCGTTTCAGACGCATCGTGAACTGCTCTCTCATGCGGAAGCGCAGCGGACGCTCGATGATGTACTGCAAGGTGGCGATCCTGAGAGCCAGCAGCGGCTGGAGCGCCGGCGCGAACTATTGCGCTACCTGCGTGGCGAGGAGCAATCGCGATGAGCATACGTGTAGACCGGCGCGGGCCGGTTGCAACGGTCACGCTGAACCGCCTGGATGTACATAACGCATTCGATGCGGCCATGATCGACGCATTACGCACGGCTTTTGAGGAGCTTGCCGGCGATGCGGCGGTACGAATCGTCGTGTTGACCGGAGCAGGCGAGTCGTTCTGCGCCGGCGGCGACATGCGCTGGATGCAGGACGCGATGACCTGGACGCAGGCGCAGAACCTCGCTGACGCTGCTGCGCTGGCTGCAATGTTTGAAGCGGTATGGACCTGCCCCAAAGTCGTTATTGGCCGGATCAACGGTGCGGCCATCGGTGGCGGATCAGGCCTGGTTGCGTGTTGCGATCTGGCAATCGCAGTCGAAACAGCACGTTTCGGATTTGGCGAGGTGAAGATCGGGTTGGTGCCGGCCGTCATCGCGCAGTATGTCGTGCCGAAGATTGGTGTGAGCCAGGCACGCGCATTATTCGTCTCCGGCGAGCGCTTCAGCGCCGAGCGCGCGTTCGATATTGGCCTGGTTCACGGAGTGGCGCCGCAAGAAGAGCTTGACGCGATGGTGGCGGAACTGGCGCAACGCTGCCTGACGAGTGCGCCGGAGGCGGTGACGATCGCCAAGCGGATGGTTGATGTCGTATGGGACAGCGAGCGAGATGCAGCGCGACGGTTTGCCGTCGAGATGCTGGCGCGGGTGCGGGCGGGGGATGAAGCACGAGAGGGGATTGCGGCATTCAAAGCGCGGCGAAAGCCGCCGTGGGCCTGAACAGACCGCAGCGACTCAGAAGGGGCGCGACAAACCACGCCCCTTCGAGTCCCTGATCTCAACCCTTACCGGATGCGTTGAATATCCTCAGCGCGGTTATCAGGCCGCATAATGTAGATCCGGTCGACACCAGCGCGATACACTGCCCATGCGCCGCCCTGGAAGTACTGCACCGTCGCCGTATCGGCGCGCTCCGGTTCGACGGCCCAGCCAAGCGTCTCGCGCAACTGCTGATTCTCGCGCCACAGTTTACCAAAGCCGCGGATCGGCTCAACCAGGCCCTGGGGCGGTTGCTCGCCGCCACTCACCGGATCCCCTTCGCGCCAGTAGTCGGCATACAACTGCCATACCAGCGACGCGCGGCTATTATCGTAGAACACGACCCAGATGTCGCCAGATCGGTCATACCTGCTGGACACCCAGTACATCGCGCCACGCTCAAAGCGTTGCGACGCTGCCGGAACCGCAATTTGCGGGGACGGTGCCGGGCAGCCAAGCAGATCGGGGTAGGCGCGCGTTGTGGGGCCGAGGAACGGCGCCGGCATAGCGCAGCGCCCGCTCATCGTCTCATAGATATCGCGTCCGAGCAGGCCCAGCAGGACCTCGTACCGCGTGCCGGCCAGCTCCGGATGCAACTCCATCCGGCGACGCTCGAAGTACTGCACCGTACCCGTCCAGATCGTGTCGCCGCTGGCCAGCGTCTCGGTCATCGGTTCACTGATCGGGTAGCCGAAGCGCATCAACCCGCCATTGCGCACCCAGTACTGCTGAAACGTACCGCACAACGTATGCCCGGTCTCCTTGAAGAACTGGCAACCGGCCGGGATCGACGCCGGGCGCGGCAACGATTGCCACGAGCGCCCCTGGTAATCGAGGATCTGGGCGCCGAGCCGCCCTGCCAGCACGCCAATCGCCCCATGATCCTCGAGCCGGTCGCGTTCGAACCACTGGACCGGCCCGCTCCAGTTTTCAACGGTTTCAACGCGCATCTCGCTGATAGGATAGCCGAAGACCGGCAGGCCGCCATTTTTCTCCCAGTACCGCAAGATCGCGCCGGAGACGCAATACCCGGTCTCCGGGAAACAGCGCTGGCGCTCGGCGGCGCTAACCGGGGCGGCGGCAACGACCCCGGCGGTTGCCAGCAGGAGCGTAAGCAGTATGACGAAGCGTTTCATCGTCGTCTCCTCTCGTGAGCGGCCCTTCTATGGCGCTTGCCTGCCGCTCGTGTACACTCTCAGTGTACGCCGTTGCGCCACCCGCATGAATGGTGCGCAGCTTCTATTGACCTTGCAGCAGCCCTCGAAAATGAGAGAAAGGTGATACGGCGCAGCCTTACGGCGCGCGCCCGCGCCGCGGGATGCCGAGGCGTCGCCGCCAGTTGCCCACCGTACTGGCCGATACATTGAGCAGGGCGGCAATCTGTGTGATCGATCGCCGTTCGTCGAGGTAGAGCCGGCGCAGGACTGCCTCGTTGCATATGCGACCCTCGAAGCGCCCGGTACGCAAGGCGACGCCGCACCGTCGAAGATGACGCGCCACGGTTGCCGGGCTGCAGCGGTAGCGGCGCGCCAGCGCGACCGTGCCCATGCCGGCCTCGTATAGCTGGCGCAGCTCGGTACAGGGGAGGTGAAGACGACGAGGCATGATACGCTCCACACGAAATAGTGTATTCAGGCCTACAAAGAAGGGCGCAGCAGTTGCGCCCTGTCTCTTATCGGAATGATAACACGAAATCGTGTGAACGTCAAGCGCCATGGTCGGGTGATGGCGGATCATCGTCGCACGACTCGCCTGCCCCGCCGTTGTGCTGCACGCCATCGCCGTCGGCCATTTCCTCGGCGGCGTACGTGAATCCTGCGCGTTCAGCGACCATACTCAGCGTCTTCTGCGTCGAACGGTGCGGGATATGCAGGCCGGTTTCCCATTCGCTGATGGTCTGCTGGCGTACCTCCAGCATATCGGCCAGTTCGCGCTGGGTCATATCCATATGCTCGCGCAGGGCGCGAATCATTTCAGGTTTCCAGATATACGTTACCCGGCGGCGGCGCCGGCTGGTTTCGTGATCCATTTGCGCTCTCCTCCTGCATTGACACTCAATCTCTCCTTTGTATCATATTGTAACACGGCAGCGGATTACATGGGAAGGCGCCGTACCGGTACCAGTGGTGACGCTTGTACAGCGGGGCGCTTGGCGGTACAATACCGGACTACCTGTAACGCACTGCGAGGGATGTCGTTGATAAACTATGAAGAACTTGCAGCGGGGCTGGAAGACGCCTGGCTGATGGCCGGTCTCCACGATCATGCGGTGGTCGAAAGCATCCAGCCGGAGACGCTCGATCGCACCTATCGCGCCGAGTTGTTCCCTGAGCACCCGGAGCCGCTGACTGATGGCTGGTCCCCGCCATGGGTTGAATTGAACCTCGTCTGGACGCCGACCCACCAGCTGCATGCCGAAGGGCGCGAGATCGCACCCGGCCCGCTGGAACTGGCATGGACCTATACCGTCGATGTGCGTTCATTCGATCGCAGTGACGTCGAGTTGCTACGGGCATTCAATGGCGCGGTGCGCGCGGCGTTGCGGCGCGTGGCACCGGATGTGCCTGCGCCATCGGACTATATTGCCGTCGAAGTGCGGCGCGGCTATCGGATGGAGGAGAAGCCTTCGCTAGCTTACCTGCAGATCGTCGGAACGAACGTCACCGATCTGAGCGACCTGTGGAGCGCCCGCAACCCCGAAGCGTTACGCGAAGTGCTGCGCGATGAATTGATCGTCGTTGCGGCGCTGCTGCACAGCCTTGGCGAGACGTTTGCCCCGGGCGGGATCGGTGGTTATCGCTCGGTGGATACAGCGTAACGCTGCTATACCGTCGTGCGTGGTATAATAGCGGTAGATGTGGGGAAGATGCGCCACCCTGGTGGGCTGGTGCATGTCTCCTGTGTGACGGACCGGCAGGTGCGATGGCAGAGGCGCTGTCGAACCTGTGTTGTTGTGGCCGGGAAAGGAGCGGCGAGGATGACACCGACGACATTCTTCGCAGCACAACGGGAGCGGCTCGAAGCCGAGCGCAACGCGTTGCTCGCCGAGATCGCCGCGCTTGACCGAGAGCATGCCGATCGGGAGGAGAGCGCCGGGATCGGCAATGTGGTGGCCGAAGAGATGGCAGAGACGCTTGCGCGTGAGCGTGACCTGGCGTTGCGGAGCAATGCGCGCGATCTACTGGAACAGGTCAACGCTGCATTGCACCGTATTGATGAGGGCACCTACGGCATCTGTGCCAGTTGCGGCGGGGTGATCGCTGCCGAACGTCTTGAGGCGCTGCCCTATGCCACGCTCTGTATCAGCTGCCAGGCGGCGCGTGAGCGCACACGGCGCTGGTAGCGAGTGATGCTGCGCGAACCATAGAGCGATACTGATGGGGCGGCCTTGCGGCGCTGCCGGCAACGAAAGCGACTGGTTGTTTTGCAGAGATCAATAACATCGATCCAGGATGAGTTGCGGCGCTACTGGTTCGGCCCGGCGGTGATCGCCGCAGTGATCCTTGGCTTCGATCAGGTGACCAAAGCCTGGATCTGGGAACGTCTCGGCCCCGTCGAGGGCGCGACATTGCCGCTCATTGACGGCTGGCTGAGCTTCACCTTGATCCACAATACCGGCATTGCCTTCGGGATGTTTGATGCTGGCTTTCCGCATTTCTTCACGGTCACCTCGATCATTATCAGTCTTGGCGCGATGTATTTCTATCGCTACCACCTGCCGACGCGCCGCCCGCTGATTCAGCTGTGCCTGGGAATGATCGTCGGCGGCGCAATCGGCAACATTATCGATCGGTTGCGGTTTGGCTTTGTGATTGACTTTGTGCATGTCAGCTGGTTCCCCGGCATTTTTAACGTCGCTGATAGCGCGATTACCGTAGGCGTCGCCATGCTGGCCCTGTTTCTCCTGCTTGCAGGTGATGGCCAGGAGGGGAATGCGCCTTCCGATGATGCGCTCCTGGGCGATCTGCTCAACCAGGATCCGCGAGGCCGTCGATCGTGATCGTCTTCTCCGGTTGCGCGGCATCACCACGCGGCAGCAACATGGTTCCGGGAAGCTGGCCTGGTGTGGTGTTCGCCCGTTGTCTCACCAGCGGAGATCTTCGTGAGTGCCGAGTTGCTTCGACTGGTCGTTGAGCCCGCCGATGAAGGCGAACGCCTGGATCGGTACGCTTCCGGCAAAGTGGCCGACCTCTCGCGCACGTACGCTCGCCAGCTCATCGAATCTGCGCATATCCGCGTCAACGACCGCAATGCACGCCCGGCTACCCCTGTGCGGATCGGCGATGTGGTGACGGTGTGCCTGCCCGAGGCGCAACCCGTCGGCCTCATTGCAGAACCACTCCCGCTCCGCCTGGTCTTCGAGGATGATGACGTCGTCGTGATCGACAAACCTGCCGGTATGGTCGTTCATCCCGCCCCTGGCCACGAACGCGGTACACTGGTGAATGCGCTGCTGGCTCGTTACCCCGAGATGGCAATCGGTGGCGGCCTGCGCCCCGGTATCGTCCACCGGCTGGATCGCGATACATCCGGGTTGCTGGTGGTGGCACGCAACGACCGGGCGCTACGCGCGCTGCAGGCGCAACAGCAGGCGCGCACGATGACGAAGATCTATCTTGTGGTGGTCGAAGGGCCGATGAAAGAGCCGGAGGGTGTGATTGACGCGCCAATCGGGCGCCATCCGACGAACCGGCTGCGCATGGCGGTGACGCCCGGCGGGAGGGCGGCGCGTACCCGCTGGCGAATGCTCGAAGCCCTGGGGGAATATACGCTGGTCGAGGTGCAACTGGAGACTGGCCGCACCCATCAGATCCGGGTGCATTTCGCGTCGCGGAACCGGCCCGTGCTCGGCGATCCACTGTATGGGCCGAAACGCCCCCGGGCGACCTTCGGCCTGACGCGCCAGTTCCTGCATGCACACCGGTTAGGGTTCGAATTGCCGTCGAATGGCGCCTCTGTCGAGTTCGTCTCGCCGCTGCCTGACGACCTGGCTGCTGCGCTTACGAAACTCCGGCAGCGCGCAGGCGTTTCTGTGGCGGGGTGAATGTTCTCCGCCGGTTGATGCGGCGCTTCACGGAGAAGGGTGAATTGGATAATCATTGACGAGTAGCGGAGGAGGGAACATGCGACCCAGGATTACCATCATCGGCGCAGGATTCGTCGGGTCAACGGCTGCACACTGGATCGCAGCCAAGGAACTGGGCGATATTGTCATGGTGGACATCATCGAAGGGGTGCCGCAGGGCAAAGGTCTCGACTTGCTGCAGGCCGGGCCAATTGAAGGGTACGACGTCAAGATCACCGGGACGAATGATTATGCCGATACTGCCGGTTCCGACGTGATCGTGGTGACGTCGGGCGCGCCGCGCAAACCTGGGATGAGCCGCGAAGATCTGATCAAGGTCAATGCCAATATTACGCGCGATTGCATCGAAAAGGCAGCACCGCTCTCGCCCGATGCGGTCATCGTGATGGTGAACAATCCACTGGATACAATGGCGTACGTCGCCAGGCAGGTCAGCGGCTTTCCGAAAAATCGAGTCGTGGGCCAGGCCGGTGTGCTCGATACGGCGCGCTACCGGACGTTTATCGCCATGGAAGCGGGCGTGTCGGTAGAGGATGTGCAGGCGATGCTGATGGGTGGTCATGGAGACGAGATGGTGCCGCTGCCGCGCTTTACGACCATTGCCGGTATTCCGGTTACGGAGTTCGTCGGTAAAGAACGCCTCGATGCAATTGTTGATCGCGCGCGCAAGGGGGGCGGCGAGATTGTCAACCTGTTGAAGACCGGCAGCGCCTACTATGCGCCGAGCGCGGCGACGGTCCAGATGGTCGAGGCCATCCTGCGCGATAAGAAGCGCGTCCTGCCATGCTCCTGCTATCTCGAAGGAGAGTATGGCCTGAACGACATCTACTTCGGCGTCCCATGCGTGCTTGGCGCGGGCGGCGTCGAAAAGGTGATCGAGTTGCCGCTGAATGACGAGGAAATGGCGCTGGTGAAGAAGAGCGCCGATATTGTCGCCGCCTCGATTGCGACGGTCAAAACACTTTGATGCAACGGTGTATTGCGACTTGCCACGCAAGGACACGGGACGACCAGCGGGCCCACCGTTCGCTGGTCGTCCGCCATTTGTATGGCACACTTGTGAGACCCGCCCAGAGGATCTATGGACGCAGTGGAGCCTGAGGTCTCGTCCCTGAAGCCATACTTACAGCGCCAGATGCTTGGCGGGGATCGATTCTATAACCTTTCGCGCTGGGGAGTACTGGCGCTCCTGCTCGGCCTCAGCCAGCTTATCTCAGGCGAGCCGCTCTGGCCGTCGGCTGCTTCGCAAAACCCGATCACGCTGGTTATCTGGGGGTACCTGGCGTTTGCCGTCCTGGCAACGATTGCCCTGTTCATCCCGCGGCTCGTGCCATTGCTGCGCTTCAGTTTCGCCGTCGATCTGCTGGTGTTCATTCTGTTGACATTGCTGAACCCTGACCCGCGCGATGTGCTCTATCCGCTCTTTCTATTGCCGCTGGTCAATGCTGCTTTTCGATTACACTCTTCCGCCAGCCTGCTCACCGGCCTGATGACGGCCATCGCGTACATGGCTGCCTACCTGGTTGCACGCATCGGGCCCGATAATGGCTCGATCCCGGACGATCCGCTTGGCTATGTCGGCTTGCTGCTCCGCGCGATTGTGCTGGTGTTCATTCCCTGGATCACCGGCGGCCTGGCGGAACGTTGGAGCGCGAGCAACCGGTTGAGTGTGGCGCTGGCTGAAGAGAAGGCCAACCAGGCGCTGCGCGAGGCGAACGCCTACCGCGACCAGACGCGTGGGCTGTACGAAGTGGCCTACACGCTGGCAACCACCCATAATTACCAGAATGTGCTTGAAGTGGCGCTGGCCGAGAGCCAGAAGCTGGCACCGTACACCTGCGGTATCGTGCTGCTCTCGACCGGCCATCCCGATGAGTTGTTCGTTGCCGCATCGCGCGGCCTGGATGAGGTTGACCGCACGAAAACCATCAGCATCTCGCGCGGAGCGCTGGGGCAGGCATTACGGTCGCCTGATCCTATGCGAATCAATGATGTTCACCGCGAACCTGAGCTCGCGGAGCTTACCTCATTGCAGCGATGCCAGACAGCGTGCCTGCTCCCGTTGCGTTCCGGTCTGAATACATACGGTGTCATGCTGTTCGCCAGCGAACAGAGCGGCGCGTTTGGCAATGAGGACGTGGGCAAACTGGCGGCTCTGGCCAGTTATGCGCTTGTGGCGCTGCAGAATGCGCAACTCATCTTCGACCTGCAACAGGAACGCACCAAGCTGCTCTCAAAAGAAGAAGAGGTGCGCCATCAGCTGGCGCGTGACCTGCACGACGGGCCGGCGCAGGCGCTCGCGGCGATCACCATGAATGTCGAGTTCATCAAACGTCTCCTCGAACGCGATCCTGGCCGCGTGCTGCCGGAACTCGATAAACTTGGCCAGCTTGCGAAGCGTACAACCCATGAGGTGCGCACCATGTTGTTTGAGTTGCGCCCCCTCGCCCTCGAAACGCAAGGGCTCGATGTGACGCTGCAGCAATACCTCGAACGTTTCCAGGGCAATGCGACGGATATCATTCTGGAAGCCGAGGGCATCACCGCGCAGCTCGACACGAAGGTGGAAGGCACATTGTTCAATATCATCCAGGAGGCAATCAATAATGCGCTGAAGCACGCCAGGGCAAAGCATATCTGGGTTCGCCTGCGACAGACGCCGACCACGCTTGAAACGATTGTCGAGGATGACGGGCGCGGTTTTGACCTGCAAAAGGTGCGTGCCAGTTATGAGAAGCGCGGCTCGTTCGGCCTGATGAATATTGAAGAACGTGCATCACTGATGGGCGGCGTTGCGGAGGTCTCCTCCGAACCGGGCAAAGGCACCGTATGGAAAGTGATCGTGCCGCTCAGATAGCCGGGGACAACCCGTATCTCTCTCCAGCGCGCGTACGGGCGGCATTGCGCGCGCTGGAGTTGCGCCCCACGCGCGGCATGGGGCAGAACTTCCTGGTGGACGGCGACGCACTGGCGACGATCGTGGCTGCAGCGGAACTGGCTCGCACCGATACGGTGGTGGAGATTGGCCCGGGCCTGGGAGTGCTCACCTGGGAACTGGCGCACCGCGCCAGCGCAGTGGTGGCCGTTGAGCTTGACCGGCGCCTCGCGGAGCGGTTGCGGTCAGAAATGCGCCGCTATCCCCATGTCTCGATTGTTCAGGGTGATGTATTACGCCTGACGCCGGCGATGATCCTTGCGGCGCGCGATTCTGCCGTGGCGGGTGACACAACGCCATACAAGGTGGTCGCAAATCTGCCGTATGCGATCACATCCGCCGTACTGCGCCACTTTCTCAGCGACCCGCTGCGCCCGGAGTTGATGGTCGTGCTGGTGCAACGCGAAGTTGCCGAGCGTATCTGCGCGCGCCCCGGTGATCTGAGTGTCCTGGCACATGCTGTCCAGATCTATGCAGAACCGGCAATCGTCGCGCACGTGCCGGCGACGAGTTTTTTTCCGGCGCCGGAGGTCGAGTCGTCAGTCATGCGGTTGCGCTGCCGGCCACACCCCGCGGTAGACGATCCGGAAGAAGTTATGCGGCTGGTGAAGGCCGGTTTTCTCCACGCCCGTAAGCAACTCGGTAATGCGCTGCCAGGAGGGCTGACGGCGATGGGAGTGAAACTTGAGAAGGAGCGCGTACTGGCGGCGCTGGCAGTGGCCGGCGTTGATCCGGTGCGCCGCGCCGAGACGCTGACCCTGGACGAATGGGCGGCAGTGCACCGCGCGCTGGAGCACGAGGGGGCGAGCAGGCATCGCACATCGCCCTGATCCGTGTGGCCAATCACGCGAGCCAGGGTCTCGCCCGCGACCTGACGACCCCATCGCTCCGCCCGCGTTGCCTCTGTTATGCTCCCAGCCATTCGGCCAGCGCCAGCAGGTTCGGAACTTCGGCAAGCGGCGCCGGGCCGCCGGGAGGCAGCGCCTCGCGTAGCCGGTTCACCCATACGACCGGCAACCCCAGCCGCGCCGCAGGGACCACATCATGAAAGTGGCTCTGGGCGGCGTGCAACCAGCGCAGACCGCCAATGCGCTCGCGGGCGGCAACGAAATGCCCGGCTGCCGGCTTGTACGACCCCACCTGTTGCGCCGTGACGATCAGGCTGATCGGCGCGCTGAAATGAGTGATTGTGGCGGCGAGCAGGTCGTCATCCACATTCGAGAGGATCCCCAGCCGGTAGCCGGCGACGTGCAGACGATCCAGCGCCGGATTTGTATCATCGAACGGTGGCCAGTCGGGCAGCGAAGAGGCAAAGAACGCGGCGGTAGCATCATCCATGGGCCAGCCGATACTGGCCGCTGCGCGGCGCGCCGTTTCGGCCAGGACATCGCGGTAGGGCCGGTAGTCGGCAGCCTGGACCTCCGGTTCGACCGTGTGGTACGCCGCCAGCGCCGCCACCGGGTCCATGGTGATACCGGAACGCTCGGCAGCCGCGGCAAATGCCGCGCGGATGCCACGGTTCCAGTCGATCAACGTGCCGTAGCAGTCGAATGTAATCACATCAAAGTTGTCGGGCATAGAGCCTCCGTCACTTGTGTGCTGAGATCGCCCATGGAACGTTTGGCGCCTGGGCGGAGCACGTTACGGCACTGTTGCAACATCGCTTCCCAGCACCACGATCACATCAACCACAGGATCGACGCCCTCGGGCGGGCCACGGCGGATCTCGGCATTGAGCAGCGCCGCCAGGCGGCGCGCCGTGGCAGGTTTACCACTCACATCATACACAACCGTACGGCCCACATCGCTGCGCGGCGCATCAGCGGCAGGAACCACCGTGAACCCGGCAGATTCCAGGTCGCCGCTGATGCGCCGCGCCAGGCCGGCAACACCGGTTCCATTCAACACCTGCACGCGCGCTGCTTCGGTTGCAACACCCGGTACAGCAAGAAAATCGCGCACCACCTCGCGCACTTCAGCCGGATCCCAGATAATGTCGGAGCCTTCCTCGCGGAAATTCGGCGCACTGTCGGGCGCGAGACGATACTGGCCGACAGCGTCGGGGTCGAGACCGGCAGCGATCCAGCCCAGACCCAGCAGCATATCGGGCCGCGCCAGCGGCAGGGTGGTGGTGAAGGCGCCGTCAAGCGCCGTTCCAAGGGCCGGGGCCAGCAGCGCCGCGCCGAGCGACCCGCGCGCCCGCACTTCCGCAACAATGGCGCGGATGACCTGTTGCTGGCGTTCGGAGCGCCCGAAATCACTATCAGCATGGCGCGTGCGGGCGTACATCAGCGCCCGCGCGCCATCCATGCGCTGCGGGCCAGGCGCAAACTCGACGCGCACCGTGCCGAAATCAGGGGTCGGGTAGGCGTCGTCAACAATCGGGCGAGGGACATCAATGGTCACGCCGCCGAGGGTATCAATCACGCGGGCAAAACCGTCGAAATTGACCTGTGCCGTGTAGTGGATCGGCAGATCGAGAAACTGCCCGACAGTGTCGGCAGCGAGCGCCATGCCACCCTGAGCAGGCGTGGTCGTCGCGCCGTACAGATCGGTCGCTGCGGCGTAGCCGTAGCCATAAGCGACGTTGATCTTGGTCGGGCCGATATCGCGCAGTTCGACCCGCGTGTCGCGTGGAACGGAGAGCAGGCTGATACGCCGGCCAATGGTGTCAAGATGCACAACGATCAGCGTGTCGCTGCGCACGCCTTCTTGCGGATTGTCGGGGCGCTCGTCAACGCCGATCAGCAGAATGTTGATCGCGGTGCCGGGTGGATTGAGTGGTGGAAACGGGCGGGCATCAGCCACAACCAGCGGCGCGCTGATAGATGCAAGTTGCCAGTAGCCCAGCCCGATAGTGGCCACAAGCGGCACGGTTGCCAGCAACAACACCAGACGAACGCGCCGCCATAGACGGAGCACACGATTTATCGCCGGCAGGGGGCGCGCGCGCACGACAATCGTGTCACCAGTGTAGGCGCGCCGCTCCTGATGCTGGCCCGGAGTATGCTGTCGCTGTCTGTCACTGTTTCGCATCGGAGGAAAGTATAGCACGCGTGCATCGCATACCGGCTGATAGCTTGCTGGCAGGAGTGTGACGACCGGTTCTGCCGAATATAGCTTCCACGGAGCATACGACGAGGCACCAGCCCGGCTCACGAACGCTCCCCCAGGCTGATACGGCGGAGCTTCCCGGATGCTCGCTGCCCCGGCGCGTGTATGCACAATATCTGGCCACACGCTGCTGGCAAGGTTCTGTCAGCCGGCGCTCATCACATTGTAAACTTCGCGTGGTATGCTACCACCGGTCAGCCTGGCGGCCCATCGTATTGCGTGCGGTTCCACGCGACCCGTCCGGGTATCAGCGCGGCATCAACGTCGAGATGCGCCGGGCGCAATTCTACAAGCAAACATCTGCAATCGCACCCGGTCTGTGCGTCGTTGTCGTAGGTTCAGGAGAAACCCGTGCTCACAACATCAAAGATTGCATTCGTCGCAGCTCAGGAATACCACGTTCCCATCGAAGCGCATCCCCAGCGAGAGCCACGTGCGGGGGTACGCCCGCGCAAACGGCGTCCGCTGCGTGGGCGGCAATCGATCGAGGAAGCAGAGTTGTATGTCAACCGGGGATGGCTCGGGCTTGGCGCAGCTGCGGCAGTGGTCGGCCTGGCAGGGCTGGGCATGTTTGGCTGGCCGGTCGCAGCCGCCGGAGGTGCGCTCAGTGCAGCCACGCTGGGCCACATGGCGTTCGGCGAGCCGTCGCGCCCGATCCTGGAGCGGGTGACGTTGCATCTGCCGGATCTTCCGCCACAACTCGAGGGATTACGCATCGGGCAACTCAGCGATAGCCATCTCGGTTTTCGCTACAGTGAGGCGAATCTGGCCTGGGGCGTGGCGCAGATGCAGCGCGAACGTCCCGACCTGGTTGTGATCACCGGCGACCTGGTGACGCACCACTGGGCAATCCCCGATGTGCCGCGGCTCTTGCGCGGCTTGCAGGCGCCACTGGGCGTGTATGCCGTACCAGGCAACCACGATCACTGGGAGGGCCTGGCGGATCTGCGTGGCGCGCTTACCCTGGCGAATATCCCGTTGCTGCTGAATGAACACCGCCGGCTGTCGTGGAACGGTGGCGATCTCTGGCTGGCCGGAATTGACGATGTATGGGATGGGCGACCATCGCTGCGCCGGGCGCTGCGCGGCGTGCCGGCGGGGGGGTTTACGCTGTTGCTCTCGCACGCACCCGACATTGCCGACAGTGCGGCTCACCTTGGCGTCAATGTGCAACTGTCGGGGCACACCCACGGCGGGCATTTGCGCCTGCCGCTGCTCGGCCCGTTCACGTTGCCGCGATATGGCAAACGCTATGTGATCGGCACCTATCAGGTGGGCGCCATGACCCTGTACGTGTCGCGCGGCCTGGGTGGCGCGCCGTTGCGATTGCTCTGCCCGCCCGAAGCGACTATCTTCACCTTGCGGCGGTCATAGCGGCGCGCCACGGCAGCCGGCCGGGTGGTGCATCAGGCCGAAGTATTGCTGCGCAGATGCTTCGGCGTTTGCATGGTATACTCCCTGCGAAGAAGGGAGGAGGTCTCGATGTCGCTGCATACTCGCTCGCCAGCATTGCTCGCTGGCCGCCGGGTGGCATGGCTGGCCGCCGGTGATGCCCTGGCGCTGCTGGTATTCGCCGCAATAGGGCGTGCGAGCCATGGCGAAGATGCCGGCCTGGGCGCGCTGGTGCAGGTTGCCGAAACGGCGGCGCCATTCGTGATCGGCTGGTTTGCGGTCGCTCCTCTTGCTGGCGCGTTTCGCTCCGATGTCGCCGGCGCCCCGCGCCGGATGCTGTTGCGCACGGCGCTCGCCTGGTTGCTCGCCTGGCCGGTCGGGCTCGGCCTGCGCGCCCTGATTCGCCAGACGGCCATTCCCGTGTCGTTTGCCCTGGTAACATTTGGCACTGTGCTGGCGATCATGATGATCTGGCGTGGCGCATACGCACTGCTCGCCGCACGGCGGGGTTGATGGCGGTCAGGTGTGGCCGGTGTGGCGGCATACGGGTGATGCCCGGGGCGGCTCTGTCGCATCGCGCCCGGCTGGCGACCCTGCCGAACCAGAGACCCTTGAACAGGTAAGAAGCACAATCGTTGCGCGAAGCGCCCGCCAGGGTAACCATGGACGTTCTGCTCCTGCTTGCCGCGCCCCCCATCGGGGCGCAAGACACGTTGCTATAGCATTATGACGACCAGACCCACGAACCTCTATCTGATCCGGCATGGCGAGGCGTACTCGAACGTCGAGCCCGTGATAGGCGGTATGCGCGGCGACCGGGGGCTGACCGAGCGCGGCACGGCCCAGGTGCGAGCACTTGGTCGCCGCCTCTCCACCGGAGAGATTGCCGCTGATGTGCTCTACGCGAGCACGTTGCCGCGGGCGCGCCAGACTGCCGAAGCGGTGGCTGAGGCGCTTGGCCTGCCGATCCAGTGGGATGATGAGTTGCACGAACTGCGGCCCGGCGATGCCGACGGCATGCATCTTGACGAGGCGCGCGCACGCTTTGCCGGTATGAACGTGTTCCTGAAAGAATACTTCACACCGATCGCCCCTGGAGGCGAAAGCTGGGCCAGTTTCCAGTTCCGCGCCTCAGCGGCGCTGGAGCGGCTCATTGTGCGCCACACAGGTGAGACGATCGTGGCCGTGTGCCACGGTGGCATTATCGAGGTGTCATTTCTGTATCTTCTGGCGCTCGGGCCACACGTGCGCGGGCGGAACGCGTTTCATGTACAGAACACCGCCATCACGCACTGGCGCCAGATCGCTGCCCGCGACGGGCGCCAGGAGTGGCAACTCATCACACATAACGACTGCTGGCACTTGCGCGAGATGGAGTGACCGCGTGGCATCGCCTGATTTACCGACACCACCGGTTGATGTCGTTACGGACACCGACCTGTTCCCTGAGCTTATTGCGGCGCTGGGTGCCGATCCCGCAGCGATCGCATTCGTTGAGCGCCCGGCCGGTTATACCTTCTACGGCCCGGACGACCCGGGCGCCAATGTGTACCTGCTCCGTCGTGGGCGGGTGCGGCTCTCCACAATCTCGCCTGAAGGTCGCGCGCTGGCCATGCTGTTGCTGGAAGCACCATCCGTGTTTGGCGAAATGTCGCTGCTGGAAGGCTGGCGGCACGACAACTACGCCGTGAGCGTGACGCCATGCCTGGTGGCGACATTACGGCGCGATACGCTGCGCCGCGCACTCCATGCGCAGCCGTCGCTGGCATTACGCTTTATGACGGTGATGAGCCGGCGCCTGCGAGCAATTGAGCGCAAACTGGCCGATATTGCATTCAGAAGCGTGCCGCAGCGACTGGCCGCCGCACTGTTGGGCCTGTGGGCCGAATGCCGCGATATGCCTCCGGCAGTGCGTTCCACCCATCAACAGCTTGCCGAGATGATCGGGTCGCATCGCGAAACGGTCACCAAGGCCATCGGCGATTTTCGCGCCGCCGGGTTGATCCGCGTTGATGAAGAGGCGATCTACCTGACTGACCTGGTGCGGCTTGGTGATCTGGCGCGTTCGGGAACGGCGGCGTAACAGGGAAGCGGTACGGGGCCGCAGACAGGCACGGTTACGCTGCTCCACCGACGGCAAAACACCATTTTCGGGCGAAGCGCTAACAGTTGCCAGGCACGCCGGATTTGCCGCCGCTGCTGCGGATCGTGTACAATCAGGCGGCGGCCAAAGCCGACTGTGACTGAGCTGCTGGACATGTCGATTGCTGAACTACCGCCGCAGGTCGCCGCATCGCCCGATGATCGCGCGATGTATGGGGCGAGCCCTCGCCAGGCGGCGCTTACTCTCGAACAGCTTGCCTACCTTGCTATTCTCCTCCTGGCGCTCATAACGCGGTTATGGGGCCTGGGTGATCGCGCGCTGCATCACGATGAAACCTTGCATGCCTATTACTCCTGGCTGGTGTTCCAGGGGCAAGGGTATGTGCATGATCCGCTGTTACACGGGCCTTTTCTCTACTTCTTCGGCGCGCTGGTTTATTTCCTGTTCGGTGTGAGCGACGCAACGGCACGCCTGGGGCCGGCGCTGTTCAATATCGCGCTCGTCATGCTGCCGTACCTGCTACGGCGCGAACTGGGGCGCAGCGCGGCACTGATGGCGTCGGCGTATCTGCTTATATCGCCGGCCTTCCTCTACATCGGGCGCTTCATTCGTCACGACCCCTACACCATCGTTTTTGAACTGCTGATTCTGATCGGCATGATTCGCTACGCCGCGACCCGTCGTGCGCGGTGGCTGTACGTCACGGCGCTGACGCTGGCATTGATGTTTGTGACGATGGAGACGTTCTTTCTGTATGTGACGATCTTTGTGCCTCTGGTGGCGCTTGCGCTCTTCTGGAAGGTATGGCGTCCAGGCATCGCCATCCTGGCCGGCCTGGGCGTCACTGTGCTGGCGCTGGTATTCTGGCTGCCGGGATACCCGGAACGCCCCTTTCCACAGAGCGAGACAGTGAATCGCGTTGCCGGGCCATATGTGTGCCCGACCGCAGCACAACCCTTTCCTCCGCCAAACCCTATGCGCGTCGCCAGGCCCGGGCCGATCTTCGGCTGGCCACCGCTCGCCACGTTCGATAATGATTATGCGCTCTGTGTGCGCCATCAGCCCGATGACGACATTGGCCTCTACTTCATCAAACTTGGACAGTTCATCGCGCACCCGGCCATCCTGGCAGGTCTCGTCCTCGTACCGGCCACGCTGCTGGCGCTGTGGCACGTCGTCTGGCGCCGCCGCGCAGGTGACGGGCAGACGCACTGGGAACGCGCCTGCGCGTCCGGTAATGCGACCGTCGCAATCTTCGCCGGTCTCGTGCGCGATCGGCGGCTGCTGATAGCCTTCGGTCTGTTCTTCCTGGTATATGCGCTCTTTTTTACGTCGTTCCTGACCAATCCAGCCGGCGTGGTTACCGGCACGACCGGCTCATTGCTCTACTGGCTGGCACAGCACGAAGTGGAGCGCGGCGGCCAGCCGGCACACTACTACATGGTGCTGCTGGCGATCTATGAGCCGCTGCTGCTCCTCTGGGGCACGATTGGCCTGCTGCTGGCAGCAACGATCGGGGTGCGCGCATGGCGGGGCAAGCGCCGGGCAGCGGGTGAGGAACGGCAGAAAGAAGGGGATGGGCAACTCGACTGGGGCATTGTCCTGCCGCTGGTGTTGAGCTGGTGGTGTGTGGCCACCTTCGCCCTGTACTCGTGGGCGGGCGAAAAGATGCCCTGGCTGACGGTCCATCCCGCGCTGCCGCTGACCTTGCTGGGCGCCTGGGCGGCGGGCCAGGTGCTGACCTGGTGGCGTGGCAATCCTGCCGTTCGTGACGAGCGTTATGCGCCGGCCGTGCTCCTGGCCGGCCAGATCGTGCGCCCATTGCCGGCCTACCTGGCGATCTTCGCGGCAATCAGCGCCTATTGTTTTCTGTTGTTGACTGTGATCATGCGCGCCGAGGGATCGATGGCGGCGTTTACGCCATGGATCGCGCCGCTCTGGATCGTGCTGACCGGCTTGCTGACCGCCGGTGCCTGGTTGTTGTATGGGCGGCGCTGGGCGGTCGGGGCGCTGGCAGTGGGCGTCACGCTGCTGTGTGGCGCGTACACCGTGCGCAGCGCCTACCAGTTGAGCTACCGGTATGGCGATGTGCCGCGCGAGATGATGATCTATACCCAGACGTCGCCGGACGTCAAGCGTGTGATCGACCGGCTGGAAGCGGCGCTGGCGCGACGCAGCGGCCTGGCGACCGCACCGGTCTGGTACGATAATGAGACGGTCTGGGACTGGTATGCGCGGCGTTTTGCCGGTGCCGTCGAGCAGCAACCGGTGCTGGAGCGCGCACCCGGGCCAGATGTACTGGCCGTGCTGATGTTGCTCGAGAACTACGATCATCAGCAGAACCAGCGGTTCCTCGAAGGGTTCCGCATACAGCGCTACCCGTTACGCTGGTGGTTCCCCGAAGACGAAACCTATCGCCTGCCACGCGACTGGATGACCGCAGAAGTGACGGAGCGTTCATCGGTGCTGATGCGCTTGCTGCGTGAGCCATTCGACGCGCAAACGGCGATTCAGTTCTGGCAATACATCCTGTATCGCGTGCCACCGCAGCAACTTGGCTCAACCGATTTCGTGATCGCCGTGCGCCCCGAACTTGCCAGTGAGATTGGCCTGGGAGTGGGAGGCGACCGGTGATGGGTGAACGTACAGGAACGATATCGCATGGCACTACTGTCGCGTGATACATCCGGCCCTGCTCTCACACCGGCAGGGCTCGATCGCCCGGTGAGTCTCTCGTGGCTCACTACGGATACACTCCTGTTTGCGCTGCTGATCGTCGCGAGCGTAATCGCGCACCTGTACGGCCTGGGGCGCATGGCATTGCACCACGATGAGTCGATCCATGCCTGGATGAGCTGGAAGTTCTATACCGGCACCGGCGGCTTTTCATGCTGGGGCGGGCGGGTGTCGGCCACCTATTGCTACGACCCGGTCTACCATGGCCCGTCGCTCTATGTGCTGACGTTGTTCTCTTATTTCCTGTTCGGCGATGGCGACCTGCAGGCGCGGCTGCCTCAGGCGGCGGCCGGCATTGGACTGGTGGCTTCAGCCTGGATGCTGCGCCCCTACCTGGGGACGCGCGGGGCATTGCTGGCCGGCGTGCTGCTGGCATTCACGCCAACCTTGCTCTACTATACGCGCTTTGCCCGCCATGACGGCCTGATGGTGCTGTGGACCTTCTGGATCGTCATCGGGTTCTTCCGCTTCCTCGATACCGCACAGCCGCGGTACCTGTATGTGCTGGCCGTTGGCGTCGCACTCGCACTCGCCACACACGAACTGTACTATATCCTGGCATTCATCTTCGGCTGGTTCCTCATTCTTCGCCTGCTGTACGAATTGTTGCCGCGCCGTACGGTGACCATCGGTCTGGGGGCCATCGTGCTGGTTGCGGCGCTGATCGAGTTGAGCATCATTGGCGGTCTGTGGTATGGGCGCCTGACGCCAACCTTGCGCGCCGACGGCATCTCGTTGCTGTTCCTCACCGTTGCCAGCGGCGGGTTGATCATGGCGCGCGTGTGGGACCCGGTGCCGTCATTTGTGCCACGGTTCGTCGCGCTCTGGCGGCAGCAGCGAGCGGCGCTCTGGGTTGCGCTGGGAACGATCGCTGCGATCTTTGTGGTGCTCTACAGCACGTTCTTTGCCGATATGCAGAGCATCATCGCCGGTCTGTACGCTGGCCTGGCCTACTGGCTCGGTTCGCAGCAGGAGTATGCACGCGGCGACCAGCCGTGGTACTACTATCTGATGCTTATGTCGTTGTACGAGCCGCTGGCATTCTCTGGTGGGCTTGCGTCTACGATGTACCTGTTTGCTCGCGGTGTGCGATTACCGCATCGGGCGGCAGTGGAAGATGCGCAGCCGGAGAATGATGCGGCTGAGCCGGCACCAGCGGAAACCGGCGCGGCGCCGATCGCCGGCCATGAATCGTTTGCCGGGCGACCGGCAACGCCGCTGTTCCCCTTGTTCCTCGCCTTCTGGTTCCTCTGTTCATTTGTCGCCTTCTCGTGGGCGGGCGAGAAGATGCCCTGGCTGAACGCCCACATCGCCCTCCCGGCCAATCTGTTGCTGGCGTGGGCGCTGGCGCGCCTTGGCGAGAGCCTGCACTGGCGCGATCTCGACCGGCGCGCCTGGCTCGTGCCTCCGGCGCTGCTGCTGGCATTCATCGCTCTGGCGGTTGCGTTCTGGCGCTTTGGCGCCTCGGCGACCGGCCAGCAGGGTCAGGCGAGCCTGTTGCAGGGATTATTGCCGCTGGGACTGGCCGGCGGATTGATCTATGTCATGGTAACGGTTGCTCAACGAGCAGGTGTACGGGCGACGCTCAGCCTGTGCGCATTGACAACTGCGGCGCTGCTGGGTGCCTACACGCTGCGCGCCACATGGCTTGTGGTGTACGACCACCCGGATACGCCGGTCGAACCGCTGATCTACACCCAGAGCACGCCCGATGTTCCCCTGATCGTGGCGCAAATCCGCGAACTGGCGATCAACCAGACGCGCAACGCACGTAGCGCGAACGACCCGGCGGGCGGCCTGTCAATGCCGATCATCATGGATAATGGCGATCCGGAGCAGGGGGGTGAAGGCAGCCTCGCCTGGCCGTACCAGTGGTACCTGCGCGACTTCAAGCGCATTGAAATCCGTGGCTCAGACGTCTTTCGCGCCGCAACGCCGGAAACCTTCCTGGTTGACCCACCGCAAGGGCCGGGCGAGAAGATACTTGCGCCGGTGGTGCTGATCTCGCGCGTGAGCCTGAACGATACGGCGCAGCAGGCGCTGGAAGCGAACTACACCAGACTCTACGATACCAAACTGAACTGGTGGTTCCCTGAAGGCAACAAATGCGATCCGCAAAGTGCCGGCTATAAGCGATTCTATTTCGCCTATCCGGGAAGCATGGGCGATGTACTGAAAGATTGCCCGGCGCTCGATCGCGCGAATGTTCCGAGCGTATGGGCGCCGCTGCTCTGGCCATTTGACGGTTCGCACTGGGATAATACCTGGCGCTATCTGTTGTTCCGTGAGTTGCCGCCACCGCTACGCCTCGACGGGCGCGAGATGCAGGTCTGGGTGCGCAGCGATCTGGCGTTAACCGGCGAGACGGGCGTTGCCGCGCCATCCAGCGGGCTGGTGAAGCTGGTGGCGACAGCGATCTATGGCGAGCCGGGTACTGCTCCTGGCCAGCTTGTCCAGCCACGTGGCGTGGCGGTGGACGCTCAGGGGAATGTGATCGTCTCCGACACGGCCAGCCATCGCCTGATCGTGTTCGACGCTTCAGGCGCGCCGGTGCGCACCATCGGCACATTCGGCAGCGGTGACGGGCAGTTCTATGAGCCGCGCGGTGTGGCGGTTGATGCCGCGGGGAACATCTATGTTGCCGATACGTGGAACGCGCGTGTGGTGAAGCTCGACCCGCAGGGCGCGTTCCTTACAAGCTGGGGGGTCGGGCGCGAGGATTTTGGCGATGGGCGGCGCGCATCGCCGACCGACGGCACCGAGGCGGGAAATCAGGCCGAGCCGCTGGCGTTCTTCGGGCCGCGTGGCGTGGCGGTGGACGCCGATGGGAACGTTTATGTCGCCGATACCGGCAACAAACGGATCGTCGTGACCGATAGCGATGGGAACTACCGCTACCAGTGGGGATATCAGGGCGGCGCCGATGGCCAGTTCAGCGAACCGACCGGCGTGGCGGTGGACGAAAACGGTACCGTGTTCGTTGCCGATACATGGAACAGCCGGGTGCAGGCATTTGCGCGCGGGGCCGATGGCCAGGTCGTCCCGATACCATTCGTGACCTGGCGCGTGCCGGGCTGGTTGCCGCAGACCTATGACGACCCGTTCATCGCTGCGTCTGGCGGTCGCGTGGTGGTAAGCGTTCCGGGGCGCAATCTCCTGACACTGACCGATACTGGCGGCGCCGGGTTGCTCACCTGGGGTGGCAATGGTAACGACACTGCATCGGTGAACCTGCCATGCGGTGTCGCATTCGGTCCTGACGGTTCGGTGTATGTCGTTGATCGCGGTAATGCGCGCGTGATGCAATTTGCGCTGCCGAGCGTTGCGCCCACGACATCCGGCCCGGTGCAACAGTAGGGGCATAGCTACAGGTTCGTGGTCCGCTGTGCCTCGATGGCCAATTGGAGACCACCTGATTGCAGATGGGAGATACCCCTCGTAACGACGCACCGCCAGGATATCGCACCGGTGGCGCCAAGCCATCCGTTCCTGCCCGCCCGCAGTAGTATGATATAGGCGTGTTCGTCACGATCGTTCACGACCAGGATCGCCAGGCTCCGGCGGAATTCACGGATCGGCGGTGGGATGGTAGCCACACGCGGCAGATATGTCGCTTCGCCAGCGGGATGGTTGCGCTCCCCTGAGATGTGTGAACAGGTACACGAGCATAACGCGCCGGTGCGCGTGGAAGGGACGCTGCCTGTGTTCAATGGTCAACAGCTTGGTCACGTGCTTCCATTGCTGCCACTCATTGCCCTCAGCACGCTGCTCGTGTTCTGGTACCTTCAGGATGTTGTCGTTGCCTTTCGCACGCCCATGCTTGGCCCGCGTTCGGGCCTGCCAGTGTCGGGGCCGCTGGTGACGGTCATCATCCCGGCACGCAACGAGGCTGCACGAATCGGTGCCTGCCTCGCGGGCCTGGCGCAACAATCGTACCGGCAGTTTGAAGTGATCGTCGTTGATGACGACTCCAGTGATGGAACCGCCGAGGTGGCACGCGGCTTCGCCGCACGTCTGCCATCCCTGACCGTGTGTGCCGCCGGAACGTTGCCGCGCGACTGGGCCGGGAAATGCTGGGCCTGCTGGCAGGGGGGCACACACGCCCGGGGCGAATGGTTGCTCTTCCTCGATGCGGATGTCGTGCCGCGCCGCCACCTGATTGCGGCACTTATCGCGCATACCGGTGAGAGGGTTGATCTGTTCACCGCTGTGCCGCTCATTCACCTGACATCGCTGGCCGAGCGGCTGGTGCTGCCACCGTTTATTGGCCTGATCTCCGGGATCTATCCGTTTGAGCGGGTTAACGACCCGCGCTCGCCGGTAGCCTTCGCCATCGGCCAGTGCATCCTGGTGCGCCGATCGGTGTATGCCGCGCTTGGTGGTCATCGCGCCGTACGCCGGAGCGTACTGGAAGACATGGACCTTGCACGGATCGTCAAACAGTCGGGGTACCGGCTGGAAGCCGCCGCCGCGCCCGATCTGCTGGAAGTGCGCATGTACAATGGCTGGGCAACGCTCGCCGAAGGTCTCAAGAAGAACGCCGTCGCCGGGTACCGCAGCGGAGGAACGCGATCCGGATTGATGGGGTTGCGCCTGGGATTGATGGCGGCGGTTCCGTGGAACATGGTGATCGCGAGCCAGGTCCTGCTGGTCACCGGCGGCGATGCCGCCCTGGCGGAGGCCCTTGCGCTCGGAGGCATACTGCTGGTCACAATTGGCGCGGCCTGCTGGGGGCTGGCAATCCGGCGCCGCTTTCGCGTATCGCCACTGTGGGGCGCGCTCTACGGGTTCGGCACGGCGATCTATTTCGCGCTGGCAGCCCAGGCGTTGCGCCAGGTGCGGAGTGGTCGCGGCGTCCAATGGAAAGGGCGAATGTTCACTCGCTGAACATCCGCCCTTCAGCATCCAGGCGCGGGAACATCACAGGGCCGTACCCTACGGCGCACCAGTATACGTAAAGTAGATATCGGCCCGTACGCCGCTGGCTGTGCCGCGGTAGTGATACCCGTAGATCCCCGTCGGGTTGCGCGGCCCGAATTGTACCCCCAGGGCCGGCGAGACGCCGATCCGGCCGCGGTTGTCGGCCTGGACCGGGGTATTCAGCACGTAGAGCCCATCAGGGGATGTAATCCAGAACTCCAGTGTTTCATTGGCGCGGAAGCCGGTCGCCGTGAGGCGGAAAGTGGCGCGCTGCCCGCCCTCGCTCGGCGTAACCGACGCATTGCGGCTCGTTGCCGGGCGCGGCGTACCCGGTGGCGCCACATAGTCGCGTGTAATCTTGAACGGCGCCGTGACCGCGCGGCCGGTGGCGCTTCCCTGGGCCGTAATTGTCCAGATCCCTTGCTGATCGCGGTCAACGCGGAACACCACGCGCACGTTGCCACCATTGCGCTGTAGCAGCGACTCATTGATCGGCTCAACCCCGCCACCTGCCGGGCGCGTCAACCAGACACCAACCTTTTCGCTGGCGTCGAAGCCGCTTGCGGTAAACACGAACCCTGAGCCGGGTGGACCGGCCAGTGGTGTGATTGCTCCTGCGCCGCTCACGCGCAGATCAGAGTGGATGAGCAAGCCAAGGCGACCAGGATCGCCGGGGGCCTGTGACGGCGGAGGAGGAGGTGCAGCGGCGGTATCAACGCGGAACGTGCCAATCGCCTGGCGCCCGCTGCTGCGGCCCTGGGCCGTAATGAACCAGACGCCGGTACGGAACGTATTGTCGATCGCAATTCGGATGTTTGCGCCGCTGATCGAGCCGCCACCGTCGGCGCGCGGCGACTCAGGAATGGCGCGCACGCTCTGGTCGGGCGCGGTCAGCCACAGACTGACCTGCTCCTCCGGCTGGAACCCACCACCCTGAATAATCACCGCCTGACCGAATCCCGCCGCCTGTGGCGTCGTGCCGACAACCACACCGCCTGGCTGTGACACAGCCGGCGCCTCGCCGACAAAGAATTGTGCAATTCCGGCGCGGTTGCTCGTCAGCCCTTGAGCGGTCAGATACCAGCGCCCACGCTGGTAGTTCCGCGCATTGAAGCGCACCTGGGCGTACGAGATCGAGCCATTAACATCAGCAAGTGGTTGTGGATCGATAGCAAACGGACGGCACTCACAATCGGGCGAGGATAGCAAGAAACGTACCCGCTCGCCGGGGCGGAAACCCTCGCCCTCGACGCGGTAGGTCTCATCTTTACCACCCTCGGCAATCACACGCGCGCTGGCATACGTCCCTGGCCGGAACGGCGGTGGGCGCGGCGTGCCATCCTCATTCAGCGGCCGATCAGGCGCGATGTTCGGTGGCCATGGATCGCGTAACTGTGCGGGCGCCAGCGCATCGCCAAGCAGGCCAAACTCAACGCGGCTGGGATAGAGGCGCAACTCGAAACGCTGGCGTTCAAAGTATTGCACCAGCGTCCATTGCCCGCCAATGTTTTCGTAGATCTCTTCACTGATCGGGTAGCCAAAGATGGCCAGACCACCACGCCGCTCCCACGTCTCCTTGAACAGGCCACGCAATGTGTGGTTGGTTTCGCCGAAATAACGGATGCGTGACGTGCTTGCCTGCGGCGGCGCCTGAGGGAAGATACGGTCGCTGGTAAACTCGCGGCCAAGCTGACCGAGTTGCACTACGGGCGGATTGCCCTGCGCCAGTTCAAAGCGGGCGCGCTGGAACCATTGCACGATCCGTCCGTCGGACCGGAAATACTCCTCAGTGATCGGGTAGCCGAAGATTGCCGCACCGCCGTTACGCTCCCAGTAAGCGCGGAAGGCGCCGCGCAGGTAATGGCCGGTTTCACCGAAGTAGCGCAGGTCGCTCTGCGCCGTCGCCTGCAGCGGCAGGGCAGCGATGAGGACCGACGCCAGAAGTAGAAGCGCAAGCGCCCGGCGCGTGAGCCGCCTCAGACTATCGCTCCCGATCATGAATCCTCCTTGTGAAGGACAGTGGCTAGCGTCGAACTCACGCCGGCACGCACAACGAACGTCACATGACATCCGGCTTGACAGATCATGCACGCTGCCTGGCGCTCTACTGCGGTTCTATCTTACGTCGGCGCATGCATGTTGTCAAGAGTACATCTGAGTATCACTGCTGACAGGTATAGTCAGAAAGGCGCCGCTCGTCGCACCGGCGTTGCCAGCGCGACGAGCGACGAATACAAGAATGCGGCGTTGTAACCAGGCATCACCTCGTCACAACGCCGCGAACCAGCAAGGCATTTCCACTGTGTTCCCGTGCCATGCCCGCATGTGCAGCAGAAGTGTGACCAGTCACCGCGTGTCACACCGTGCCTTCAATAAAGGTCTCGGTCATCCGGCGTGCATCATTGTCCGTCATCTGTTGCGGCGGGGTCTTCATGAAGTACGCGCTTGGCCCGATCAGCGCCCCGCCGATGTTTCGATCCAGCGCCAGTTTGACGCAGCGCACCGCGTCAATGACCACACCGGCGGAATTGGGCGAGTCCCAGACTTCGAGTTTCAGTTCAAGATTGAGCGGCACATTGCCGAACGTGGTACCTTCCATGCGAATGTAGCACCACTTCCGGTCCTCCAGCCAGGGTACGTAATCGCTCGGCCCGACGTGTACGGCGTCATCGGGCAGGTCGTAATCGAGCTGGCTCGTGACGGCGTTGGTCTTGCTGATCTTTTTACTTTCCAGGCGCTCGCGCTCGAGCATGTTGTAGAAGTCGGTATTACCGCCGAAGTTCAACTGGTAGGTGCGATCGAGGCGTACACCACGTTCGCGGAACAACGACGTCAGCACGCGGTGGGTGATTGTTGCGCCGACCTGGCTTTTGATGTCGTCGCCAATAATCGGCAAACCGCGCTCTTCAAAGCGCCGGCGCCAGTAGGCCTGGCTGGCGATGAAGACCGGCACGCAATTGACGAAGCCGCACCCGGCTTCCAGTACCTGTTCGACGTACCACTTGGTTGCCATTTCGCTGCCGACCGGCAAGTAGGAGACAACGACATCGGTGCGTGTGGCGCGCAATATGCCGATGATGTCGTCGGTTGCACCGGGAGCCTTGTGGATCTTCTCACTCAAGTATTTCCCCAGACCGTCGTGGGTCATGCCACGCGATACCGGCACGCCCAGGTGTGGCACGCTGGCGAAACGGTAGGTATTATTGTGTGGCGCGAAGATCGCCTCCGAAAGATCTTTGCCGACTTTCGTGTCGGCAATGTCGAATGCCGCCGAGAACTCGATATCGCTGATGTGATAGCCGCCCAGATTGACGTGCATCAGGCCGGGAACGGCATCCTCACTTCTGGCGTGACGGTAATACTCGACGCCCTGTACCAGCGATGAGGCACAGTTACCAACGCCGATGATTGCAACCCGTACTTTTCTTGACATGGAACCGGTTTCCTTTCTTCAATGACCCGACATACGCGGTGGCGCGAATTCCGCCGTTGAGAACGAAACACTGCGCCATACAGCCTGATGCCTTTCCCGCGAGCGTTCCATCATACCACGCCGCCGGCGCCCTGTGCGCCGGGATACTGTTGATGATTGGACACGCTCGAGGTGACGGCACCATAACACTCAAGAAGCGTTTATCGCGCTGCCATAGCGAAAAGCATGCATGAGCGTAAGCAATTACACTTTTCGCTACCATGGGTGCGCTCTACCTCTTGCCAGCGCGTCATGTGCGTAGCAGGGTGTTGACTTTACCCATGCCTGTGGTAGAATAGCGCCGACTGGAAGGAATGTGGCGCTCCAGGGTATGGCAGAGCAGCCAGGGTTGTGGTGCACCCTGGCGCGGCGCCAGAAGGATAACCTCTGCTCTACAGCGGCGAGCAGCACCCGTGATCCACGGACGCGCCTCCGTTCCTGCTCGCCGTATGCCCCACCGGGGCCTGGGTTTTTGCACTTGCTATAGCAGGAAGGAACGCGCATGGCGGAGCCCGAGACGATTCTGCAGCTAGGGATCGAGGCGGCGCGCGAAGGGAATCGTGAGGAAGCGCGCAACCTGTTCAGCCTGCTGACGCGTCAGGAGCCTGAGAACGTACAGGCGTGGTTGTGGCTGGCCGGCGTTGCCGAGGGGCCCGAGCAGCGTCGCGCAGCGCTTGAGCGTGTGGTATTGCTCGACCCGGACAATGAGATGGCGATCAAGGGCTTACAGGCGATGGGGGTTCCACTTCCGACCCGTGAGAGCGAACGCCCCACTGGTGTTGGCGCCGTCACGCCGATCGCTGCTACGCCAGTTGAGGTCGAAGCTCCTGAACCTGCTCCGGTTCTCAGTGACGAAGAACGTTACGCTGCAGAACTTGATGCGGCCTTCGATGATTATGACGCGCTGCCGCGCGCCGCGCCCCCCCCGCGCGCCGAACCGGCGCCGGGCGAAGCTGCGCAGTTGCCGCCTATGCCGCCCCGTTCCTCGCCAGTGCGCGCCGCGGTTGACGAAGAGGAAGAGCCTGCGCGGCGCGGCCCGAGCTGGTTGTTGTGGGCATTGATCGGCTTGATCGCGATCGCGCTGATCGCGTTCCTGTTGATACAGCTCTTTTCGCCGGGTGCGCCGTCCCCGGTGCCGCCAACCCGGATTGCCGCCGAGCCGACCGTGCCAGGCGCCGGGCCGACCGCGCCAGGCGCCGAGCCGACCACGCCAGGCGCCGAGCCGACCACGCCGGTCGAGGGTGGCGGGGTGATCACCTCAACCGTCCAGCCTGAACCAACGGCGACCTTGCCGCTGACACCGACGCTCGAGCAGCCGACGACGGCACCCCCGCCGGTGACGCCGCCGGAACAGGCGCAACCTGCACCGGTTCCGATCGGGACGAACTTGCAGGCCGATGGGTGGACCTATACCTACCCGAACCAGAACTATGCGCTGGTCCTTGGCCCGCAGGTGGGGAACTTCACGGCGCAGGGGACGTTTCTGCATGTGCTGGTGTTTGTTGCCAACAACAGTGGCACAAATCAGCCGCTACCGCGCGAGTTCTTTGTACTGAAGGATGCCCAGGGGCGCGTGTATGAGGCGCGGCCCGATGTGTCGAGTGCCGCCGTGCGTCCTGGGGTCAATGCCGATGTCGGGCATGAAGGTGTGGTACCGGCCAATGGCCTTACGACCAGCGTCTACCTGGTGTTCGATGTCACTCCCGGCGCAACCGATCTGATGTTGTTCGCGCGTAGCAAGACCGATCAGGGCTTTCGGGTGATTGGTGCCGTACCCTAGAGCCAATACATGTCAGATAAGGTCGCGCAACGACGCTCAGCCGCCAGACTCTGGCGCGTATACGCCTGATGGATGGGGCGTTGCGGCCTGGCGCGTGCCATATCCGGACGTATGTGTAAGGTATTAACCCTGGAGCCGATTGTGAATCACATACCGGCTTCCTGATGCTGTGAAACGTATCGCTGACAGAATCAAGCTTTTTGCGCTGTGCCATAGGGGCAATACGATTCAAACAGAAGAGCCGAGAGTCGCGCCGGTGTGCCGACCCTCGGTTCTTGGTTCTCGTTTGCGCTCCACATGTTCGCCCGTTCCGGCTCCTGACGATGACAGACGCACATTGTGAACGATACACCCCGAGATACGCTGCCTCCTGATGCCGTCACCAGATTGCTTGGCACCGCGGCGCGCCTGCGCCAGGCCGGCGATGTTGCGCGCGCGCGCGCGTTGTTGCGTGTACTGGCAGCGCAGCGGCCCGATGACGCGCGTGTGTGGCGCGCGCTGGCCGATCTTGCCGAGAGCCAGGAAGAGCGCCTGACAGCGCTGCGGCATCTCGTTGCGCTGGCGCGGCCCGGCACAACTCCAGCGGCACCTCGAGCTTCCGCAGTCACCCCCACCACGATGGCCATCGCCGGGCGGGAGCCGGCAGTCACGTCAGAGACGGCAGGCACCAGCATGTCTTCCGGGGCGTCCGTCGCTGGCGCTCCACGGGCCGCAGCGCGCCATGATACGGCTGCGGCTGCAGTCGGATCGGCGCGTCAGTCTGCCGGCGCGGCCGCTACGCCCGCGTCTGAACGCACCGCCACACCTGCACGCCATCCGCAAGCCAGGCTGGCCCGGCGCTACAACTGGATCGGTCTGGCGCTCGTAGGCGTGGCACTGGTGATCTTCGCCGTGCTACTCCTGTCGAGCAACCGCTTCTCCTCGATTGCAGCGCGGCTTACGCCAACCCCGCCGCTGGTGGGTACTGGCGTGACCGGCGCGCCTGCTACGCCGGCCCCACCCACACGCGTTGTCGATCAGGCTGCAACCGCTGTGCCGGTGCCCACTGCACCGCCAACAGTTGCTTCGCCAGTGGTTCTGCCGTCACCCACCGCTACCGCCACGCCGGCACCAACCGTCACGCCGCGCCCGACACTCGCGCCCGGGGCGGTGGTTACGCGCGATGCCTGGACGGCTGCGTTGCTCCGGCCCGATCATGCGGTGGCCCTCTCCGGCGCCATTGGAACACTGCAACCACGCGGGCGTTTTGTACTGGCGCTGGTCGCTGTAGCGAATGGCGGCGCCACTGCTGCTGCCATACCGCAGGACCTGTTCGTGCTGGTCGACTCGCGCGGGAATCGCTATGCTCCCGAGCCGGGCGCGTCAAGCGTGTATCTCGACACGTATGGACGCGGCAGTCACGGTGATTTCAGCCTCGAAGAAGCCATTCCGGCTGGGATCGGCAACGTCAGTGTACCGCTCATCTTTGATGTGGCAGCGGAAGCCCGGGGGTTGATGCTGCTGGTGGACGACTCAGGCGCCGGCTGGCCGGTGACCGGCGCGCCATAGTGTGATGGTTGATTGGACACGGCGCATCTGGACGCGGGCGACATCGCGCTGATCCCCGAAACGGTCGCCTGGAGCTACAATCGGGTGTGTGGTTGCCGGGGCGTACCCTGCGAGTGAGCCGCCCGTCCTCCCGGGAGAACGATGAGCCGTTGCGCGACCGGGTAACTGCTCACGATCGGGGTCCGGGGGAAGCCCCCAGGAGAACGAATCGGCAGCGGGTTGGGACGCAGTTTGCTGCGCCCACGACGCACGCGCCATGGCACATCGCCCCGCCGACGCACAACAACATGCGTTCGAGACGTGTGAACACCTACGCAACCGGGAGGATTGGACGCGTGCTGGAAGAATGCCTATAATGTACGCGGGACGAGAGTAGCGTGCTATGTCTCTACCGCGTTCGTCGTGACAGGCACGGGCACGTACACCTCAATGACTGCTACCTCCGACGCATCCGTCGCACAACCACAGGCGTCGCGCCGTATTCACTGGCCCACGTGGGGCTGGCTTGCGGCTATCCTGGTGATCGCCGCGTTCTTCCGCTCCGCTGCTCTCACCGAGTGGGATGGCGACTCCTACCTCCATCCCGATGAACGATTCATCGTTTTTACTACCTTCAATTTGCAGGTACCGCGTAGCTTCGGCGACTACCTGCGTAGCGATTGTGTGGTGGATGGTCGCCTGCCCGCAGCCAGAAGCGCCAGCGACAGCCAGGGGAACCCCGTTCCGCTCAATCAGCAGGAGCCGACGCGCGATAGCGGCTGCAATACGCTGAACCCGCGCAACTACAACTGGTCGCGCTTCTTTGTGTACGGTACCTTACCGACCACGGTCACACGTATCGCCGTCGAAGCGCAGGCGGCTCTGGAAGGCCGGCCGGTTGTCCGGATCTCGCCCGAACAGGTGCGTGATACGGGGCGAACCCTCTCGACACTGTATGACCTGGGCACGATCGTGACGCTCTTCTTTATGGGGCGTCGCCTGCTCGATCGGCGGGTCGGCCTGCTGGCGGCATTGCTGTATGCGCTGGCGGCGTTCCCGATCCAGATTGCGCATTTCTTCACCGTTGACGCGGCCACGGTATTCTTCACTACCCTTGCGCTTTACTGGGCGATCCGGTTCGCGCAGGATGCCACTACCGGGAGCGCCGTCGCTGCTGGCGTCAGCATCGGCGCAGCAATGGCCTGTCGCATCACAATGGCAACGCTCGGGCTGGCGATGGTGGTTGGCGCGCTGGTGCGTCTGGCGGAGGAGACGAAGCGTGACGAAGACGAAGCGCTGCGGCAGGCGGGAGGAGGCGCGCGCGCTGGCCTTGTCGCGCGGCTGCTTTTCGTGCCGTCCGGCCTTCTGTTCGCCGTCGCATGGCGCGTGGCGCTGGCCGGCGCAGTAACAATCGTCACCTTTCGCCTGCTGCAACCGGACGCGTTCATTGGCACGTCGTTGTTCGATGTTCGCCCCGAACCACGGTTCATTGACAATATCACAACGATTGGCAGCATGCTGAGCGGTGAGCGTGATTTCCCGCCTTCGCAGCAGTGGGCGCAGCGCGTCCCGTTCCTGTTCCCGCTGCAAAACATGGTGATCTGGGGTCTGGGGTTGCCACTCGGCCTGGCTGCCTGGGCTGCCTGGGCCGTGGCTGGCTGGCGCATCATGCGACATGGCGATCTACGCCTGCTTGTGCCCTGGGGCTGGATTGCGTTTTACTTTGCCTGGCAGGGTGGGTTGTTCGTCCCGACCATGCGCTACTATCTTTTGCTCTACGGATTGCTGGCGCTACTGGCTGCGTGGGGTCTGTGGGCAATCTGGGACGGCCGGTGGCCACGAGCACGGCGGGTCTGGCAACGGCTGCCGTTACTGGTCGTCGTTGCCGGTACCGCGCTGTGGGCCTATGCCTTCACGCGTATCTATACCGAGCCGCACTCGCGCATCCAGGCGTCGCGCTGGATCTACCAGAATATTCCGCCCGGCGCAGCAATCACTTCAGAGCAATGGGATGATCCGCTACCGCTGGCGATCGATGGTCAGAACCCCGGCCAGTATGTCGGTATCTCGATGGCGCCCTATGGTGAGGATGACCCCCAGAAATACACCGGATACATCGCCAACGACGGATCATTTGCGGAAGGGTTGCTCGACCAGCTCGACCGCGCCGATTATCTGATCTACAGCAGCAACCGGGTCTATGACTCGGCAACGCGCCTGCCGATGCGCTTTCCGGCGTTGACACGTTACTATTACCACCTGTTCGAAGGGAACCTGGGTTTTGAACTGGTCGCCGATATTCATTCGTTCCCGACCCTGTTCGGCATCGAGATCCCCACGCCGGTTCTGGCAGAAGAGGCGTTCAGCGTCTACGATCATCCACGTATCCTGATTTTCCGCAAAACGCCGGAGTTCTCGCGCGCACGGGCGGCGCAACTGATCACTGGAGATGTCGCCTGGGGCGAAGTCTACAAGATTCCCACGCTCCTGGTCAGTAAGGCGCCGACGGCGCTGCGCCTGACCCAGGAACAGTGGCCGCTCTATCGTGCAGCCGGCGACTGGGCGCGCCTGTTTCATTCGGGGGGTGTAACAGGCGCGGCTCCCTGGCTCTTCTGGTGGCTGGCCATGCAGGCGCTCGGCCTGGCGGCCTTTGCATTCCTCTTTCGGGCGTTGCCTGCGTTGCCCGACCGCGGGTATGCGCTGTCAAAGATTCTCGGGCTGTTGCTCGTTTCGTACATGGCATGGCTCCTGGCTTCGATCGGTTCGCCTGGCGCGCACGGCGCGCTCCGGTCGCCCTTGCTGCCATTCGGTAAGGGAAGCGTGCTGTTTTGTGCCGCGCTGCTGGCCGGCGCCGGGCTGATTGCCGCGCGAACCGGGCGTGCGGAGCTGGGCGAATTCTGGCGCCGCCGCCGTGTGGCCATCCTGACGGCGGAAGGGGTGTTCCTGGTCGTCTTTGCTGGCTTTACGCTCCTGCGGGCGCTGAACCCGGATCTCTGGCACCCGGCGCGCGGCGGTGAGAAACCGATGGACATGGCGTTCCTTACCGCCATTGTCAAGAGCCCGGCGTTCCCACCCTATGACCCGTGGTTTGCCGGCGGGTATCTTAACTATTATTACTTTGGCTTTGTACTGGTTGCCACCCTTGTTCACCTGACGGGGATCGTCCCGACGACAGCGTACAACCTGGCCGTACCGACATTTGCCGCGTTAACGGCGCTCGGCGCGTGGGGCGCGGCGTACAATCTGGCAGCGTTGCCGAATCGCCGTAAGGTGCAGGCGCCTGCCGGCACAACCGCTACGCCGCGCCCATTCTGGCACCACCTGTTTGATGCGCTGCCCGTCATGCGCTCCGCGACCTGGAAAACCTATGAGCGTCGCGCCATCATTGGTGGCCTGGCAGCGGCCCTGTTTGCCACGCTTGCCGGGAGCCTGGCGCAGGCGGTATGGTTTCTCCCCGGTAGCGCCGCTTCACCCGATGACGGCTGGCCGGAGGCCTGCCGCACGCTGACAAGCTATGCCGCACAACAGGACTGCCTCGGGCGCGCGGAGTGGGCCTTCTGGGACGCAACGCGCCTGGTGGGCATGGCGCTACGCGATGGTACGATCAATGAGTTTCCGTTTTTCACGTTTCTTTTCGCCGACCTGCACGCTCATATGATCGCCCTGCCGCTGACCCTGGCGGCGCTGAGCCTGATCGTGGCGGTGGTACGAACGAACATCAGCAACCGCCGCGCACACATGCGTGTCTCCGTATCTCTGGCCGCCGCTCTCCCGGCGCTTCTCTTGCTGGCCCTCGTCGTCGGCGCGCTCTACGCCGTCAATACCTGGGATTACCCGACATCGGCAGGGTTGGGAGCGATCGGCCTGGGCCTCTACGCCTGGCAGCGTTTCCGGCGCGGCATGCCCGCCGGCCGGGCGTTGCTGCTGTGGGGCATACTGACAGCCGCGCTGCTGTTGATCGCACGGCTGTTCTTCCTGCCATTCGCGCAGAAATTCGTCACCGACTACGCCGGTTTTATGCTGTGGCAGGGATCACGCACCTCGGCGCTCGATTTTCTCAAGATTAACGGGTTGTGGCTGTTCCTGGCCGGGAGTGGCGCGCTCCTGCTGGCATACCGTAGCAGGCGGCTCGGCGCCGTCACCACGCTGGGAACCGGCGGCGGTCTGGCGCTGGCGGCAGTTGTCGCTGCGGTGCTGGGCGCGGATGCCCTGCCGCTCCAGGGGTTGCTGCTGGCCGCCGGCATGGCGTTGCTGGCCGATATGCTCCTGCGCGGCCCGCTGGTCGAGATGCAGCCGGTCGGGCCATCACCGGTTGCGCCAGGCCCGGTTCAACTCGTTCTGCCGGGGCTTGAGGATCCGCCAGCGACACTCGGTCGCACCGCGATTCGATCTGCCGGCGGCAGCATGACGTTGCTGGCGATCGCCTGGGGCCTGGCCGCGCTGGGGATTACGCTGCTCACCGAGATTGTGGTGGCAAAGGGCGATATTGGCCGGATGAACAGTGTGTTCAAGTTCGGTATGCAGAGCTGGCTGCTGTTCGCGACCGTCGGCGGTGTGGCGTTTGCCCGGGTCTGGACGGTGACCGGCGGCCGGAACACCGCCACACTGCGCCGGGCATGGCGCAGTGCCGCGATGCTCCTGATTGCGGCGGCGCTGGTCTACCCGCTGACGGCCACTCCGGCACGTCTGGCTGACCGCTTCGATCCATCTATCGGGCCGACCCTTGATGGCATGGCGTTTATGCGTTCGCCGTTGAGCTCCTGGGCCGAAAACGATCGCAGTTTCACGCTGGCCGAAGATGCTGACGCGATCGAGTGGTTGCGCGCGAATGTCGCCGGCACGCCCATTGTGCTCGAAGCGCACCTCGAGGCCTACCGCTGGGGCGGGCGTGTGTCGGTCTATACCGGTCTGCCGACTTTGCTCGGCTGGCCATGGCACATGACGCAACAACGCAGCGTTGTGGATGTTGGCCCGATCATTGGCACGCGGCAGGCGCTCATCCAGCAACTCTACAATGATACCGGCGCAAGCGAGGTGTTACGCCTGCTCAAACTCTACGGCGTCGAGTATGTCTATGTCGGGCGCCTCGAACGGGCGCTGTATGATCCGGCCGGCCTGGCGAAGTTTGACGCAATGGCGTCTGCCGGCCTGATCGACACGGTCTACACTGCCGGTGCGACGCGCATTTATCGTGTGCCGGCATCCGACCTGCCACCCGCAGTGCTCACCACATCGCTGCCGGTACGCGCGCCGGCAGCGGCGCCGCAGAAGGATCTGATGCTGCCGGTGCGCGTCGGCGACCTGCCGCCGGTTGATCAGCATGGCTGGAATCGCCTGGCTGATCTTCCGTTCGTGGCGGTGCTCCTGTGGCTGGTAGTCTGGTACGCACTGGCGGCGCTTGGTTTGCCGCTGGCGGCGCTGGTCCTTGGCCCGCGCGCACCGGACGGCGGCTGGGCCTGGGCGCGCCTGGTCGGTCTGCTGATCCTGGGATACACCATCTGGTTGCCGGTCAGCGCACGGCTCTGGCAGTATGACTGGTGGGGAATGGCGCTGGGCCTGCTGCTGACGCTGGGGCTCAATCTGGCCGCCGTCGCAGCACTGGGCGCACGCTCGATGCAGGGCAATGCAACGGAAGGCGCGGCGCCGCCTCTGCCTGCCGCCCTCATGCCGCGCGTGCGGCAAGGGCTCCTCGCGCTGCACGACATGCTCCGGGAGCAACGGCGTCAGGTGATTGGCAGCGAGGTATTGTTCCTCGGTGCCTTCGCTGCCATGCTGGCGCTGCGCTGGCTGAACCCCGACCTGTGGCAGCCGATCTGGGGTGGGGAGAAGCCGTTCGAGTTCGGCTTCCTCAACGCGCTGGTCCGTAGCCCGGTTCTCCCGCCCTATAGCCCGTTTTTCAGCGACGGCGTCATTAATTACTACTATTATGGCTTCTTCCTCATGTCATTGCCGGTGCGAGTCACCGGGATCGCGCCGGAGATCGCCTATAACCTGATCGTGCCGACACTGTTTGCGCTCATGCTTGTGGCGGTGTGCGCCCTGGTGTTGCGCGTGCGCGGGTCGTGGCGGTATGGCCTGGTGGGCGCGTTCCTCGTCACAGTGGCAGGCAATCTGGCAACAATCTTCCCGGCTAACTGGGCGCGCGGCATTACACCGGCGCTGACGGCGCTGGCGGAAGGCATTGATGGGTATGGCGCGCGACTCGGTGACTGGTTCGTCGGCCCGACACGCGTTATTCCCTATACGATCAATGAATTCCCCTATTTCAGCTTTCTGTTTGCCGACCTGCATCCGCATACAATTGCACTGCCATTGACGGTGCTCATGATTGCGCTGGCGTTCGAAGCATTTGATGCCACGCCGGCGCGGGGCGGCCAGCGTGTGAGTACTGCTGGACGCTGGGGGTTGATCGCGTTGACGCTCGGTGCACTGGCGGTGACCAACTCGTGGGACTTCCCGACCTACGGGTTGCTGCTGGGTGGTGTCCTGCTGGGACGTGCCTGGCGCGCATCGGGTTCCGCGGGGTGGCGGCAGGCGGCGCTCCGTCTGGTGAGTGCGGGGCTTGCTGGTGCGTTGTCCGGCGGTGGGGCGCTGCTCCTCTATCTGCCATTCTTCCAGAACTTCCAGGCGATGGTGAGCGGTGTGCGGTTCGTCTACACGACTACCGCGTTAAGCGATTATCTCTTGCTCTACGGCATCTTTCTCGCGCCACTCATCCTGGCACTCTTCGGCGCAGCATGGCGGTTGTTGCGCATTACCGAACGCCGGGCACAGCGGGCGCGACTGGCCACCATCGGCACCTCGCCGGAAGCGACCGGGTTGATCGCCGGAGTACCGGGCAGCGCCGGGTTGGGGCGCGTATCGCTGGCCGTCCTGACGCTCCTTGGCGCGCTGGTGGTGCTGGCTGTCGCGCTGGCTGCTCTGCCGCCATTGCTGCTTGCCCTGCGCCTTGACGGCCTTGCAGCCGCGCTCGCTGCGCCGGAGGCGCTGCTGGCGAGCACGGGCTTGCGCGCGTGGCTGGGTGTACTGCTGCTGATTATCGCCGGCGCGTTGCTGACACGCATATTGCGACCTGCCACATGGTTCGCTTTCTGGGCGGCGGGGGCCGGGCTGATCGTGTCATTGCTATGTGAGATGATTTATGTGCGCGACCATCTCGACACCGGCGAGTGGTATCGCATGAACACCGTGTTCAAGTTCGGGCTGCAGGCGTGGGTATTGCTGGCAATCGCAGCCGTGCTGGTGTTGCCGGGGCTGGTGCAGGCGCTGCGCCGGCGCGGCGCCCTGGCACAGACGACCGTCTATGGTGCGCTGATCGTCCTGCTCGCGCTGGCCATGGTCTATCCGGTGGTTGGTACGGTAAGCCGTGTCGCTTACCGCTTTCCTGGCAATACAACCGGCGCAACACTCGATGGGCTGGCGTTTATGGAGCGCGAGTCGTATGCACTCCCCGATTACCTGCAATCGCCGGGCCGGCCCGTGACAACGATTGCGCTGCGCTATGACAGCGAGGCGATCCGCTGGCTCGACCAGCATGTCCGGGGTACGCCGGTAGTGGTACAGTCGAGTATCGAGTTCTACCGCGCGTATGGCGTGCGCGTCGCTGCCAACACCGGCTTCCCGACCATTGTCAGCCCGTTGCATGAGAGTGAGCAACGCAATCCGCAGGTCGTGAGCCAGCGCGATCTTGATGTCGCCCGCATCTATCGCACGACCGATACGCGGGAGACGCTGCGCCTTCTCTCGCGCTACCATGTCGGTTATATCTACATCGGGCCGATCGAGCGTGCCGTGTATGGCGAAGCCGGCATGTTCAAGTTCCAGCAGATGGCGGGGTCATTTCTTGAAGAGGCCTTCCGCAACGAGCAGGTGACCATCTACCGGGTGAAGGAAAATGTCTATGGGTACCCGATGCTGCCGGAGCTGAGCCGGCCAGCGCCCACACGTCCGGTGCCGGGGGCCGAATCGGACAGCGCCGGACCGGATATCATCATTCCTGCGCCCCCTCCTGCCGATGACTTGCGCGACCCGGCGCTCCTCGAGGCGCTGGAGCAGCAGGTCGCCGCCGATCCGCAGGCGGCCGGTCCTGCATTCGCCCTGGCTGAACGTTACCGCGCGCTCGGGCGTTTCGACGATGCTGCAGCGGTGCTGGAGCAAGCAGCACGCGCCAACCCCAATGATGTTGGTCTGCACCACCTGTGGGGCGACATCCTGCTCGACGCCAGGCGCTTCGACGAAGCCATCGAAGCGTACCGCGCCGCCGTTGCCGCCAGCCCGACCGCGGGCCATTACAACAAACTCGGTGTGGGTCTGCTGATTGCGTCTCGCCCGGGCGACGCAGAGCAGGTATTTCTCCAGGCAATCAAGATTGATCCGAATGAAGCCGCCCCATACTACCATCTCGGAACGATCTACGAACAGCGTGGCGATGAACGCCAGGCGGCAGACTGGTATCGCCGCTATCTCAACCTTGCGCCGGACGGGCTGTTTGCACAGCAGGCACGCGACGCACTGGGGCGGCTGGCGCCATAACATGAGCGGCGATGTCGTCACATACTGGCTGATTGCACAGGCGCTCGGCATTGCCGGATTGCCGATGGCGCGGGTGTTGCTTGGCGCGCTCCCGGACCGCGGGTATGCCTTCGCCAAGCCGCTCGGCCTGCTGTTGACGGGATACCTGGCGTGGCTGGCGGCCATGCTCGGCCTGGCGCCATTCGGCACGCCACTGATCGTCGTCGCCGCGCTGGTTGTGTTTGGCGGCGGATTACTGGCGTTGCGTGGCGATCGGATCGCCCGGCCAGCAATCGGCATTGTTGCTGCGCCGGCGCCCGGTGTCCACGCTCCGGCGTTGCGGGATGCGATCACCGGCTGGTTGCGTAGCAACCGGGCAACCATATTCACCTATGAGGCGCTATTCGGCGTTGCGCTTGTGTTTCTGGCGCTGTTGCGCACCAGAGAGTACGGATTCGTCGGGCCGCACCCGTGGGGCACCGAGCGGCCAATGGATTTCGCGTTCTTCAATGCAATCCGTGTGAGCGCCATGTTCCCGCCCCACGATCCCTGGATGGCCGGCTACAGCATCAATTACTACTATTTTGGCTACCTGCTGATGGCAGCGGTATCGTTGCTGGCCGGCGTTCACCCGGCGACAGGTTACAACATGTCGCTGGCGCTGATCTTCGCGCTGACCGCCCTTGGTATCGCGGGAATGCTCCATAACCTGATCGTACTGGCGCAACCCTTCGCCGGGCGCCTGCCATTAGGGGACCACCAGGCCGCCGATCCCGCGTCCCCCGTCGATCCTGGCCCACCTGTCACATCCTCGCCGCCGGTCACATCACCAGAGAAGCGGGCCGGCGCGCTGCGTGGCTGGTCAACGGCCGGGCGCTGGCTTGCCGTCCTGTTGACGGTGGTTGCCATACTGCTGGCAGGTAACCAGGCGGGCACATTGCAGTTGATCGTCGGGGATGAGCGCGTGGTTGCGCTCGATGGACCGCAGCTCGTTTCGGCGGTTGCGCAGGCACTCGGCGGAGCAGACACGATCGTCCTCCCGTATCCGGCGCATACGGGCGATTTTGGCGAGATTACCACACTTACCCGTACCGACCGGGTCGCCGATTTTAACTGGTGGTGGCCATCGCGCGTCGTCTGGGACGCGCGACCGGTATGGAACCAGGAGATGCAGCGCTTCGACAATGTGCGGGGTTATACCATTACCGAGTTTCCCTTCTTTTCGTTCTGGCTGGGCGACATGCACCCGCATGTAATGGCGCTGCCGTTCGGCGTGCTGGCGCTGGCGCTGGCACTGCATACCCTGGTGCGACCTTTGCCGCCGCGGTTCCAACGCGACCGGCTCGAGTTGCTGTTGTGCGGCGTCGTTCTTGGCAGCCTGTACATGATGAACAGCTGGGATCTGCCGACCTATGTGTTGTTCTTTCTTGCGGCCCTGGCGCTGAAAACGGCGGCGTCAGCAAGGCCTACCGTCACACGGCAGGGTGATGGCGGGGCCCCTGACACGCCAGCCGGCGAGCAGGGTATCTCAGCGACCGATCAGCCGCCATTGTTGCGACGGCGCTCGGAGCAGGAGACGGGCAGCGCATCGTCGCAACCGGCCGCCCCGTACTGGCGTGCTTTTCTGCTGAACACAATCCTGCTCATCGCAGCATGTATCGTGCTGATCACGCCATTCTTGCTGACATTTACCTCCCTGGTTGGTGGCCGCGCGCCACTGATCGATCTCCCGCTTCTGGGTGCGCTGACACGCGTGGTGGGCTTCGTTGGCCGGGATCAAACCAGTTTGCACAGTTTTCTGATCATCTTCGGCATGTTTCTCATACCACTCGCCGGGCTGGCAGCGCTGTTGTCGCGCGACACGGCGCGCTGGCTAATGCTGGCTGCCGGTATCGTCGCTGTTGCCGGCATCTTCATCGGATTTCCACTCGCGGCGCTTCTACCCCTTTGCCTGGCCGCCGTCCTGCTGGCCTGGCGGCATGCCGACCGGCCGGCCGACGCTTTCGCATTCGGTGCGCTGGCGCTCGGATGCGCGATCTGTTTTGGCACCGAGGTGATCTACATCCGTGATGTGTTCGAGTCGCGGATGAACACCATTTTCAAGTTTTACTACCAGACGTGGCTGATCTGGGGGGTGGCGGCGGGGTATGCGACCTGGCGCGTGACTGGCGTGGCCGGCAGGTTGCCAGGCGCCGGGCGACGCACGGTTGTCGCACACAGTGCGCTGCTCCTGCTGCCTGGCGTGACACTGGCGTTGCTTGTGAGCGGCCTGATCTATCCCTGGCTGACTGCCGGGAAAGCCTTCACGGAGGGAACCTACGCTGGCCTGGAAGGGCGCACGCCCCGCGAACGCACACCTGCCGGCGCCGAGGCCATTGCCTGGCTGCGCGCCAATGTTTCCGGCGATGCCGTGATCCTGGAGGCGGTCGGACCATCGTACGACACTGGCGGCCTGGGGTATGGCGGTGTGGCGTCGAGCACCGGCCTGGCGACCATTATGGGATGGGAAGGGCACCAGCAACAGTGGCGCGGCGGCGACCCGGCGCTTCTGGCGCAGATTGCGCCGCGCGCCGCCGATGTCGCAACCATCTATACCACGACGGACGCGGCACTGGCGCGTTCCTTGCTGGTCGCCTACGGCGTTGATTACATCTACCTGGGCGACACGGAACGCCGGACCTACCCGCCCGAAGGACTCGCAAAGCTACTGGAACTGGGCGACGTGGTCTTCCAGAACAGCGAAGTAACCATTTTCAAGGTGCACTGATCGGCTATCAGCTCTGCTCGTCTCAGCGATACCCCTCCGCCTGCATCTCGAATAGTCGGGCGTATGTGCCGCCAAGCGCGACGAGCTCGGCATGCGACCCGAGTTCGGCGATACGTCCACCCTCGATCACGGCGATTCGGTCGGCCATGCGCACGGTCGAGAAGCGGTGCGAGATCAGCACGGCAATTTTGCCCTCGGTCAATTCGCGGAAGCGTTGAAAGATCTCATATTCACGCTCAGCATCGAGCGCGGCAGTCGGCTCATCGAGTACCAGCACCTCACCATCGCGCATAAACGCGCGACTGAGGGCGATCTTTTGCCACTGGCCACCTGAGAGCTCGAATCCTTCGCTGAACCAGCGCCCGAGCATCGTATCCATTCCGTGCGGCAACTCCGCCACGACCTCGTCGGCGCCGCCGCGCTCAGCAGCATCGGCGACGCGCGGCGCATCGTCGAGCCGGTCAATCTGACCAAAACCAACATTCTCACGGGCAGTCAGTTGATATTTGACGAAATCCTGAAAGATGACACCGATGCGGCGGCGCAATTCCTCGGGTTCATAGTCACGCAGATCAACGCCGTCGAGCAGGATCTGTCCCTCTACCGGATCGTACAGACGGGTGAGCAATTTGATCAGCGTCGTCTTACCCGCGCCGTTCGGGCCGACGAGCGCCAGCTTCTCGCCGGGTGCAATCGTCAGGTTCACGTCACGCAGCGCCCAGTCATCGCGTCCGGGGTAGCGAAACGACACATGACGGAACTCGAGGCCGCGTTGCAGCCGAACCGGCACAGCCGCCGGATGCGGTGAGCGCGCCATTTGCGGTTCCAGGCTCAGAAAGCTGAACAGGTTGTCCATGAACAGGCCGTTCTCATACAGCCGCGCGATACTGGTAAACAGACTCTGAAACGAGCCCTGGCTCTGGCGAAACAACGCCAGATAGAGCGTCATGCCGCCGAGCGTGATCGTGCCGGCAATCGTCGCAAACACGATCCAGGCGTAGGCGCCGTAGTAGCTCAACGTGGCAACCAGCCCCCAGCCGAGGCTGATCAGTGAGCGGCGGCGCGCCAGGTCGGCATCCTCGCGAAAGAAGGTCCAGAAGGTATCGCTATACCGCTTCAACAACGGTTCGCCCAGGCTGAATAACTTGACTTCTTTCACGCTACTGTCAACGGTCAGCACGTGTTCAAGGTACTGCATCCGGCGAAACTCCGGCGCGCGCCAGGTCAGCAGGCGGAAGTAGAGATTGCTATACTTGCCCTGCGCCACGAATGCCGGAATCGTCGCGCCGAAGAGCACCAGGGTAATCAGCGGGCTGAACGCCAGCAGCAACGTGGCGAAGGATAGCAACGTCAGCAGGTTCTGCACCACGTTGTACGATCCATTGATAATGCCGAGGGCGCGAAAGTCAGCCTCACGACGTGCGTTTTGCAGCTTGTCATAAAAACCCGGATCTTCGAAATACTGCAGGTCGAGCGACAGCGCCTTACGGATGATGTCGACATTGATCGTGTGGCCGAGGCGCGCGTTGAGGATGTGCTCGTAGAAACTGCGTATCTGGCTGACGGCGGAACCGGTCAGCAGCAGGCTCAGTTCAAACCCCAGGTACGGCAGGGCGCGTTCCAGCCCCAGTAAGGGGTCAACTCGATCCGTAAACGACGCGACGACCGAGTCGACGATCAGTGCGCCGGCCCACGCCTGAGCCGCGGGAAGCGCTGCGGCGACCAGCGTCAGCAGCGCCATAATGATAGTGACGCGCCGGTCCGCCTGCCACACGAGGCGGAAGGCGGCGGGGATATTGCCAAACGCTGCGCGAACCTGCGCCAGGCGTTCAGTCCAGCTGGTTGCCGATTCAGGCTCAAATGGCCGGCGCGCACGCTGGCCGGCTGGTGCATGGGCCATCCAGATCCTCAGTATCCATGACATACACGGCGGCGCGAATTCCGCTTCTTGCTGGCCCGCGGCAGCGCGCTACGATCTTGCGCGCTGTACGAGAGACGCCCCGCCACCGAAACGAGGTACCCACCGGGGCGTCTGGAGGGCCACAGGCCCTTCATGCCACCCTGCCTGGAAGCACCCGCGTACCTCGCAAGATGAGATCACTACGCGCCCGGCAACGTGCCGAGCGCGCAGTAGGTCGGTACCGTTCCATGATAGCACATCCGGATAGAGTTCTGGAGCTCTTCCAGGACGGCTGCGTGCATGGGGCAATTGCTGTACAGTGATCAACCTTCGCGGAAGATAGATGTGGGGGGCATGCAGCGCAGGAATGCCCGGCGTACGGTGGTGACCTCAACACCGGGCGCACGATTCTTGCGGTTGCACGCCATGGGGATTCGAGAGGAGCCACCAGGATCACAAACGCGGCTTTGTACTTCTGCGCGAGCTCATGTCATTCACACTACCTATCATAGGTGTGCCCGCAGAGCCTTGTAGCAATCCTACCTGTGTGCCATCAGCATAGCGCGTTCCTCAGGCGAGACCGGCTGAAACTGACCGTCACGGTTGACGTACACGATGGCCTCGTTCTTGATGTTGACAATCATATCAAGCATACCGTCATCTGTCACGTCGCTGAAAGCCAGCAGGATCGGCGTCTTGTCCTCGCCTGCTCCGAACAGGTACGGCCCGGTGATGACACGCGTCTTTGCGCTGTCGCCGCCCGGTATCTCCAGAATCACTACCTGCCGGTTGAGGTTCATTGCAATGAAATGCGTCGGCATTGCCGCACTGTCATTATGCCCCACGACCGCCTGAGTGTGAAATGTTCGCGTGGCGCCATAGCGCAGATCATCGATCCGCTCCTGCCCCCAACCGACGACGTTCCCCATGACTGCATAGATGGCCAGCAATGCCAGTAGCCCGGTTACCAGATACATCGCGCTGTTCAGCCCGACACGCGGGATAACCGTGATCGGACGACCTGACGGCAGACGGCCAGTATTACGCAGCTCTTTGCTTGTCACAGCCATACTTCACCCTCCTCCTTGTGCCTGGCGCTGGTGTATTGCAGGAACTATTCTAACCTGCACAAAATAGAAACGTGTGTGCTACTTTTCGTGTTCGTACTATATCAGAACATGTTTGCTGTGTCAAGTACGACACAGGTTACGTGCTGGTGCAGACTCCGCGTCTGTCGAACCTGTGGCAGCGTGGATCTCCCGCGTAATACCCGGTTGTATGCAGCTAGACAACGATCAGCAGAGACGGCATGCATCCTTCGATACGCCGCTGCACGGCTATAATGATCTTTGAGCATTACATCCGGTATGCGCCTCTTGCCGTCGGGCTGAAGCCCTCGGCTATACAAGGCGAAGCCCGCCTGCGCGGGCTAGAGCAGAATAACTACTCAAAGACCATAAGCCCGCCTGCCTGCCGGCAGGCAGGCGGCTATACGCAGGCGAAGCCGGCCTGTGCCGGCTCCTGCAGGCCACGCAGGCGGCCTTAGTACCTATCCGAAAACCCATGGGCATGCTGTCATTGCGAGGAGCGCCAGCGACGAAGCAATCTACCGGCGCGAGAGGAGATTGCTTCGCTCGCGCTCGCAATGACAGTGACCATCTGGTTTTCGGATAGGCTCTTAGCAGAACGGAGTCGGGCGCTTCAGGGCCACGGCGGAGCGTCTATCGGTGTTCATACTGAATGTTCATTTGCCGTGGGTCACTGACTACGGGGTGCTGTCATCCGGTGCGATCGACGGCTACCTGGTAGAACTCGCAGCGTATGACAGATGCGGAAACGCCAGCTTTGCCGTGTGCCGTATCATGTGTGCAGTTGCAACCGCCTGAATGGATCGTGCCCGACGCTATGCAAGCCAACCAGTCATCGCCCCTGGTATCGGTGGTGCGTGCTTCCGCCACGACAATTGTCGCCGACTATGCGCGCCTGCTTGCCCTTGCGGGCATTACCGTGGCGGCGGAACTGCCGGGAAGCGCTCTGCTGGTTCCGCTGCGCGCGCGGCGCTTCCCGTTTCCCGGCGCCGGGGCACCACCCTGGCAGCTGGAGGGTGTGGCCCGCGCCCTGCGCGCTGCAGGCGTTGTGACGCTGTATGCCCTGCTTCCCGCGCCGCCGGATGACCTGTACGGCTACGCGCCGGTGGCCACTGCGCTGGGCATCACCCGGGTCACGCACGTTCCGGCGCCGGATCGGGCGCTGCTCGTGACCATCCTTGTGCCGTGCAGGGTCGAGTATGGCGACGCGCTGTTCGGAGCGATGCACGGGATGGAGCGTCTTTCTACCAGCGATGCGATCGGCTTCCGGCGCGTAGACGGGCCACGGCTCGCCGTCATGGATGCGACAACCATCAGCGATGGGCGCGATCGCCTGGCAGATCGCGCCGAGGTGCGCGGTCTTCTTTTTGCCTCATATGACCCGCTGGCGCTTGATACGGTTGCGCGCGCCATGTTCGGGAGTGGCCCGCCACACGCGACCACTGCCCCCTCCGTGGCACAACGGTACGCTGGCGGAATCGCAGGCCGACGTGATCCGGTGCTGCTGGGAGACACTGATGCGCTGGAGGAACCCTGGAGCGTCACTCCGCCGTACCATGGCGCGCTGCCAGGCCGCGCTGGCAACACGACAACTGCGGCGGTGCTTCAGGCGTATCAGCGTCTGCTGCGCGTGCGCGCCCGTCGCTTTGCACGCTGGACCGCAGCGGACGAGACAACCCTGACGAGCTGGCTGCGTCACACAGCGTGGGGGCGGCTCTTCCGGTCGTACCAGG
>Ga0272446_1000288_pt1 | contig 81064 bp, 60 predicted proteins | sample YNPCB0061_FD_194587 | JGI IMG/M metagenome (GOLD analysis project Ga0272446, IMG submission 194587) | Hot spring microbial mat communities from Yellowstone National Park, WY, United States - YNP-CB-006-1 | ecosystem: Environmental > Aquatic > Thermal springs > Hot (42-90C) > Sediment | place... | reverse complement strand
TCCACATCACCACACCGGGCGTGGTGCTGCGCACGCACACGTCGCCGGGGCAGATTCGCGTCATGCGCGAGCGGCGCCCCGAGCCAATCCGCGTCATTTTGCCGGGCATGGTCTACCGCTATGAGCAGGTGACCGCCCGCTCGGAGATGCAGTTTCATCAGATCGAAGGGCTGGCGATCGGGCGCAACATTACCCTGGCCGATCTCAAAGGCACCATGACGGAGTTCGCCCGGCGCATGTATGGCAGCCAGCAGCAGATCCGCTTTCGCTGCTCGTACTTCCCGTTCACCGAGCCGAGCGTCGAGGTGGATGTGTACTGGGGCGTGGCGACCGAACGCGACCGCATGATTACCAAAGGCACCGGCTGGCTGGAGATCTGCGGCGCCGGCATGGTGCATCCCAAAGTGCTGCGCAACGGCGGCTATGACCCCGCCGAGTGGTCTGGTTTTGCGTTTGGCATGGGTGTCGAGCGCACCGCCATGCGACTGTACGGCATCAACGATATCCGTTACTTCTGGGGCAACGATCTGCGGTTTCTGGAGCAATTCTAGAGGCGGGCAGGTATGCCTGGCGCTTAAAGCCGCCTTAACCGGGTGGTGTTACGCTGCACAATCGTTGCAAGATGTCCAGGCGCGTCCTGAGGAGGTCATGACTGTGACTACGTCTGAGAGCGGCAGCGTGCGCCATCGCCTGCGAGTCAGAGCAGTGCGCGAGGCGCTGCTGGCCTATGGCCTTCTGTCACCGGCCCTGTTGCTGTTTCTGGCGTTCACCGTCTTTCCGATTGTTTTTGGGCTGTATATCAGTCTGCATAACTGGCGGCTTGGGCCGCGTGAATTCCTCGGTCTGGGCAACTATGTGCGGGCGCTCGCGCCCGATTCAGAGTTCTGGCCGTCGCTCGGCGCAACCCTGACGTATTCGCTGCTGGCTGTGCCGATACAGATCACCATCGCACTAATCCTGGCCTACCTGCTCTTCCAGAAGATTCGCGGCAAAGCCCTCTTCCGGGTAGTGATGTTTTTGCCGTGGGTTACCTCAACGGTGGCGACTGCGGCGATATGGGCGCGACTCTACAGCCCAGATATCGGATTGATCAACAGCCTGCTCAGAAACCTGGGCCTGGCCCCGCTGCGCTGGCTGCTGGAAGATAAGGGGCTGTTTACGCTTATAGCCGGCGGGCTGGGCGTCACCCTGCCGGACTGGTTTCGCGGTCCAAGTCTGGCCATGGTTGCCGTGGTGATCTATACCACGTGGGTCTTTGTCGGCTACAACATGACATTGTTTTTGGCCGGCCTGGGCAACATCCCGGGCGAAATGTATGAGGCGGCCAAAATTGATGGCGCCAATGGCTGGCAACTCTTCCGCCGCATCACCTGGCCGCTGCTCTCGCCGACGACTTTCTTCGTCGTCCTGATTACCGTGATCGGCACCCTGAAAGCGTTCAACCACATCTGGGTGATGACGCAGGGGAATAACGGCACTCAGACGGCCAGCATCCTGATCTATCGCCAGTTCTATGAGTTTCAACGCGCCGGCTATGCCAGTGCGCTTGCCTTCTTGTTGTCGGCAGTGATCCTGATGGTGACTGTTCTGCAGAATCGTGTCGCTGCTGAGCGAGTGAACTATTGAGCCATGGCTGATGTCACTGCTGCGCCCCTCTCACGCGCAGGCGTGCGCCGCGCGCCCAGGCAATCTCTAAATCGGGTCAATCCCGTGATCTACCTGGTGTTGATCGTCGTTGGGGTTGCCTCACTCATCCCGTTCCTGTGGATGCTGCTGACCAGTGTGAAGGACTACGGCGATGTGGTTTCGCTCAACGTCTGGCCATGGCCCCCACTGGGCAATTCCATGCCCCGTTTCGACAATTTCGCCGAGGCGATTCGCCTCATCGGCGTGGATAGAGACACCGGCCTGCCGCTGTTCTTTCGCCATGTTTTGAACACCGCCACAGTCACGGCCATCGTCGTTGCCTCGTCGGTGATCACATCCGTTCTGGCTGCCTATGCCTTTGCCCAGCTTCAGTTCCCTGCCAAGAACGCGCTGTTCATCCTGGTGCTGGCCACATTCATCATCCCCGAAGAATTGATCCTGGTGCCGCGCGCAGTGATGATGAACAAGAACTACCTGAACTGGTATAACACCCTGCCGGCCATGGTTGCTCCGTTCCTGGCCAACGCCTTTGGCATCTTCCTCATTCGGCAGTTCTTTCTGCAGATTCCGCGCGATTTATATGACGCTGCGCGCATAGACGGCGCCGGTCACATGCGCTATCTAACCTTCGTGATGGTTCCTCTCGCCCGCCCGGCCATCTTGACGCTGGCGCTGCTGGAGTTCATCTGGACCTGGAACGAATTCCGCTGGATCCAACTGGTCACTTCCAGCTCGAACATGCGCACCGTGTCGGTTGGTCTGGTGGGTTTCCTGCAGACCGATGGCGGTTCACAGACGCAACTGGCCATGGCAGTCGCGGTGATGGTTGTGCTGCCTGTAGTCATCCTGTATTTCTTCACGCAGCGCTACTTCACTGAGGGAATTGCCACCACCGGCTTAAAGGGCTGACCGGCGCGCTGAAGGGAGGTGATGCGTATAGCCTGGTTGCAACAGTACACCTGTTAAACGACAACGGCCGGCTCCGCAGCTTTGCCGGCTGAGAGAAATGTATCAAGGATCAACCCAAACTTGCAAGTGACTTAAGTTCAGCACAAGGAGAAGACCGATGGTACGCAAACTCATTCCCTATCTGGCGACAATCGCCTTGTTCGTGTCCGCGTGCGCAGCGCCGGCAGCGCCTGCGCCGACGGCAGCCCCTGCCGCAACCGAAGCGCCTGCGCCGACGACAGCCCCTGCCGCAACCGAAGCGCCTGCGCCAACGGCAGCCCCCGCCGCAACCGAAGCGCCTGCGCCGACCGCCGAGCCGGCCACTGGTGTGGATGCGCTGATGTTGAGCAAGGACAACCCCACCGAAATTCTCTTCTGGCATCGCTACTCTGGCGGGGCCCAGCAGTTTGTGGAAAGCTTTGTCGAGAAGTTCAACTCCGAGAATGAGTTCGGCATCAAAGTCGTCGTCGAGAAGGTTGATGGCAGCTATGCCGACCTGTATAGCAAGATCAACGCAGCGATCGAAGGTGGCACGCCACCGAACATCGCTCAGGCTTACCAGAATCAGGCGTCGTTCTATCGCCTCGACGGCAACGTGATTGACCTGACGCCGTACATCACCAGCCAAAAGTACGGGCTGACACAGGCAGAAGTCCAGGACTACTATCCCTTCTTCCTGGAGAGCGATAAGAACCCGCAATATCCAGGCGAGGTGCTGGGCTGGCCGACCAGCCGCTCCGCGGCAGTGCTCTACGTCAATCTCGACTGGCTGAAAGAGCTGGGCGCTCAGGAACCGCCCAAGACGCTGCAAGAGTTCGAAGAACTGGCGTGCAAGGCGTCTGATCCGGCCAACGAACGCTATGGCCTGGCCTGGCAGAACGACATCAGCAACTTCGCGGCGCTGGTCTTCGCCAACGGCGGGCGCGTGCTTAGCGAAGATGCCAGCGCGTATGCCTTCAATAGCGAAGCCGGGGTCGAGGGGCTGTCGTTGCTCAAGCGCCTGTTCGAAAACAAGTGCGCGGTGGAAATCCCCAGCGCCGAACGTTTTGGTGAGCAGACACGCTTTGCTGCGCAGAAAGTCCTGTTTGTCATGGCCTCCAGCACCGGCCTGCCCTTTTATGCCGACGCAGTGGCCAAGTCCGAGAAGCCCTTCCGCTGGACATACGTGATGTTCCCACAGAAGGATGCCGCCAACCCCGTGGTGGATATCTATGGCGCGTCGTGGTCAGTCTTCAAGAGCGCGCCGGAGAAGGAGCTGGCTTCGTGGTTGTTCCTGAAGGCTTTCACCGAGCCGGATAACATCGCCGGCTGGGCCAACGCGTCGGGCTACATGGCTGTGCGCAAGAGCGCCGCGCCGCAGGCGATCGACACGGTGAAGAACGACGAGCGCTACAAGAACTTCCCCGAAGCTGCCGAAGCGTATGCCCGCCTGTACGACATGGTGGCCTTTGGCGCAGTCGAGGCGCCGGTGGCCGGCTACGACCCCGTGCGCAAGCTGATGAGTGATGTCGTCTCGTCCGTGGCTATCAAGGGTGAGGGCGACCCACAGAGCGCGCTTGACAAAGCTGTTGAGGAAGCCAACAAAGTCCTGAAGGAAAACGCGCCCGCCCGCTAACGGATTCGCCCCTGACTCGTCAATCGCGCAAGGGCAGGCGGTTCCCCCGACCTGCCCTTGTGTATTCCAGGGACAGGCTGTTCACCAAAGTCACTTTTGATGCCTGTCCGCCGCGAGAGGTGTGAAAGTTGCGCCGGCTGGGCGCTTCAGCGCCCCACCAGTCTGCGCAACCGTGACGCCAGCCATGCCTTGCGCAACTCCAGCCGCGCGCGTTGCCAGGCGTTCATCACCTCGCTTTCCCGCAACTGGGCCTGCGACGCGCGCGCGCTGTAGCGATACGCCACGTACACATCGGTGATCTGGCGCGCCGGCTCGCCCACGCGCGGCGCGCGCTGCGCCAGCAAATCAGCCTGCTCGTAGGGTGTGTGCGTGTTGCCGATGCCAAGCCAGGTTGCCCAACGGCTGAGCATGGCATAGGCGCGTTGAACGGGCGGCAGCGTCGCAAATCCTGCCCCCTCGGCGAATCGCAGTCCCAGCGCCGCCAACGCAATCAGCGCAGCCAGGATCAACACAAACGGCAGGAACCGCAACAGCGGCGTCAGCGCCGTCGCGGCGTCGATGAGCGCGGCAGCCGGCGGCTGCGGCGCCTGTGTCTGCTCCTCCGCCGGCGGCGCCTGAGGCGTCGGTTCGGGCGTGGGCGGCAGCGGCGTAGGCGTTGGCGCAAGTGGCGCTTGAGCGTCACCCATTTGCGACGCGTAGTTCTCAGCGCGGTTCAAGGGCGGCTGGCCCGCCGTTGGCTCGAACTCGACCCAGCCGTACAGCGGGAAGAACACCTCGACCCAGGCGTGCGCGTCCTCGACCTTGACCCGGTATCGCGCGCTCTGCGCACTGGAAGCCTCCGGCAGCATCTCGCCCTGCGCATAGCCGGTCGCCATGCGCGCCGGGACGCCGAGCGACCGCAGCATCATCACCATCGCCGTCGCGTAGTAATTGCAGTAGGCCCGGCGCGTGTCGAACAGAATGTAATCGCTGGCTTCCACGCCGGGCGGCGGCGCTGCCAGGTTCTCGTCGTAGGCGATGTTGTCGCGCAGCCATCGCTCGATCGCCAGCGCCCTGTCATACGGCGTGGCCTCACGGCCGGCGATGTTGTGCGCCAGGCTCTTTACCCGGTCTGGCACGGCAGCCGGCACCTGAAGATACTGATTCACAATCCACTGCGGATAGTCGATCGGCGCCTCGCGCAGTTGTTGCGATTCAGCGATGCTCACCGAGCCGACGCCGGTGTAGCGGTTGCCCGACAACAGCGGCGTGGCAAGCCGGTATTGCAACATCTCTGCCGCGCCTTCTTCGGTCTGCCGGAAAACCGCCTGCGCCGGCACACTGGCGCGCATGGGCTGCGAGGGGAAGTACAGGGTGTCCGTGCCGCGATACAGGACGAAGCCGGCAGACATCGACATGCGCCCCAGATAACTGACCGTCGGAACAGACTCATCCTGCGGCCGCAGGTCGCGCACTTCGCCCCCTGAGCTGGTCCAGGTTGCGCCGTCGTAATAGTCGTAGGAAATGGCCCGCCAGAAATAGCGCCCCGGCAGCGTCGTCACCTCCATCACCGGCTCTTTGGTCAGCGTGCGCGGGCCGCCCAGTGTGAGCGACGCGCCGAAACTGTCGATCGGCTGTAAGTTGTAGTTGCGCACATCGGAGAACAGCCGGTTCAGGCGGGCCACCACATCGTTGTACGGCTCAGTCAGTTGATTGAAAACAGTCTGGGCCGCGCTCGACGATGTCAGCGCCGGCGTGCGCCAGGCGACCAGCAGAGCAACCAGACCGATGCCCATCCCCGCGACCATGAAACTGGCGCGCAATCCTCTGGCGAAGCGCACGCCTTCACTGCGCCACACTTCCTCCCGTTCATCCAGGTGCGACTCCACCAGCAGCATCAGCGCGCACACCAGGTAGATGATCAGATACGAGGACATCGGCGCAACGCCGCCGTAGTAATACACGTTGGAGAACAGCGTGACGCCGGCCGGCAGAATTACGTGCCAGATGCGCCGGTGGCGGAACGAATACCACGCAGCGGTGTAACCGAGCAGCCAGAACAATCCGCACAGGACGAGGATGAAGATCAGACTTTCGCGGCTGGCGTCATTGTTGACGGCGGCGCGCGCCCAGTTGATGATCTTCCCAATGATGACGAAGATGCGCTCGCGCCATTCATAGTTTTGGGGAACGCTGACGTGCGTGCCGCCGATGATGCCCAGCACGAACAGGCTGTAGATGAAACTGGTGATGTGCGCCGTCCAGCCGGGGAAGTTGCTGAACGCCAGCGCCGTGCCGGCCAGCAGACCCAATATCATCGGCCACACTGCCACACTCAGGCCGGGCGTCCATTCTGCCACCACGATGCTGTTGACGACGGCAAACAGCATCACGAACAAAACAAACAACGTAACGAGATCGGACCGTTTCATTCACTTCCCCACGCCGGCGCTGCTGAGGCGCTGCTGCGGCGCTGGTTTGACAAGCATAGCAGGCCAGAATGAAGCCCGCCTGTGAGCGCCGGTCTGCGCGCAATGCGCAATACGCAGTGCGCACGACGCACAGACCGGCCAAACGGGTTGTCCGCAGCCCTACACGCTGATCGGCGTCCCGTTCACGCCCAGCGCAGCTTCCATGAGCACTTCGCTCAGGGTCGGGTGCGCGTGCACGGACTGCGCGATCTGGTCGGGGGTCAACTCCGCGTTTTTCGCCAGCACCAGCTCTGGCAGCAACTCGGTCACATCCGGCCCAATCAGATGCGCGCCCAGGATTTCGCCATATTTCGCGTCCGCGACGATCTTGACGAAACCTTCATAGGAATTCAGCCCCAGCGCCTTGCCATTTGCGCGGAAGGGGAATTTGCTCACCTTGACCGAATAGCCTTTGTCTTTTGCCTGCGCCTCGGTCAGGCCCATGCTGGCGACTTGCGGGTGGGTGTACACGCAGCGCGGCATGGCGTTGTAATCCAGCTTTGCCACATGGCCGCTGTATTTGCCCAGCTCGGCGGCGATTCTCTCGGCGGCGACGACGCCCTGAGCCGAAGCCACGTGGGCCAGTTGCAGTTTGCCCGTCACGTCGCCGATGGCGTAGATGTGCGGCGCGTTGGTGCGCATGGCATCGTCCACGGGGATCAGCCCGCGCGCGTCGGTGGTCACGCCGGCTTTGTCCAGCCCGATGTTCGCGGTGTTGGGCTGCACGCCGACCGACACCAGCACCCAATCGGCTTTGAGGGTCTGACCGGCGGCGTCGGCCGCGCTATAAGTCAGCGTCACGCCATCCGGCCCAACCTTCGAGCCTTCCACTTTTGCTCCGGCGATGGTCCTGATGCCGGCGCGTTTGAACGCCTTGTCCATCTCCGCGCTGATTTCCTCATCCTCCAGGGGCAGGATGCGCGGCAGGGCTTCGATCACCGTCACGTCGGCGCCATAAGCATGGAAGACATAGGCAAACTCCATGCCGATCGGCCCCGCGCCGATCACGACCATCGATTTGGGCGCCGACTTGACTTCGAGCAACTGGCGGTAGGTGAACACGCGGACGCCGTCCGGCTCCAGGCCGGGCAGGGTGCGCGGGCGGGCGCCGGTGGCGATGATGAAACGTGACGCTTCCACGGTGTGCTCTTCGTTGCGCGACTCTACCCGGATCGCTTTTGGCGAGACAAACTCGCCGTCACCCCGGAAGATGGTGATGTCGTTCTTCTTCATCAGGAACTCGACGCCTTTCACCAGCCGGCCCGACACGTCGCGGCTGCGCTTCTGCGCCACGGCATAGTCCACCTGTAGATTGTCGAAGGTGAAGCCGTAATCCTTGCCGCGATGCAGCAATTCGATGATCTCGGCATTGCGAAGCAGCGCCTTGGTGGGGATGCAGCCCCAGTTCAGACAGATGCCGCCCAGGTTGTCGCGTTCGATGATGGCCGTTTTCAGGCCGCATTGCGCGGCGCGAATGGCCGCCACGTAGCCGCCGGGGCCGGCGCCCAGCACGGCAACGTCGAAGGTGTTTGGATTGGATGCCATTTTTCAGCCTCTTTGATTGACAGTCACTGGTTGCGCATCATATCATCCTGCCTCACCGCCCCCCGCTCCTCCACCCCTGCGCTCCCCTGCTCCTCCGCCCCCTATAATCCCCGTCGTGAGCAGTGATCTGCGCGACCGACTCAAGCGATTGGGCGTACACAAAGGCGTGGCGCATCTCAAGCCGGCTGTTCAGCCGGCTTCCCAGTCTGCCGGGCTTGCCGGCGACGCGCCGGCTTTGCCCCTTTGGAACCTGGAGCTGCCCACGCCCTTTGGCCCGGCCTTCGTCCGACGCACGCGCTTTCCGTTGGACCATCGCCACGGCGATCGTCCGCTTGGTCTCGCGCTCACGCTGCCTCCCTCGGCCTTCCAGGATGTGCCCGGCTTCAACGCGCGCGACGCGCTGTTCCTCGACACCGAGACCACCGGCCTGTCTGGCGGCGCCGGCACGCTGGCGTTTTTGGTCGGGGCCGGCTACTTTGAAGCCGGGGACGGGCAGTCCCCCGATCCAACGTCGTTTGTCGTCGATCAGTTCTTCCTGCCCGATCCAGCCGGCGAGGCCGGCATGTTGTGCGCGCTGGATCGGCTGATCAACCAGCGGCAGACACTGGTGACCTTCAACGGACGGGGGTTCGATGCGCCATTGCTCGAAACGCGCTTTGCGCTGGCGCGCATTCCGCCGGCGCTGTCCGACAAGGCGCATTTGGATTTGCTGTTGCCCAGCCGGCGACTATGGCGCTATGCCCTTGCCTCGCGCAGCCTGGGGTCGATCGAATATCACATCCTCGATGTGCGCCGCGATCAGCAGGATATCGCCGGCTTTCTGATCCCGGAGTTGTACCGCGAGTATCTCAAAACCGGCCGCGCGGATGACATGGACCGCGTGATGTATCACAATCTGTTCGACGTGCTGTCGATGGTGACACTGGCGCCTCGCATCGCCGATGCCCTTGCCCGGCCGTCCACGCCCGGCGAACGCCTGTCTGTCGCTGTGGACTGCGAGCGCAAGGGCGACATGGCGCGGGCCGAAGCCGCCTATCGCGCCCTGTTGCAGGACGAGGCGTCTGGCGCGCAGCGCAGCATCGCGCTGCGCCGGCTGGCGCGCTGTATGAAGCGCCAGAAGCGCCGCACCGACGCGCTCTTGATGTGGCAGCAACTGGCCGAACAGATGGATGCGGGTGACATGCGCATCGAGGCGCTCATCGAGATGGCCAGGCATTATGAATGGCACGAGGGCGATCTGTCGGCGGCCCTGACGGCCTGCCGACGCGCCCTGGCCCTCTGCGATCAGCCGGCCCTGCGCGCCGAGATTGCCCATCGCGTCGCCCGCCTGGAGCGCAAATTGCGCCGGCGTGCCGCATCTGATAATTCCGGGGATGGCGGTGGTAGAGTAACCCCTGGAACGCCGGCTGGGTAGCCGGCGTCTAAACAGGTTGAGGTTTCCAGGCTATGATGAAGCTTGCCCTGCGTCTGACTCACGGTGTGGCGGTCTGCGTGTTGCTGGTTGCATGCCAGCCGGCTGCGGCGCCCACTGTCACGCCCACTGCCCTGCCGATTGGCGAAGTGTCGCCATTCATCACCGTGGCGCCGTCTCAAGCCGCGCCCGGCCAATCGCTGACCATCAGCGGCGCGGCGTGGCGCGCGAGTGAAGAAATCTCGCTCGCGGTTCAGCCGGCCGATCCTGGGCTGGGCGTTGGGCTATCGGGCGGCGTGTTGCGCGCAGACGCAGCAGGCCGGTTCGAGCTGGCAGTGATGTTGCCCCAGGACATGCGCCCCGGCGTCTGGACCGTTGTCGCGCGCGGCGCAACGCCCGAACGCGCCGCCAGTGTGTCCTTTGCCGTGCTGGCATCGACGCGCGAACCGGGCGCATTGGCAACCTACACGCCAATGCCGTCGCCCACAGAAACGCCGGCGCCCGCGCCAACGGACACGCCAACGGCGTTGCCCACGCAACCCGCGCCGCCCACCGCAACGCGCCTGCCACCCACTCCCACGCGCACCCCGGCCCCGCCAACGCCCACCGCCACGCCGCCTGTCATCACTGACTGGCGCGGCGACTACTTCAACAATCCAACGCTGGCCGGCAACCCGGCCTTCACGCGCAACGATCCCAGCATCACATTCGACTGGGGCAATGGTTCGCCTGACCCACGCCTGAGCGCCGACGGGTTCTCGGCGCGCTGGACGCGCCGGCTATATTTCGACGCCGGCCTGTACCGCTTCACCGTGCGGGTTGACGACGGGGCGCGTGTGTTTGTCGACGGCGTCCTGGTGATCGATGAGTGGCGCGACGGCTCGGCGCGCGACGTGTCCACCGACCTGACGCTGAGCGCCGGCGACCACGATCTGCGGGTCGAGTACTACGAGCGCAGCGGCGCGGCGTCCATCCAGCTCAGTTACGCGCGGCTTTTGCTGCCGCCGACGCCGACCCCCTCGCGCACGCCTGCGCCGGCCACGTCTACTGCCACCGCCTCACCGGCGCCGTCAGTGACGCCATCCCCGACGCCGTCGGTGACACCCATCCCATTGCCCACCCAGGCCCCGCCACCCACCAACACACCCCGGCCGACACCGATTCCTGTGCCTACCAGCACGCCCACACGTCAGCCGACGGCCACTCCGAGGGCGACTTCCACCACCAGGCCCACGGCAACGGCCACACCGATTCCAGCTCCAGCCACCGCGACAGTCACAGCCATACCAGAATACACTGCGACGCCAACGCGCACACCCAGCCCAACCGCAACCGACACGCCGCTCCCGCCCACGGCCACGCCAACCGAGTTGCCGACCGAGACTCCCGTGCCGCCCACCGCCACGCCGACTGAACAGCCAACCGAGACTCCCGTGCCGCCCACGGCCACGCCGACTGAACAGCCGACCGAGACTCCCGTGCCGCCCACGGCCACGCCGACTGAACAGCCGACCGAGACTCCCGTGCCGCCCACGGCCACGCCAACCGAGATGCCGAGCGAGACGCCGCTCCCGCCTACAGCCACGCCGACCCTGGCGCCAGGCGAGCCGCCGACAGCGACCGTCACACTGTCAGACACCGTCTTGCTGATCCAGGGAGAAAACTGGCCGGCTGCTGCCCGCGTCACAGTGTCGTTGAGCGCCAGCGCCACGGGCGCGAACGCCAGACGAGCCGGCGAGGTGCGCGCCAACCGCAGAGGCGTTATCGCCGGCCGCGTGGTCCTGAGGCAGCCACTGGGCGACAAGCGTTACGTTGTCTTGAGCAGCGCAGACATCCGGCTGATTGTGCCTATCCTGGGCGTTGAGTCGCCGGCGTCCCAACCGGCTGACAGCTCAACGCCCGCATGGCGTAGAATCGCATGGCAACACGCAGCAACCCGAATGATCTGAATTCACCGATAGCTCCGCTCGACCACTCCAGGCCGGGCGGAGCGCTTATCTGCGCTCATCACTCGTCACTCGTCACTCCTCACTCGTCACTCTTAGCTCTTCACTCTCTCCTGACTCATGGCCACCATACGACCCTTTCGCGGTGTTCGCTATCGCCTGAGCGACGCCGGCGACTTGTCGCGCGTCATCACCCAGCCTTACGATCGCATCCACGACGCCGAGCAGGCCGCCTACTATGCGCTGCACCCGCACAACTTTGTGCGCATCGAGATGGGCCTGCGCGACCCCGACACGCCGGAGGACAACGTGTACACCCGCGCGCGCGACGTTGCCCGAGCGTGGCTCGATCAGGGCGTGTTGATGCGCGAGGAGAGGCCGGCGTTGTATGTGATCGAGCAGCAGTTCGAGGCGCCGGACGGCCGCGCGCTCACCCGGCGCGGCGTCACGGCTGCATTGCGCCTCAGCCGCTTCGACGAGGGCATCATCCTGCCCCACGAGCGCACGCTGAGCGGACCCAGGACCGACCGGCTCAATCTCACCCGCGCGACAGAAACGGCGTGGGGGCACATTTTCGTCCTGTATCCTGACCCGGCCAACCGGGTCAATCAACTCTTGCAGCCGTTTCTGGAGACGCACATGCCCATTGTGGCGCGCGAGCAGGTCATCGAGCCAGCGGTCGAGCAGCGGTTGTGGGTCGTCGATGACGCAGCCGTCATTGCGGCGGTTGTTGAGGAGATGGCCCCCATGCGCCGGCTCATCATCGCCGACGGACACCATCGCTATGAAACAGCGTTGACCTATCGCGACGAGATGCGCGCCCGGCAGCCCGATGCGCCGGCCAACGCCGCCTTCAACTTCGGCCTGGTCACGTTTGTCAGCATGAGTGATCCGGGGTTGACGATTCTGCCCACTCACCGGCTGATTCATTCGTATGCGCGCCTGAGCAGCCGCGAGCTGCTGCGGGCGCTCGCGCCCTGGTTCGACGCGCAGCCCATGCCGGACCGGGGTGCGTGGCTGCGGGCGCTGGCAGGCGCGGCGGCAGGTCAACCCTGCTTCGGTTTCTATGACGGGGCGCACACACTGCTCACCCTGCGCTCGCCTGACGTGATGGATCGGCTTGCGCCCGATCGACACACGGCCTGGCGCGCGCTCGATGTGGCCGCGCTGCACAAGATCGTTCTGGAACACGTGATGGGGCTGACGCAGGAGAGCATTGCCCGGCAGGAAAACATCCGCTATCTGCGCGACGCCGGCCCCGGCTATCAGGCAGTGGATCGTGGCGAGGCGAACTTCCTGTTTGCGCTGCGGCCCACACGCATCGAACAGGTGCGCGCCTGCGCTGAGGCCGGCGAGGTGATGCCTCAAAAGTCCACCGACTTCTACCCCAAGATCATCAGCGGATGGGTGGCGTTGCCGCTGACGGGACTGATCGAGTGACGCGCCGGCGGGGAAGCGCAATGCGTATTGCGTATTGCGTATTGCGTGGCGCGCGGCCGATTTCGTATATGAGGCAAGACATTCAAGGCATTGAGAGAACAAACATGAGCATGAACAAAGTGAAAACCGGCATCATCGGTTGCGGCAACATCAGCGGCGCGTACCTGCGCGCCAGCCGGACGTTCGAGATTCTCGACATCGTAGCCGTCGCCGACGCAATCCCGGAGCGCGCCCGGGCCAGAGCCAGCGAGTTCTCACAGGATGGGCGCATGCTGCGCGCGCTGACGGTGGCGGAACTGCTCGACGACCCTGAGATTCGGATCGTGGTCAACCTGACGACACCCAACGCGCACGCGGAAGTGGCGCTGGCTGCGCTCAATGCCGGCAAAAATGTGTACAACGAGAAGCCGCTGGCCATTACGCGCGAGGATGGGCAACGTATGTTGGCGCTGGCCAAATCCAAAGGTCTGCTGATCGGCGGCGCGCCCGACACTTTTCTGGGCGGCGGGCACCAGACCTGCCGCAAATTGATCGACGACGGCGCCATCGGCGAGCCGGTGGCCGCCGTGGCCTTCATGACCTGCCACGGTCACGAGAGCTGGCACCCCGACCCGGAGTTTTATTACAAGGCCGGCGGCGGCCCGATGTTCGATATGGGTCCGTACTACCTGACGGCCCTGATCAACATGATCGGGCCGGTGGCGCGCGTGACTGGCTCGGCGCGCATCACATTCCCGGAGCGCACCATCACCAGCCAGCCCAAATATGGCGCGCAGATTGTGGTTGATGTGCCCACCCATGTGGCCGGCGTGCTGGACTTCGCCAATGGGGCCATCGGCACTATCGTCACGAGCTTCGACGTGTGGTCGGCCAACCTGCCGCGCATCGAAGTGTACGGCAGCGAAGGATCGTTAAGCGTGCCCGATCCAAACGGCTTTGGCGGGCCGGTCAGGCTGCGGCGAGCGACAGACAAAGAATGGATTGATGTGCCGCTGACACATGGCTATGCGGAGAACCATCGCAGCATCGGCGTGGCGGACATGGCGTATGCGCTCTCGACCGGCCGGCCCCATCGCGCCAGCGGCAATTTGACGTACCACGTGCTCGACATCATGCACGCCTTTCACGATGCCTCGCGGGAAGGCCGGCATATCACGCTCACCAGCACGTGCCATCAGCCAGCCGTGTTGCCCACGGGCCTGGCGCCGGGCACACTGGACGAGTAGACGCTTTTCGGCGCAGTTGCTCTGCTTCTTCACCCAGCGGGGCGCGACTCCAATCGCGCCCCGCTGACATTTACATCTGCAATCAACCGGCCAATCGTCTGTCGATCATCATCCGTTCTGCGCCACATGGCGTACACTTCGAGGATGTATGCCCTTTCCGGGCCTGTTGTGTTGCAGAGCTGGTCGTCGCCGCGCAGTGCGACTGCGCGCCGGCTGGGCGGCCTGAACGTGTTGTGAGAAAGCTATGTCGGCAAGCGCGGGCACTGCCCCGTCTGTGGAGTTCAAGGTTTTTGGTTCGCCGCGCCTGATGGTTGGCCGGCGCGAGGCGCTCTTTCGCCGGCGCCAGCCGCTGGCCATTCTCTCGGCGCTGGCGCTCAGCGACCGTCCGCTCTCCCGCGACGAGTTGACCTACCTGTTGTGGCCCGATGTCTCGCAGGAAGTGGCCCGTCAGCGACTGCGGCGCTCGCTCTCCGAACTGCGCCAGGCGGTCGGCCCGCTGGCCGCAGAATTGCTGCCCGACGCCCACAACCTGTCCAGCGCCGTCTTGCGTTTTAACCATGAGATATGCCGGGTGGATGCGCGCGAGTTTGTGCAGCTCTCTGCGCGCGCCGGCGCATTGCCCGACCCAGACGGCCTGCGCGCCGCCGAACAGGCCGCCGAGATCTGCGCCGCGCCTCTGCTCAGCGGCCTCGATCTGGAGGATGCGCCGGAGTTTGAAAACTGGCTGCGTCAGCAGCGCGAGCGTTTCAACCGGTTGCGCCTGGATGTGCTGCGCCGTGTGGCGCGCGGCTACGTCTTTCTGCGCGATTACCCGCGCGCCATCGCCGCTGTCGAACAGGCCCTGACGCTCGACGCGTGGTCTGAGGATTTGCACCGCAAGGCGATGTGGCTGTATGCCGCCGCCGGACGCCGCAGCGACGCCATCCGGCAGTACGCCTGGTGCGCGGCCCTGCTGGAGCGCGAACTGGCCATTGAGCCGGATGGGCAAACCCGCGCGCTGTACCAGGCCATTCTGGAAGACCGCTCCGCCGATGCGCAGGCGCTGGCCTTTGCGGCCGAGGCCGAGGGCCGATGGGTGGCGTTTGTGTCACCGGCCGCGCCGAACCGCGCGCCGGCCCCGCTGCGTCTGGCGCGCGTGTTGCCCGCCGATGTGCGCGATGCTGTCAGCGCGGCAATTGTTCAGGTCTTGGACGGCGCGCCGCTGGTGGTGTGCGTGCAGGGGCCGCCCGGCGCCGGCAAAAATGCGCTGGTTCAGGCGGCGGTCGCCGAGGCGCAGCGCGCCCGCCCTGCCGCAGACGCCTGGGTGGTCAGCGCGCGGGCAGCCGGCGAAGACATCCCATTTGGTCTGTTGCGCGCCCTGCTTCAAACCGCGCTGCGCGCGCGCCTGGAGCGCGCCGGTGACCCTGCGCCGCAGGCGCTGCCACAGGCGCCGTTCGCCGACCCGTGGATGAACGAAGCCGTGCGCCTGCTGCCCGAGCTGCGCGCCGCCTTTGCCGATTTGCAACCGCTCGACCCCGGCGCACCCCCGGCGGACACAGCCTCACAAACCGTATTGCGCCGGCGCCTGTTGCAGGCCCTGCCGCGCGCCGTTCAGGCCCTGGCCGGCGGGCGCCCGGTGGTGATTGTGCTGAATGACCTGGACGCCGCCGACGACGCTTCCATCGAAGCCGTGGGATGGCTGGCGCGCGCGCTGGCCAGTTCGTCTCTGGCGCTGGCGCTGACCTGGCGTCAACCGCCGGCGGCGCTGGAGAATGTCCTGGCCGATCTGCGCGCGCGCGACCGTCTGCGCGTCTGGCAACTGCCCCCGCTGTCTCGCCAGGCCGTCCTGGAGCTGGCCCGGCAGGGTGGCCTTTCGCCCGCGATGGCCGAAGCCATCTGGGCGCGTTCCGCCGGCGCGCCCGTCGCCGCGCTGGAGATGGCGCGCGCTGCCGCGACCCTGGCGCAATCCGGCCAGCCCGCAGCGCCGGCATCCTGGCGCGAGGCGATCGAGATCAACCTGCGCGCGCTCGACCCGCTGGCCCGCCAGGTGCTGGAGGCTGCTGCTGTGCTGGGCGGCGACACCGCGCACTGGTTGCAGCATGTCAGCGGGCGCAGCCCGGATGAAGTCGAGCGCGCCTGCGAGACGCTGGTCGCCTGCGACTGGTTCGCGCTGCTGGGCGACCGCTATGTCATCGCCAGCCCGGAAGTGCGCGAGGCGACGCTGGCCGGCCTCAGCCCCGCCCGTCGCCAGCGCCTGCATCGCCAGGCAGCCGCGCTGTTGCGCCAGCACAACGCCAACCCGCATCACATTGCCCGTCATCTGGAGCTGGCCGGCCAGTCCGAGGAAGCGGCCGAGATGTGGCTGCAAGCGGCCCGGCGCGCACAGGCGGTCTATGCCACCGAAGCGGCGCTGGCTGCCATCCGGCATGGGCTGGCTCTGACCCAGGATAAGCGACTTCAGTTCGAGCTGCTCTGCCAGCAAGAGGACGCCTTGCACGACAGCGCGCGGCGCGAAGAGCAGGCGGCGACGCTGACCGGCCTGGCGCAACTGGTCGAATCGTCGCCCGATCACGCTGAATGGCAGGCCGAACTGCACCGCCGGCGCGGGCGATATGCCCTGGCGCGCAACGAATGGGCCGAGGCCGTAGATGCGCTGCAACGCGCCGCCGCCTGCACGCTGCACAACGACGGCGAGGTGTTGCGTCTGCTGGCGCGCGCCCTGGGCCAAAGCCGACGCTGGGCCGAGGCCGAGGTCGCCGTGCAGCGCGCGCTGGCGCTGGCCCAGCGCCAGAACGACGCTGCCGAGCAGGCGCGCTGCTGGCTGTTGCGGGCCGAGCTGGAGCAGTGGCGCGAGCACCCTGACGCTGTGGAAACGGCGCTCAAACAGGCCGTCGAAGTGGCCGGCTCAGGCTCGCCGTTGTTGCCGCAACTGATGCTGGCGCTGGGCAATCTGGCCTCGCAGCGCAACGACTTCGCCGGCGCGCTCACCTATGGTCAGGAAGCCCGGCGCATGTTTGCCCGGCGCGGCCTGCCCGACCAGGAGGCTGCCGCGCAGGTGCTGATTGCGCGCATGTGCACCCGTCTGGGCCGCGTGGACGAGGCGCTGGCCGCCTATCAGGCTGCCTACGCCGACTACGCCGCCATCGAACTGCGCCAGGGCATGGCCGCCAGCCGGGTCAATGCCAGCACGCTGCTCCTGCGCATGGGCGATCTGGCCGGCGGAATTGCGCTGGCCCGCGAGGCGCACGCTCTCTTCCAGGCCATTCAGGATTTGCGCGGCGTGTGCATCGCCGCCAGCAACACCGGTGTGGCGTTATTGTGGATGGGCGACGGCGCGCAGGCGCAGGACTGGCTGCGCCAGGCCTACGAATATGCCATTGCGCTTGACCTGCCGGCCCAAAAATCGTCGGCGATGGCCAACCTGGGCGCGGCCTGGCTGCACCTGGGCCGGCTGGATGAAGCGCGCCGGCTGATGGAAGAAGGGCTGGCGCTGCGCCAGGCGCAGGGGCAGATCGACATCAGCATTGACCGCGCGTTTCTGGCCATCGCCTGTCTGCGCCTGGGCGATCTGGAGGCCGCCGAAGCGCACAGCGCCCAGGCGGTGGCTGACCTGCAGCGCCTGCCGCAGGTGGAACATCCGCAGCAGGTCTGGTTCGCGCGGGCGCAGGTGTTGCGCGCGCGGGAGGATGAAGCCGGCGCAGCGGCTGCCTTGCGCACGGCGCTCGATCTGCTGGCTCAAACTGAGGCCACCCTGCCGATGCCCTGGCGCGAGGCATACCGCGCCACCTTTGCGTTCAACGCTGCCATGCTGCGCGCACACCATAACAACCAGTGGCCTGACCCGCCGGCCCTGGTGTAACTCCCCTGCTCCTCCGCTCCCCTGCTCCTCTCCGTGTGGACGCTATGTGGACGCTGGCTGATTAGACTGACTGCTGTGGACAAGGCTTTTCTCTTTGAAGATGAGGAGGAATTGGATCATGGAACATAACTCAGGATTTGAAACAACAGCGATGCGTCTTTGCCGCGTCGGCGGCATCACGCTGGGAATGCTGGTTGCGGCATTGTGTCTGGCTGGCCAGACTGCCTACGCTCAGTCACCTGAACCAGATGCCAGGCCGCGCCCCGAACCGGAGGTTGCGCAGCCACTGGTTCTGGAAGCGCCCATCGCGCGCGAGGGGACGCCGCAGCCCCGGCGCGGCGTGCCTGCGCCGGACGCGCCGAGCGGGCGGCCGTGGGTCGAGCCGGCCCCACAGTGGCCGGCGTTGCCGGCTGTTGCGTCGCTCCCCGGCGAGCGCATTGGGCCGGCCGGGCCGGCGGCACCGCTGGCCGGCAACCTGACCGTCAACAGCACGGCGGACACCAGTTTGGTCGATTCGGTGCTGACCCTGCGCGAGGCCCTTCTGGTCGCCAACGGCACGATTACAGGCCCTTTTACAGTTGCTGAACAAGGCCAGATGTCTGGGTGTATGTTTACGACCATCGGGGGATTTCAATACATCACCGGCGGCTGCGGCGCGGGGATCCAGGATAACATCTTCTTTGCGTCTGCGCTGGGGTTCCGGCCGGTCATCACGCTGAGCAGCCCGCTGCCGGCTATCAATGACTCGGCGCCCACCAACATCATCGGCGCGTTCTTGTTAAACAATGTGCAGCCCGTGATCAACGCCCAAAACATCGGGGCAGGCCAGGATGGGCTGGTGGTCAACTCGAACGACAACGGCATCTTTAGCATCTCGGTGATCAGCGCGCCGGGCAACGGCATTGTGCTGAATGGCAACCAGAACACCGTGAGCACCTGGAGCATGGCGCGCAACAATGGGGCCAACGGGATTTATGTGACCGGCTTGACGAACACTGTGAGCAACAGCTACATCGGCGTGTTCTCCAACACCGTCACCAACGGCTTCGACTGCGCCGGCAACGCCCAGGAGGGTATTTACCTGGCCTCGACCGCGCGCGCCACCACCGTCCGCAAGAACCACATCGGGTGCAATGGCTTTGGCGGGATTCGGGTTAGCAACTCGTCGGATAACCTCATCGGCGGGTCAACTTACATCACCGATAGCAATTGGATCTACTACAACAATCTCGAGGGCATTTATCTCGCTGGAAGCAATGCGCGGCGCAATGTGATTCAGGCGAATGATATATACAGCAACAGCATGGGGCTGCGCATCAACGCCAGCCAGCAGAATACCATCACCGCCGGTTTGTCCCCCTTGCAAGATTACAACGCGATCTTTGACAACGCGTCAGACGGCGTGCGCTTCGAGAATGGCGCGCAGAACAACCTGCTCGCAAGTGCATGGGCCCATGGAAATGGCCGACACGGCGTCAACCTGATTGACGCCAACACCAGTGGCAACGTCATCAGCCGGACGGTTATCTTCGTCAACGCCGGAGATGGCATCCGCCAGGACAACAACGCCGGCGCGAACATCTGGCGCGAGATGTCCATCTACGACAACGGCGGGCTGGGCATTGACACCAGTGCGCCCGACGATGCGTCGAACACGCCGAATCCGCCTTACTTCTTCATTACTTCGGTCAACCAGAACACCGGCCTGGTGCAGGGCAAGGCCAACGGCACTGCTTTTCTGGTGATCACAACTGTGGATTTGTACCGCATCGCCCTGGATCCGAGCGGCTTCGGCGAAGGATACCAGTTCGTGGGGTCGGACACGACCGATGCGAACGGCAACTGGAGCATCACTGATCCGAATCCGTCCTTGTCGCGCGGCTGTTACACGGCGGTGGTGCGCGGCGTGGCCCTTGTGCTGCCGTATGCCACTGAGTTCACGCACACGAACTGCGCGGCCTTCGCGCCGATCGTGCGCAAGCCGTGAGGGATGGTACGCAGGTGTCGGACTCCTTGTGAGGAGTCCGACACCTGGTCCGGCCAGGATGGACGCTCACTGGCCCGGCGCGTCAATGGGGGTGGCGGGAGCCGGCGGGCGCGGCGGTGGCGTGGATGTCGGCCCGACATCCAGCGCCGGCAACTTGTCGATCAGCACGTAGGGGCGCAGAAAGCGGGCATACGACCAGCCGATGATGCCGTAACTGGTGCGCAGGCGGAACCACTTCCCGTCCACCGAGCGCCCCACCAGCTCCACCTGCTCCCCCGGCTTCAACACGCTCAGCACACGGTCGTTCAGGCTGGGGCCGGCCCGCACATTCAGCGCCACACTGGCGCGCGCCGGCCACAGTCCCAGCGTGGGTTCCGGCGTCGGCAACGGCGCCGGCGTGTCGGTGGCTTCGCCGGTGCGCGCGCCTCTGGCGCCGCCGGCGGCAGCGTCATCTGCCGGCAGATTCGGTCTGGCGTTCAGTGAGGCCATCAGCGCATCCAACGCAGATAGACTGGGGGTGAAGCCATCGGCAGGCTGCCGCTCAATGGTGTTGACCGCATCGATCAGGTAGCGGTCGAAATCGCGGATAAAAGCGTCGATGTCCTGCGCGGCCAGGGTGAAGCCGGCGTTGTCGGGCAGCGCCCGCGTCGTCAGCGGATAAAAGAACGAGACGTAGTAATTGCCGTCCGATGTCAGTCCCTGAAAGATGTACGCCAGGTTCTGGTTGGTCACGGGCGTCAACTCATCCACGTAGGCCGTGATGAAGCGCACCCCCGCGCCATTCTGGAAGGACAGATAGCGCGCGCGGGCGCGAAAGAGCTGCGCCGCGTTGATCAACGGCAGCACCGGGATGTCCGAGGTCAACTCGACCGGTTGTTTGTCCAGCATGTCCTTCAGATCGTCGATCACGCGCGAGAGCGCCGGGTCGATCCTGCGGTACGCCGCGACCGGGAAGACGCGCAACTGCGCGTCGCGCGGCGACAGGATGTAGGGATGCTGATTGGCGCCGAAGGTGAACAGCACATGCGCCGGCGCCGCGCCGCCAAAGCCGGGTTCGGGGGCCTTGGGGATGGCCGGCATCAGCTTGCCGCGCGTCTTCAGCGCCAGCGGGTGATCGGCGCGCAGACTGACGCCGGCGTAGCTGCCGCTGAAGCGATAGGCGTCTTCAAGCGCCTGAGCTTTCTGCTCGGCTTCAGCCCGCTCCTGCGCCTTCTTGATCTCCGGCACGACCGTGGCCAGCCGGCGCTGCGCGTCGCGGTCGCAGCCGGCCAATCCCAGCGCGACAAGTGTGATGAGCAGCGCCAGACGGCGCAATCGGGTCGATTGAGTCATTGGGTGATTGAGTGATTGAGTGATTGAGTCATTGAGTCATTGAGTCATTGGGTCATTGAGCTATTGGCTGAGTTGCCGGATCAATGCGCCACAGACCTGACGGGCAAATGATACAACGCATGTTTCAGGCGTTGGAGCGTGGCGCGGGTTTGCGCCGTTGGGGTTATAAAAGGGCGCAACCATGAACACGATCAACCAATACCCTCACGACTGGGAGAACCCACAGGTGCTTCAGCGCAATCGCGAGTCGGCGCGCGCGACGCTGCTGCCGTATGCCGATGAGAAGTCCGCGCTGGCCGGCGAGCGCGGCGCAAGCCCATTTTTCCTCATGCTCAGCGGCGAATGGCAGTTCTGCTATGCGCCGTCGCCGCGCGACGTCCCCGAAAACTTTCACCGCGATTCGTTCGACGCCAGCGCGTGGGATGTCATCCCCGTGCCCGGCAACTGGCAGATGCACGGCTATGGCCGGCCCAACTACACCAACGTCACCTATCCCTATCCGGTCGATCCGCCGCGCGTGCCGCAGGAGAATCCGGTCGGCTGCTATCGCCGCGAGTTCATCCTGCCCGACGACTGGGCCGGCCAGCAGGTGTTTCTGAATTTTGACGGCGTGAACTCGGCCTTTTACGTGTGGGTCAACGGCCAGATGGCCGGCTACAGCCAGGGCGCGCACCTGCCGGCCGAGTTCAACATCACCCCGTTTCTGCGCTCCGGCAGGAATCTGCTGGCCGTGCAGGTGTATCAATGGTCGGACGGCGCATATCTGGAGGATCAGGATTTCTGGCGGTTGAGCGGCATCTTCCGCGATGTGTTTCTGATCGCCACTCCCGGCGTTCATGTGCGCGATGTGTGGGCGCGCGCCCGGCTGACCAATCACTACACGGACGGCGCGCTGAACGTGCGCGTCGCGCTCAGGAATGACACCGCCGAACCGGCGGAGGGCTATGGCGTGCTGGCGCAACTGGTCAACGCCGCCGGCGAGAGGATTGTCGAGCAGCCGCTGACCACTGCGGCCCGGCTGGCGCCGGGACAGGAGATCGCGCTTGAGGCCGAGGTCAATATCAAGACACCGGGCAAATGGACAGCCGAGACGCCCAATCTGTACACCCTGCTGGTTATCCTGACCAGAACGTCATCCGCTGACGGGGCCGGTGAAGTCGTTGAGGTGCTGCCGGTCAGAGTCGGCTTCCGCAACGTTGAAGTCAAAGACCAGCGGCTGCTCGTCAACGGGCAATGGGTCAAACTGAAGGGCGTCAACCGGCACGACACGCACCCGGATTTTGGCCATGCCGTCACGTATGAGTCGATGCTGCGCGACATCACGCTGATGAAGCAGCACAACATCAACACTGTGCGCACATCGCACTACCCGAACGATCCGCGCTGGCTGGACCTGTGCGACCGCTACGGCCTGTATGTGATTGATGAGGCCGATCTGGAGACGCACGGCTTTGCCTATACCGACATCAACCGGCTCTCGAACGATCCGCAATGGGAAGCGGCCTATCTCGACCGCGCCGAGCGCATGGTCGAGCGCGACAAGAACCATCCGTGCGTGATCTTCTGGTCGCTGGGCAACGAGTCCGGCTATGGCCGCAATCACGACGCCATGGCGGCCTGGATTCGCGCGCGCGACGATTCGCGGCTGATTCACTACGAGGGCGCGCAATTTGCGCCCGGCGTGGTGGATGTGGTCAGCCAGATGTACCCAACGGTGGAGCACATCATCAAGCAGGGCCAGGTGACCGATGATCCCCGCCCGTACTTCATGTGCGAGTATGCCCACGCGATGGGCAACGGGCCGGGCAATCTGAAGGAATACTGGGAGGCCATCTACGCCCATCCGCGCCTGATTGGCGGCTGTGTGTGGGAATGGGTCGATCACGGCATCCGCCGGCGCCTGCCCGACGGGCGCGAATGGTTTGCCTATGGCGGCGATTTTGACGACCACCCCAACGACGGCAACTTTTGCATCGACGGCCTGAACTTCCCGGACCGCATTCCGCACACCGGCCTGATCGAGTACAAGAAGATCATCGAGCCGGTGCGCGTCGAGGCGGTGGATCTTCTGGGCGGCAAGGTCCGCATCCACAACCGCTACGATTTCCTGTCGCTCGCCCATCTGGACATTGTCTGGAGCGTGACCCGCGATGGCGAGTTGATTGAGGAGGGCGACCTGCCGCGTCTGGAGACTCCGCCGCATGGGTCAACGGTTGTGTCGTTGCCGTTCAGCCTGCCGAAGGGCGCGCCGGGCGCGATCTATCACCTGAACATGTCTTTCAGGCTGGCGCGCACGACGCTCTGGGCTGCGCGCGGCTTCGAGGTGGCCTGGGCGCAGTTTGAATTGCCGATCACGCCTGCGCCACGGCCCGTTGTCCAGATTCAGTCCATGCCGGCCCTGCGCGTGAACCATCTCCAGCGCGTCATCGAGATCGAAGGCGAGGATTTCGAGATGGTGTTCGACCGTTGGACGGGCGCAATCGCGCAGTGGACGCACGCCGGCCTTGATCTGCTCACAGCCGGCCCCCGGCTGCAACTGTGGCGCGCGCCGACCGACAACGATGTGCACATCGCGCGCGAGTGGCGCAAAGCCGGCTATGACCGCCTGACAGCGCAAGTGGACACTGTGGCCGTCACAGCCCAGGCCCCCGGCGCTGCGCGCATCGAGGTGGCTTCGCGGCTGAATGCCTGGGGGGTCACCACCTGCTTCGAGTGCCGCTCGGTCTATGTCATCTATGGGACGGGCGATGTCGTCGTGCAGACGGCGCTGAAGCCCATGTCTGCGCCCGAAGCGCCGTTGCCGCCGCTGCCGCGCGTGGCGTTGCAGATGCGTCTGCCCGGCCAGTTCGATCAGTTCGCCTGGTTTGGCCGCGGTCCGCATGAGAGCTACATCGACCGCAAGGAGAGCGCGCGGTTCGGCCTGTACGCCGGCTCAGTCGATGAACAGTTCGTGCCGTATATCTTCCCGCAGGAGAACGGCATGAAGTCTGATGTAAGATGGGCCGCGCTCACCAACCGGCGCGGCATGGGATTGCTGGTGATCGGCATGCCCGTTATCAACGTGGCCGCGCATCACTACTCGACCGAAGACCTGACTCAGGCCCGCCACACGCATGAGTTGACCCGGCTCGACGAGACCGTGCTGACGCTGGATCACGCCCACAACGGCCTGGGCAGCAACAGTTGCGGGCCGGGGCCGCTGCCGCAGTGCACGCTTCAACCGGCGCCGCTCTCGTTCACCGTGCGGCTGTTGCCGTTCGCCGGCGAGGTGTTGTCTGCCGGCGCGCACGCGCGCGTCGAACTGGAATCGTTATAGGCGCGAGCGCGAGACATGGCGGGGCGCAGCGTCGTCGCGCCCCGCTCATGGCCGGGTCAGGGGGGCCATGCTGCGCACAACCGGCGCGCCGGCCTCATCGAAAAAGGTGTGGCTGGGGACGATGTTCGGCGTGACGGTGAGAAACATCAACAACGGCTCGCTGGCGCTGCCGTTGCCGATGATGTGCCACTCGCCGGCCGGATTGACGATCACGCTGCCCGCCGGCAACATCACGTCTTGATCCGGTGTGATGACATGGGCCGTGCCCTGATAGAACCAGAAAATTTCGTCAGCGCCTTCGTGAAAATGCCGGTCTGCGGCAAAGCCCGGCGCAAAGGTCAGCACCCGGCTGCGAAAGTAGTCGGTATAGGTCAGCCCCAGGCCGTCTGTGATCGCAAATAACTCCGCGTGCGCCAGCGGCGGCATCAGCGCGCGGGCCGGATCGAAGCCGGGATGCCGGCTGTCCACGCGCAGCACTCTGGCGCCCTGCGCGCCGGCCGTCGCTGACCAGTCCATGCCGGCCGGGATGTGCGCGCCGTGCATGGCCGGCAGGGGGGATGCTGTTGCGCCGGCGCATGCAATCATCAATTCGCCTTCGATCACGCACACGATGGTCTCGGCGCGCGACGCGCTGCGCCCGCCAGTGATTTCGCCTGCGCCATATCGCTGCAATTCGGCCCAGGTCTGCGGCGTGTCGCACAACACGATATCGTCCTGTTCGATGGAGAAGATGCGCATGGAGTCGTCAGTCGTCAGTAGTCAGTGGTCAGAAGTCAGATCACAGAGAGCAGATATCTTTTGCCTATCAACCCTCAATCCTCAACCTTAAGAATGACCTTGCCGGCGGCCTGGGTGCGCGCGAACTGAATGGCGTCCATGACCTGATCGAGTGGGAATTGCTCCTGCACCACCGGCGTCCAGTCGATGGCCTGCTCCATGCGAATGGTGCGCTCGTATTCCAGCACACCGCCCCAGGAAGTGCGCAGCGTGTACTCGCGCAGGAACATGTCGTTGGGGGAGATGGGGACGCTGATATGCGTAGGGGCCAGGCCGGCCCACATCACCGTGCCGCCGATGGCGACCAGCTCGATGGCCTGCGACAGCGCCGGCTCCAGCCCGACCGCTTCCATGCTGATCTCGACGCCGCGCCCGTGCGTGAGCTCCATGACCACCTCGCGCAAGTCCTGGGCTGTGGGATCGACCACGACATCGACGCCCATGCGCTGTGCGATGTCGCGCCGGCTGGCGCGGATGTCGCTGACGATGACCAGCGCCGCGCCGGCGCGTTTGGCCAGCACGGCGGAAAACAGACCGATCGGCCCGGCGCCAATCACGCACACGTTCTGTCCCGCCTTCAGCCCGCTGCGGTCGATGATGCGCATGGCGCATGACAGCGGCTCGGTGATCGCGCCGACGGCATTGGGCACGTCATCGGGCAGTGCATACACCAGTTGCTCCGGCGCCACGATGGCCTCGGCCCACGAGCCGCCGCGATGCGTCACCTTACGGCAGAGCGCGCTGACGCCGGCCCGGCACAACTCGCACTTGCCGCACGGCCCGCGCGGCACCACCGTCACACGCTGGCCGGGCCGGACTGCCTTCACATCCGGGCCGACCTCGACCACCGTGCCGGCGTATTCGTGGCCCAGGTTCGACGGCGCCAGCGCCCCGCCCAACGCGCCTTTGGAAAGTTCATATCCTTCGATGGCGTGCAGTTCAGAGCCGCAGATGCCGGTGTGGCTGATGTGGATCAGCACATCGTCGGGCTTTTCGATGGCCGGCCACGGGGTCTGGTCCACGCGCACGTCCAGCCTGCCATACAGCCGCGCGGCGCGCATCGTTCGGGTGGTGTGTCCGTTGCTCATGATGTGTCTCCAGTCCCGGTTTTTCGCGGCCGGGCTTGCTCCGGCATTGTACTGTCAGGCGCTCACACGACGGGCACGAGTTCCAGCCGGCCGGCGCTGAGTTCGCGCAGCGCCTGCTGAAAAGGCGCGATGTCGTCCACGGCGAACACCAGCGTCAGCAGGACGTTGACGCCGAATTCCTCGCCGGCAATGGCGCCGTGATGGGCGGCAACCAGCAAGCGCGCGCGCTCGAAGAGCGGGTAAGGCACTTCGAGCAGGAACGTTTTGCGCTCGACGCGCTCAGCGCGCGGCAACGCTTCCAGGCCGGCCTTGAGCGCGCCGCTGAAGGCGCGCACCAGTCCGCCTGTGCCCAGCTTCGTCCCGCCAAACCAACGCGAGACCACCGCAACCACGTCGCCCAATCCGCTGCCTTGCAACACGGCCAGCATCGGTTTGCCGGCTGTGCCGCCCGGCTCCCCGCCGTCGTTGCAGCCGTCGATCACGCTCGCGCCATACCCCACGCGAAAGGCGTAGGCATGCGATGAGGCGTCGGCATGCCGCTCTTTGATCCGGCGGATGAAGGCCATCGCTGCGTCCACCGATCGCGCCTCGCCGATGGTGCATACGAATCTTGAATTGACCACCACCGTTTCAACGGCGATTTCCTGGGCCGGGATGGGATAACGCATTTTGGATTTTGGATTTTGGATTTTGGATTTTGGATTTTGGATTTTGGATTGTGGATTGTGGATTGTGGATTGTGGGCTGCGGATTCCAGATTGTGGAGCTGGGATTTTAGATCGAGGCGCGCGGAACGCACACATGGACGGCGCTGGATACGACGCGAATGGCGCAAGGTGTTGTCGAGACCGTGTCGCCGTCGATCTGCACCGGCTGCGGCGGAGATGCCGAGATCGAGACGCGATCACGGACGACGATGTGTTTGAGGACCGCCGGCGGCAGCCAGGTGTTGTGTTGCGCGGCGCGCCGGCTGTCGCCAAAGGCCCACCGCAACAGATGGCGCAGGTTGCGCAGCGCGCTGACGTAAAAGATGCACAGATCGAGCTGGCCATCGTCGAGCCGGATCAGGGGATCCAGCTGCAGGCCGAGCACACCCAGCGCGCCAGTGTTGGCCACCCAGACGGATTCGGCGCGGAAACGGAACGGCCGGCCACCATCGACCCGGAAGCGGTAGCGGGCGACCTGCAGGCGCAGGGCATGACGCGCCGCGTGCCAGGCATAGGCCAGTTTGCCAAAGCGTGTTTTGAGCGCGGGGGTTGTGTCGCGCGTCACCTGGGCTTCGTAGCCAGCGCTGAAGCGCAGCGCGAAATAGAACCGCTCGTCCAGCACGCCGAGATCGACGGGCCGGCGCGCGCAATCCGGGTTCAGCGCGTCTGCGCAGGCTTGTTGCCAATCCCCGCTCAACCCCAGCGCGGCGGCCAGCACATTGCCTGTGCCGCCCGGCGTGATCGCCAGCGGCGTGCGGGCGCCAACCATGCCGCCCATGATCTGGGTGACGGTGCCGTCCCCGCCCACCGCAATCACGCGATCAAATTGATCTGCGTCACGAAGCAGCTCGCCAGCCGAGAGATCGGGGGATGTGTAGCGAACGGCCATTTCCTGCTGGTTGGCCGCGGACAATTCCACCAGCCGCTTGACGATGAGCACTGCCTGCCCGGCGCCGGATTTTGGATTGGCGATCACCAGTATCCGGCGTAGTGCGCCGGCGTCGGCGACAGGAGCGTGAGCGCGCATAATGCGCGGGGAGTATAGCGCGCCGATCCGGCCCGTCGCGTTAGAATGTCGCCCACTCACAGGATGATGCCGGCATGTTCTACGAGTTTGCTCACGGATGCGCCCGGCTGCTGATTCACAGCGTGGCGCGCGTGCATGTGGGGCGCGCCGATCTGCTCCGTCAGCCGCCGCCCTACATTCTGGCCACCAATCATCTGACCAGTTGGGATCCGCCGTTGATCTTCGCCTGTTCCGCGCCGCGCGTGCGCATGACGGTGCTGGCGGCGGACAAATGGCGCAAAGTGCCGCCGATTCTGGTGTTGTTCAATTTGATGGGCGCGATCTGGGTCAAACGGGGCGAGGTGGATCGCGCTGCCTTGCGCCGGTGCGTGGAGGTCTTGCAGCGCGGGGGCGTGATCGGCATGTCGCCGGAGGGCACGCGCAGTCGCACCGGCGGGCTGATCCAGGGCCGGCCCGGCGTGGCTTATCTGGCGCGCAAGGCCGGCGTTCCCATTCTGCCGGTGGCGCTATGGGGCGTGGAACAGATCGGGGCGAACTGGCGGCGTCTGCGTCGGACGGATGTGTATCTGCGCGTGGGCGAATTCATCCATCTGCCGCCGGGCGAGGCCCGCGCGACTCAGCTCGACGCCGACACGGAACACATCATGCGCGTGATTGCATCCATGCTGCCGGAGCGGTACCGAGGGGTATACGCCTGAGCTTTGTCAGTAGGGGATGAGTGGATGGCTGATCGAACACCGATTGAGACCAGAAATCTCGACATCTACGGCAACGACGCGCTGCCCTGGAGCCGGCCGCATGATTTGCTGGCCGCCGGCATCTTCCTGCCGCACACGGCCTTCCTCGGCACGGTGCGGCCTGATGGCCGCCCCCATGCCGCCGGAATCGGCGCTGTCTGGCTCGATGGCGACATCTACTTCACAAGCGGGCCGCAGACGCGCAAATCGCGCAATCTGGCCGCCAATCCGGCCTGCACGATCGCCGTCAAACTTGCGACCATTGACCTTGTCCTCGAAGGTGAGGCGGTCAGGGTCATCGATGCGCCGACGCTGGAGCGGGTGGCTGCGCGTTGTCGAGAAGGCGGCTGGCCGGTGCAGGTCGAAGGCGATGCGTTCACCGGCCCGTACAACGCGCCGAGCGCCGGCCCGCCGCCGTGGCATCTCTACTGCTTCACGTTTCACACCGCCATCGGCAACGCCACCGCCGAGCCAAATGGCGCAACCCTCTGGCGATTCCAGCGCCGGCCAGGCTGAGATAGGCAATTCGTAATTCCCAACTCTCAATTCCTAATTCTCAATTCACGTCACCCGTGGCACGCGCGGCAGAATGGCCGACACGACCTCGTAGTTGATCGTGCCCAGGCGGGCGGCCACATCTTCAGCCGTGATGCGCTGATCGCCCTGCCGGCCAATCAGCGCGACTTCGTCGCCGATGCGCACGCCGGGAATGTCAGTCACGTCGATCATCGTTTGATCCATGCACACCCGGCCCACGATGGGCGCGCGCCGGCCGCGCACCAACACCTCGCCAAAGTGTTGCGGCGCGCGGCGAAAGCCATCGGCATAGCCGACCGGAATCACAGCAATCCGTCGCTCACCCTGACAGCGATACGTTGCGCCATAGGAGACCGGCGCGCCGTCGGGCAGCGTCTTCACCTGCGAAATCGTCGTCTTCCATGCCAGCGCCGGGCGCAATTGTTGCAACACATCCGGCAGCCCTGTCTGATCCGGGCCAAAGGGCGACAGCCCGTACAACGCCAGACCCACCCGCGCCATGTTCAGGCGCGTGTCGGGCAGGGCCAACGTGGCGGCGGAATTGGCCGCGTGAATCCATTTCGGATGTTGGATTTTGGATTTGGGGTTGTGGACGATCTCCAGGAAGCGCGCAAGTTGCAGGCGGGTGAAATCGGGATCGGTGTCGGCGCAACTGAAATGAGTGAACAACCCTTCGATCTCGATGCCGGGCAGAGCCGCCACAGCGTTGATGAAGTCCACGGCGTCTTTGGGCAGCACGCCCAGCCGGCCCATGCCGGTGTCGATTTTGATGTGCGCGCGCGCCGGGCGCTGCAAGTCGATGGCCGCGCGCGAGAACGCGCGCGCCACATCCAGGTCGTAGAGGGTGACAGTGACATCGCGCAACAGCGCCTCGCGGGCGTGCCAGGCCGGCGTGTAGCCCAGGATCAGGATAGGCGCGTCGATGCTGGCGGCGCGCAGGGCGGCGGCTTCGTTGAGTGAAGCGACGCCGCAATACACCGCGCCGTTGTTCAGCGCCGTGCGCGCAACCTTGATGGCGCCGTGCCCGTATCCGTCGGCCTTGAGCACGGCCATCAGCGCCACATTCGGGCCGATAGCTTGTTTGATCAGCCGCGTGTTGTGGGCGATGGCTTCAAGGTCAACCTCCAGCCAGGTTGGGCGCTCCGGCTGGGCAATGCGAACGGATTCCCAGCCCGGCTCCTGACGGACAAGGCGAGACCTGTCGGACGGGTCGGCAAGCAAAGCGGCGACGACGCGCTCCATGCGCGCGCTGGCGTCGCCTTTCACCAGCACCACGTCGCCCGGCCCGGCGCATTGCCGGACATGATCGATGGCGTCGTGAGCGATATAGGTGACAACGACCTGGCGGGCCGGCATCCCCTCCGCCAGCGCGCCGGCTGCAATGCCCTGCGCGCGTTCGCCCAGCGTGACAAGCCTGACCGAGGCGGCGGGATGGTCGCGGGACAGCCGGGCAATCCGCGCGCCAATCTCGCGGTGGTAGCGCGCGCTGTGATCGCCGAGCTGGTCCATGTCGCCCAACACCAGCAGAATTGACGATTGACGATTAACGATTGACGATTGCCACTGATCGAGCGCCGATTCGATGGCGGCGCGCATGGAGGTGGGGTTGGCGTTGAATGAATCGTCGAGCAGCAGGCAGCCGTTAACGCCCGGCAAGGGATTCATGCGCCCCGGCAGAGGCGGCAATTGCGCCAGCGCGTCCTCGATCTCGGCGTCGGGCACTCCGAAGCGCCGGCCCACGACACGGGCAATCTCGACTTTCAGCGCATTGATGGGAGAGGGCAGCGCGCCGCGCGCGACCTGGGCTGCGCGCACGGCGATCACTTCGGCCCGCGTCTGTTCGCGCATGGCCCATACGCGCGGGTCGTCGGCGTTCAAAATCGCCAGGCCCTCTGGCGGCAGGGCTTCGACCAGCGTCCTCTTTTCGCGGGCAATGGCGTCGAGCGAGCCAAAGTAGGCCAGGTGCGACTCGCTGACGTTGGTGACGATGCCGATGCGCGGCGGGGCGATTTCGCACAGATCGTGAATCTCGCCCGGCGCATCGGTGCCCATCTCCAGCACCAGGATCTGGTGATGATCCTCCAACGCGCCCAGCGCAATCGACAGGCCCAGCCGGCCGTTGAAGTTGGCCGGGTTGCGAAACACGGCGTATCGTTTGGCGAGCACGGCGGCGACGGCCTCGCGCGCGCTCGTCTTGCCCAGGCTGCCGGTGATGGCGATGACGGGCAACTTGCGTTGCTGGATGATGAACCGCCCGTAGTCGGCCAGAGCCGTCAGCGTGTCGGGCACGGCCACAATGACTGGCTGACTGGCCGCCGGCGCCATGATGCCGGCGGTGAAGCGGCTGTCGTCAACCAGCGCGCCGGCGCATCCGCGAGCCAGCGCGTCGGCAATGAAGTCGTGCCCGTCACCGCGATCTGTTTTGAGCGCGACGAACAACTCACCCGGCCTGGCCCGGCGCGAGTCGAAGCAGAAGCCGCTGAAGGACAGGGAATTATCGGCGGCGCCCAGGGGTTGCGCAAGCCGGCCGCCCGTGGCAAGCCGCAAATCGTTCAGGTGAATCATCGCCCGGAACGATACACCATGCGCCGCGCACTTATTGGCCTTTTCTCAGATTTTTCAAGGGATTGTGGGGTAAAAATGTGTGTTGTGCTTGACAAGGAGAACACACAAGATGCATCAGACGCGCAAAATCAGGAAGCTGTGGCCGGCGCTGGCAGTGGCGGCGGCGCTGGCGTCGGGGTGTTCGAGTCTGCCGACGCTGCCGGGTATGGCGCAATCCTCCCCTGCCCTGGGGCGCACGGCAACGGTGGTGAGAGGCACACTGCTTTCGACGGTGAATGCGACCGGCAACATCCAGCCGGAGGCCGAGACCCGCATCGGATTTCAGCAGCCGGGCAAGGTCATTGAACTGACCGTCCAGGTCGGTTCAGCGGTAAAAAAGGGCGATGTCATTGCCCGACTGGACACGGCCGATCTGGAACTGGCCCTGGCGCAGGCCAGAACCGGCCTGATCGTCGCCAATGCTGCCTATAGCCGGACGGTGGAAGGCGCCCGTGCCGGCGACATCAAGGCTGCTGAAGCGGCGCTGAGCGCGGCGCAGACCAACTACGCGCGCGTGAAGGCTGGAACGGAGAAGCCCGACATCGACGCGGCAAAGGCTCAGTTGCTGAACGCCGAAGCGCAACTGCGCCAGGCTCAGGCAGCCTATGATCTGGCTGGCCGATTCCAGCCCAATACACTGGGCGATAGCCCGACCGTGATCCAGTTGAGACAGGCTCAGAACAATCTGGAGGCGGCCCGGCGTCAGTACGATCGACTGCTGCAAGGGCCGGAGCAGGCGCAACTGGCGGCAGCCTGGCAACGTGTGGAAGAGGCCCGCGCGCGTCTCGATCAACTGCGACAGCCGGCGCAGGCGTTTGACCTGGAGCGGGTGGAGGCCGAACGCCGGCGCGCTGAACTGGCGGTCGAGCAGGCCGAACGCCGGCTGGAAAAGGCGCGGCTCGTTGCGCCGATGGACGGCGTGATCGGCGCAGTGGCTGTTGAGAAAGGCGAACTGGTTGCCACGCAGCCTATCATCACCCTGCTCGACACTTCTGTGTTGCACATCGATGTGAAAGTGGACGAGATCGACATCGCCAGGGTGCAGCCAGGTCAGCCGGTTCGCATCACCCTCGATGCGCTGCCGGATGTCGAGTTGACAGGCCGGGTGGATCGGATCGCCTCCACATCGACAGTGCAAAACGGCATCGTGTCGTATGCTGTGCGCATCGTGCTCGATTCGACAACGGCGCCGCTGCGCGTGGGCATGACAGCCAACGCATCTATCATCGTGGACCAGCGCGAAGGCGCGCTGCTTGTGCCGAACTGGGCGGTGCGCCGTGATCGGGCCGCCGGCAAGTCTTTTGTCACCGTTGTCGGCGCGGACAACCAGTTGCAGGAAGTCGAAGTGCAGGTCGGCTTGCGCGGCGAGTCTCAGACGGAAATTCTGGCCGGGCTGAGTGAGGGTCAGACGGTCGCGGCGCCACAGTAGGAGCGCCGGTTCGACAGGCTCCGCTTCGACAGGCTCACCGACCGCCGCCGTTGCCTTCGACAAGCTCAGGCAACGGCTCCGGCTTCGACAGGCTCACCGACCGGCAGTTGGCTTGATGATGATCGCAATCGAGTTTGACGGCGAGATCTGGCACTGGCGCGGCCCTTCGCCTTATCACTTTGTGACCGTTCCAGATCAGCAATCCGCTGATTTGAGAGCCATTGCGCAATCGGTGACCTATGGCTGGGGTGTCATCCCGGTCAGGGTCAGCATTGGTCAGACCGAGTGGAAGACCTCCCTGTTTCCAAAGGATGGCCGCTATCTGGTTCCGATCCGAGATCAGGTGCGACACAAGGAGCGCCTGAAGATCGGGGATCGGGTGACTGTGCGGCTCGAAGTTGGCTGAAGCGGGGCAGGTTGAAACACTTCCAACGCTGAGAGAGATCGCAGCCGGCCGCGCACAGGCTATGATAGCCGGCGCTCATGTTTTCATTTACGCTTGATCACACAGACAGTCGCGCCCGGCTTGGCCTGCTTTCCACCCCGCATGGCGCCATCCGCACGCCCGTGTTCATGCCGGTTGGCACGCAAGCTACCGTCAAAGGCGTGTCGCCGCGCGATCTGACCGAGCTTGGGGCGTCGATCCTCCTGGCCAACACCTATCACTTGTATCTGCGCCCCGGCGACGAGCTGGTGGCCCGGCGCGGCGGCCTGCACCGCTTCATGAACTGGCCCGGCCCCATCCTCACCGACAGCGGCGGGTTCCAGGTCTTTTCGCTCAGCGAGATGCGCACCATTGACGACGACGGCGCAACCTTCAAGAGCCACCTCGACGGCAGCATGCACCGCATGACGCCGGAGAAGTCCATCCGCGTCCAGCACAATCTGGGCGCGGACATCATCATGTGTTTCGATGAGTGCCCACCGCCGGGCGACCGCGAGTACAACGAGATCTCGCTGAAACGCACTCATGCGTGGGCGGTTCGCTGCAAAGAGGCGCACGCGCGGGCCGGCGTGGCAGGCCGGCAGGCTCTCTTCGGCATCGTTCAGGGCGGGGCTTTCGCAGACCTGCGCGAGCAGTCGGCGCGTTTTATCACTGACCTCGATTTTCCGGGCTACGCCATCGGCGGCCTGGCGGTGGGCGAGTCGAAAGACGTGACGTTCCGCGTCATTGAGCAGATGGACAGCCTGCTGCCAGCAGACAAGCCGCGCTACCTGATGGGCGTGGGCGAGCCGACCGATCTTGTGCGCGCAGTGGCGCGCGGCGTGGATATGTTCGACTGCGTGCTCCCCACACGGCTGGCCCGTCATGCAGCCGCCTTTACCCGCGACGGGCGCATCAACCTGCGCGGCAAGGTCTATGCGGAAGACGACGGGCCGATCGACGCAGCGTGCGATTGTTACACCTGTCGGTCGTTCACGCGCGCCTACATTCGCCATTTGCTGCATGTCGGCGAGATGCTGGGGTTGCACCTGATGAGTCTACACAACCTGCGCTTCCTGTTGCGGTTGATGGAAGAGATTCGCGCGGCGATCGCGGAGCGCCGTTACGCGCAGTTTGCAGCCGACTGGCTGGCGCGCTATGAAGGGACGCCTGCCGCTGAGATTGAACCGGGATTGAATCGCGATTGAACCGGCTGGCGTTGATGCAGCCGGCCAGCCGGTGATAATAGGCACCCATGCAGGGTACGCACAGGTCGAGGGACGTTCGCTGGAGCGCCCCTCTTTTTGTCGCGCTGGCGTGGCTGGCCTGGGCGCTGGTCACGGCTCAGCCGGCGCGCGCCGAGATCCCCATTGTCGAGCCGGGCGATTACGCAGACACCATTAACGCCGGCGCGTCCATGCCGCACATCCCCGAACCGTGGTTCATGTGGTTTGTCATGGGCGCACTGGATCGGCCTGACGATGTGGACGTGGTGACGTTCGAGTATGAGGCCGGCGAGGTTTTCCGCGCCAAAATGTTTATCCCGGCGCATGAGGACTTGCGTCACTTCGCGCCGATCATTGCGCTGGTGGGGCCGGGTCTGCCAGCCGGCGAAGCGCCCTTTCCCCTGCCCGCAGGCATGGGCATCATCACCGCCACCAGCGACAGCCAGGTTCCCTACTTCGACATTTTCACCCAGATGACCTTCTGGCCGCGCGCGGAAATCGAACTCGCCATGCCGGAGACGGGGCGCTATTACATGCTGGTGTATGGCGAGCCGGCCGGGCGCGCGCTGTACGCGCTCGATATCGGCATCATGGAAACCTACGCGCCGTGGGTGATCGTCAACTATCCGATCTACTGGTGGCAGGTGCGCGAGTTTCTGCAATGGGGGCACGTGCCGGCGGCGATGCTGCCGCTGCTGGTGTCGTTTGGCGTCACCTGGATCACGCGCCGGCGCGGTCCGCTGCACATCCATCGCTCGATCTGGCTGTTGGGATTGTTCGGCGTGATCTGGCTGGGGGCCGGCCTGGGCGCGTGGTTCTACAGCGGGGGCAATGCGGCGCTCACCGCATTGGCGCTGTCCCTGACGCTGTTCGGGCTGCTGATTGCCGGCGCCTGGGCCTTCACGCCGCTGCGCGAGCGTCTGACGTTGCGCGAGTTCGCGCGCCAGGTCATCGGTGATGAGCGATTCATCACCATCCAGGAACCGGATGGAACGGCAGCCGAGATCAAGTACAGCGACGATGGACCGCGCGACGCGCCGCCGGTCGTGCTGATGCACGGCTTTGGGGCCTACTCTTTCACGTGGCGGCATATACGCCCGGCGCTGCTGGAGGCCGGCTTTCGCGTCATTACGACCGACCAGCCCGGCTATGGCGCGTCAAGCCGGCTGCGCGGGCCGGTGTACGACACAGGCCGGCAGGCTCAGCGGGTGCTGGCCGTGCTGGATGCGCTCAATGTGCCGCAGGCGCACTTCGTCGGCCATTCCTTCGGCGGGCGCATGGCGATGCAGATTGCCATCAGCGCGCCGCAACGTATGCTCTCGCTGGTCGCCCTGGCGCCGGAGGCGTTTGCCACCGACCGGCCCGGCATTGCTCAACTGCTCAAGATTCCACTGCTGGGCTACGTGATTGCGTTCTACACCACGCTGCCGGCGCTGGTCACGCCTTTCCTGAAGGCAACCTCCAAACGAACGGACTGGATCACGCCGGAGGTGACATCCGGTTACAGCGCGCCGCTGGTTGTGAAAGGGTCGGTGTGGGGGCAGGTGTGGCAGGGCCGCTCACCCAAAGACGGCGCGGAGCCTGTGCCGCAGAATCTGGCGCGGGTTGCGGCGCATACCTTGCTGATCTGGGGCGAGGCTGATCCGGTGTTCCCGGCCAGTGATGGCCGGCGGCTGCTCGACATCCTGCCGGATGCGCGATTGCATGTGATCGATGGCGCAGGCCATTTGGCGCACGAGGAAGCGCCGGGCGAAGTGGCGGCGACGATGGTGGGCTTTTTGAAGGCGCGGGCTGCCTGACAGGGAGGCGAGCATGAGCGACGTGGTTTTATACATCGCGGCGACGCTGGACGGTTTTATCGCCAGCAGCGACGGCGGGATTGACTGGCTGAAGCCATTCGAGCAGGCCGGCGAGGACTATGGCTACGCCGCGTTCCACGCGCGCGTGGGGGCCGTCATCATCGGCGGCAATACATATCGACAGGCGCTTGGCTTTGGCGAGTGGCCCTACGCCGGCGTGACGACCTGGGTGGCGACGCGGCGCGGTCTGGCCGGCGAGCGACATCCCGGCGCCGATGTGCGCGCGTTTGCCGGCGACATGAGCGACCTCGTGGCGCTGGCCCGGCGCGAGACGGCCAAAGACATCTGGCTGGTCGGGGGCGCGCAACTGGTGACGGCCTTCGTAAATCAGGGGTTGATCGACGAGTTCATCATCGCCATTGTGCCGCTGGTGTTGGGCGAGGGAATTCCGTTGTTCGCCGGCATCAGCCGGCGAACCCCGTTGCGGCTTGTGGAAACGCGCGGCTACGCCAGCGGCATCGCGCAGATGACGTATCGGCGCGCGTATACTGTTTAATGTGATCGCTTCAATACGCATTGATCAGTCAGACGTGTTGCCGCAGTGGGCGGACAAGGCGGCCACTGTGTCTGAGATCCAACGCCTGGATCGGCTGCTCGAGCAGCGGTTCAGCAACCGTATTGTTCTGGAGCCGGCGCTGAGCCGTTCGCTGGTCAGCTTTCAAGCCAACAGGTCGAGATCGGCGTATCGCTGGTACAAGTACAAAGAGGGGTTCTCCGCCGCGCTGGTGGAGTATTTGCTGAACCGCTGGCAAATCGCCAGAGGCAGGATATTGGACCCGTTTGCCGGGAGCGGCACGGCGTTATTCGTCGCCAGCGATCTGGGAATGGACGCGGATGGCATCGAGCTATTGCCTGTCGGCCAGCAAATCGTGCGGGCCAGGGAAATGGTCGAGCGTGGCTTGGACGATGACACGATCGCGCGTCTGCGCGAATGGCGAGAGGCGCGCCCGTGGAAAAACACCGCTGAGCGCGCCCCAATTGTAGAGTTGCGCATTACACGGGGGGCGTATCCGCCGGAGACAAAAGACGCGATCGAGCGATATCTGGGCGCAATTCGGGCTGAACAGCCGGCAGTCCAAACGCTGTTGCGCCTTGCGCTGTTGTGTGTGCTGGAAGCTGTGAGCTACACGCGCAAGGATGGCCAGTACCTGCGATGGGATTACAGGGCGGGACGCGCGCGCGGCGGAAAGGAATTCGACAAAGGCACTGTTCTCGATTTTGACACAGCCATCGTCGGCAAGCTCGATGAGATTTTGCAGGACGTGAGCGACGGCCTGAGTCAACTCACTGTGTTCGGCGATGGACGCGCCGGGGAGCGACGAGGCAAAACCCATCTTATCGAGGGATCGTGTCTGGAGGCAATGCCGCAAATGCCATCGGAAACGTATGATGCAATTGTCACTTCGCCGCCGTATTGCAACCGTTACGACTACACGCGGACGTATGCGCTGGAGCTGGCCATGCTTGGGATTGGCGAGCGGGAAATCGTTGATCTCAGGCAGCGTATGCTCAGTTGCACGGTGGAGAACCGGGCCAAGAATCTTCTGGCTATGAATCCGGCCTGGCGCAAGGCGATCGCCGTGGCGGACGACAACGCCCTTTTGCAGGCCATTCTTTCGTACCTGGAAGGCCAACGTGACGCCGGCAATCTGAACAACAACGGCATTCCCCGCATGGTGAGAGGTTATTTCTACGAAATGGCCTGCATGGTGGCAGAAGCGGCCAGGGTGCTGAAGCGCGACGCGCCGCTGTTCATGGTGAATGACAACGTCAGATACGCGGGGGCAAGCATCTCTGTGGATTTGATCCTCTCTGCGTTTGCGGAACAACTTGGATTCAGCGTTGAAGCAATTCTGATGCTGCCCAATGGAAAAGGCAACAGCAGCCAGCAGATGGGCGAGCATGGGCGGGAACCGTTGCGTAAATGCGTCTATGTCTGGAGGAAGCGATAGTGTCAGTGCCCCTGTTTTGCCTCTGGTTGTGCAAGCTGTGAGCAAACAAAAACCGGGGCGGTGTTATCGCCGCCCCGGCTGCTCTGTCTGAATCCTACTTCTTGCTCTGCGCCCACTCGTTCAACTGCTTTTGCGTTTCGGCGATCACCGTTTGCAGGCCGGCCTCATCCAGGCGCTTCAGGTACTCGGGCAGCGCCGTCTCCGGATCGACCATGCCATTGGTAAGCGGCTCCGACAACTCCTTCACTACCGCCGCGATGTTGGCCAGCTCGGTCTTGACCGGATCGGGGTTGAAGTTGAAGCCAAGCGCCGCCGACGGCGGAGAATCGTTGTTCAGCTTGTAAGTGGCTTCCCACACCTTCTGTTTGGCCTGTTCGGGGTCGATGTAATAGGCGTTGAACTGGTTGCCGAACTCCCAGTCAGTGTTGGGGTTGTAGTCGGCGTTGTTCGGGCCGGGCTTGATCACCTTGTTCTCTTTGTCAGCCCATTCCCAATGCCGGCCCTCGATGCCCTTGCTGATCAGGTTGTAGAACTCGACATCGGTGTTGAGCAGTTCCAGCACCATCATCGCCCGCTCGGGGTTCTTTGACGTGCGGCAGATGGCGTTCATGGTAGCGCTGGCGGCTGCCGTGGTCAGGAACGGCTGCGTGACCGACTTCTGATACACATCCTGACCGAAGCGCTGGCGGGCCTCGATGTCGCCGCCCGGCTTGACGACGCCGGCCATGCTCATGGCAAACTGGCCCGCCCGCCACATTGCTTCCGAGTCTGCGCCCTCGATCTTGTCCTTCGGCGCATAGCCGGCCAGATACCATTTGCGCGCCAGTTCCACCGAGGCCTTGAATTCCGGTGTGGCGGCTGCGTTGAAGACTTTCAGTTCCTTGTCGTCGTAGCGAATGGCCACTGGCGTTTGCTGGCTCACGATGGGATCAAAGCCGGCGGTCTCGAACATCCAGTTGTAAGCCGATGTCAACGGCATGATGTCCGGCTCGCCTTCCTTCACCGCCTTGATGAATGGCTCGAGGTCTTCATACTTCTGGATGGCGTTGACATCCAGACCGTACTTGTTGGCCAGGTCTTTGCGCACGGTGAAGCCGAAAGGCTTGACCCAGATCTGCTGATTCAGCACGCCATAGATTTTGCCGCCGACGCGCGCGGCGTCCCAACTGGATTCTGGCATGCTCTTCCACAGGCCGGGCGCATATTTGGGCAGCAGATCGTCAAGCGGGATGATGTTGCCGTTGGCGATGTTCTGGATGTAGTTGTTGATCCACGGGGCGACAAACACGATGTCGCATTCCTCGCCGGCGGCAAACGCCAGCTTCATCTTCTCGTCAAACGCGCCCCAATCGATCGGCTTGAGCTTGATGGTGGCGTTGATCTTCTTCTGGGCAATGGCGCTCAACGCCTCGGACACCATGTCAACGTCCTTGAACACCTTGCCGCCGTAGGTGTAGGTGATGGTGACGGGCGGGAGTTCGGCGGACTGGGCTGCCTCGCCGGCTTTGGGCGCTTCGGCCTGGGGCGCTTCGGTTGCTTTGGGCGCCGCTGCCGGCGCGGCGCACGCTGCCAGCAGCAGGCCGATCATCGCAGCCGCTGCCATTTGTCTGGTCATCCTGGACATGATCGTATGCTCCTCCTATTTGTGTTAAACAATGTGTCGAACCACGAAACCCCGCGTGTTGCGCAAATGCGACTCTCTCTCCTGTTTGACCTCCTCATTTCGTGTCGTGCGCAAGGCCGGCGACTGCCTGCCCTGCCTTGTGACATCCTGTATATGCCGGCGAGCGAACTGCTTGCGCCTACTCGCCCTTGATGCCGCCGAGCGTGATGCCGCGCACGAAGTAGCGCTGCAGCGCCAGAAAGGCGATCGCCACCGGCCCGATGGCGACGACCGCCATCGCCATCCGAATCGTCTGCAACGGCACCGTGACCGATGTCAGCATGGCCGACGCAGTGCTGTTGGCGCTCAGGAACTCAGCGTTGCGCAGAATGGCGAACAGCAGGTATTGCAGCGGATACAGCCCCGGCTCGTTGATGTACAACAGCGCCAGCCACCAGTCGTTCCAGAACATCAGGATGCAGAACAATCCGATGGTCGCCAGCGCCGGCGTGGACAGTGGCAGGATGATGTTCAGATAGATCTGCCACTCGTTCGCGCCGTCGATCTTGGCCGATTCGATGAACTCCCGGGGCAGCGTCTGGAAGTAGGTGCGCAGCAGAAACACGAACCACGGCACCACCAGATAGGGCAGGATCAGCACCCACAGCGTGTCGCGCAACTTGAGATACTGCGTCACCAGGATGTATGTCGGCACCAGACCGCCGTTGAACAGCATGGTGAAGAACACGAAGAAGGCCAGCGGCCGGCGCCAGGTGAAGTCATGCCGGGCCAGCGCGTACGCCAGCAATGACATCACAAGCAATCCGAGAACCGTGCCGATCACGGTTACCGAGATGGTGACGCCGTAGGAGCGCAGAATCTGGCTTGGATCGAGCAGGATGTAGTTGTAAGCGTCCAGGCTGAACTGCGAGGGCCACAGGCCGTAGCCGTTGCGCGTCAGCGCAATCTCATCGGTGAATGAAGCGGACACCACCACCACCAATGGGATCAGGAACAGCACCGTAATGACCAGCAGCGCGGCGTGCAGAACCAGTTGCCAGAAGTGACGCGACAACCAACTGCGCTGATGCTGTGTTTTGACCGGAATTGCTGCTGCCATCACACTGCTCCTGACAGGCCGGGTTGGCACACTGGCGTTCTGCGCATGGCTAGAAAAGGGACCGGTCTGGATCGATCCGCTTGACCATCCAGTTCGACGCCAGGATGAGGACGAAACCGACCACAGATTGATATAGTCCTGCCGCCGCTGCCATGCCGATATCGGCGTTCACACGCAGCGCGCGATACACATACGTGTCGATCACGTCTGTGGTGGAGTACAGCAGACTGTTGTCGCGGGTTACGTAGTAGAACAGGCCGAAGTCCGCGTAGAAAATGCGGCCGATCGCCAGCAACGTCAGGATGATCATGACCGGCGCCAGGTGCGGCAGCGTGATGTAGCGAATCTGATGCAGCTTGTTGGCGCCGTCGAGCATGGCCGCCTCGTAGTATTCCTGATTGATGCCCAGCATGGCCGCCAGGTAGATGACGCTGCCATACCCCACGCCTTTCCACAGGTGGGTCAGGGTCAGAATCCACGGCCAGTACTGCGGCGAGCTATACCACGCCACCGGCTCCGCGCCCACGGATTGCAGCGCGCGGTTGATCAGCCCGTTGTCCGAGTTCAACAACGCGAATGAGAAGTAGCCCACAATCACCCAGGAAATGAAGTAGGGAAAGAACACGACCGTCTGGTAGGCCCGCGCCGCGATTTTGAGCCGCACCTCGTTCAACAGGAGCGCCAAACCGACCGACCCAACCAGATTGGTTGTGATGAACAGCGCGTTCAGCGCCAGCGTATTGGTGGTGATGCGCGCCAGCGCCGGCGACCGGAACAGAAACTCGAAATTCTTGAAGCCCACCCACGCGCTGTCGAAGATGCCCAGATTGGCCCGGAAATCCTTGAAGGCGATGATGACGCCGAACATCGGCAGGTAGCTGAACACGATCAGCAACAACAGGGCCGGCGCTGCCATAAGCAGAAACGGCGTGTTGTGACGCAGCGAACGGATAAATCCTTGCAGCCGGCCTGCTGTGGCCGTTGCGTCCACTGGCCGGCGCGCGCCCGGCGCATCCGTCAGATGAATCATGTCACCGTTATACTCAACTCGCCCGGCCTTTTGGGTCAAAAAAGGCCAAAGATGGGCCAATAACAGGACGCGCGCGAGCGATCAGCGATGAGCCATGCGCCTGGGCTTCGCGCGCTTCCCGTGATGGAGAGATAGCCTATGTCAGCGTCCCCTCACCAGCCGGCCTCGTCGGCGTGGTCATTGGAACTGCGGCAGATCTTGCGCCAGCTTCAGGATGACGTTCTGGTGTGGACGTTGCTGGGTCTGTTCGCTTTTGGCGCCTGCATCGCCGCTCTGTCTGCGCATTCAGCCAGTCTGGATCGAGGTGTGGTGTTGTTCATGGCCGCGATCGGACTCGCCGCCGTGGTGTGGGCGCTGCGCGAGCGCCACTATCGCGCCGCTGCCATTGTGCTGGTGGCCGGCGCCATGGCGCTCAACCTGGCGGCTGTTTTATGGTTGCAGATGGTTGGGATGCTGGCGCTGCTGGCGCTGCCGATCGGCCTGGCCACATTGATGCTCGGCGCGCCGGCCGGCCTGTCTGTTGCCGTCGTCTGCACGCTTGCGCTTGCCCTGTGGCCCGAGTCATCATTGCCGGCTTCAACCGAACTGCGCGCCATATCGGCCATCGGCATCTGGGCTGTCACCGGCATGTTGTGGCTGGTGCTGCGCCCGCTGCTGACCACGGTGCGCTGGGTGTGGGAAGGCTACGCGCGCGAGCACGCTCTGCTCGAACACATGCAGGACACTCAACTGCAACTCGCGCAGACCCTTCAAGATCTCAAGAGCGCGAACGTCCAATTGACCCGGTTAAACCATCTGGCAGACGGGCTGCGCCGCACCGCCGAGGAGGCGCTGCGCGCCAAAGAGCAGTTCGTGGCCAACGTCAGCCACGAGTTGCGCACGCCGCTCAATATGATCATTGGCTTCAGCGAGATGATCCTCAACGCGCCGCGCGTCTATGGCAGCCCCATTCCCGGCGCATTGTTGTCCGACTTGTCCGTCATTCTGCGCAACAGCCGGCATTTGTCTGACCTGATCGACGATGTGCTCGACCTCAGCCAGATCGAAGCCGGGCGCATGGCGCTGGTCAAAGAGCGCGTCGATCTGCGCGAGATCGTGGAGGCCGCCACTGTGGCCGTCCGGCCTCTGTTTGAGTCGAAAAGGCTGACGCTGCAAGTCCATATTGAAGAGGATTTGCCGCCCGTCTTGTGCGACCGCACGCGCATCCGCGAAGTTCTACTCAACCTGCTCAGCAATGCCGGCCGCTTCACCGAGCAGGGCGGCGCGACCGTTCGCGTTGCGCGGGAGAAGAACAATCACCTTGCCGGCGACATCCTCCTCAGCGTGTCAGACACCGGCCCCGGCATTGCCGGCGCAGACCTGAACAAAGTCTTTCAACCTTTCCAGCAGTTGGATGGATCGATTCGCCGCCGGCATGGCGGCAGTGGACTGGGGCTTGCCATCAGCAAGAGCTTCGTCGAATTGCACGGCGGGCGCATGTGGTTCGAGAGCGCGCCCGGCCGCGGCGCCACCTTCTTCTTCAGCCTGCCGGTCGATGCGCCCGCCCCTGTTGCAGAGGACGCCACGCGCTGGCTGAATCCTGACTGGCCCAATCTGGCGCGCACGCACGCGCCGCTGGCGCCGCCGGCTGTTGTCAGGCCGCGGCTGGTGGTCATCGACTCGCCCGGCGCGTTGCAGCGATTGCTGGCGCGCTATCTGGACAACACAGATGTGGTCGCAGCGCAGGACTTGCCGGCTGCCATCGATGAACTGAAGCGCGTCCCCGCGCACATGCTGGTCATCAACAGTATGCAGGTGGATGAATGGCTGTTGCGGCTCGGCGCCGCCGAGTTGCCCTATGGCACGCCGGCCTTGATCTGCTCCGTGGCCAGCCAGGCAGGCTCGGCAGACGATCTGGGCGTGTCGGGCTATCTGGTGAAACCCATCGCTCAGGCTGAATTGTTGAGCGCAGTGGAACGCGCCATCGACAACAGCGCCGCCAATGGCGCGCCGCCCACGGTGCTGGTGGTGGATGATGAGCCTGATGCGCGCCGGCTGTTCTGGCGCATGTTGTCCGGCTCGTCGCGCGGCTACCGTGTGCTCACCGCCGGCGACGGCCAGCAGGCCATCGAGATCATGCGCGCGCAACGGCCCGATGTGGTGTTGCTCGATCTGGTCATGCCTGAGGTGAGCGGATTCCAGTTCCTGGCAATGAAGAACGCCGACCCCGACTTGCAGCCGGTCCCCGTGTTGGTGATCTCGGCGCGCGACCCGGCCGGCCAGCCCATCCTCGGCCACGGCATCGGCGTCACATGTCCCGGCGGCCTGTCTCTGCAACAGTTGCTGGCGTGCGTGGAAAGCCTCAGCCGGTTGTTGTCGCCTCTGGCCGCGCCTGCTGATCAAGCGCCAACAGCAGACGCTCGCGGCTGACCGGTTTGCGCACAAAGCCGGCGGCGCCCAGCGTCAGCGCCAGGTCTTCCTGCGGCAGGATTGTGCAGATGAGCACCGGGATATCGCGCGTGGCGGGGTTCTCGCGCAGCCGGCCCAGCAGCTCCCAACCGTCGATGCCGGGCAGCATCACGTCGAGCACGATGGCATGCGGGCGAATCTGCTCGGCCAGCGCCAGCGCCTGCGATGGGTCTCGCGCGCCGATCAGTTGATAACGGCTCTCTGCAAGGTAGCGTTCGTACAGGCGTAGAGAGTCCGCATTGTCATCGATGGCGAGCACCGCCAGTTGTCCCGCGGCCGGCAGCAACAGCCGCGCCGACCGCCCGGCGTCACGCTGCGCGCCGTACTCCAGGCGTCCGCCCGCTATCGCGGCAAGTTGCTCAGCCACGGCCAGAATGGTGTCGTGGGGGCTGCCGGGCAGGGCGAGCGGCGCCACGCTCACCCATATGCTCGACTGGTTGCCTCCGCAAGCGACGCGCACCTCGCCGTCGGCAGTCGAGCGTGTGGCCGCAATCAGCAGATTCAACAGCGCCTGTCGCACCGAGACCCCTGCAGCCAGGGCGCGCGGCAGGCCGGCGGGCATCTCGCAGTGCGCTGTCACGCCGGCGCTGTCCATCATGGGTTTCACGGTCTGCAATGCCGAGCGCACCATCTCATCTACGGCCAGCGGCTGGCTGGGGAAAGATTGCTCGGCCCATTTCAGTTCCTGGTCTATGCCGGCGGTCTGGCGTGCCATCTCCTCCGCCTCGTCTTCGCGCAGCGCATCCGCCGCGCTGTCATTTTGCGGCCCGATCGGATCATCCTGTGTTGCGCGATCGAAATCGCTGGCGATGTTCAGATGGTGGCGCTCGATCAGGCGGTCGGCCAGCGTTTGGAGCGCCAGTTGCTCCTGCCGGCGCAATTGGCGCACGCTCAATCCCAGATTCGTGGCCACGCTGACCTGATCGAACTGCTCGACATAGCGATGGCACAGCGCGCGATAGGTGCGCCAGGCGTCGGATTGAGCCGACACTCCAGGCCCGGGCTTCAGCCCGTCGATGGCATCTTCGAGGATCTGGCGTAAGGCGGTCACGCTGCCCGACCCGTTCAATCCGAACAGCGGCAGCAATGCGCTCTTGCGCAACTCGATGGCGTCGTACAGATGGTGCAGCGCGCGGCGCAGGTCTGCCACGAACGCGCGTCGGGTAGCGCCTCGTGTCGGGTCGCTGGTGGTATCGGACTTCATGCGCCAACTCGCGGCCACGGTCGGCCGCGAGAGCAATTATAGGGCGCGGGCGTCCAACAGCGCACTCGGGTCGAGCGTCTTTGCGCCGGCTGTATCATCCGAGGCCATGAGCGCCCTGGACATCTATCACTACCTCGATGTGACCGACCGGTTGGCAACCAGCGGTCAGCCTACTGCGGACCAGTTGCGCGCCGCAGCCGCCGCCGGCTTCGACACCATCATCAATCTGGCAACCGAACATTCAACCAACGCGCTGCCGGGAGAAGGCGATCTGGTTCGGTCGCTCGGCATGGCCTATATCCACATCCCAGTCGAGTGGGACAACCCGACGGAGGAGAATTTTGCCGCGTTCGAGCAGGCCATGCGGCAACTGTCAACCGGCAAGGCGCTGTTGCACTGCGCCGCCAACTTTCGCGCCACAGCGTTCTATGCGCTGTACGCGCAAAAGTATCTGGGCTGGTCAGAAGCGCAGGCCGAGGCATTTCGCGCCAGGATTTGGGCCGGGAGCAACTATCCTGTCTGGGAGGCCTTCATCCAGCGCATGAGGGCGCGCATTGCCGGCGAAACGGGTGAGGGCGCTTGAAGGCAGGGCAGCTACGCGCGCCGCGCTTCTACGCGCGCCACTTCCTGTGCCGCTACGCGCGCCGCGCCTCGATCAACGCCGTCAGTTGCGCCAGCGTGTCGAACGTGTCCTTGTTCAGTTCGGCGTCGTCGATGCGCACGCCAAACTGATCCTCGACGTACAGGCCGAGGTCAACCAGGTGAAACGAGTCGATCATGCCGCTGGAGATAAGCGGCTCGTCTTCGCGGATGGCGCGTTTGGGTTGATTCAGGATGGTCGTGGCGATGTAACGCGCCAGGGTGTTGGTGATTTCATTTGCCATGCCGGCGCCTATTGTATCGAAGCGCGGCGCGCAGGGAATGAAGCAGCCGGGTTGTTGGCCCGCGACGGCTGCGAATGACTGCTGCGCCAGATCTGCTTCCCGCTGCAACGCAAGCGACGGCCGGCAGTTTCATTGCTCGCTTTGCCTACATTTCCATCTCCGAGCGCGCGATCATGTCGTCCTGCCACTTCTTGTCGAGCTGGGTGAAGTAGGCGCTGAAGCCGCCCACGCGCACCATCAAATCGCGGTAGGCGTCGGGGTTCTGTTGCGCCGCGCCCTGGTCTTCCGGCGCGCGCAGACACAACACCAGCTCTGCCAGCGGGAGTTCGCGCGCCAGGTCGCGGCAGCATCGATCCGCCTCGGCCAGCGCGGCGGCGCGTTCTGCCGCGCGCCGGCGGGCGCCGGCAGGGATCGCCCCAGCGCGGGCCAGCGCTTCGGCGCACTGATCGCGCAACTGGCGCGCGTGCTCCACTTGATCCACGCGCTGCGACGCGGCGTTCATTTCCTCGATCTGGGCAGCGGCCGCGTCGGTGTCCTGCCAGAACTCCGGCTCGCCGATGCGATCCATCATGCGCGCCACGCGCGCTTTCAGCTCGGCGATGCCGTGCTGCTCGATCAGTCGGTCGAGACGCGCGCTCAACACATCGAGACGCGCTTTCAACTCCTTCACGCTCGCCAGGGCAGCGGCGCCGGCGGGGGGAGTTGCCGGCAGGTCAGCCTCGCCGGCTTCATCAGCGCACTCGTCCGACAGGCCGACGACGATCTCGCCATTGCGGGCAAACAGCCGGACAGCCGCGCCCGGTTCGATGCGCTTGCGAGCGATCTGGCGCGCCAGCGGATACGTGATGCTGCGCTCGATCTGCCGCTTGAGGTATCGCGCGCCGAATTGCAGGTCATAGCCGCGCTCCACCATCAGGTCGATGGCGCTGTCGTCCACACTCACACGCAGCCGGCGGCGCTGAATGCCGTCGCGGGCGATCACCTCTGCGACCTCGCGCTGCGCAATCTGGCGCGTCACGTGGCGCGAGAGCGGCTTGAAGAAGCTTACTGCGTCCAGCCGGTTGATGAACTCTGGCTGGAAATACGACTCGCTGGCGCGCATCACAGCCCGCTCGGCGTCTTCGAGTGGATCAATCAGCTTGAAGCCGAGGCCGGCGCCCACCAGCCGCGCGCCCAGATTCGATGTCAGCACGATGATCGTGTTGCGCAAATTCAGCTCTTCGCCCTGGCCGTTGATCAGAATGCCTTCGTCGAACAACTGGAGGAAACGCTGATTGACCAGCGGACTGGCCTTCTCGAATTCGTCGAGCAGCAAGACGGCAAATGACTGGCCGGACAATTGCATCCACAGGCGCCCCTGCCGCTCCGACTCTGTGTTGCCCCAAGGATCTCCAAAGAGCAGGCGCATCGTCCAGTCCTCGGCGTAATCGGCCATGTTGAAACGAACGATACGCTCGGCCCCGCCGAACAGGTACTGCGCCAGCGCCTTCACCAGTTCAGTCTTGCCGACGCCGGTCGGTCCAAGAAACAGGAACACGCCCATCGGGCGCAGCGGGTTGTTCAAGCGGGCGCGCGCCAGCGCAATCATGCGCAGCACCGCTTCGACCGCCGCCTCCTGCCCAAACACGCGCCGGGTGAGAAAGGCGCGGGCGTCGGATTCGTTGTAGGGCGCGTCATCGCTGACCAGGAATTCGGGCAGGCCGCTGCGCTGAATGAAGCGGCGGCGCACTTCGGCGCGGGTCACTGCGCCGCCGGCGGCAGCATCGAAGGTGGCCAGGGTGTCCTTGAGCAGGTCGAGGATCGGGCCGGGCAGCGCCTCATTGACCTGAAAGCGCGCCGCCAGGTCGAGCGCCTCATCCAGGGCGTCATCGGCCACGTTGATTTCGTGAATGATCTCCAGATCGTCCCGCGCCCGACGCGCCACATGCATGGCTTCATCGCGCGGCAGGGCGTTGACGTGAACGAGCGAGAACAGATTCTTCAGACTGGCGCGCTCCACAAAAGCGGCCTCCATCGCGCGCTGCCGCGCCTCGAACAACAGGCGGGGGCGCGCGCCATGCATCAGATCGCTCACAATCTGGGCCAGGTCGGGTTTGGTGTCATCGGGCGGCGTGCCCATGCCGGCGGCGCTGTGAAAGTCGCGCACAAACAGAATGACGGGGGAGCCGGCCAGTTTGGGCAGATATTCGCCCAGCCGGGCGGCAAGCATGGCTGGCGGGCCGAAGGCGCTGAGCAGGCGCGTGGGGGTGGTCTCGAACACACGCAGATCGCGCAGCGCGTCTGGGCACTCGCCGCGCGCGATGCGATTGGCCACATGATGGGCCAGCGCCGTTTTGCCACCGCGCGGCGCGCCGATGAGCATGGGACACAACGAGCCGGGTGACGCCAGCGCGCGCAAGACATCGTCCACTTCGCGATCGCGCCCATAGACGGTGGGAAGCTTGCCGGCAAGGGCCAGCGCGGTCAGATCGACAGCGAAGCTGTTCAGGACACTCAGAGCATCAGCGCGCGAGTCAGGAGAGGCTGTTTCCATGGAGATTCGGTTCTAATGATGACAAGAGCGGCGCGCGTGGGGATGGACGACTAATCTTGCCGATGGAACTGCGCCAACGCGGCAATAGCGCGCTGAAGACTCGCAGAGTTGGCCGCCGCCGCATGAGCGCTCCATGACTGCTCAACGAACTCGATCAACACCCCGTTGTAATCCGGGCCAACGATAGCTGTGCTGCCGGGACGAGGGACGATCGCTGCTCGTAATGCCCGTAAGCGGGATCTGCGCGCCAGATTCACAAGGAATTGTTTGGGATCACTCAAAGCGTCTGGATTTGGAGGGATTTTCGACACGGCCACGCCCAGCCACTCAGCGAACGCCTCTCGGTGCGCAAGCACCCAGGATTCAACTTCGCGAACAGCGACGCGAAACAGCAGATTGGGATGTTTCGGACACTGCAACCACTCGGCAATGAGACGAGGCGGACACTCCATTTGATCCAGATCAGCCAACATGACATAGGGCGCAGCCTTTGCCGCGTTGTTGAAGCCGCGAATGGTTCTTCTGAGATAGCCAAAACCGCCCTTTGCGTAACTGTGCCGCACAACAAAGTCATCGCGCGTCTGTCGAATGGTCGCGCGCAACACGGCGTCACTGAGAGAGTCCTCGACGGCGATATCGACGAACAACATGGCGGCTTTTACTCGTCAAGCCCCAGTTTGAGCTGACCGAACTTCTCTATTCCCTCCGGCGCGGTTCTTTCGAGGATCGCATCAGCAAGCGTGTTCCCGCCCTCAAGCAGCAGGCGAACATCCTCCAGCCTGGAAGCGGTGTCAATTCGAGTGCCATCCGGCTCGGGTGTGAGAAGCAGCGCCTCTTCGCCGCCGATGCCCTTGTCAGACAAAAGGTCAAAGCTGTGAGTGCTGATAATCACCTGGCGTCTCTTCTGGCGTTGCAGGCGATAAATGATCGCCGGCAGTTTGCGCACAATCGCGGCGTTCAGTGAAAGCTCCGGCTCCTCCAGCAACAACAGTGAATCGCTTTCCAGCAGCGACCACAGCAATCCGATCAATCTGAGTGTGCCGTCTGAAAACTGGTCTTCGCGCTGTTTTGCGCCGTGCGGCCGCCAGTGCTCATAGATCGCTTCGAGATGCGGCGCGCCACGCTCATCTTTGACCTCGGCAAGCTGCTTCAATTGAGGCACCGCGAGGCGCAGCGCCTGTTCAATGCGCCTCAGTCTCGACCTCTTCGTTTTCTCCGGAGTGCGCGCCACGCGCTCCAGAAAGCTGCGCCCAAATGGATCATCCGGCATACTTGCATTTGCAAATGCTTCAGGATATCTCAGCAATTGTGGGATAAGGTGCAGATAGAGCGTTGACCTGAGAAAGCCAGCGATTTCACGAAACTGCGCATTCGCGTTCACCTGTTCCAGATATGTTTGCGTCAAACGCAATTCATCTCGTTGATCTTCGTCATTCGGGCGGTCGACAATCTGTTCCTCGCCCCGCCAGACGCGCTCGTACACAAGAGCAGGGTGACGGTAGCCGCGCACTTCCTGGCGGATTCCAAGCGCATACCTCCATGAGGGCGCCGGAGAGTCCGGCTCCGCCAGAGTGACGTCGATTTCAACATCAGGATGGCGACGCGCTGCCAGACAGCGTATTTTCGACAGCCCGCCCCGGCTGCTCACGGCTTCCTGCAAGCCGTGCCGGGCCACATCGCGCAGGAACCGAAAGGCATCGAGGAAATTCGACTTGCCGGACGCATTGGGGCCGACCACAAACATGCGCTCGCCCAAATTCACATCGACCTGGCGGAAATTGCGCCAATTGGCGAGAATGATGCGGGAGACGATCATGCGTTAGCCCTCTGTCACATTGACACAGATGCCCCTGGGTTTGATAGCGTCAGTATAGCAGCCCGCTATGGCGCGACGATTGTCAACACCCACCGCCACGCCCACAACGACGCCATGCCGGCCACGATCGTCAGCAGCAGGTTACGGCTGCGCCACGCCACGCCAGCCGAAACCACACCGGCTGCCAGAAACGCATTGGTGTAGTCCAACACGACCCGTCCATTGCCATCGAACAAGACGGCCGGGACAACAATGGCGGTCAACACGGCCGCCGGCACAAACTTCAGCGCGCGCAACACCGGTTGCGGCAATGGCATCCGGCCCACCAGCAACAGCACCGGGTAGCGCACCGCAAACGTGACCAGCGCCATGCCGGCAATCCACACCCACTCATTCATCGATGGCTGCCTCCCCGCTGGCAGAGGGCGCATCTGCGCTTGCCGGCCATATCGCCTCGGCAGCCATGCCCGCTGCGATGCCGGCCAGCGCCGCGATCAACAGGCCGATCTGATTCGGCAAGCCATGCGCCAGAACCGCCGCAGCCCCCGCCACCCCGGCCGCCGCCAGCGCCGGCTTGTTGCGGATGAACTGCGCCAGCATCCCGATGAACGTCACCACCAACGCAAAGTCCAATCCCCAGGCGCGCGGGTTCGGAATCGACTGGCCGGCAATCAGGCCAATCCATGTGCAGAACTGCCAGTTGATGTACATGAACAGCGCCGATCCCAAGTGATACCAGTGCTTATGCGGCGACGCATCCGGCCGGCTGTAACGTGAAACGACCACCACGTAAGACTCGTCGGTCAGCCAGAAGCCCAGCGGGGCAAGCCAGCGCTGGGGCAGGTGCTTCATGTGCGGCGCCAGCGAAGCAGCATACAGGGCGTGACGCAGATTGACCACCAGCGTGGTGATGACGATCACCAGCGCGCCGGCCCCGCCGCCCGCCAGGCCGGCGGCAATGAACTGCGCCGAGCCGGCGAACACAAACGCCGACATGGCCATCGCCCCGCCCGCGCTCACACCGCTGGTCACAGCCACGGCGCCAAAAATGATGCCAAACGGGATCGTGCCCACGATGAGCGGGAAGGTGTCCCTGGCGCCGGCCCACAGTTCAGCCCGCCGGGTCGGATGAGGATGTGATTGCGTCATGCCGGCTCGATCTGGATGCACAGGCGCTTGTTGATCTTTCCTTTGAACAGCAATTCGCTCATGGCAGTTCCGTCCCGCGCGCGGCCGGCCTCTGATCAATCGGAACCCAGCGCCGGCCCAGCGGCCCCGTGTACAGCGTCTGCGGTTGAAGCATGCGATTGGCGCGCTGCTGTTCCAGGCAATGCGCCACCCAGCCGGCTGCGCGCGCCACGGCAAACGTGGGCGTGAACAATTCGGCCGGCAAGCCTGCGCCGTGCATCAGCAGACTGGCGTAGAACTCGACATTGGCGTACAGCCGGCGGCCTGGCTTGTGTTCTGCCAGCAGCCGCACCGCCACTTCCTCCACCCGGCGCGCCAGCGTGTAGGTCGCCATGTTCCGCTCCGCCTGATACACGGCTTCCGCCGCCGCCGCCAGCACGTCGGCGCGCGGATCGCGCACCTTGTAGTCACGATGGCCGAAGCCCATCAGGCGCTCGCCGCGCGCCAGCCTGTCGCGCAAACAAGATTCCACGCGATCGGGGCTGCCGATGTCGAGCACCATTTGCAGCGTCGGCCCCGGCGCGCCGCCGTGCAGCGGCCCCTTCAGCGCGCCCACTGCGCCGGCCACCGCCGCGACCACATCCGATTGGGTGGACATGATGACCCGCGCCGCGAACGTCGAAGCGTTGATGCCGTGGTCGATCAGCGTGACCAGATACGTTTCGATCGCCTTCACCCGCCCGGCGCCCGGCATTCGCCCGTCCAGCATGTACAGATAGTTGGCGGCGTGGCCCAGGTCGGCGCGCGGGGCGACCGGGGCATGGCCATTCAACAGGCGCCAGCACGCCGCGACCAGGGTTGGAAAGCGGGCAACGATAGCCAGGGGCGCGTCATCCAGCGCGACGCCCAATCCCAGCGTGCCGGCAGCCATGCCAATCGCATCCATCGGGGCCACGCGCTCGCCGGCGCAAGCTTTCAACAACGCCAGGCTGGCAGGGTGCAACGCACGCCGCGAGGCCAGCTCGCCGGCGAACGCAGCCAGCGCCGGCGCATCCGGCAATTCGCCATGCCAGAGCAGATAGGCGGCTTCCTCATAGCCAGCGCGCCCGGCCAGTTCCTCGATTGAATAACCGCGAATGGCAAGCCGGCCGGCCTGTCCGTCCACGCTGCTGAGCTGCGTCTGCCCCGCCATCGCGGTCAACTCATCCTGCGCGCTCACGTTCCTTGATCCCGATATGTGACGATGATCGCCACGGCCACCACCACGATTCCCGAAGCAATCAGCATCTCGATGGTCAGCAGCTCCCCGGCCAGCGCCCAGCCCAGAAAAACCGCCACCACCGGATTGACGTAGGCATACGTGGCCACGCGAGACGGCTCGACGCGCTTGACCAGCCACACAAACGCGGTGAAGGCGATGATGCCGCCGGCGATCACCAGATACACGTAGGCTGTAATCGAGCGCAGCGAAATGGCCTCCAGATTCAAGCGCATCCAGTCGCCATTCAACACCGACACGATAAACACCATGCTGCTGCCGGCCAGCGCCTGAATGCCAGTGTCCATCAGTGGCGATCGGGGATGATCGGCATGACGCGAGAAGACCGACCCGCCCGCCCATGCCAGCGAGGCCACAACGACCAGCGCCATGCCAAACAGATCAACCGCGCTGCCGTCGGGCAGCCTGGCCGGGCCGATGAGCAACGCGACACCGACAAAGCCCAGCGCCAGACCGGCCACCACGCCGCGATTGGGTTTGCTGCCGCCGGGCCGCAGCCAGTCGATGACGGCAACCCAGGCCGGCGTGGTCGCCACCAACAAGGCTACCAGACTTGAGGGGACATGTCGTTGCTCTGCCCACACCACCCCGCCATTGCCCAGGAAAAGCAGGCACGCGCCGATCATGGCCGCATGCGCCCATTGCCGCCGCGTGGGCCAGGGCGCGCCGCGAAAACGCGCCCATGCCACCAGCATCGCGCCCGACAACAGGAAACGCGAACTGGCCATGGCAAACGGGGGCATCGTTTCGATGGCGAAGCGGATGCCCAGGTAGGTGGACCCCCAGATGAGGTACAACGCGGCAAATGCCAGAATGACCTGCCAGCGGGCATAGGAAGGTCCGGCTCTTTGGCCGGCCACGGGAACAGGCGTGGACGCAGACGCTGCGGACGAAGACTGCGCGGACGGCGTCCGCGTGATCGATGCTTTCATGGAACCGCCGGTTGCGCGCCGCGCAGGGTGAACTGACAACGCAGTCGAAATCCGTGCGGACGAAGTCCGCACAGCCGGCATGGTTGATGGGCGCGGCGCACAATGGCGGGATTGTAGCAAAAGAGACTCAGGTGTCGGACTCCTTTGAGGAGTCCGACACCTGATGCGCCGGTGATCGGGATATACACCCGCGCCGGGTAGCGTAGAGACGCGCCGCAGCGCGTCTCTACACGGTTGGATCAACGCATGGCGATCGGGATGTACACCCGCGCCATCTCCACGATGACCGTGGCCTGGCTGGCCGGGTTCTCGGCGTCGTAGTAGGTGTACACGCCCTCAGTGGTGAGTTGCCGCACATAGCGGTCGCCCATGTCGAGCAGGCCGCTATCCCAGGCATCTGCGGCGCCGGCGTCAGATGCCGACAGATGCGCGAGCGAAGCTTCACCCTGGCCTTCACCCATCGCCGGCATCATGCGGGTGGTGGTTCTGGGCGTCGCATCCGTATTCAGCCAGGCAATCACCGCGCCGGGCCGCACCACCAGCACCGTCGGCTCGAATCCATCCGGCCCAATGGTGATGGTGTAGTTGGGCGTCTGCGCCACGATAGGCGTCAGCGGCACATCGCGCGTGACCGGCTCATTGGACACCACGATATCCCAACTGCGATAGGGCTGGAAGCCGGGTTTGTTGACCTGGAGCTGGTACGTTCCGGGCGGCGTGAAGAAGCTGAAGCGCCCATCCGCGCCGGTGGTCTGCGGATTGACCTGGCTGAACAGGTCGGCTGGCCACTGGCTGTAGGTGTTCGCGCTGCCGCCGGCATTCGTCGGCTGCGCTGCGTAACACATGACCGTGGCATCCTGTAGCGGCGCGTTCGCCCCTTGCGACAGGTTGTACACCACACCCAGCGGGTCGATCATCACCCGGCCATCTGAGCAGCGGCGGATGAGATTGCACGTCACGCACAGGGTGAGGTTCTGGCCGGCCAGCGTGACCGCCGGGCCGGTGGTGAAGGTCGCCTCGTAGGTCTGGTCGCCGTCTGCGTCTGTCAACGTCACCTCGCCCAGGCCGGGGACGTTCAGCGTCACCGCTGCGTTCGGATCGGCGCAGCACACATGCACACTCACCGTGTAAGTCCGGGTCGGCTGCAAGCGCACGATCCAACCTGTTTCATCCAGCCGGCCGTCGCGGTCGCGCGGGATGATGACCCGGCCGCGATCGTCCACAAAGCGCAGCGTGATCGGGCTCCAGGTCAGATCGCTATCGACGCGGACGCGCACAATCGGCGACCGCTCGCTGGACATGTTGCCATAGCGCGCCACGGCGTAGATCTCGTGGCCGCCATCGTCCAGCAGAGCTGCGTAAGACCAGCGCCCTGATGGATCGGGAACGATCGCGCCGACCAGCGCGTTGTCGATGTACAGATCGACTTCCGCGCCCGGCTGCGCGCGCCCGGCGATGGCGAGCGTGCCGGTGCAGCTCGTGCCGGGGATGGGCCACACGATGATGGGCGGCAGCACCGGGATGGTCAGCGTCACCGCATCGGCGTTGTTGGTGTCGGTCACATCGTTGGTGCTGTAGATGCGCACGGTGTTGGTGAAGAGTGTGCCGGGCGGCGTCGTGATCGGGACGCGGGTCTTGAGGCCGATGAAGCCGGCCCGGCCCGGCTCGAGCGCGCCAACGGTGAAGGTGATCACACCCGGGCTGGCGGTGCTGCTCAGCGGCGGGACGGTGCGCACATCCACATTGCGCAGATCGCCTTCGTAAGCATCGACAATGATGACATTCTCAGCAGTCGAACCGCCCAGGTTGCGATACTCCACGCGCCAGTCGAGGTTCCAGGCCGCGTCGCCGGCTGCGTTCGTTCGCGGCAGCACGATGCCGCGCTTGTTCACCGCCGCATCAGCTTCACCCTGGCCAGGCGGCGCGAAGCGAATCAGGTAATCCTCCGTCTCGCCCAGGCGGAAGGGGATCGCGTAGCCCCGGCCATCGCCATATGCGCAATCCGAGCCGGCGCAACCCAGGGGCAGGGTCTTGTTCGACGGGCGCTCGCTGAGCGTGACACGCAGCCAGGCCGGTTTGGTGATCACGTTGGTTGGCCACGGCACTGGCCCGCTGGTCGGCGCAAGCACGGTGTGCAGGCCGGCGCCAAGCGCAGCCAGGTTGACCGGAAAGTCAATGACGATGTGCTCACGCGCCGGCGCAGGATTGGCGCCGGGTTGAGCCGGACACTGGAAGGCATCGGCCCAATCGCCATCGCGGTTGCCGTCCAGCCAGATGTTGACAAAGGCAACCCGGCTGGCTGTGGTCGTCAACACAGCCATCACGGACGGGTCTACGCTGACCAGCACCGGGATGCGCGCCGGCTGGCAGTCGCTGAACGTCAGCGTCGCCGGGCGGATGCCATCGTCATGCTTGTCGAGATTGGCCGCGCGCGCCGGCGGGCGAATGTTGTTGATGCCATCGGCGTCAAACCCGATATCTGCTTCCTCTTCGAGGCTGACGGCCGGGCCGAGGTGCAGGGGCCGGGGCATTTGGTGGCTGGGACCGGGCGGGTCGCCGGCAATCCCGCTGCGGAACACCGTCGGGTAGTTGGCCGTAATCAAGGTAGAGGCAGAGGGAGCGGGATAGGCCGGCATCGGGATGCCGAAGTGGTTGGTGCTGTCTGGCGCGTCGCCCAGGTCATTGCACGCCAGCGTCATCGTGGCAGCGTTGCTTGTGCCGCTGTAATAGCCGGTGTGCCAGTAGGCGACATTGGTAAAAGTGTTCTGACACAACGCATTCCGCGCCAGCCGGACCAGGATGCGGATGAACACCGGGTCGGTTGCCGGGCCGAGATCGCCCTTCCACACCACAGCGCGGCCGGCGTCGATCACGCGGGCTTCGCCGCTGGTGGCTGAGACCGCCACAGCCAGCATGCCGGGCGGCATGTCATCCGTCACACGCACCTCGCGCGTCACCCGATCGGCGCTGGTCAGCGCCAGAACAAACAGCGCCGTTTGGCCCGGCACAACTTGCGTCACGGTCGGCCACAGCGTGCCGGTCAGCGGGTGAGGCAGTGTGATAAACGGCGGCGGGTCGATGAGGATGCGCTTGGTGAGGGTGATCGGCGGGCGGGCCGGCGGCTGACAATTGAACGGCGTCTCGGTTGCCGCCTCGACGATCTGGCTGTTTGTGTTCAGGGCGCGCGCCACATTGCGGATCAGCAGGGCGCTGCCGGGCGCCGGACACTGGCGAATCTGCGTCAGGAACGAGATGCGCACCTTTGCGCCGGCAGTCAGCGCCCCGCGCCAACCCACCATGCCGCTTGGCCCCACCCCTGGATCAAAGTAGGCCACGAGCGGGGTCACTTCCGGATGCAGCTCCTGGACAAACGGACCGGCAATCAACCTGACCTCGGCGGGCAGCACATCGCTCATGACGGTGTGGGCCAGAGCGCCGGTCTGTCCGCCCACGTGGCCCACATCGACGTGATAGAGGATGAAATTGCCGATGTTGGCCGGGACCGACGGCGAGAGGACAGCGGACTTGGTGATGACGATCGTGCCGGGCGTGCTCGTCACAGGAATGCCGGGAACGAGGTAGTCTTCTGTCTCGCCGAGGAAGAAGCCTTGCGGATAGGCCGGCCCGCGACCGTCGGGCTGGCCGGTCGGGTTGCCGGGCGCATTGGCGGACGGCGGAACGGCCGGCCGCTCGCTGAGGGTGAAGCGCATCCACGCCGGGCGTTCCGGGAATGGGTTCATCACCAGCGCCGTCGGCGCGCTGATCACAAACGAAGTCGCGGTTGTTGGCGGAACAACCACAAAGTTGCGCACAATCCACTCGTGGCTTTGCACCGTCAATGGATCGCACGGCTTCTGATCTTCCCAGTCACCGTCACGATTGCCATCGAACCACACGTTCAGATAGAGAGGGTTCAGGGTCACCGGCGCGGTCGGGCTGCGCGACACGCGAACGCGCAGGGTAGTCTGGCGACAGTCCGGCAAAATAGCGCTGCTGAGGTCGCCGGCGCTGTTGCGATTCAGCCAGCCATCATCGCCGCCATCGCGATCGGCCAGCAACGGATCAACGACACCTCCATTCCTGAGGATGTTGTTGACGCCATCCTCGTCCGGCCCGACATCAGCGTCCTGCTCGGCCGTTGCCCGCTCACCCAACCAGAAGATGTCCTTGTTGAAGTGAATCGGGCCGCTGGCAGAAGCCGTGAGTGGCGCCGTGGGTGTGATCGCCCATACGGTAGGGAAATGCCCAGGAATACCTGGATAAGCCCAGTTGGGCATATTGTGGTGATTGGTGCTGTCCGGCGCATCACCCAGGTCGGGTGCGATCACCACCGGCGGATCAGGCTGGGACACAACGGAGGAAGTCCGCTCTGCCTGAGGCGCCGTAACCGCCGCAACAGGTGACGGGATGAGCGCAGGCAGAAGGAGCGCCAGCGCGATCGCCCCATGCAGCCGACATTTGACAGAGTTCGCTAACGTTAAGCGTTTGTTCATTGTCATCTCTCCTGGTGAAAAACTCCACGGGGAGGTGTTGCAATGCCCCGCACAGCGCGGCGTGCCACACGACCCGCGCCATGCTCATACCATGCGGCAATGCCACAAGGAATCAAGTAATCTCTGTAAAATCCGGTGGGAATGCAGCGAGAAAGGCTCAACGAATGCCTGAAATGACACGTTTTAGTTATGCCAGGGAACGATTCAGGCCGGCCTCAATCAGGAGATGGCCATCGCACATATGGGTCGCTCTCATGCTGGCCTAACCCCATTCAGTTATGCTGAAGAAGGATTTGCAAAGGTTATAAGAAGGATGGAGACAAACGCTCAGCCGGCTTACAGAACCGAGCCTGGCATTCGTGAAGACGAACTCGATGCCTTGCGGGCGCGGGTCATCGACATCATGGCGGTCGAAGACCAGCGCATGGAGGATGGGCGCGCCATCACGTTTACCGGCCGATTGCGCGTTGAAGCCGAGGAAGCCTTCAGCAGACTGAAAGCGCATTTCGTGGAACTGGGATACGTGCCGCTGCTGCGCGAAAACGACTCTGGCGAGCGGCAAATCATCGTCGCCATTCGGGGCAAATTGCAGGCCACACTTGCCCAACGCCCGTGGGTCAATCTGGGGCTGCTGGCAGCCACGATCGCCACGACGGTGTTTGCCGGCGGCCAGTATGCCAGCTTACTCGCAGGCGACGACAGCCTGTCAATCGAGAGCATTCTCGCCCATGGCATCCCGTTTGCCGCGACATTGCTGCTCATCCTCGGCGTGCACGAACTGGGACACTATATCCAGGCGCGGCGGCATCGCCTGCCGGTGACACTGCCGTTCTTCATTCCGGTGCCGTTCGGACTGGGCACCTTCGGCGCGTTCATTCAGTTGCGCGGACCGGTCGAGAACAGGCGCGCCCTGTTCGATGTGGGGGTGGGCGGACCGATTGCCGGTTTGGTGGTCGCTATTCCGCTATTCGTCACCGGCCTGGTCATGAGCGTGGTCACCAATTCGCCGGCGCCCCCCACCCGCTCGATGTTGATGGAGCTGCTGATTGCCATCTTCCTGCCGGACGCGGCAAACAATGGCATCCTGCTCAATCCGGTGCTGTTGGCCGCGCGCTTCGGTTTGATCATCACCGCCATCAACCTGTTGCCAATCGGGCAACTCGATGGAAGCCACATTGCCTACGCTGCGCTGGGCCGCCGGTGGGCGCATTGGATCGGATATGCGACCATCGCGATCATGGTCGTGCTGGGTATTGTGTCGTCGCCCACATGGTTCGTGTGGATCGGCTTTGCGCTGCTCAGCGGCATGAGCCACCCGGCGCCGATGAACGACATCACCCCCCTGGACCTGCGCCGCAATGTCGCCTTTCTGGCAACCGCTGTGTTGTTCCTGTCGCTTTTCTCGGCCACGCCCTTCTGAATTACGAATTAGGAATTACGAATCAAGAATTAGGAGTCAGGAGTCAGAAGCTGGGAGTCGAGAGCCAGAAGTCAGGAGTGAGCGTCCGCAACCTGCGATCCTGCAAACCCACCTCTTCCTTCTTCCCTCTTCCTTCCTCCGCTGGAGTACAATCGCGCTCATGCTGTCGAAACTGAAGTCATGGGCAAGCCAGCATCCCAGGCTGGCGGCATGGATTCTGCTGGCCATCGGCATGGTGATCGTTCTCATCATTGCCGCGCGCGATGTCGGCCTGCTTTGGAATCAATGGCTGTTCCTGATTCTGGCCACGATCGGGCTGGCCGGCCTGTGCGTGTGGATCATCGGGTGGGAGTCGAACGAAGAAGAGCCGGAGACACCGGCGCAACCTCAGCAGACCGAGGCCGCCAAAAAAGCGGACGCGCAGTAAGGATGCGCTCCGGCGAGGAAGGCCCCCCTCAACCTAGTATCCGTCGCGGCGCAACTGGTGCTCCTGACAGACCCGCCCAGATATCCTGAGACACACCGGCGACGGATCGGGCAAGTGCGGCAGTTGTCTGCGCAGAGCGCACAGCGGCAGCCCGATGACATTCAGCGGGCAGCCGCGAATCTCCGCCACAGGATGGAAGCCGGGGTGCTGCACCGCATACGCGCCGGCTTTATCGAAAGGGTCGCCGCTGGCGATGTAGGCTTCGATCTCGTCATCCGTGTAGTCGCGCATCATCACCAGCGAGGACACGATCTCCATCGTTTCCTGCGTTCCGCGCTTGACAACGACGCACGACTGCACCTCGTGAGCGCGGCCGCGCAAGCGCCGCAACATGCGCCGGGCGTCATCGGCGTCGGCCGGCTTGTTCAGCATCTCCCCGTCGAGCAACACCGTTGTGTCCGCCGCGATGACGATGTCGTGATCCGAATTCGCCGCGCGCGCCTTGAGGAGCGTGATGCGGCGCTGTGTTTCGAGGGGAGTCTCGCCGGGCAGGGGCGTCTCATCGACATCGGAGGGCCGCGCATCGAAGGCGACACCCAGAGCGGCCAGCAGTTCGCGCCGGCGGGGGGAAGCAGAGGCGAGAATCACACCATCGGTTCCGTGCGCTTGAGGACCTCGATATTTTCGAGGGCGCGGCCAGTGCCAAGCGCCACGCACGCCATGGGCGCGTCGGCGACATAGGCCGGCACGCCGACCTCGCGCGACATGAACTCGTCCAGCTTGCGCAACAGGGCCGTGCCGCCGGTCATGGCCATGCCACGATCGATGATGTCCGAGGCCAGTTCGGGGGGCGTCCGTTCGAGCACCGAGCGCACGCACGCTGCAACCTGAGACAGCGGCTCTTGCAACGCTTCGGTGATCTCGGTGGAACTCAGCTCGATCGTGCGCGGCAGGCCGGACACCTGATCACGCCCCTGCACCTGCATGATGAGCTCGTCTTCGAGAGGCATGGCGCTGCCAATCTGAATCTTGATGTCCTCGGCAGTCGGCTCGCCGATGGCCAGGTTGTACTTGCGACGGATAAAGTTTTGGATGGCCTCATCCAGTTTGATGCCGCCGACACGCACCGAGTTGGCGACCACAATGCCGTTCATCGACACCACGGCGGCTTCGGCGGTGCCGCCGCCGAGGTCGAGCACCAGATTGCCGGTGGCAGTATCGACCGGCAGGCCGGCGCCCAGGGCGGCTGCCAGCGGCTCGCGCAACAGATAGACCTCGCCGCCGCCGGCTTCGATGGCCGCCTCGCGCACGGCCCGGCGCTCGACGCTCGTTACGCCATACGGCACCCCGATCACAATGCGAGGCGGGAGAAACTTCAGTCCTTTCACCCGCGCCACAAAGTAACCCAGCATGCGCTGAGTCACCTGATAGTCGGCAATGACGCCATCGCGGACAGGCCGGGCCACCTCGATCTCGTCCGGGGTGCGGCCGTACATTTGCCGCGCCGCCTCGCCGACTTCCACGATCTTTTCTTCGCGGCTGATCATGGCCACGATCGAGGGTTCCTGGATCACAATCCCCTTGCCGCGCAGATAGATGACGACGTGGACCGTGCCCAGATCAATCCCGATTTCCGCCCGCATCAAACTCATCGTGGTCGCCGTGGTCTCAATGAATATGTGTGAAGACGCCAGACGCGCCGGCCATATTCGGGCGCGTCCTCACCCTGTCGCTAGGTCGGCAACTCCGTCCGGCGCGTAGACCGCCGGCTGGCCGCCTTCAGGCGCGCCTCGCTCTTGCGCAAGGCGGCTTCCAGCCGGAACAAGTCCTCTTTGTTTTCGGGCGGGTTCTTCAGCATCTCCTGGGCGCGCAGCCGAGCTGCCTCGGCGCGCGCAATGTCGATCTCGTCGGCGCGCTCGGCGCTGTCGGCCAGAATGATGACATGGTCGCCCAAGATGTTGATGAAGCCGCCGCCGATGGCAAACTCCTGCTCATCGTTGCCGATCTTGACCCGCAACACACCCGGCTTGAGCGTGGACAACACCGGCGCGTGTTTGGGCAGTATGCCCATGTCGCCGTCGCCGCCCGGCACATTGATCATGTCGACGTCGCCCTTGAAGACCTCGCGCTCGCCCGTTACGATTTCCAAATTCAGTGGCATCAGAACCTGCCCCCTGATGATTGACTCAATCACTCAATCACTCAACTCGCCTTTGCGCGATCCGCTTCGTAAGCCTCGATCACGTCGCTGATGGGGCCTTTGTTGAAGAAATAGACTTCGGGAATTTCGTCCAGCTCGCCGCGCAGGATGCGCCGGAAGCCATCGACGGTGTCCTTGATCTTGACGTAGCGGCCCTCGATGCCGGTGAAGCGCCTGGCGACGAACATCGGCTGACCGAGGAATCGCTCGATCTTGCGGGCGCGAGCCACCAGAATCTTGTCGTCCTCGCTCAACTCATCGATACCCAGAATGGCGATGATGTCCTGCAAGTCCTTGTAACGCTGCAAGGTGCGCTGCACTTCACGGGCCACGTCGTAGTGGTCCTGACCGACGACGTTGGGGTCGAGGATGCGACTAGTGCTGGCCAGCGGGTCCACAGCGGGGAAGATGCCTTTCTCGCTGATGGAGCGCTCGAGGTTGATGGTCGAGTCGAGATGGGCAAATGTGGCCACCGGGGCCGGGTCGGAGTAGTCGTCGGCCGGCACGTAGACGGCCTGCATCGAGGTGATGGAGCCGCGCCTGGTCGAGGTGATGCGCTCCTGCAAGGCGCCCATCTCGGTGCCCAATGTGGGCTGGTAACCCACGGCGCTGGGCATGCGGCCCAGCAGCGCCGACACTTCCGCGCCGCTCATGATGAAGCGGAAGATGTTGTCGATGAACAACAGCACATCGCGGCCTTCGTCGCGGAAGTACTCGGCCATCGTCACGCCGGTGAGGGCCGCGCGCAGACGGACGCCAGACGGTTCGTTCATCTGGCCGAACACCATGACCAGGCTGTCGATCACGCCGGCCTCGTTCATCTCCAGGTAGAGCTGCGTGCCCTCGCGGGTGCGCTCGCCCACGCCGGCGAACACCGAGTAGCCGTTGTGGAACTTGGCGATCGAGTTGATCAACTCCTGGATCACTACGGTCTTGCCCACGCCGGCCCCGCCGAAGATGCCGGTTTTGCCGCCTTTGGTCAGGGGCGCCAGCAGGTCGATGACTTTCATACCGGTCTCCAGCATCTCGACGCTGGCTTTCTGATCCTCGAAAGAGGGGGCCGGGCGGTGAATGGGATACATCGTGTCGGTTTCGGGCTGCTCGCGGCCGTCGATGGCGTCGCCCAGCACATTGAAGATGCGTCCCAGCGTGGCCGGCCCAACCGGCACCCGAATCGGCATTCCAGTGGCGCGCACCGGCACGCCGCGCCGCAGGCCATCGGTCGTGTCCATTGCGATCGCGCGCACGCGCCGGTCGCCCAGGTGTTGCTGCACTTCGAGCACCAGCCGGCTCTGGCCGGGGCGATCCACTTCCAGCGATTCGTAAATCTCGGGCAGCTCCTCGGTCGGGAACTCCACGTCCACCACCGCGCCGCGCACCGCCACAATTTGTCCAGCGTAACCGCCATTCACACTTGCCATGTATTGCTCCCTTTTGGGTGTTTGACTTTGGAATTCAGATGATCCGCAAGCGCAGCCTCTGCAAACCCGGATCGAGCGTTCGCGCCGGTGAGGCTCCGCCGGCTATTTTGCCTGCAACACGACGTACACGGGCAATCCGCTTCGTTCGTGGGCGATGAATACCTCGACCACTTCGCGGCCCATGCTCTCTGCGATCTGTGTAAACACTAACCGTCGATTATAAACGGCAAAGCGGTCCCAAAGCACGATATAGCGGCGAGCGGGATCCGCCAGCATCTCTCGCGCGCGTTGTCGGAACGCTTCGTCCGCCTCGGCGGAAAACCCGAACAGCTCCACCGGTCGCACCCGATCGCCGGTCAGCACGCGCACATTCTTCTCGATGCCCCAGTCGAGCGCCACCGGCTCCACAATCTTCTGCTCATCCAGGTAGGCGGCCAGCTTGTAGATGGCGTCGGAAAACCGGCCTGACCCGCCCATGACCCCAAGCTGCTCATGGTACTGCTCGTTCACCCACAAATCGCGGCTCAACGGCAGAGCGATGAGCGCGACGACCAGCAGCCCGTTGAGCGCAGCGCGCGGGAATCGCTGTGTGCGAAAGACGCCTCGCGCCGCCGTTTCTGGCAGCCAGAGTGCGGCGACAGCCACAATCATCTGGGGCAGCGGAAAGAGCAGAAAGAAGTGCGTCGCCCACAGATCAGACACCGTGAATGCGCTGACCGGAAGATAGGCTGCGACGCAGGCGATCAGCGCCGCCCACTTGCGCCGCTCATGGCGCCGAAATGCCAGGGTCGAGCCAAGCACCGCAGACGCGACAAACGCCGTCGCCGCGTAGACATTGCCATAGGGAACCGGGGCCAGAAACCAGAAGTAGCTGCCGTTGAGAAAGACGGCAAAGTCCTGCAATCGCTTGTCGAGATTGGCCAACAGGTTGCGGTTGTCGATGCCATATTGCGTCGGCTCAAACAGGGAACGAAACAGGAGATCGAATGTGGCCGGCGCCTGTCCCTGCGCCAGGCCGGCCAGGTTGAAATACACGAACGGCGCCGCGCCGATCAGAAATCCAAGAACGCCCCAGGGGGCTGCGCGCAGCAGGCGCGCCACCGTCGCAACCAGGCGCGGTCGCGTCAACAGCCACACCAGCCCCATCACACCCAACAACACGATCCACCATAGAAAGATGATCTTGGCCCACAGTCCCAGGCCCAGCAACACGCCTGCGGCCAGCAGCATCAGGCGCGCGCAGCCGACAGGCTGCCGGGGTTGCCCGTCTTCCGCGATGCCGCGCCGCCATCGGTCAAGCAGCAGCCAGCTAGCCAGCGAAAACACCGTCATGATCGATGTGACCGTAATGCCCTGCCGGCTGAACCAGATGAAGGACGGGTTGACCGCCAGCAGCAACGCCGTGAGCAGCCCCGCCGTTCGACCAAACCAGGCGCGCGCAATGGCATACGCCAGAATGATGGTGACTGCCGAGAAGAGGATGGGCGACAGGCGAGCCGCCGTCACACCCGGCCCCAAAACGAGCATGAACGGCAGCGTCACATACCCGTTGAGGCTGCCCATGTAGTCCATGAGCATGACCGGGTAAGTGTACCCGCCAATCGTCACGCCGATGCCGCGCAACAGGGGCGTAGGGGCGCCGCGCATGATGTCCAGCATCGGCGCGAGGTCCAGCGCCTCGTCGTAGTACAGGCCGGGCAGATCGAGCTGGCGCAATGCGATGCACAGGAAGAGCGCGACGCAGGCAGACAGGATGGCCGCGTTCAGAAGGTTCAACGCGCGCCGTTTGCCTGAAATGCGACCCGCATGCGCATCAGGATGGACGCCAGCGACAGGAGCAGCCGCCGGCACTCCGTCGTCCGTCGTCCGTCGTGCGGCGCTCATGCGCGCAACTGGCTGGCTGCCGCGGCCTGTTTCAGCGTCTGCTCCAGAGCGCTGGTGCCGCCGGCAATATCAAGCAGCTCGTTGGTGATGCCTTGCTGGCGCGCCTTGTTGTAGCTCAAGGTGAGGCTGAAGATGAGGTCGCTGGCGCTGTCTGTGGCGTTGCGCATGGCGACCATGCGCGCGGCGTGCTCGCTGGCCAATGATTCCAACACCGCCACATAGACCTGCATTTCGGTCAATCGGGGAAGCAGACCGTCGAGGATTTCGACCGGGCCAGGCTCGAAATCATACGCCGGGCGCGGGCCGCCTTTGGGCAGGTCGCCGGCCAGCTCTTCAGCGGCCAGCGGCAACAAGCGGCGAATGACAGGCCGCTGTGACACCATGCTGCGGAACTCGGTGTAGGCCAGGTAGACTTCATCGCACTTGCCATCGAGGAAATCCTGAATCAGCGTGCGTGTGGCGGCGGTGGTGTCGAGCAGGCCGGGGCGCGCCGGCAGATTGGCGAACTCGGCGACGATGTTTCGCCCGCGCCGGTGCAGGAAGTCCCGGCCCTTGCGCCCAATGGTCACGTAACTGACCGGCTTGCCATAGTCGCGCGCAAAGTCAAACGCTTCTCGGGCCACATTGGTGTTGAACGCGCCACACAGGCCGCGATCAGATGTGATCAACAGGATGTAGGCGCTGTTGACAACGTCGCGCCGCGTGAGCAGCGGATGGCGCGTCTCGCCGCCGGCCAGGGCCGCCACGTCGGCTAACAACTGGCGCGCTTTGCTGGCGTAGGGCCGCGTGCCTTGCACAGCATCCTGGGCGCGGCGCACCTTGCTCGCGCTGACTGCTTCGAGCGCGCGGGTGATCTGACGGATGTTCTTGACGCTGCGAATGCGGCGCCGGATTTCTCGTGCTGTTGCCATGAGCGGTGAAAGCCCTCGCTCGTCAGTGCCGCCGGGCCGGAAAGCCGGCGTCCCGACCTCAGCCGGACCAGCTCCGGTTGAACGCCTCGACGGCCAGGCGCAGCCTGGCGATGGTGTCGTCGCTCAGCCGCTTCTCGTCCATGATCGTCTTGTTGATATCCGGGTAGGTCGTCTCCATATACTTGATGAAGGCTTCCTCCCAGGCAACGACGCGACCCACCGGGACCTTATCCAGGTAACCGTTTGTCACTGCGAAGAGGGCAGTGACCTCGGCGGCCAGCGTGCGCGGCTCGTACTGCCGTTGCTTCAGCATTTCGGTCAGCCGGCGTCCGCGGTCGAGCGTGGCCTGAGTCGCCTTGTCCAGATCGCTGCCGAAGCTGGCAAATGCCTGCAACTCGCGGAACTGCGAGAGTTCGAGTTTGAGCCGGCCGGCCACCTGTTTCATGGCGCGGGTCTGCGCGTCGCCGCCCACGCGGCTGACGCTGAGGCCGACGCTGATCGCCGGGCGGATGCCGGCGTTGAACAAATCCGTTTCCAGGAAGAGCTGCCCGTCGGTGATCGAGATGACGTTGGTGGGCACGTAAGCCGAGATGTCGCCCAGTTGGGTCTCGATGATGGGCAGGGCGGTCAACGAGCCGCCGGAGCGCGGATTGCGCACCAGCTTATAGCCCTCGCCAAGCGCCTTGAGGTCGTGTTTGGCCTGCTCTTCACCGAGCGCATCGGTATAGATTTTGCCGTTCACGCTTTCGCCGTTGCCCCAGTCAGACGAATCTTCCTGCTTGCGAATGACAAATTCTGGGGCCAAACGGGCGGCGCGCTCGAGCAGACGCGAGTGGAGGTAGAAGATGTCGCCCGGATAAGCCTCGCGGGCCGGCGGGCGGCGCAGCAGCAGCGACACCTGCCGATAGGCGTAGGCGTGCTTGGTCAGGTCGTCATACACGCACAGCGCATCGTTTACGATCTGGCCCTGCACCATGACGCCGCGCTCCATCACTTCCTCGCCCATCGCCGCGCCGGCATAGGGGGCGATGTATTGCAGGGCGGCGGCGTCGGAGGCGGCGGCCACGACGATGATGGTGTAATCCATCGCGCCGTACTTTTCGAGCGTGGCGACCACGCGCGCGATCTGCGCCAGCTTCTGGCCGATTGCCACGTAGATGCACACCATGCCCTTGCCCTTCTGGTTGATGATGGTGTCGACGCACACGGCTGTCTTGCCGGTGCTGCGATCGCCGATGATCAGTTCGCGCTGGCCGCGCCCGATCGGGATGAGGGCGTCGATCGCCTTGATGCCGGTCTGCACCGGCGTGTCCACATTGGCGCGCTTGACCACGCCGGGGGCGATGCGCTCCAGGGGGCGGAACTTGCTGGTGTTGATCGGCCCTTTGCCGTCCAGGGGCCGGCCCAGCGGATCGACCACGCGCCCGATCAGCGCCTCGCCAACCGGCACCGAGATAATCCGGCCGGTGGAGCGCACGGTGTCGCCCTCTTCGATATCCTGGTAATCGCCCATGACGATCACGCCGACTTCGTCCGGCTCCAGGTTCAACGCCATGCCCAGCTTGCCGGTCTTGGTGAACTCCACCAATTCAGAAGCTTGTACGTTCTTGAGGCCGCTGCAACGCGCGATGCCGTCGCCGATTTCGACAACGGTGCCGACGTCAACGGCTTCCAGGGTGGGGGCGAAATGGTCAATCTGCGCGCGCAGGGCTTCCGCAATGCTGCTCAGGTCCATGCCGCTCGCAGTCGTATCCGAACGAATCATTCCATATCCTCCGCAGGGTGGTCAATTGCCGGACGGTCCCCGGTGTTGAGCCGGCGTCCAACAAGTTTGTTCCATGTATCACAGACCGGCATGATACCCGACCGGTTGGGTTTGGGCAAGACGCCCGCGCGGCCATACAGGCGTCGGACTCCTCAAAGGAGTCCGACACCTGGGCTGCGCGGGTGACTGTTATTGCGCGCTCGACAAATTGGCGCGCCGGAACTGCTCGATAGCATTTCGCACAGCCGCCGGGACGATGGTTGTCGGATCAATCAGGCGCTGCACACGCGCCGGATCGTTCTGAGCATTGCGCAGCCAGTCGTTGTAAGCCTGCTGTCGGGCCGTTCTCAACTCACTTTCTGTCCGGTCGCGGATTTCGCGGCCGGTAGGCAGCAGCAGATAAGCGCCGCCCAGGCTCGACGTGACCACCGGCGACGGCTGGTTGAGCGCAGCCTTATCCAAAGCGCCCAGGACATCCACGCCGAACTCCTGCTCAACCGCTGAGGCGCTGCGCCAATCACGAACGCCGCCGGAGCCAACGACCGCCGGCTGCGTAATGGCATTCGTCTGGCTGATCAACGCATCAAACGTGATCGCGCCGGAGGTCAATTGCTGCAATCCTTCTGTGGCCGATTCCACCGTGTTGAAGCGAATGTAACTGAACTGATAGTGCATGGTGCGCGTCGGCACTTCGCTGCCGATGGCTTCCTGCAAACGCTGCGTCAACAGGCTACTCTCGTACACCTGCTCAAACTGCGACTCAGGATAGCCCATGGACGCATAAAACTCGCGCCCGCGTTGTTTGATCTGATCCAGATCCGCCTGGCTGATGGAAGTCGGCTGAGCGGGCGGCGCCAGCGTGGGAAGGGTCTCAGAAGTGATTGCGAGTGTCGGCGTCAGGCTGGTCGTGTCCGTGGGGGTGGGCGCCGGGGTTGGTGTTGGCGCCGGCGTGTAGGTGGGAAAGGGCGTCAACGTGGCGCGGAAGAAGCCGTTCTGACGCTCGATTTCCTCCTGCACCTCGGCCGGCGACACTGTGATCCCCCGCTGTTGCGCTTCCTGCCGGATCAACTGGTCCTCGATCAGTGAATCCAGGGCGGCGCTGGCGATCTGCGGGACGCTGATGTTAGCGCCAATTTGCTGCAACTGCTGCTGGTAGAACTGGATCAGGAAGTCGTTCCTCCCTTCTGTGTTCTGCTGTTGCGCCGCCTGAATCTGCTGCACCACCTGGCTGTAGTTGAAGGTGGCCTGCGCCAGCTCGATTCTCATCCGCGACTGGACTTGCGATACTGTGATAGGCTGACCGCCCACCGTGGCGACCGCGCGGCCAGGATTGATGACATATTCCTGGACGACAAAAGCAGCGATGAGCAGAACAACCAGCGCGGTGACCACGGCCACACCAATCACCACAGCTTTGCGGATTCTCTGCTCGCGCTGGTAGCGCGAATCACGCGCCTGGACCAGGTCAGAGATGTTGGACTGGGAAACTTTGGGCTTGTATGGCATGATGCGTTGAAGAAGCCGGAAGTCAGAGGTCAGTAGTCAGTAGCCAGTAGTCAGTAGTCAGATTCTGAGCGCCGGGGCAGACAAGCGTCAGGTCAGCAAGAATCAGGTCAGAATGGGAATGACTCTTCGCCGCCAGCAGTGTCTTCATCGTACTGATTGAAGTCGTCGTGTGCGGCGTGCGCCCGGCGCTCGCCCAACAGAATCATCTCATTGGCGACAATTTCCGTGCGGTAATGCCGCTTGCCGTCGGCGTCTTCCCATCCTCGCGTCTGGAGACGTCCCTCGATATAGACCTGCTGGCCGCGCGCCAGATGTTGTTTGCAGATCTCAGCAAGGCTGCCCCAGGCAACCACGTTGAACCACTCACTGTCCTCGCGGCGCTCGCCTTCGGGGGTGACCCAGGTTCGCCGGGTTTCGACGGCGAACGAAGTCACGGCCTTGCCGCCGGGCGTGTATCGCAGTTCGGGATCGCGTCCCAGTTGCCCGATGATCAAAACCTTGTTCAGACCGCGCATGGTGTTCTCCCAATTGCAGCGTGGGCGCAGGCCGGCCCAAACAGGCCGAATGCGCCCTTCGATGATGGCGCGTCAGGCGCTCGTCACGCAGATGCCGGCGATTCCGACGACGCCGGCTCGCCCGCATCCACAGGCGCAGTCAACTCCGGGGCGCCTGCGGCCACAGTCTCGGCCTCGGCCACCGGAGGCGTCTCCAGCAACCGGGACACATCGAGATCATCATCAGCGCGGATGAAGAGAAAGCGAATAACATCCTCCATCAACTTGAGCCGATTTTCAATGCGGGTGACGGACTTCGCGTCCAGTTCCAGCAGGTTGAACACATAGCGGCCATCGCGGAACTTGCGGATGGGATACATCAGCCGGCGCATTCCCCACGGGGTGGACTTGAGGATTTTGCCCCCCTCAGCGGTGATGAACCCTGAGATGCGCTCCATAAGCGCAGTCGCGCCGGCGTCATCGACGTCGGGCTTGATGATGAGCGTCAGTTCGTAGTAACGAGACATTGTATGAAAAGTGACTCCTTTCCCTGGTATATCTGCCCCCGCTGCTTCAACCGCTTTTGAGCGCGTCACAAGCGCCAAAAAAGCGGACACGCTCAACAGCGCGCCCGCAGGTGAGTCGCAGGAGCGGAAAGCTTTTCTGCCGCCTCGGCTGGCCCTGGCGGTTGCCAATCATATCACGGATCGGGCCGGCCTCGAAACCGATTTACAATTGCGGCCATGCACACATCGCCCGACGCCACATCTGCAACCCATTCCCCGGCGAGCGACCCCGCCCATGCAGCTTCGCCCTCTGCGCCCGTTCAAATCGCCGAATGCCGGACTCGCGCGGAACGCCGCGCGTTTATCGAGTTCCAATGGGAGATCTACCGGGGCGACCCCTATTGGGTGCCGCCGCTCATCAGCGAGCGCGAGGCGTTCTACGATCCGGGCAGGAACCCCTTCTTCGAGCACGCCGAGGCCGGCATGTTCATCGCCCGGCGCGATGGCAAAATCGTCGGCACGATCGTCGCCGTGCTCAACTACCGGCACAACGAGTTTCACCAGGAAAAGACCGGCTTCTTCGGCGGCTTCGAGTGTGTGAACGATTTCTCCGTCGCCAAAGCCCTGCTCGACAGCGCCCGCGACTGGTTGCGCGAGCGCGGCATGATCGTCATGCGCGGTCCGGCCACCCTGAGCAGCAACGACGAGTGGGGGCTGCTGATCGAAGGCTTCGATTCGGAGCCGGTGGTGCTCATGCCCTACAATCCGCGCTACTACGTCGATCTGCTGGAGCAGTACGGTTTTCGCAAAGCGATGGACTTGCTGGCATGGTGGGTGCCGATCGACGTCGCCCAGGACAAGGTGCTGCGGGGCAAGGTCGAGCGCGTCGTCAGCGCCGTGCTCAAGCGCGGCAAATTCACCATCCGCAACGCCGTGCTCAAAGATTTCAACAACGAAATCGAGAAGCTGAAGAAAATCTACAACGGCGCGTGGGAGAGAAACTGGGGATTCGTGCCATTGACCGACCATGAATTGCAGCACCTGGCGACCAATCTCAAGCAATTCGCCGACCAGGACTTCATCTTCGTCACCGAAGTGGATGGCGAACCGGTCGGCTTCTCAGTGACCCTGCCCAACGTCAACCGGCCTTTGCGCAAAGCTTATCCCAATCCGAAGACGCCGGAATGGTGGACGTTGCTCAAGTTTCTGTGGTATCGCCGCAGCATGGTCAACAGTGTGCGTGTGATTTTGCTGGGCCTGCTGCCGCAGTACCGGGCCAGCGGCATGGACGCGGTCATGATCTATAAGACGCTCGAGGCCGGCCTGCGCAAAGGCGTCATCGGCGGCGAGATGTCATGGATTCTCGAAACCAATGAGGATATGAACCGCATCAACAAGCTGGTTGGGGGAGAGGTATACAAGAGGTACCGCGTGTATGACATACCCATCGCCTGGCGCCGGCCTTGATCCGGCAGCCGGGGGCGTCCTGGCTGCTGGTCGGGGCCGGGCCGGGAGCGGTGCGACGCAACGCATGTTCACCAAGAGCCGCCCTCTCAACGTGTTGATCGACGCCTGTCTGATCAACATCAGCTTCGTCCTCAGCTACGTCATGCGCTATGACTGGCAATGGTTTCGCGAGATCGGCTTCGAGGCCCGGCTGTCCGACTACTGGCCGATCCAGTTGACCTTCACGCTGACCCTGCTCATTCTGTATCAGCTCGACGGCGTGTACGCCAATCGCCGCGCGCCATCGTGGCTGGATCAAATGTACGCCATCACCAACGGCACGGCCAAGGGCGTCATCATTGTTCTGGCCTTCATTTTCATTTTCCGCCCGCTCACGTATTCGCGGCTGCTGATCTTGCAGGCCGGCGTCATCACCATCATCCTGCTTGGCGTCGCCCGATGGGCGCGCGGCCTGATCGAAGCGCGTCTGCGGCGCAAGGGAATCGGCGTGGCGCGGGTGCTGATCGTTGGCGCGGGCGAACTGGGCCGGGCTGTGATGCGCGCCATCGTCGCCCGGCCGGAACTGGGCTATCAGTGCATTGGCTTCGTCGACGACGACCCCGAGCGCGGCGCCACCAACATCGGCCGCTTTTTGGCCCTGGGATCGCTGGGCTGCCTGCCAGACGTGATCGGCCGGCGCGCCGTGGACGACGTGGTGATCACGCTGCCCTGGTCAGCCCAGCCAAAGATCATGCAAGTCATGCGCCTGTGCGAGACGCATCGCGTGCGCGTTCACGTTGCGCCGTCGCTGCTGCAACTCAATTTGAACCGCATCGACGTGGATGATTTCGGCGGCATCCCGCTGCTGACCGCCAACGAGCGCAGGATCGGGCGCGGTGACCGGATCGCCAAGCGCCTGTTCGACTTGCTCGGCGCGTCGCTCGTGCTGCTGCTCACCTCGCCCATCATCGCGCTGACTGCGATTCTGGTGCGGCTGGAATCACCCGGCTCGCCGATCTTCTCGCAGATTCGGGTCGGTCAGGATGGCCGGCGATTCAAACTCTACAAGCTGCGCTCGATGCGCGTAGACGCCGACGACCACAAACACGAACTGCTGCCCTACAACGAGGCCGACGGTCCGCTGTTCAAGATGCGCAATGATCCGCGCTTGACCAGAATCGGGCGCATCATCCGCCGGCTGAGCATCGACGAACTCCTGCAATTCTGGAATGTCCTGCGCGGCGACATGAGCATCGTCGGCCCGCGCCCCAATCTGCCCGAGGAAGTGGCGCGTTACGCAGACTGGCAGCGCGAGCGACTGCGGGTGAAGCCGGGCATCACCGGCCTGTCACAGATCAGCGGGCGCAGCGAACTGACCTTTGACGAGACCTGCCTGCTCGACATCTACTACATCGAAAACTGGTCGCTGTCGCAAGACATCAAGATCGCGCTGAAAACCATCCCCTACCTGCTGTCTGCGCGCGGGGCGTACTGACAGACGTCTGCCGGGTCTTGCGCGCGCCAGGGGCGGCGGCTCGCCCCGGCCAGGGTGCGGCTATAATCACCCGAATTGTATGCGCTGGAGTTTGATCGAAATAGCATGTCAACACTGTCCGTAGTAAAGCAAAGCCCCACCCCCGTTCGTTCCGTCCCGTTCACCAAACAAGCCGGCTTCCGCAAAGCCCTCACGCAAAGAATCGAGGCCTATATGGCCGAGCACAAGCTGCCGGCCAAAGACGCGCCGGCCATGTATCTCAAGACCGCCGTCATCATGGCCTGGTGGCTGGGCAGCTACCTGCTCATCATGCTGGGCGGGTTTCACCCGCTGGTCAATGTCGCCCTGTGCGTGTCATTTGGCCTGGCCACAGCCGGCATGGGTTTCAACATCATGCACGACGCCATCCATGGCGCCTATTCCAAACATCCCTGGATCAACAAGATCATGGGCATGACCATGGAGCTGCTCGGCAGTTCGAGCGCATTCTGGCGCCAGAAACACAACGTCTGGCACCACACCTACACCAACATCGCCGGGCTGGATGAGGACCTGGAGGCCAACGGCCTGTTGCGTTTCAGCCCGCACGATCACTGGAAGCCCTTTCACCGCTTCCAGCATCTGTACGTGCCGTTTGTGTACAGCCTGGCCGGCCTGCAATGGCTGTTGTTCCGCGATTTCCAGATCTACTTCACCGGCAAGACCGATGAGCACCATCGCTATCCGCCGCTCAGCCTCAAAGAGCATTTTATCTTCTGGGGCGGCAAGCTCACCATCCTGACGATTTTGCTTGGCCTGCCGCTGCTGGTATTCCCGTGGTGGCAGGTCATCATTGGCTTCCTGATCGTTATGCTCACCATCGGCTTTGCACTGACCACCATCTTCCAGCTCGCGCACGTGATGGAAGAAGCGCAGTTCCCGGAGCCGAGCGGGGATCCCCTGCATGTGGAGAACGAATGGGCCATCCACCAGGTGGAAACCACGGTGAACTTCGCGCCGGGCAACAAGATTCTCAACTGGTACGCCGGCGGCCTGAACTTCCAGATCGAGCATCACCTGATGCCGCACATCTGTCACATTCACTATCCCCGGCTGTCTAAAATCGTGCAGGAAACCTGCCGCGAATTCGGCGTGAAGTACTTCACCTACCCCACCTGGCGCGCAGCCATCGCCGGCCATCTGCGCACACTCAGGCAACTGGGACAGCCCCCGCAAACTGCGCCGTCGCGCGCCTGACACCGACGGGCGCGCGCAGGGGCAGGGACTGGTCGCCCTGCCCCGTTGCCCCATCTGTTTGTCAGCCTGTTTATCAGCCGCCCAGGTTGATGTTGAGGCCCTGTTTGCTGCCCTCGGCAGCCGGCAGATAGCGCGCGATTGCGCCGGCCAGCTTCGACATGGGCATCGTTTGCAGCCACACCCGACCCGGGCCGGTCAGTGTGGCAAACAACAACCCTTCGCCGCCAAAGAGAATATTCTTGAAGCCCTTCACCATCTCCACGCTGAAGTTGACTGTCGGCTCGAACATGGCCACGTGACCGGTGTCCACCTTCAGCCGCTCGCCGGCTGCCAGCGTGTACTCCACCACCTCGCCATCCAGGGCCGCGAACACAGTGCCCGGGCCGTCGAAGCGCTGCATCAACAGACCCTCGCCGCCGAAGAATGCGCCGAATCGCTTCTGGAACTGCACGGCCATATTCACGCTTTTCTCGGCGACGAGAAACGAGTCGCGCTGCGCCACGATCGACTGGCCCTGCGCAAGGTTCACCGGGATGATCTTGCCGGGAAACTCGCTGCTGAAGGCGATCATGGCGTTGTCGCGCTCGGCAGTGAAGCTGGCCACAAACAACGATTCGCCGGTGAACACCCGGCCCAGGATGCCGCCCAGTCCGCCGCGCATGTTAGTGTCCATGCGGATGCCGTCCTGCATCCACGACAGCGCGCCGGTTTCGGTGTACACCGTCTGGCCGGCCCGCAACTGCATCACCACGGTCTGCATGATCGTGCCCAGCACCTGGTAAGTTGACCCGCCCACAGTGGCGCTGCTGATGGCCACCGTTGGATCCGGCACATCCAGCCGCTGCCCGGCGACATTGGTAAATGCTTCGCTCATGTGTTTGCACCTCTTCTTCCAGATCTTGCCTGTAACAAGCGCGTGCGGCCGGCCTTCACGACATACAGGCCGGCGCCGCCGCGACGTGCCGCAACCATATCAGAGGATTCATGCGCCGGCTGACATCTCGTTGTCGAGAGGCTGAATCAAAGCCCCCTTTATCCAGGCGCGCATCGCCGGCTACATCTGCTGGCGCCCTTCGAGCGCGCGGCTGAGGGTGATCTCGTCGGCGTATTCCAGATCACCGCCGACAGGCAGGCCGCGCGCTAGCCGTGTCACCCGCACGCCCGTTCCGGCCAGCTTGCGCTGAATGAACGAGGCGGTGTTCTCGCCTTCGAGCGTGGGATTGGTGGCCAGAATCACCTCGCGCGCCGGCTGCCCCGCTGCGCGGCTGCTTTCGACGCGCGCCAGCAGTTCCCGCAAGCGCAGATCATCCGGCCCAACGCCGTTCATCGGCGAAATGACCCCGTGCAGCACGTGGTAGACGCCGGTGAAGCTCCGCGAGCGCTCAATCGCCACAACGTCCAGCGGCTCCTCCACCACGCAGATGAGGCTCTGGTCGCGGGCCGGATCGCTGCAAATCTCGCACGGGTCGCGCTCGGTGATGTTGAAACAGACCGAGCACAGCCGGGTGAGCTTTTTCAGGTCGCGCAGCGCATCAGCCAGCGCAAGCGAGATCTCCGACGGCGCGCGCAGCAGGTAGTACGCCAGCCGCGAAGCCGACTTTGGCCCAATGCCCGGCAACTGCGCGAAGGCGTCAATCAGCCGGACAACCGAGGGCGGAAGGGTTCTGTTGGGTGTCGCCATGCTTTCAGCGCGCTTTCATTGCGCATCGCGTCATTGCATCCCGGCCAGGCAGCCTTCTCACGCCAATGACCCAATGACTCAATGACTCAATGACTCAATGACCCAATGACCCAATCACCGAATGACTGAATGACCCAATGACCCAATGACCCAATCACTCAATCACATCAGCCCCGGAATGTTCAGTCCGCCGGTGATCGCTTCGAGGCGCTGGGCAGAATGCGTTTGCGACGCGAGGATCGCCTCATTCACAGCCGCCACCAGCGCATCCTCCAACATGCCCGTGTCGTTCGGATCAACCAGGCTCGGGTCGATCTTGATGCTTTGGACGCGCTGGTGGCCGGTGATGGCAATGGTGATGGCGCCGCCGGCAGCCGTCACATTGACAATCTCGTTCTCCAGCTCCTCCTGCGTCTTGCGCATTTCCTCCTGCATTTTCTGCAGCTTGCTCATCATGTCCGCCTGCGGATTGGCCGGCCCGCGCGGCGTCCAGTCTGTCCGTCGTCCTTTTGCCATCGTGTCTCGTGTCTCCTCTGTTTGTCTCTGGCGTCGATTGCGCTCGTCAATCGTCAATCCAAAATCGGGATCATCCTTCCCTCACCCGGCCGCCCAGCCGTTGCGCCGCCTTGACCAGCGGGTCCTCGCCGGGTGCCGGTTCCGGCTGCTGAGCCGAGGATATCACCAGACTGTACTTGCCGTTCAGCAACCGATTGAGCGCAGTGACGACCGCCAGCTTGTTTTTGGGGTCTTCCAGGCGCGTTTTGAACAGGTCATGGTCGGCCTGGATGCGCACCACCTCGCCGTCGATCGCCTGCGGCCGGCACGACCGCAGCAACGCCGCCGCCGGCTTGTTGATGGCGTTCACCTCCTGGATCAACTGTTTCCAGGCTGCCCGCAGCATATCGAGACTGGATTCGCCCTCCCGGCGGACTTTGTCCGCGTCATCTCCGGCGCTCCTCGTCGCAGCGGGCGCGGCAACCGGTCGCACGCCCTCGGCTGAGATGGCCGGCCTGTTGGCCTCAGCCTGCGCTGTTGCATCGCCAGTGTCACCCGGCGCCGCCGTCTCTGGCTGTGACGCAGCCGGCTGTGGTGTCGCTCGAGATACCGGGCGCGGCCGCGCTGTCGGCTGTTCAGCCGGTTCAGGCGCGTGCGCGCCATCTCCATCTCCTGTTGCGGTCACACATTCCAGAAACGCCAGTTCGAGCGCCAGTTGCGCATCGATGTTGCCGCGCATATCATTCACGGCCGCGCTGAAGGCGCGGATGCTGCGCAGAATCATGCCAGCGCTCATGCCGGCGGCATACTCAGCAAGCTCCGCTCGCTCCGCTTCGCTCCAGTCAGCCTGGCCGGCCTGCGCTTCTTGCGGCGCGACCCTGGCCTGCAAAATGGCGCGCAAGTAATCCACCATCTGCCGGGCCAGTTGGCGCGCGTCAGCGCCCTGGTCGATGGCCGACTGAATGGCGTCCAGCCCGGCGGCCGGGTTGCGCTGCGCCAACCCTTCCATCAGGCCGCGCACAGTGGCCGTGTCGGTGGCGCCCAATCCCTCGCGCACATCATCGACCGAGATGCGCATCGAACTGGACGACGCCAGTTGATCGAGCAGGCTGATGGCGTCGCGCATGGCGCCGGTCGCCTGGCGCGCGATCAGGGTCAGGGCGTGATCGTCGGCCTCGATTCCCTCGGCCTGGCAGATCTGGCGCAGCCGGCCCACAATCAGCCGCACCGGCACGCGCTTGAAGTTGAAGCGCTGGCAGCGCGACAGCACCGTGGCCGGGATTTTCTGCGGGTCGGTCGTGGCGAGGATAAACACCACATGCGGCGGCGGCTCTTCCAGCGTTTTCAACAGCGCGTTGAACGCCGACACGGACAGCATGTGCGCTTCGTCGATGATGTAGACCTTGTAGCGCAGCTCGTTCGGTTGAAAGACCACCTTGTCGATGATCTCGCGCATCTTCTCGACCTGGGTGTGCGTGGCTGCGTCGAACTCGATGACATCGAGCGCCCGGCCTTCGCTGATCGCCTCGGCCAGTTGCGCCGTGTGCGGGTTGGCCGGATCAAGCCCTTGCAGGTTGATCTCTTTGGCCAGGATGCGCGCCGTGGTGGTCTTGCCGCATCCGCGCGAGCCGACAAACAGGTAGGCATGGCCGACGCGACCGCTCGCAATCTGATTCTTGAGTGTTACCGTGACGTGCTCCTGCCCCACCACTTCGTCGAAAGACTGGGGACGCCACTTGCGGTAGAGTGCTTGTGCCACAGCAGACTCGCATGTATGGCCGTTTGGCCGTTCGATCACTGGATCATCGGCGCTCGCGCTGTCAGCGCCTTCGCGCGACGCATGGCCCAATGACGCGTGGACTCAGTACACCGGCACGGATGGGTCTACCTCCCGCGCCCAGGCAAGAATACCACCCTTGACGTTCTTCACTTTCTTAAAGCCCATCTGGCGCAGAAAGAGCACGGCGTCGGCGCTGCGAACGCCGCTGCGGCAATGCACCAGGATTTCATCGGTCTGGCTCAACTCACCCAGCCGGCCGGGCAGCTCGCCTTTGGGAATGAGGCGGGCAGCCGGCAGGTGAGCGATCTCCCACTCCTGAGGCTCGCGCACGTCGATCAGGGTCGCGCCCGGCAGGCCGGCGGCAATCCGGTCGCGCAGTTCGGCCACTGTGATCTCAGGCACATCGGGCCGCGAGGCGGAATGGCCGGCAGAGTCCGGGTCGATGGCCGGCATGCCGCAGAACGCTTCGTAGTCGATCAACTCGTGAATCGTGCGACGCTCGCCGCAGATCGGGCAATCGGGGTCTTTGCGCAGCTTCAGCTCGCGGAAGCGCATGTCGAGCGCGTCGTAGAGCAGCAGCCGGCCCACCAGCGGCTCGCCGATGCCGGCGATCAGTTTGACGGCCTCAGTGGCCTGGATAACCCCGATGACGCCCGGCAGCACGCCCAGCACCCCGCCCTCGGCGCACGAGGGCACCAGGCCGGGCGGGGGCGGTTCGGGATACAGGCAGCGATAGCACGGCCCGCGCTCTGCCCAGAACACAGAAGCCTGCCCCTCGAACCGGAAGATGCTGCCATACACATTCGGTTTGCCCAGCAGCACGCAGGCGTCATTGACCAGATAGCGCGTGGGGAAATTG